>Ga0153956_1000625_pt1 | contig 37650 bp, 34 predicted proteins | sample TSFL040MetaG_FD_104704 | JGI IMG/M metagenome (GOLD analysis project Ga0153956, IMG submission 104704) | Attine ant fungus gardens microbial communities from Florida, USA - TSFL040 MetaG | ecosystem: Host-associated > Fungi > Mycelium > Unclassified | place: USA: Florida, Wekiwa Springs... | reverse complement strand
GGTCGTCAACGGCTACGGGCCCACCGAGACCACGGTGTTCTCCAGCGCCTACGAATCGATGCGGGACATCCATCGCAATGCGCCGATCGGACGCCCCGTCGGCAATACGCGCACTTACGTCCTGGACGCGCATCGCCAGCCGGTGCCCGTCGGCGTGGCGGGCGAGCTCCACATCGGCGGGGCCGGCGTGGCGCGGGGCTACGTGAACCTCCCCGAGCTGACGGCGGAACGGTTCGTGGACGATCCTTTCTGCGGGCAGCCCGGCGCGCGGATGTACCGGAGCGGCGATCTCGCGCGCTGGACGGCGGACGGCGAGCTCGAGTTCCTCGGGCGCAACGACCACCAGGTGAAGATCCGCGGGTTCCGGATCGAGCTGGGAGAGATCGAGACCCGCCTGACCGAGCATCCGGGTATCCGCGAGGCCGTGGTGGTCGCGCGCGAGGACGCGTTCGGCGAGAAGGCGCTCGTCGCGTACTACGTCGCGCCGGAGGATTTCGCCGCGGAGGCGCTCAGGAGCCATCTTTCCGCGCGCCTGCCGAAGTACATGGTCCCGATGGCGTTCGTCAGGATGGAAGCGCTGCCGCTGTTGTCCAGCGGGAAGCTGGACCAGCGCGCGCTGCCGGCTCCCGACCCCGCGCCGGTCCGCGCGGAAGCGGCCTTCGTGGCGCCGCGCGACGGGCACGAGGCACGCATCGCCGCGATATGGTCCGAGGTTCTCGGCATCCCGGACATCGGCATCGACGACAACTTCTTCGATCTCGGCGGGGAGTCCTTCAAGGCTTTCCGCGTCGTCGGCCGGATCGGCGGCATCGGCGTGACGGAGCTGTTCAAGTACCCGACCGTGCGGCAACTCGCCGGGCGGCTCGCGGGCGGGGCAACGAAACCGCAGGGACTGCTGCACGAGCTGACGAGTCCCGTGCCGGCAGCGCAGAGGAAGCTCACGCTCGTCTGCATCCCGTTCCCCGGCGGCGGCCCGATCTCGTACCAGGCCCTGGCGAGGGCGATGCCGCGCGGTTGCGCGGTGCTGGGCCTCGAGCTGCCGGGGCACGATTTCGCCCGGCGCGAGGAAAAGCCGCTGCCCATCGACGAGATCGCGCGCCGGTGCGCCGAAGAGATCCAGCGCGACGTGACGGGTCCGATCGCGATCTACGGCCATTGCGCCGGCGGCGCATTGACGATCGCGCTCGCGGTGGAACTGGAGAAGCGGGGCATCGCCATCGCGCGGCTCTTCATCGGCGGGCATTTCCCGACGCCGCACCTGCCCGGAAAGATGCTGGCGTTCCTGCGGCGGGTCCTGCCGATCCACAAGTGGGCATCGCAGCGTTCGGCCTTCGACATCCTCAAGTCGTTCGGCTTCTTCGACGAAGTCACCGACACCGCGCAGCAGGCGTTCGTGATGGCGAACTTCGTGCGCGAACACCAGGAGATCGAGGATTTCTACACCGAGCTCTACGGGGCTCCGTTCCGCAAGCTCGAGGCGCCGCTGACCAGCGTGATCGGCGAGATGGACCGCGCCACCGAGCTGTACCAGGAGCGCTTCCGCGAGTGGGAGCATTTCAGCGGTTCGGTCGACGTCGCGGTCATACCGCAGGCCGGCCACTACTTCATCAAGCACCAGGCCGACGAGCTCGCGAAGATCATCGACGACGGAGTGGCGAACCGCCGGGACGAGCGAGTCGCGCTGCCGTCATCGCCGGCGGGGCCGCCGGTCCGCGAGGCGCCCGTTCCGGCCGCGAGGCCGAGCCTGGCGACGTTCTTCACCGTCGCGATCGGCGAGATCGTCTCGGTGATCGGCAGCACGCTGACCTCTTTCGCCTTGGGCGTGTGGGTCTACCAGCAGACGGGGCTCGTTTCGACCTATGCCTTGATGATGGTCTTCATCATCCTGCCGGCGATCGTGCTGGCGCCGGTGGCCGGAACGCTCGCCGACCGTGTCGACCGCAAGAAGATCATGGTCGCGAGCAACTGCCTGGCAGGGTTCTCGACGATGTCCGCGGCGATCCTGATCGCGACCGGCGGCCTGCGGATCTGGCAGGTCTATGTCATCGCGGGACTGGCCGCCGTGGCGAATGCGTTCCGCATACCCGCCTACGCGTCCGTGATCACCCAGATCGTGCCGAAGCGGTACTACGGCAAGGCGAACGGGTTCGTGCAGCTCGGTGCCGGCATGGGCACCTTCGTCGGTCCGGCCCTGGCGGGCTCGCTGATCGGCTGGATCGGCTTGCCCGGCATCGTGCTGACCGACTTCGCGACCTTCCTGGTCGCCCTGTCGACGCTGCTGTACGTGCGCCTTCCCGACAGCCTGTTCGCGCGGCGCGAAGAGCCATTCTTCAAGGAGATGGTCGGAGGCTGGCACTACATCATCAAACGCCACAGTCTGGTCGCCATGATCGTGCTCGTCACCGTCGCGAACTATTTCGTGGGACTCATCGAATCCCTGATCACGCCGCTCGTGCTGGTTTCCGGCAATCCGGAATCGCTGGGCATCGTCATGGCCTCGAATGGCGCCGGGATACTCGCCGGAAGCGTCGTGATGAGTTTCTGGGGCGGCACCCGGCGACGGATCGACGGCATTCTGGCGAGCATGCTGATGTCCGGCGCGTGCATCGCCTTCGCCGGCGTCGATCCCGCCATGCTGGTCCAGGCGAGCGGCATGTTCGGTTTCGGCTTCGCCCTGGCGCTGGTGAACGCCCACTGGATCTCCACGGTGCAGACCAAGGTCGGCCTCGAGCTGCAGGGGCGCGTGATGGCGACGAACTTCATGTTGATGGAGGCGATGGTACCGCTGGGCTACCTGAGCGCCGGACCGCTGGCGGACCGGGTGTTCGAGCCGTTGATGGCCAACGGTGGAGCGTGGGCCGCGATCCTCGGCGGCCTCGTCGGGGCGGGGCCGGGGCGCGGCATCGGGTTGATCCTCGTGCTCTCGGGCATCTTCGTGGCCGTGCTGGCCGTCGTGGCCTACCTGTATCGTCCCATCCGGTGCCTGGAGCTCATCCTTCCCGACGCGAGAGCGGACGAAGTCATCGACGCCGACAAGGACAAGCTCCAGGAACGTGCGGACTTGGCCCTGCATTCGGCGCATTGACCGGCAGGCCGCGCCTTGCGTGCGAACCGTCGAGCCGGGGCATGGAAACCCGTCCCCGGCGCGGGTAGCTTCTTCTCCGGACGGGCACTCGACCCGACGCACGCGTCCAGGCCGCTGGCCGGAGCGGCGGCCCGGAGCCGCCGGGTTCGGATGGCAGGAGTCGTGTCGGGGAACCGCTCGACGTGTTCCCAACGACGCCGGAAGTGGACGATGCATGCGTGAACGTGTTTTCGACGACGCGGAAGGAATCCCGCCGGACATCGATCCGGCGATTTCGGTGGGCACGCACGACGCGATGCTGCGCGCCGCGTGGTGGCAAGACCTGGGCAACGACGATCCGCGCTTGCCCCAGGCCTTCATGATCGCGTTCTCGGCGGCGGCATTTTCGTCGTCTTCATTCGAGCGCCATGGCGCTCCGCTTCCGGCGGCATTGGCGAAAGCGGTTCCGAAACGGCAAGCCGAGTTCGTCGCGGGACGACTCGCCGCCCGCAGGGCGATCGAGCGCCTCGGCGTCGCCGCCGCAATGCCGGGCATCGGGCCTTCGCGGGAACCGCAGTGGCAGGCAGGCGTGACCGGAAGCATCACCCACGCCGGCGAGATCGCAGGCGCGGTCGCCGTCGTGTCGTCGAGCGTGACGGGCGTCGGCATCGACATCGAGAACGTCGTCGAAGCGGATGCCCGCGAAGCGATCCGGGAACTCGCGATCACGCCGGGCGAGCACGCCTTGCTGGAAGCGCGGCGGCGGCATCTTTCCGCCGGCATGATCGTCACGATCGCGTTCTCCGCGAAGGAAAGCTTCTTCAAGGGCGTGTTTTCCAGCGTCGGCCGTTATTTCGGTTTCGACGCCGTGCGCATTTCGTGGCTGGACGCGGATGCCGGCCGCCTGGGATTGACGCTTCGGAAAACGCTCTGTCCGTCCCTTCCCGAGGGGCGCTCTTTCGCGCTCGGCTTCAAGCTGCTTTCCGCGAACACGGTGGCGACCAGCTTCGTGTGGTAGGCAATCGTGCGTCGGCGCGGCTCGCACGCCGGCGTGCGAGCCGGCCAACGGGAACGCGCAGCGCCGCCATCCGGCGCATTGCGATTGCGGCGATGAGCCGATCGTCCGTCTTTTCCAGGGCCGGGCGCCGGGGTACAAAAAAGCCCGCGTCGATGGCGGGCCTTTGTCGCAACGCGCTGAGTTGCAATGGGGTTCTGGTGGCTATGGGTGGACTCGAACCACCGACCCCGGCATTATGAGTGCCGTGCTCTAACCGGCTGAGCTACATAGCCAGAACTTCAGATTGTAGTGACTTCGTCACTCGCCTCGCGAACCGAGCTGAAGGCTGGGCGCGCAGGCGGCGCCCGCTCGCGGGGCCGGCGATTTTAGTTCACTGGGTCGGAGTGTCAAGAGCGTTCGTCCCGATCGGCGGGCGTTCGCCTTGCCGCTCGCGCGCAGGCTGTGGAAGAATCGCGGACAAACGGAGGAATGGCGCCGTGATCGATCCCGATGGCTACCGACCCAACGTCGGCATCATCTTGCTCAATGCGAATGGAAACGTGTTCTGGGCGCGTCGCGTCGGTCGTGACGGCTGGCAGTTTCCGCAAGGCGGGATGCGCAGCGACGAAACGCCGATCGAGGCGATGTATCGCGAGCTGGAAGAAGAAACGGGCTTGCATCCGCATCATGTCGAAGTGCTGGGCGCCACGCCCGGCTGGCTGCGCTATCGACTGCCGCCGCGGTTGGTGAGGCGGCATTCGCGACCGGTCTGCATCGGCCAGAAGCAGGTCTGGTTCCTGTTGCGGCTGGTCGGCGACGAGTCGGCGTTCCGGCTCGACGCGAACGAGCGCCCCGAGTTCGATCACTGGCGCTGGGTCGAGTTCTGGTATCCGGCCGCCCATGTGGTGAATTTCAAGCGACGCGTCTACGAGCAGGCCCTGCGTCACCTCGTCAGCCTTGCCGAAAGCAGTTGCAGCGTTTCCTTGCGTGAGCAGCAATGGCACGTGGAACTGGCCGTCGGCACATGAAGGCCGCGCCCCTGCGCTGAAAGTTGTTGACAATCATTCTCATTTGCAATCCAATAGCGGCATCCACTCCGGGATGCCCGCGATGTACGTCTGCATCTGCAATGCCGTGACCGACCACGCGATTCGCGCGGCTGCCGCCGACGGCGTGCGCTCGTTCGCCGAATTGCGTCGCCGCACCGGCTGCAGCGACTGCTGCGGCAGTTGCGAGGACCTGGCGCGCGAAGTCCTCGACGAGGCGACGCGTCCGCGTTCGCTCGGCCTGCCGCTGGTCGCCGCCGCCGCCTGATTCCACACGTGTGGCCTGCACGCGCAAATGCGTGCGATTTTCGTTTCTTCGCCGTTCGGGCGTGCGCGCTATAGTCGTCGCGCCATGTCGTTCGACATGCGCGTTCACGCACACCAAGACGTCTGGAGAATCGCGATGAAGGGCAACCCGCAGATCATCGGGCACCTCAACAAGGTACTGTTCAACGAGCTCACCGCGATCAACCAGTATTTCCTGCATTCGCGCATGTACCGCAACTGGGGCTACAAGGAGCTGGCCGAGCACGAATACGAGGAATCGATCGACGAGATGAAGCATGCGGACAAGCTCATCGAGCGCATCCTGTTCCTCGATGGCCTGCCCAACCTGCAGGCGCTCGGCAAGCTGCTGATCGGCGAGACGCCGAAGGAAGTGCTGGCGTGCGACCTGAAGCTGGAACTTGCGGCCGTGCCCGACCTGAAAGCCGCGATCGTCGATTGCGAGCAGCTCGGCGACTACGTCAGCCGCCAGCTCTTCGCCGACATCCTCGAATCCGAGGAGGATCACATCGACTGGCTGGAGACGCAGCTCGGTCTGGTCGAGCGGCTTGGCGAAGTGCCCTACCTGCAGACCAAGATCGGCAGCTGACCGGAAGCGGCGCCGGGGGGGGCGCCGCCGCCGGCGTGCGCGCGCCGGCCTAGGGCTTGACCACGACGAGCACGGCGATCGCGATCAGCAGCAGTGCCGGCACCTCGTTGAACACGCGCAGCCAGCGGCTGGAGCGCCGGTTCGCGTCGCGCGCGAATTGCGCTGTCATGCGTTCCAGCATGCCGTGATAGACGATCAGCAGCACGACCAGCCCGAGCTTGGCGTGCAGCCAGCCCTGCTTCAGGTAGTCGATGCTCGAGTGGGCGAACGCGAACAAGGTGAGCACGCCGAACAGCAGCGCGAGCGTGCCGCCGATGCGCGTCATCATCAGCAGGCGCCGTTCCATGATCTTCAGGCGTTCGCGCACGACCGTCTCGCTCGCCTCGGCGTGATAGACGAACAATCGCGGCAAGTAGAACAGGCCGGCGAACCAGGTCACGACGAAGACCACATGAAACGCTTTCAGCCAAAGCATGCGCGGCTCCCGGGAAGTGCCCGGCGAGTATAGACGCGACGCACGGCGCGCGTTCGCGCCTTGACCCCGCAAGGCCTGCGCGTCTATAAGCGACGACCTCGCGCGCCACGTGACGTCATGGCCAATCCGACTCCACCGCTGGTGATCCGCCAGCACGATCCCTCGCGACAGCGTCGCCGGCTGCTGCTGCTCGCCGTGGCGTGGCTCGGCTCGATGCTGGTCGTCGGTGCGGTCGTCGCGAGCCTGGTCGCGTACGCGCCGCGCGCGGACGACAGCGCGAAGCTCGCGGCCAGCGAGAAGGACAACGATGCGCTGAAGGCGCGCATCGCGGTGCTCGAACGTTCCGAGCAGGTCGCGCGCTCGGCGCTCGGCGACGTGCAGCAGGCGATGCGCGAGCGCGACGAGGAAATCGACGGCTTGCGCGCCGACCTCGCGTTCTATGGCCGCCTCGTCGGCGGCGGCAAGCGCGAAGGACTGGCCGTGCATGCGTTGCGCGTCACTCCGATCAAGGATTCGAAGGCGTGGAACTTCACCGCCACGCTGACGCAGAACTTCAAGCGCGGGCAGGACATCACCGGGCGCGTCACGCTGACGGTGGAAGGCGTCGCCGACGGCAAGTTGAAGACGCTCGACTGGAGTTCGCTGAGCCAGGGGCAGGATGCTTCGGGAATCGAGTACCGCTTCAAATATTTCCAGCAAGTGAGCGGTACCATCATGCTCCCCGCGGATTTCGCGGCGAATCGCGTGGTGGTCCGCGCAGACGGCGAGGGTGGACGCGTCGAACAGGAGTTTTCCTGGAAGGCCGCGGTCAAGGGCGAGGAGGGCGAGGATGTTCGGCAGTGACAAACGCAATACCAAGGTGGCGGTCGCGGCCATCAACACGCTGATCGCGGAAGGCACGCGCATCAGCGGCGACGTGCAGTTCAAGGGCGGCCTGCACCTGGAGGGCGTCATCGACGGCGCGGTTTCCGCCGAAGGCGTCGACGCGGTGCTGACGCTCAGCGACAAGGGCCGCGTCAACGGCGAGGTGCGCGTGTCCAACGCGGTCATCAACGGCACCGTCAACGGCGACATCTTCGTCGGCGAACGCCTCGAACTCGCCGGCAACGCGCGCGTCGAGGGCAACGTGCACTACAAGGTGCTCGAAATGGCCGCCGGCGCCCAGGTGAATGGCAAGATGCTCTACCAGAGCGAATCGCCGCGCCGCCTCTCGGCACCCGAACCGGCGGGCGTACTCGCGGCCGAAGCTTGAAAAACCTGCGCGCGGACACGATGTCCGGCGCAGCCCCGCCATTCCGATTCCGCCGATGAACGACACCGCCACCCCGAGCTACCTCGATGCCGACGGCGCTCCGCTGCTGTTCACCGATGCCGCGGCCGGCAAGGTGCGCGAGCTGATTGCCGAGGAGGGCAATCCCGACCTCAAGCTGCGCGTCTACATCAGTGGCGGCGGCTGCTCGGGATTCCAGTACGGCTTCACGTTCGACGAGGCGCGTGCCGAGGACGACTTCGCGATCGACAACGGCGACGTCACCCTGCTGGTCGACCCGCTCAGCCTGCAGTACCTCGCCGGCGCCGAGATCGACTATTCCGAATCCTTGACCGGCGCGCAATTCGTCATCCGCAACCCGAACGCCAAGACGACCTGCGGCTGCGGTTCGTCGTTCACGGTCTAGCGTCGATGGGCGCCGCTCCAGTGCCCGCGGCCGCTTGACGTGAGCGACCGAGTCAACGTCTTCGCCGGCCACCCGGTCGAGCGCAACGCGGAGCTGCGCGACAACGCCGAGTGGGGCGAAGCGCAGCTCGCCGACGAACGCGCGCGCTTCCTGCTCGTCGCCGACGACGGCCGTGCCTTGTGCACGCCGGCACGCGACGGCCTGCGCTTGCTGGACGTGCGCGAACGGCTCGGCTTCGCGCCCGCGGTCGTGCCGACCTATCTCGGTGCCGACACCGGCGGTCCGCTGTGCATGCTGCACCTGGATGCCGCCGCGGCGACGGCTGCCGCCGAAGCGCTTGGCGCGGCGTTCATCGACCTGCGCGGTGCCGGCCTGCGCTTCCCCGCATTCGATGCCGGCTTGTTCGCCTACGCGCGCGCCTATGCGCACTGGCATGCGCGCACGCGCTGGTGCGCGAACTGCGGCGCGCCCCTGCGGCTCGTCGCGCTCGGCCATCGCGCGCTGTGCACGAATCCTTCCTGCGCGATCGAGCATTTCCCGCGTACCGACCCGGCGATGATCGTGATCGTCGAATACGACGGGCGCTGCCTGCTCGGCCGCCAGGCGACCTGGTCGGAAAACCGCTACTCCACGCTGGCCGGCTTCATCGAGCCGGGCGAGTCGCTCGAGGACGCGGTGCGCCGCGAGGTGTTCGAGGAGTCGGGCGTGCGCGTCGGTTCGTGCGCCTACCATTCCTCGCAGCCCTGGCCGTTTCCCGCCTCGTTGATGGTCGGCTTCACCGCGGAGGCGATCGATCCGACGATCCGGCTCGGCACGGAGCTGTGCGACGCGCGCTGGTTCGGCGTCGACGAGCTCGCGCGCGAGGTGCGCGAAGGCCGGCTCGTGCTGCCGCCGCGCGTATCCGTGTCGCACGAGCTCATCGCCGACTGGCTGCGCCGTCGCGGCGGCATCGAACTGTCCGAGCTGCAGTCGGCGTCGGGAGCCTGAAGCGCGACGGAAAGCGGTCTCGCGGGACGGGCAACCGGGAGTTTTTCGCCTTCCGTTTCGTGTTCTTCGTGCCCGTCGTGTTTCGGGCGTTCGCTTTGACTAGAATCGCCGCGACGCTCCGGGCGCGAACGGGAAACCCACATGCACATGGCACAGACCCTGCTGGCGATACTGCTGGTCGTCGCGGCGGCGCACGCCTTGCCCGATCTTGCGCGCCTGCGCGACTTCTCGTGGTTGAAACGGTGGGCGGCACGCTGGAACGGTTCGCATGGCGCGGCGTCACCGCTGTGGCTGCCGCTGATCGCCTTCGCGTCGTGCGCGCTGGCGGGCGGCCTGCTGCAGCACGCGCTGTTCGGCTTGCCGGCGCTCGCGTTCGGCGTGCTCGTGCTGTTCTACAGTTGGGGGCCGCGCGACCTCGACGCCGACATCGAATCCGTGCTGAAGGCTCCCGACAGCGATCGCCGCCATGCCGCCGCGCAGGGCCTGCGTCCGGTGCCCTCGATGGAAGCGCTGCCCCTGCAGTCGGCGCCGCTGGTCGAAGCGACGTTCGCTTCCGCGCTGTCGCGCTGGTTCGGCGTGCTGTTCTGGTTCGTCGTGCTCGGTCCGGCCGGCGCACTCGCCTATCGCGTCGTGCAGTTGCTCGCGCGGCATCCCGGATTCGCCGCCGATCTCGGTGGCGAATCGCGCGAACGGCTGGAGCGCGCTGCGCTGGTCCTCGACTGGGCGCCGTCGCATCTGGTCGCGCTGACGCTGGCACTGGCGACCGAGTTCGACGCGGTCCTCAAGACCTGGCGCGAGTACCACGCCGCCCACGGCCAGGGCTATTTCACGCTCGACCTCGGTTTCCTCGGCGCACTCGCGCGCGCCGGCGTCGATGCCGACGTCATCGCCGGCGACGGCTACGCGACCGACGTCGACGATCCGCTGGTCGAGCTCGCCGATGCGCGGACGGTATTGCGCCGCATCCTTGTCGTGTGGGTCGCGCTGGTCGCGCTTTGCGTCGTCGCCGGCTGGACGACCTGAACCTCAACCCGCGCGCAGCCGCGCGAGCTCCGCGCGTGCGCGCGATGCGGCAAGGAAGTCGCCGAAGCGGTCGAGGAATTCCTGCGGCTTCAGCCCGGCCAGCGGGCCGATGCCGTTGAAGACCAGCTCTTTCTTCGCACGGATGTCGTAGCGGTAGCGGTGCAGGCATTTGCGGAACGGAGGCGTTTCCGCATCCGGGCGCAATTCCACGCGCAGCAGCGAGACGTTGCCGTTGATCAGCAGCGCCGAGTAGTCGCGCACGCAGGTCCATGCGATGCGCGCGTCCGCCTCGCTGAACACGATCGCGTCGGCGGTCAGCGTCATCACCGGTTTTTTCGTCATGCGCCACAGCACGACGCCGGCCACCAGCACGAAGACGCTGCAACCGACCAGCAAGACCCGCACCGCCCCTTCCAGCGGCGCCAGCGCGGCGACGAGCAGCATCGGCACCGCGAGCGCGCCGAGCCCGACGAAGTTCTTGCCCGACGAGTACACGACCAGCGGCTCGTCGGCCGCGGCCGCGAGGCGTTCGAGTTCGGCGATGCGCGTCTCGCGCTCGACGAGCGCGTTGGCGCGGAATTGCACTTCCAGTTCGTTGGCGATGTCGGTCATGGCAGGATTCTCGTTTTGCGCCAAACGCCCAGACGCGCGAGTTCCTCGCGCGCGCGGGCCGCGCGGATGCGCTCGTCGAACAACTCGAACAGGCGCATCTCGTCGATCGGGCGCGCCTTCGCGAACGGATGGGCGTGCGTCACGCCGCTGCCGTCCGCGCGTGATGGCAGTCGCGCGACGCGGCCCCACGAACGCTGCTTCGGCGGCAGGCAGCCCGGCCGGTGGAACAGCTTGATGGCGGTGATCGCGGTGAACGCCTCGGAGTAGCCGGGCGCGATTCCGCAGGCGGCGACATCGCTCCGGCGCAGCAGCGCGTCATCGCGACCGGCGACGAAGCCGTCGGCGGTCAGCGTCAGCACGCGCCGGGTATGGCGCAGCAGCATCGGTACCGCCGCGACGACGGCCGGGCCGACGATGCGCAGGCCGATCGCCAGCCCCGCCGACGTGGCGCCGTCGAACCGGCCCATCCCGGCGAGGAACACGCCGAACGGCAGCGCCGGCAGCGGGCAGACCGGCGACGACTCGCGGATGGCCATTTCCTTCGTGTCGACCGCGGCGGCTTCGCGCGACGGGCGGACGTGCTCGCCGCGCGCGCGTCGGCGGCGCGCTCGTATTCCGGCGTGGAGGCGATGTCGTGCATATCGGCGTGGTCGCGCAGTCGCCGCTCAGGCGTCGAGGCGCCTGAGTTCGGCGCGCGCCCGTGCGGCGGCGAGAAACTGGCCGATGCGTTCGGCCAGCTGGTCGCTGTTCATGCCCTTGGCGCCGACGTGCAGGGTCTGGCGAATGACGGCCTGGTCGGTCTTGCGGACCTTCTCCGTCTGGCCGAACAGGATGATCTGTCCCAGCGGCGGCGGCGTGAATCCGGGCACGAGCTCGAAGCGGATCGAGGTGTGCGTGGTGAAGCCGTTGGTGGAATGCTCGGTGACGCCGTAGTCGTCGATCTTGTCCCACGCAATCACGCCGTTCTTCAGGCGCAGGCCTTCCTCGGTCAGCGTGAAGCGCGGCTTGCGCGGGCCGAACAGGAACCAGGCGCACAGCGCGGCCACCGCCACGCTGCAGGCGAGGGTGGTGACGACCCGCGCCATCGCCGGATCATGCCGGGTGAGCGTGGAGTAGATCAGGGCGCAGGCGATCAGGCCGATGAGGGCCGGGAACACGATCGCGTGCGCGGCGACGTCGACATTGCCGCGACCGTTGGCCTCGATCGTGCGCAATTCGGCGATGTGGGCCTCGCGTTCGGCCTGCGAATGGTCGGCGAATTGCTGTTCCAGCGAGGAAGCGATACCGCTCATGGGGATCTCCGTGGCAATGGGGACTCCGCCGGCAACGAACCGCGGAGCCGAGGGTGAAATCACGCCGGCGCGGCGATTTGCGTCATCGATTCGGCGACGCTCACGGCCGGCGCGGATTCGAGGCCGAGTTCGACCAGCAGCCGCGCGTCGCGCGTATCGCGCGTGCGCGCGACGAGCTCCGGCGTCAGCGCCACGTCGAGCGCATCGAGGCGCGCCTGCAGCGACGGGTGCGTATCCAGCGGATGCGCCTGGCGGTCGTCGAGGTGCTCGCGCGGATCGGCCAGGCCGCGTTCGGCGACGAGGCGGCGCACCATCGACAGCACGCCTTCGCGCCGCTCCGGCGGCGCCTCGCGGTTGTGCGCCAGCGCCTCCTCGACCAGCCCGTGCAGCACGCTGCTGCGCAGCAGCGCGAGCGCGGCCGGCTCGGTGCCGGCGATGCGACTGCCGAAGGCATCGGCGGCGAGTTCGCGTTCGCGGCTCCAGTGGTGCACGGCTTCGTCGAAGTTCTGCAGGAACCACTTGCCGTACAGGCTGGCCGGCGCGGTGATCCACGCGCGCCAGCCGTCGTCGTCCTCGTCGTGCTCGTTGGTGATCGCGAAGATGCTGCCGACGAGGGCGCGGTAGATCGGCGTGAAGCGCAGGCCGTAGGCCGTGTCCTCGCCAGTGAAGTGGCCGAGCTCGTGCGCGACCACGGCGGCGACTTGGGCACGGTCGAGGAAGGCCATGTACGGCAGCGGCAGGTACAGCACGCGGCCGTCCGGCACGCGCTGGCCATTGGCGAGCGCGACCGGATGCTCGGTGACGAAGAAACCCTCGTTGAGCCCGACCACCACCGAGTCGGGCAGGCGCCCGCCGATGCGTCGGGCCACGTCGCGCACGAAGTCCCACAGCAGCGGCGCCTGCGTCGGCGACAACGACTGGCCGAGGATCTCGATCGGTTCCGCCTCCTGCCTGCGTCGCGCGAAGCGGAACGTGTCCCACACGACCTTGCCGCCGTACCAGACCAGCGCCAGCGCGACGAGTGCGCCGAGGATCGTGAGCTTCATCGCGCCGCCGGACAGGCGCGGATTGTCGAAGGCATGCACCACCTCGAAGGCGAGCGCGCCGACCAGCCCGGCGAACACGAGCAGGGTCTGCGCCACCATGAAGGTCGGCAGCCAGCGGCGGCCGGACTCGAACGCATGCAGCAGCGCGTCGCGCGAGCGCAGGGCCTGCGCGGCGGCGCGCCGCATCGCCAGCAGCGCAGCGACGAACGTGACGGTCGCGAGCGTGCCGAGCAACAGCGTGACCAGCGCCACTGGGCGCAGCAAAGCCGCCGTGGCGGCGATCTGCGCGCGCAGGTAGGCCGGCGCATCGGCCAGCCACGTGCCGGCGCGATGCCACTGCCACAGCGCGATCAGCGCGATCGCGAGCGGTACGCCGAGGCCGATCCAGAAGGCGAGCGGAGTACGGGAGGACGATGGTGATTCGGACATGGCGGCGGCTGCGTCGGCGGGATGATCGATACATCACGCAAACGCGCCGGATGCGCGCATTTATTTGCGTTCCGCAGGGAAAGAGCTTGGAGCACGGAGCACACAGAGCACACAGAGAAGAGCGAAACGAGGGTTTCGTCTTCCTTTCCGTGTTTCAGGCCTTGCTTGGACCTCAGGCGCGCTCACCGCGCAGTGCGCGCACCGTCGCTTCGAGCGCGGCGGCGCTGGCCTCGGCGGCCGGCACGGGGTCGCCGAAGGCGACGCCGATGCGCGCGCGGAAGCGCCGCGGCAGGCGCGCGCGACCGAGCGCGGAGTCGCGCCGGCTGAATACCGATCCCCACAGTCCACGCAGGGCCAGCGGCACGACCGGCACCGGCCGGCGCGCGAGGATCTTCTCGACGCCGCTGCGGAATGGCGCGATCTCGCCGTCGCGCGTGAGGCCGCCCTCGGGGAACAGGCAGACGAGTTCGCCGTCGGCGAGCGCGCGGTCGATCTCGTCGAAGGCGCGCTCGAGCAGCGCCGCGTCTTCCTTCGCGCCGGCGATCGGGATCGCCTTGGCCGTGCGGAAGATGAAGCGCAGCACCGGGATGTCGAAGATCTTGTAGTACATGACGAAGCGCATCGGCCGCCGCACGACGCCGGAAAGGATCAGCGCGTCCATGTAGCCGACGTGGTTGCACACGAGCAGGGCCGGGCCCTCGTCGGGTACTTTGTCCGCGCCATCGACCTCGATGCGGTATAGCGCGCTGACGAGGATCCACGACAGGAACCGCATCAGGAATTCGGGCACCAAGGTGTAGATGTAGATCGCGACCAGCGCGTTCAGCGCCGCGACGGCGAGGAACAGCTGCGGGATCGTGAAGCCGAGCGACGTCAGGCCGATGCCGAACGCGGCCGCGGCGACCATGAACAGCGCGTTGAGGATGTTGTTGCCGGCGATCACGCGGGACAGCTCGCTGCGCTCGGCGCGGCTCTGCACCAGCGCGAACAGCGGCACGATGTAGAAGCCGGCGAACACGCCGAGCAGGGTCATGTCGAGCGCGATGCGCCAGCTGCCCGGCGCGAGCAGGAACGCGAAGGCGCCGAGTCCGTGCGCAGTCGCGAGCTCCGGCCGCGCGAAATACAGGTCGACGCCGAACAGGCTGAGTCCGATCGAGCCGAACGGCACCAGGCCGATCTCGACCTTGTGTCCCGACAGGCGCTCGCACAGCAGCGAACCGACGCCGACCCCGATCGAGAACAGCGCCAGCACGAGGATCGCGACCGATTCGCTGCCGCCGAGGAACAATTTGGTGTAGTTCGGCAATTGCGCGGTGAACACGCCGCCGAAGAACCAGAACCAGGAGATGCCGAGCACCGAGTTGAACACGGTGCGATCGCGCGTGACGAAGCCGAGCACGCGCACGGTCTCGGTGAACGGATTCCAGTTGAAGCGGAGGTCCGGCGCGGTCGCGGGCGCCGGCGGGATCGCGCGGCTGACGACGTAGCCGAGGATCGCGATCGCGATCACGAGCGCGGACGCCGCCGTCGGCCCGACGCCGGTCATCGCCATCAGCGAGCCGCCGGCGATCATGCCGAACAGGATCGCCAGCGACGTGCCCATCTCGACCAGGCCGTTGCCGCCGACGAGTTCGTCCGGCCTCAGGGCCTGCGGCAGGATCGAGTACTTGATCGGCCCGAACAGGGTCGAATGCAGGCCCATCATCACCAGCACGGCCAGCAGCAGCGGCACGTCGTGCGCATGGAACGCGTACGCGGCGAGCGCCATCGCGGCGATCTCGAACAGCTTCACGTAGCGGATCAGGCGCGTCTTCTCGAATTTCTCGGCGAGCTGGCCGGCGCTGGCCGAGAACAGGAAGAACGGCAGGATGAAAAGCGCCGGCGCGAGGTTCGAGTAGAAACCGACGTCGGCGTCGCTCAAGCCGAGGTGGAACGCGACCAGCACGACCATCGCCTGGCGGAACGCATTGTCGTTGAACGCGCCGAGAGCCTGGGTCGCGAAGAACGGCGCGAAACGTCGCGTGCGGAGCAGGGCGAACTGGCTGGAGCCGCTCATGGCATGCCTTTGCGGGAACGTGCCGCGAATCTAGCAGGAGGCCAGCGGCTCTGGCGATGCCGGGATGGGCGAACTTTCGCGGTCCGCGCGGGTCGCCAGCGCCAGCGCGGACGAGCCGCTAAACTGCATGGCTCGTCCGTCCACGATGTGACCTCCCCATGCCCAACCGCGCTTCCCTCGCGTTCTTCCTGTCGCTCGCGCTCGGCCTGTCGGCATCGCTCGCGCATGCCGATGAAACGGTTTCGTTGAAGACCGTGCCGACGCCGGACCTGTCGAAATTGCCGGCCAAGCAGGCTGCGGACCTGCGCGCCGCCCGCACCAGTTTCGAGAAGGTGCGCGAGCACCAGATCGGCGACGCGCTGGCCGAAACGCACGCGCTGCTCGGCATGGAATACGCGCGGGCAGGGTTCTACGACGCCGCTGCGGTCGCGCTCGACGATGCGATCCAGCTCGCGCCGCAAGGCGCGCGCTGGCTCTACCTGCGTGGCCTGCTCGCCAACGCGCAGCGGCAGCAGTCGGCTGCCACGGGATTCTTCCAGCGCGCCTTCGCCGCCAACGCGAACTACCTGCCGATCCGTGTCGCGCTGGCCGGCGCACGCATCGAAGCGGGCGATCTCGATGCCGCGCGCACCTTGCTGGAGCCGGTCGCGCAGGCGGCCGGCACCGCCGCGGTACCGTTCGCCATGCTCGGCGACATCGCACTGCGCCAGCGCCGTTTCCCGGATGCGATCGAACGCTACAAGCGCGCGTTGACGCTCGATCCGAAAGCGACGCGCCTGCAGACGCGACTGGCCGAGGCCTACACCGGCGCCGGTGACGCCAAGGCCGCCGCCGAAGCGCGCGCGAAAGGCGGCGACGTCGCGCCGAGGCTGGACGACCCGCTCGGAGCGAATCTGATCGGAGCCAGGGCGGCTGCGGCGCCCGCCGCTGCCGCCGAGCCGCCGCTGCCGACCGATCCGCTGCAGCGCAACGTGGCCGAGGCGCTTTCCCTGCTCGGCCAGCGCAACTACGACGCGGCGCGCCAGCACATGGACGCGGCGCTGAAATTGCTGCCGAACGATCCGGACTTGCTCGTGATCTACACGCGCATCGAGGCGGCCGCCGGCAATCTGGCCGCCGCGAAGTCGCGCGCCGACGCCGCCGTCGCGGCCGGTCCGAACAAGGCTTCGGCCTACATCGGGCAGGGAATCGTCGCCGAGATGAGCGGCGACGACAAGGCCGCCGAAATCGCCTACACCAAGGCCATCGCGCGCGACGCGGCGATGCCCGACGCGCGCCAGTATCTCGGGAACCTGTTGATGCGCACCAACCGTCCCGGAGCAGCCGCGCAGCAGTATCGCGAGCTGGCCCGGATCGACCCGAGCAACGGCGCCTTCCTGATGCGCCAGGTCGCCGCGCAGAGCGCGGACGGCCACTGCGCCGATGCGTTCAAGGACGTCAACGCGCGGCTCGCCAAGGAGCCGCAGCACCCGTTCCTGCTGGAGCTTTTCGTTCGGCTCGCCAGCACCTGCCCGGCCGCGCGGGCGGAGGAAAAGCGCATGGCGCTGGACTATGCGACCAAGCTCTACCGCACCAACGAAGTGGCCCCGATCGGCGAGGCCTATGCGCTCGCGCTCGCCGCCAACGGCAAGTGGGACGACGCCGTGAAGACGCAGGAGGGAGCGATGTTCCTGCTCGTGCGCAACCGCGCGACCGCCGGCCTTCCGGCCTACCGCGAAGTCCTCGCGCAGCTGAAGGCGCATACCATGCCGTCACGGCCGTGGGCGGCTTCCAATGCGGTGTTCCAGCCGGCGCGCTGGCAGCCGGACCCGAAACCGACGCCGACTGCGGCCGCGAAGAAATAGGCGTCGTTTCGCGCAGTCCGGCTTGGACGCGGACTGCGCCAGCCGTTTGGCCGGAATAGGGATCCGGACCGTCGTCCCGGCGTCATGCCAGCGCGAGGCGGGCGATCGGGAAGGGCGTGCGGCGATGTTCGCGGGTGGCTGCCTCGGAGCGCGTCTTGCGCGCGCGGGACGACGCGGTCTTGCGGGATTCCCGTCGCGCGCCGCGCGCGCCGGCGGCGCCGGATTCAAGCGCGTGCAAGCGCCCGATGCGCGATGTCGCGGCGACAGAACGCTCCCTCGAAGCGGATGCCGCGCACGATCGCGTACGCGCGCTCGCGCGCGGCGGCGATGTCGTCGCCGAGCGCGCACACCGCCAGCACGCGGCCGCCCGCGGTGACGACGTTGCCATCGGCGTCGATGCGCGTGCCGGCGTGGAACACCTTCGCATCCGCACCGGTGTCCGCGTCGAGTCCGTCGATGACATCGCCGCTGTTCACCTTGCCCGGATAGCCGCCTGCGGCGATGACGACGCCGAGCGCGGGGCGCGAATCCCATTCGGCCGTCTTTGCGTCCAGCCCGCCATCGAGCGCGGCCTCGACCAGCTCGACCAGGTCGGACTTCAGGCGCAACAGGATCGGTTGCGTTTCCGGATCGCCGAGGCGCGCGTTGAACTCGATGACCTTCGGCGCGCCGCGCGGGTCGATCATCAGGCCCGCGTAGAGGAAGCCGGTGAACGGCGCGCCTTCGGCGGCCATGCCGGCGATGGTCGGGCGGATCACCTCGTCGAGGATGCGCCGTTCGACCGCGGGCGTGACCACCGGCGCCGGCGAGTACGCGCCCATGCCGCCGGTGTTCGGGCCGAGATCGCCCTCGTCGCGGCGCTTGTGGTCCTGGCTGGTGGCCAACGGCAGCACGTGCGCGCCGTCGCTCATCACGATGTAGCTGGCTTCCTCGCCCTCGAGGAATTCCTCGATGACGACGCGCGCCGAGGCTTCGCCGAACGAGTGCGCGCCGAGCATGTCGTGCAGGGCCTGTTCGGCGTCGCCCTGTGTCAGCGCGACGACCACGCCCTTGCCGGCGGCGAGGCCGTCGGCCTTGATGACGATCGGCGCGCCGTGCGCGCGCACGTGGGCGAGAGCCGCGCCGAGGTCGGTGAACACCGCGTAGCGCGCGGTCGGAATGTTGTGGCGGGCGAGGAAATCCTTGGCGAAAGCCTTCGAGCTTTCCAGCTGCGCGGCGATGCGGTTCGCGCCGAAGCAGGGCAACCCGGCGGCGCGGAAGCGGTCGACCACGCCGGCGGCCAGCGCCGCTTCGGGACCGACCACGGTCAAGCCGATGCCTTCGTCCTGCGCCAGCGCGAGCAGGCCGTCGACATCGGTCACGCCGACGTCGGCATTGCGCATGCCGGGCTCGCGCGCGGTGCCGGCATTGCCCGGGGCGACGATGACGTCGCTGACGCGCGGCGACTGCTTGAGCTTCCACGCGAGTGCGTGCTCGCGGCCGCCGGAACCGATGACGAGAACTTTCATGGTGTGGTTCCTGCCTGAAATGCCCCCGGGTCAGGGGACGATTCGCGCCAGGGGCGCGAAGGGGAGTTTGGAAGAGCCGGGCCGGGGCCCGAAGTTCGCCACGCAAACCTCGGCATCGATGCCGCGTACCAGCATCAATGCCGGAAATGCCTGACGCCCGTGAACACCATCGCCATGCCGTGTTCGTCCGCGGCAGCGATGACTTCCTTGTCGCGCATCGAGCCGCCGGGCTGGATCACCGCGCGGATGCCGACCTGCGCGGCGGCGTCGATGCCGTCGCGGAAAGGGAAGAACGCGTCCGAAGCCATCACGCTGCCGGGTACCTGCAGCTTCGCCTCCGCGGCCTTGATCGCGGCGATCTTCGCGCTGATCACGCGGCTCATCTGGCCGGCGCCGATGCCGATCGTGCGGCCGCCGAGCGCGTACACGATCGCGTTCGACTTGACGAACATCGCGACGTGCCAGGCGAACAGCAGGTCGTGCAGTTCGGCCGCGTCCGGCGCGCGCCTGGACACGACCTTGAGGTCGGACAGCAGCAGCGTGTCGCGGTCGGCGTCCTGCACCAGCAGGCCGCCGGCGATGCGCTTGAAATCGAAGCTGTGCGCCGGCGCCTCGTCCCATTCGCCGGTCGCCAGCACGCGCACGTTCGGCTTCGCCGCGATCGCCGCGATCGCCGCGTCGTCGAACGCCGGCGCGATGACGACCTCGACGAACTGGCGCGCCATGATCGCCTGCGCGGTCGCTTCGTCGAGGCGATGGTTGAACGCGATGATGCCGCCGAACGCGGACACCGGATCGCAGGCGTAGGCGCGGTCGTAGGCTTCCAGCAGGTTGGGCCCGAGCGCGACGCCGCACGGATTGGCATGCTTGACGATGACGCAGGCCGGCGTCTTCTGGAACGCCTTCACGCATTCCAGCGCGGCGTCGGCATCGGCGATGTTGTTGTAGGACAGTTCCTTGCCGGCGAGCACGCGCGCGCCGGCGACGGTGCCGCGTGGCGGGTTCTGCTCGACGTACAGCGCGGCGCCCTGGTGCGGGTTCTCGCCGTAGCGCAGGTTCTGCCGACGCTCGAACGCGAGGCGCAGGCTCGGCGGGAAGCCCTCGGGCCGTTCCGTGTCGTCGGCGCGCGCGCCGAGCCAGGCCGCGACGAGGCCGTCGTAGCGCGCGGTGTGCGCGTAGGTCTTCGCCGCGAGGCGGCGGCGCAGGGCGAGCGACGTGCCCCCGTGCGCGAGCGCTTCGAGCACTTCGGCGTAGTCGGCCGGATCGACCGCCACGGCGACGTGCTCGTGGTTCTTCGCGGCGGCGCGCAGCATCGCCGGGCCGCCGATGTCGATGTTCTCGATCGCCTCGGCGAACGTGCAGTCCGGGTTCGCCGTGGTCTTCTCGAACGGGTACAGGTTGACGATCAGCAGGTCGATCGCGCCGATGCCGTGCTCGGCCATCACCGCGTCGTCGATGCCGCGACGGCCGAGCAGGCCGCCGTGCACCAGCGGATGCAGCGTCTTGACGCGGCCGTCCATGATTTCCGGGAAGCCGGTCAGCGTACCGACGTCGGTCACCTGCAGGCCGGCGGTGCGCAGGGTCGCGGCGGTGCCGCCGGTCGAGACCAGCGCGATGCCGAGCGCGTCGAGGCCGCGCGCGAGGTCGATCAGGCCGGTCTTGTCGGAAACGCTGAGCAGGGCGCGCCGGACCGGTGCGCGAGTGGCGTCGAACATGGGCGTGCACGTGCCGCGGGAAACGACGAAGTATAGCGGGGCGGCAGCTTTCCCGCGCGCGGGGGAGGAACTCAGTCGGCCAGGCCGTACAGCTGCAGCTTCTTGCGCAAGGTGGCGCGATTGATGCCGAGCGCCGCCGCCGCCTTGCTCTGGTTGCCGCCGTACCACACCATGACTTCGCGCAGCAGCGGCGATTCGACTTCGCACATCACCATCGCGTGCAGGTCGCCGCCGGTCTCGGATTCGACGTCGCCGAGGTAGCGGCGGACCGCGCGCGCGACGTGCTCGCGCAAAGCGGGTTGCAACGAGGCTTCGTGCGCGGCATCGGCGCGCAGGGAGAGTGCGGCATTCACAACGGCAAGGCCCCTTTGGATGAACTTCGCTTCCATGAGCGGGCCGACGCGGATCTGGGAACACACGTCGGAGGGGAATCTTAGCGCCGCGCCGACGGCTTGATAAGGGCTTGCAACGTGAAATTTTCGCGCGCGCGGCGTGTCGCGGGCGCGATGTCTTCGCGCATCGGCACTTGCGTGCGCCTTCTCATGCATCCGGTGAGCGTGCTGCGGCAGCGTGTCAATCGGCGCGGAAGCAGCCGAAGCCCGCGTCGCCGCGCGGTAGCGACGGAGACGGCCGCCTCACTCGAACTTGAACTCGAACGCGACCGCGTCCTGTCCCGGGTCGGCCACCTCGAACACCAGCGAGGTGCTCGCGCCGGCATCGAGGCCGCGCGCGATCGCGCGCGGATCGGCCAGGTATTCGCGCGGCTGGAAGCGACGCATCGCGATGCGTTTCTCGTCGAGGTCGGACAGCACCACTTCGACGGTCGGATAGGGTTGCGCGAACGCGGCGTCGTTGCGCAAGGTCGCCGAGATGATCAGTGCGCCGGGCACCGACGGGTGCGGACGGATGTCGCGCGAGAGCAGCGCGAGCGTGTTCGCGTCGTGCCGCAGCGGCAGGCGGCAGCCGAGCCGTTCGCAGATCGGTTCGAGCCACGCGCGCGCGTGCGCGCCGTCGATCCAGCGGCCGCGCTCGGCCCAGGCGACTTGTGCGGTGAGGGAGATCGCCAGCAGCAGGCTGGCGAACAGCCACGGCGCGCTGCGCGTCGGGCGTTCGCGCCGGCGGCTCGCCGCGAACGCCGGCGGCGTCGCGTGCGCTTCCGCTTCGCTGCGCTCGACCGCTTCGACGAACAGCATTGCGTCCGGCGGAGACGGCCGGAACACCGGCAGGTCGAGTTGCGGCGGTTCGGCCTGTGCCGGATGCACGTCGAGGTAGTCGAGAGGCTCCGGCGGCAATTGCGCCGTCAGCGTCCACAGCGCGTCGAATACCGCCGCGCAATGCCCGCAGCGCACGGAGCCGTGCGCGCCGGCGAGATCGGCGCCGGCCAGCTTGTAGATCGTCTGGCATTCGGGGCATTGCGTGTACATCCGGCGATTGTAAGTCAGCCGGCGGCGGCGGACGGCTCATGTCCGGTCTTCCTGCGCGCCGCTGCGATCGGCCCACACCAGCCGGTGCGGATCGAAGCCCTGTTCGAGCGTCGGCTTGACGATGTGGAAATACGGCGACATGTCGAAGTCGCGCGGCGCGTACAGGTGCGAGTCGCGGATGTGCAGGATCTCGCGCGCCTGCTCCTCGCCGCCGTCGCCGGTCGCGAGCACGACCTCGATGTCGGGCAGCACCGGATAGCGCACCTCGGCGAACGCGGCCGCGATCAGCGACGAGCAGATCGCGCGCGTAGGGTCGCCGCTGCCGAGCGCGAGCAGGCGCCGCCGGTAGCGTTCCGGCACCGGCGGCGGGCGCAGCAGGAAGCGCGCGAGGTCGATCACGTTGCGCAGGTCGTACTGGTCGCCGATGCGGGCGATCGCGTAGGCGACGACGGCGTCGATTTCCGCATCGCCGAGGCCGACCGGGCGGCAGATGCGCGTGTGCAGCGAGGCGAACGCGTCGATCGGCACCGTGCGCACGCCCGCGTTGATGTCCGCCTCGACGAAGCGCGGCGCCGGATCGGCGCCTGGAACCGGCGTGTCGCCGATGAACAGCGCCGCATGCGACCAGTTCGACTGCGTGATCGTGCGGATCGCCGAGGCGAAGCGGCTGGTGCCTTCGACCAGCAGCACGTCGCCCTTGCGCAGCGTCGCCGCAAGCAGGCCGGGCCGGCTGGTCGCGACGTGCACGACGCCGCGCGGCGCGGACAGGTAGCGCGCGAGCCTGCGGCCCAGCCGGTGCAGCGGATGCACGTCGTCGCTCTCGCTCGTGGCGGCACAGGTGCCGATGTGCCGCGTTCGAGTGGTCGACGGCGCGCCGAGTTCAGCTCCGGCGACCGTCGATGCGTATCCAGTCCTCGCGTTGCGCCACGGCAAGCTCGTCGAACCACTCGGCATAGCGTTCGAGCAGTTCCGGTGCCTGCGCTTCGAGGATGCCGGACAGCGCGAACGGCGCGCGCGGCTTCGCGCACGCGGCGAAGCGCGGCGCGAGTTCCGCCAGCGGCCCGGCGAGGATGTTGGCGACGAATACGTCGGCGGGCGCGTGCACGAACTCCTCCGGCATGAACAGGTCGAGCCGGTTGGCGACGCCGTTGCGCTCCGCGTTGTCGCGGCTCGATTCGAGCGCCTGCGGATCGTTGTCGACGCCGACGACGCGCGCCGCACCGAGCTTCAGCGCCGCGATCGCGAGGATGCCGGAACCGCAGCCGTAATCGATCACGCTCTTGCCGTCGAGGTCGAGCCCGTCGAGCCATTCCAGGCACAGCGCCGTGGTCGGGTGCGTGCCGGTGCCGAATGCGAGGCCGGGATCGAGGCGCACGATCACCGCGTCCGCATCGTCGGCCGGCGGTTCGATGTTCCACGGATAGATCCACAGGCGGCGACCGAAGCGCATCGGCTTGAAGTCGTCCATCCACACGCGCGTCCAGTCCTGGTCGGCGATCTCGCGGAACGCGATGCGCTCCGGCGCGAGATCCGGCAGCAGGTCGCCGAGCACGTGCACGAGGCCGGCGCGATCCGTGTCCACGTCGAACAGCGCCTGCAGCGCGATCTCGCCCCACAGCGGCGTCTCGCCGACGCCGGGTTCGAGGATCGCGCGCTCGTTCGGCGTGTCGACCTCGGCGTCGAGCAGGGTCACGCTGAGCGCGCCGACTTCCTCGAGCGCGAGTTCGACGCGCTCCTGGTCGGACTGGTGGATGCTGAGGGAGAGTTCGAGGAAGGGCATTGGGAGCGGAGGAAGAATGCTTCGGACTTGAGTGGCCGTCGTTCCGGTTCTTGCCGGAACGACGGGATTCGCGGCTTTTGCGGTTGCCGATTTGTTCCCGGCGCCTCACCCGATCCCGATCGACTTCTCCCGCGCCTCGGCCATGCGCTTCTCGAGGTAGTGGATGTTCTGCCCGCCGGCCTGGAAGCCGCCGTCGGCCATGATGCGCTGCTGCAGCGGCACGTTGGTCTTGATGCCCTCGACGACCATTTCCGACAGCGCGATGCGCATGCGCGCGATCGCGGTGGCGCGGTCGCGGCCGTGCACGATCAGCTTGCCGATCATCGAGTCGTAGTTCGGCGGGATCCTGTAGCCGTCGTAGACGTGCGTGTCGACGCGCACGCCGGGGCCGCCCGGCGCCTCGAAACGCTTCACCGTGCCGGGGCTCGGCATGAAGGTGTCCGGGTCCTCGGCGTTGATGCGGCACTCGATCGCGTGGCCGTCGAGAACGATGTCCTCCTGCCGGATCGAGAGCTTCTCGCCCGCGGCGATCAGCAATTGCTCGCGCACGAGATCGATGTCGGTGATCAGTTCGGTCACCGGATGCTCGACCTGGATGCGCGTGTTCATTTCGATGAAGTAGAAGCGGCCGTCCTCGTAGAGGAACTCGAACGTGCCGGCGCCGCGATAGCCGATGCGCTTGCAGGCCTCGACGCAGACCTTGCCGATCTCGGCGCGCTGCTCGGGCGTGATGCCCGGCGCCGGCGCTTCCTCGACGACCTTCTGGTGGCGGCGCTGCATCGAGCAGTCGCGCTCGCCGAGGTGGATCGCGTTGCCCTGGCCGTCGGCGAGCACCTGGATTTCCACGTGGCGCGGATTCTCCAGGAACTTCTCCATGTAGACCTCGCCGTTGCCGAACGCGGCCTTGGCTTCGGACTTGGTCATCTGGATCGCGTTGGAGAGGTGCGCCTCGGTGTGCACCACGCGCATGCCGCGTCCGCCGCCGCCGCCGGCCGCCTTGATGATGACCGGGTAGCCGATCTCGCGCGCGATCTTCGTGTTCGTGGCGATGTCGTCGTCGAGCGGGCCGCCCGAACCGGGCACGCACGGCACGCCGGCCGACTTCATCGCGCGGATCGCCTCGACCTTGTCGCCCATCAGTCGGATCACGTCGGCGGTCGGGCCGATGAAGATGAAGCCGGACTTCTCCACGCGCTCGGCGAAATCGGCGTTCTCGGACAGGAAGCCGTAGCCCGGATGGATCGCCTGCGCGTCGGTGACCTCGGCGGCGGCGATGATGCGCGGCACGTTGAGGTAGCTGTCCGCCGCGGGCGGCGGCCCGATGCAGATCGACTCGTCGGCCATGCCGACGTGCTTCAAGTTGCGGTCGACCGTGGAATGCACGGCCACGGTCTTGATCCCGAGCGTGTGGCACGCGCGCAGCACGCGCAATGCGATCTCGCCGCGGTTGGCGATGACGACCTTGTCGAGCATGGACGCGCCCTCAGCCGATCACGAACATGGCTTCGTCGAACTCGACGGGCTGGCCGTTGTTGACGAGGACCGCCAGCACGGTGCCGCTGACGTCGGCCTCGATCTGGTTGAACATCTTCATCGCCTCGATGATGCCGAGCGTGTCGCCGGCCTTGACGGCCTGGCCGACCTTCGCGAACGGCGGCGATTCGGGGTTGGCCGAGGCGTAGAACGTGCCGACCATCGGCGCCTTCACGACGTGGCCTTCCGGCGTCGACTTGCCGCCGGCCGCCGGCGCGGCCTCGGCGGCCGGGGGCGGCACCGGACTGGCGGCCACGGCGAGCGGCATCGGCTGTGCCGCCTGCATCGCCATCGGTTGCGCGCTCACCATGCCTTTCGGGATGCGCGACAGGCGCACGATTTCCTCGCCTTCCTTGATTTCCAGTTCGGCGAGGTTCGATTCCTCGAGCAGGTCGATGAGTTTCTTGATCTTGCGAAGGTCCATCGGGACGCCTCTGTCAGCGGAATGGGTCAGGGGGTGAGGCGGCGCAGCGCAGCATCCAGCGCGAGCCGGTAGCTGTCGGCGCCGAAGCCGGCGATCACGCCGACGGCGAGATCGGAAAGATACGAGTGGCGGCGGAACGGTTCGCGCGCGTGCACGTTGCTGAGGTGCACCTCGATGAACGGAATCGCGACCGCGGCGAGCGCGTCGCGCAACGCGATGCTGGTATGCGTGAACGCGCCCGGGTTGATCAGGATGACGCGGGTGCCGTCCTCGAGCGCGGCGTGCACGCGATCGATCAGCACGTGCTCGGCATTCGACTGCAGGCTGGCCAGTTCGTGGCCGGATGCGCGCGCGAACGCGGCCAGTTCGGCGTCGATCGCATCCAGCGTGGCGTGGCCGTAGATGTCCGGCTCGCGTGTGCCGAGCAGGTTCAGGTTGGGGCCGTGCAGGACGAGGATCGAGGCCAAGAGCCGGCTCGCGAAAAACGGGCGGTTAGTCTGGACGAGCGTGCGCGATCTGTCCAGTTCGACGACGTTTGACGGCAGTTGGTGCGATTTCGCGGAGTCTCGCGTTCAAAGATGCGGCGCGAGCCATTGTTCGAGGCCGCTTTCGCTGAAGTTGCCGAAGCGTTGCGCGAGGATGCGCCCGTCGCGGCCGATCAGCACCGTGTACGGCAGCACGCTGCGCGTGTTGCCGTAGTCGAGCGACAGGTCGCCATGCTCGGGATCGTCGACGAGGATCGGGTAATGCACCGGATGTTCGCCGAGGAAGGCCTTGGTCGCGGCGGCATTGTCCGCGGCGATGCCGACGACCTGCACGCCGCGCTCGGCGAGGCGCTGCTGCGCCCGGTCGAGCAGCGGCATTTCCTCGATGCAGGGGCCGCACCAGCTGGCCCAGAAGTTCAGCAGCACCAGTTTGCCGTTCCATTGCGCGAGTGACTGCGGCTGGCCGTCGAGCCCGGGCAGGGTCGCGTCCGGACGCGCGCTGCCGACCAGGGTTTTCGCTTCGCCGCCGCGCTGCGATGCCGGCATCGGCCGCAGCCACGAACCGGCGAGCAGGCCGCCGAGCGCACCGGCGAGCGCCAGCGCGACGATCAGCAGATGAGTGCGATTGAACATGCGCAGATCAGCGCGCCGCAGGCGCCAGCGCCTGCTCGACAATGGCCTGCGTCAGCACGGTCGGCAGCGCCTGCCCCTTGCCGCTTTCGCCGGCGCGGAACACCACGTACAGCGGCACGCCGACCGCCTTGTACTCCTGCAGGAAAGCGGTGATCGCCGGATCGACGTTGGTCCAGTCGCCGGTCATCAGCACGGCGTTGCTGCGCTTGAGCAGGTCGCGGAACGCGTCGGTGTCGAGCACGGCTTTTTCGTTGACCTTGCAGGTCACGCACCAGTCCGCGCCCATGTCGACGAACACGCTGCGGCCCTCGGCGCGCAGCGCGGCGAGGCGCTCGGCGGAGTAGGGCACCGTGTCCGCGCTGGCGGCCGCGGCGTGCGCCGGCGCGGCGAGGCGCGCGACCTGCACCAGCGGCAGCAGCGCGGCGAGCACGACCACGCCGGCCAGCACGCGCCCGATCGGGCCGCCGCGGTAGCGGCTGCGCTCCCACCACCACAGGCCGAGCGCGAGCACGACGGCGCCGATCAGCACCCAGCCGACCGCGTCGATGCCGCGCTGGTTGCCGAGCACCCAGACCAGCCAGACGGCGGTCAGGTACATCGGGAACGCGAGCAACTGCTTCAGCGTCTCCATCCAGGCGCCGGGCCGCGGCAGGCGCGAGGCCAGCGCCGGCACGAAGCCGACCAGCAGGAACGGCAGCGCGAGACCGACGCCGAGCGCGAGGAACACCAGCAGCGCGACCAGCGACGACGAGGCGAACGCATACGCCAGCGCCGAGCCCATGAACGGCGCCGTGCACGGGCTGGCGACGACGACCGCGAGCACGCCGGTGAAGAAATCGCCGGCCGGACCGCGGCGGTTGCCGAGATCCTGGCCGATCCCGGCGAGGCCGGCGCCGATGTTGAACACGCCGGACAGCGACAGCCCGATCGCGAACAGGAGGTAGACCAGCACCGCGACGAAGGCCGGCTGCTGCAACTGGAAGCCCCAGCCGAGCGCTTGCCCGGCCGCGCGCAGGGCGATCACGGCGAGGCCGATCGCGGCGAACGCGACGAGCACGCCCGCGGTGTAGGTCAATGCGTGCGTGCGTGCCTTCTGAGGGCTCTCGCCGCTCTGCGCGAGGCCGAGCACTTTCAGCGACAGCACCGGCAGCACGCACGGCATCAGGTTCAGCACGAGGCCGCCGAGCAGGGCGAACAGAAGCGCGCCGGCGATGCCGAGCGCATCCGGTGCGGGCGGCTGGCTGCGCAACGCGTTGTCGTCAGTCGCAGACGACGGTCCGGGCATCGCAGCGACACCATCCCCACCCAACCCTCCCCTTGAAGGGGAGGGCTTGAAGGCGGCCTTGGCGGCGGCGAGCTGTTCGGCACTGGCCGGCGGCAGTTCGACCGCGACGTCGCGCTGCATGACCGGATAGCAGATGCCGTTGTCCTGGCAGCCCTGGTATTCGGCATGCACGTTCACGCTCTGCGCATCGCCGTGCTCGCGCGCGAGCGGGATCGGCAGCTCAACCTGGTCGAAGTAGACCTGGACCGTGCCGAAGTGCTCGTCCGTGTGGTCGACGCCCTTCGGCCATTGCGGCGCGCCGAGCTTGACGCCGGCACCGTCGGCCAGGTTCAGCGTGGTCTTGTTGCGATAGAGGTAGTAGCCCTTCGGCATCGTCCAGCGCGCGAGGATCGTGGTCGGGCTCTGCGCGATCGCCTCGAACACGAAGGCCTGCTCGGCCGGCAGCGGCGCGCCGTCGCCGGCGCCGAGCGCATCGGCGTTGCCATTCCCGAGCCGGACGCCGAGCGCATCGCCTTTGCCGAGCTGGACGCCGAGCGGTGCCGCCGCGGAATCGGTACCCCCGAGCGCGGAGCCGGACGGATTCGCCGTCGCGGCCGCGGTCGTCGGCACGTCCAGCGTGAACTCGGTCGGATGCGGCGGATAGCAGATCTTGGGATCGATCTCGTGGCAGCCCTGTGCGGTGATCGTCACCGCGATCGTCTTCGTGCCCGCGTCGGCCAGCGCATAGGGCAATGTCGCATCGATCGCGCGGTGGTAGACCTCGACGTCGCCGAGGAACTCGTCGTGCTTCTTCTCGCCGGGCGGCAGTTCGAGCGAGCCGAGCGTGACGCCGGCCTGCGCGGTCTTCGCCTTGATGCGCATGCGGTACAGGTAATAGTCCGGCGCGATCTCCCAGTGCAACGCGATCGTGCCGGGCGCGGCGATCTTCGCGTCGAGCTTGAACGCCTGCTCGACCGGCAGCAGGTCGTCGGTCGTCTGCGCCTGCGCGGCGATGGAAAAAATCAGGGCAGCGAGGCCGGCAAGCAGCTTGCGCATCGGGAAACACTCCGGGTTCTTGCGGGGGCGGAACGAAGGGTCTGCGGGGTCCGGGTCAGGTCCGGCAGGTTCCCAAGACCGCGCTTGGACCGCGCATCTTGCACGTCGTTCATTCTGGCGCGGTTTCCGCCTCGACCCAAGCGATATAGGGTGCGAGTCCGTCGATCGCCTCGACCGCCAACAATTCGGGCGTTTCGTACGGATGCAGGTCCGGCAGGCGCGCCTTCAACGCCTGGAGACGTTCGCGCGTGGTCTTGATCAGCAGCAGGACTTCGGCATCCGTACGCACGGCGCCCTGCCAGCGATACGTCGACAGCATGCCGGGAACCGCCTGCACGCACGCCGCCAGGCGCTCACCGACCAGCGTTTGCGCGATGCGCGCGGCGGTTTCCATGTCGGGACAACTGCAATGGGCGACGACGGTGGGCATGCGGCGGACGACGGCAGCGGGTCGTCCATGATCGCACGCGCCGGTCGACGAAGCCTTCGTGCGGATCAGCCGGGCAAAAAGAAGGGCGCCCCGCGCTGCTTGCGCAGCGTGGAGCGCCCGTCGGTTTGCCGACGCTTCCCCGGCGAAGGGGAAGCATCGGCGCCAGCGTCAGCGCGTGGCCGTCTCGAAGCCGTTCCTGAAGATCGAGTCGGTGTCGACCGGCGGAATCAGCTCGCAGCTCGCCGGTTCGCTCGACTCGAACAGCGCGCGCGTGGCCCATTCCGGGTGGTCGACGAACGGGTTGCGGTTGCCCTGGAAGCTCTGGATCACGTCGTTGCGCGCGACTTCCTCGGCATCCGGCGGATCCTGCACGTTCCATTCGAGCAGGGTCGACAGCAGGCCCATGTAGGCCTTCGCCGCGGTGTTCGAGGTGACGACGATCTTGTTGCGGTCGTCGGTGAGCTCGAGGTCGGGGATGACGCCGTCGTGCGCAGCCTCGGCGGCAATGCCCTCGTAGCGGATCGCCATGTAGAACATCGCGCGCGCGATCTCGCCCTTGCGGTGGTCCCACACCTCGAACGAACCGGCGCTGCCGTCGGGCGTCTTGTACCAGTTCGACTGGCCGGGGCCGCCGACGCCGTTGTTGACGTCGGTCGCCAGTTCCGTGCAGCCCGAGCGGCAGTTGTCGAGCGGCTTGTTGCCGCGCCGGGAATTCTGCAATTCGTCGGACAGCCACAGCATGTGCGTGTCGGTGTAGGCGGCCAGGTTGTTGTTGGCGAAGCCGAGCGAATTCGGCCAGGTGTGTTCGCGGTTGTACTTGTCGCCGCCGCCGTTGCCGGCGCGGTCGGTGACGGCCGTGTAGGAGTGGTTGCGGTAGATGTCGATGATCTTGTTCGGGTTGTTCGGGTCCTGCTGGGCGATTTCGAGGATCGTCCAGGTATTCGTGCCCGAGCCGCTGTACGGATAGATCGTGTGGCCCTTGATCGTCTGGTGCAGCGAGCAGCGCAGTTGTTCGGGGCTGCTGGTGTTGACTTGCGAGTAGTAGCCGTCGACGGTGCCCGAGGCGATGTGGAACGTGACGACGACGTTCGCCGTCATCGCGATGTTGCCGGCGTTGCGCACGCCGCCGGCGACGATCGTGAACGTGCACGTGCCTCCTGCCGGCAGCACGGTGGCCGGGGTCAGCGTGCGGTTCGCGCCGGTGCCGGTTTCGTCGAGCGCGATCGCGGTCGAGTCGCACGACAGCGTGAACGCGTTGGTCGTCGTCACGGCCTCGCTGAAGGTCACGCGCACGTCGCTGGCGATGGCGACGTTGCTGGCGCCGTCGGCGGGCATCGTCGAGGCGACGGTCGGCGGCGTGGTGGCCGGATCGACGGTCGTGAACGCGACGACGTAGTCGGCGGCGAGAGGGTCCGGCGTGCCGTCCATGTCGGTGACGCCGCTGGCGAGGATCGTCCAGGTGCAGCTCTCGTTCGCGGCGAAGGCCGGCGACGGCGTCAAGGTGAACGCACTCGGGCCGCCGGAAACGGTAGCGGTATGGCTGCCCGAGGTCGCGCAGTCCAGCGTGAACCAGGACGAGCCGAGCGTGACCGCCTCGCTGAACGCGACGTTGAGCGGTGCGGCCAGCGCGACGTTGGTCGCGTTGTTCGACGGCGAGGTCGAGACGACCGTCGGCGGCACGTCGACCGGCGGATCGCCGGCCACGGCGAAGCTGACGTCGTCGATCGCGAGGCCGTCGTCCGCGCCGGGCACGTCGATGTCGGTCCAGCGCACCCACAGGCTCGCGTTCGGGGCGAGGTTCAGGCCGCTGATCGAGCCGCTGACCGCGGCGCGGTTCGCGGCGAGGTTGCCGTCGAGCTTGCCGACCGCGCCGCTGGTGACCGGCGAGGAGAAGTCGAGCGCGGCGACGTCGACCCAGGTCGCGGCGGTGTCGCCGAGCGAGCTTGCGTCGACGCTGTATTGCACGTGCAACGTATCCGCGCGGCCGGCAGCGCCGAGACGCCACTGCTCGCCGGTGTAGGCGACCGCGATCTCGCTGATCGCGGCGCCGGAATCGTTGCGCAGGCGGGCGCCGATCATCGGCACCAGCGAACTCGAGCGCAGCAGTCCGAACGCGCGCTCGCTGCTGCCGGTCGCGCCGTAGCTGTAGGTGTTGCCGGAATTTACGGTGCCGTCGTCGGCCGCGTAGCTGGTATTGGCGTTGTTGCCGGTCTCGACGAAGTACCAGCCGTCCGGAACGGCGGTGCCGGTGCCGCTGGAAGCCAGCGCATTGAAATTCTGCGTCGCCGGTACGCCGCCGACCAGCGGGACGAACTGCGCCAGCGCCACAGGCGAGGCGAAGGCAAGCAACAGGCACAGCGCGGCGCCCCTGGCGCCTCGTTTGGAATGCATCGTGTAATCCCCGAAAAAGTTTGCGAAACCGCGCATCCTGCCGCGGCTCGCGGGAAACCGGTTACGGCAGGGCCGTATCGCCTTTTGCGCATCAGCCACTTGCGTACGCGACGTGGCGGCGCGCTCTCGTGCCGGGGCGGCTTTTCAAACCGATCCGGCAACCGCCCGGACTCCGTGTCGCGGGGCGAAGCCGGAGACTATAGGGGATTTGCTTTGCGGGTTCGTGAAACCGCGAGGCACATGCGATGACGCAAGGCCACCCTTGAATGGTGTGCCGCCGCCTCCAACTGCTGTGCACGCCGATGCGATGCTTCCTTTGGAATCATCGCGCCGCTAAACTTGGCACTCAGCAGTATCAAGTGCTAGCAGTTTTCCGTAATTCCTTTCGTATCAATACTTTGATGGAGGCATCCATGAAGCTTCGCCCGTTGCACGACCGCGTCATCATCAAGCGCCTTGAAGCCGAGACGAAGTCGGCCGGTGGCATCGTCATCCCCGACGCCGCCGCCGAGAAGCCGGTCAAGGGCGAGGTTCTCGCCGCCGGTACCGGCAAGATCCAGGAAGACGGCAAGGTCCGTCCGATGGCGGTCAAGGTCGGCGACATCGTGCTGTTCGGCAAGTATTCCGGCACCGAGGTCAAGGTCGACGGCGAGGAACTGCTCGTCATGCGCGAAGAAGACCTGATCGCCGTCGTCGAGAAGTAAGCAGGCGCCTGCGCCGCACTTCGCGATCCCCACTCATCCAAATTCAAAGGACAGCATCCCCATGGCAGCCAAAGACATTCGTTTCGGAGAAGACGCCCGCGTACGCATCCTGCGCGGCGTGAACACCCTGGCCAACGCGGTCAAGGCCACCCTCGGCCCGAAGGGCCGCAACGTCGTGCTCCAGAAGAGCTTCGGCGCACCGACGATCACCAAGGACGGCGTGTCCGTCGCCAAGGAGATCGAACTGGCCGACGCGTTCGAGAACATGGGCGCGCAGATGGTCAAGGAAGTCGCTTCCAAGACCTCCGACGTCGCCGGTGACGGCACCACCACCGCGACCGTGCTGGCGCAGGCGCTGATCCGCGAAGGCCTCAAGGGCGTCGCGGCCGGCATGAACCCGATGGACCTCAAGCGCGGCATCGACAAGGCCGTCGTCTCGGCCGTCGAGGAGCTGAAGAAGCTCAGCAAGCCGTCGGCCGACAGCAAGTCGATCGCCCAGGTCGGCACGATCTCCGCGAACGGCGACCAGCTGATCGGCAAGCTCATCGCCGAGGCGATGGACAAGGTCGGCAAGGAAGGCGTCATCACGGTCGAGGAAGGCTCGGGCCTGGACAACGAACTCGACGTCGTCGAGGGCATGCAGTTCGACCGCGGCTACCTCAGCCCGTACTTCATCAACAACCAGCAGAGCCAGCAGGTCGAGCTGGAAGACCCGTACATCCTGTTGTACGACAAGAAGATCTCCAACGTGCGCGAGCTGCTGCCCGTGCTCGAGGGCGTCGCCAAGGCCGGCAAGCCGCTGCTGATCGTCGCCGAGGAAGTCGAAGGCGAAGCGCTGGCTACCCTGGTCGTCAACACGATCCGCGGCATCGTCAAGGTCGCGGCCGTGAAGGCGCCGGGCTTCGGCGACCGTCGCAAGGCGATGCTGGAAGACATGGCGATCCTGACCGGTGGCCAGGTCATCTCCGAGGAAGTCGGCCTGCAGCTCGAGAAGGCGACGCTGAAGGATCTCGGCCGCGCGAAGAAGGTCGTCATCACGAAGGAAAACTCGACGATCATCGACGGTGCCGGCGAAGCGGCCAACATCCAGTCGCGCATCAAGCAGATCAAGGCGCAGATCGAAGAGACCTCTTCGGACTACGACCGCGAGAAGCTGCAGGAGCGCGTGGCGAAGCTCGCCGGCGGCGTGGCCGTGATCAAGGTCGGCGCGGCGACCGAAGTCGAGATGAAGGAAAAGAAGGCGCGCGTCGAAGACGCCCTGCACGCGACGCGTGCGGCAGTCGAGGAAGGCGTGGTCCCGGGCGGCGGCGTCGCGCTGATCCGTTCGCTATCCGGCCTGACCAAGCTCAAGGGCGACAACGAAGACCAGAACCACGGCATCCAGATCGCCAAGCGCGCGATGGAAGCGCCGCTGCGCGAGATCGTGACGAACGCCGGCGAGGAAGCCTCGGTCATCCTGAACAAGGTGGCCGAAGGCAAGGGCAACTTCGGCTACAACGCCGCGACGGGCGAGTACGGCGACATGGTCGAACTGGGCATCCTGGACCCGACCAAGGTCACCCGCACCGCGCTGCAGAACGCCGCGTCGATCGCCGGCCTCGTCATCACGACGGAAGCCATGGTCGCCGAAGCGCCGAAGAAGGAAGAAGCTCACAGCCACGGCCCGGCCGGCGGCGGCATGGGTGGCATGGGCGGCATGGACTTCTAAGAAGCCCGCCATACCTCATCTTCTCCCTCTCCCGCTTGCGGGAGAGGGCTGGGGTGAGGGAAGTCCAGTATTGCCGTTTCAACAAAAAGCCCCGCAGCGATGCGGGGCTTTTTCTTTGCAGGCATCGCAACATGCGGTGGCCTGCCGGCCGTTCCCGAAGGCCGGCGATCGGTCCGTGATCCCCGAGGTATCGCCAATCCGTATGTGGCGGTGGGCGCCACTGACGCGCGTCGTACTTCAGGAGATCGTCATGCTTTGCCATTCCCGTTCTTTCCTGCTGCTGTCTGCCTTGGCGGGGTTCTCGCTGCCTGGCCTCGTCCGCGCAGATCCGCCGCACGACGGCTACCTCGACACCACTTGGGGCTGGTTCGACAGCGGCAAATCGATCGTCCCCTTCGATCTCGGGGGCGATCTGCTCGACCATGCCACCGGCAGCGCGATGGGCGCCGACGGATCGCTGTTCTTGGCAGGCAGCGTGACCGACGCCAATGGCGTGCGCCGCATCGGCGTCGCCAAACTCGGCCCCGACGGCACGCTCGACATGAACTTCGGCGACGATGGCCGCGTTCTCTCCCCCGCGATCGAAGGGCGGATGACAGGCATGGCGCTCGTTCGCCGCAACAACACGTTGTACGTCGGTGGCTACCACGACACGCAAGGTGCGGGCGCGCGCGATTTCGCCGTATGCGTTTTCTCCACCGGCGGCGTGCCGCTGAATTTCCTCGGTACCGGCACTTCGTGCGTCACCGCCGCATTCGACATCGGCGTCAGCAAGGAAGACCTCGCCTATGGCGTGGCCGTGCAGCCCGACGGCAAGATCGTGCTCGCCGGCACGATCGCCGTGAATGCGGATGACGACACGCTCGCCGCATTCGCGCGCTTCAAGACCGACGGCACGTTGGACACAAGCTTCGCCGGCACCGGCCGGCGCATCCTGCGCACAGCCAACATCTTTCAGCGCCATCGCGTGCGCAGCGTCGCAATCGCCGCCAACGGCAAGATCGTCGCAGTGGGTGGCACCGACGTGGTCGGTGGCGCCGATGCCGGTGCGCTGGTCATCCGTCTCAATGCCGATGGCAGCAACGATCCCTTGTCCGGCACACCCGAGCTCGCGTTCGCGGTGGACGGTTCGCCCAATCGCGATACCGAGCTCAACGACTTGTTGCTCGAAGACGCGCCGAACTCGACCGACGACCGCATCGTCGTGGTCGGCTACGCGCAGACTCCGGGAAACCCGGGCGGGCGCAATCGACTCATCGCGCGACTCAACCCGAACGGCACTTTCGACGCGAGCTTCAGCGGCGGCGACGGCAGTGACGGCTACTACATTTCCGGCGGTGCAGCGGGAACCGTCGGCGAGTTCAGGAGTGTCGCAAGGCAGGCGGGTTCCGGCGCGTATTTCGCGGCCGGCACGTTCACGCTCCCGGATGCGGCGACCGATCTCAACCTTTGCCGGTTCGCTGCCGACGGATCCACGGCGACGTATTTCGAGAACGCCGGCTGCGTGGCCGTCGATTTCGGCCTGGCCGGCGCATTCGAAGCCGGTGGCGACGTACTCGTTCAGGGCGACGGCATCTACTTGAGCGGCACCGGCTTCAAGGGCGAAACGGACGGCGACTTCGTTGCAGCCAAATTCACCGTGGACCGCATCTTCGCCGGCGGCTTCGACTGAACCTGCGTACTGCGGCGGGCGACCACGTCGCCCGCCCTTCATCCGCGGCGGGCACTGCGTCGGCGAGCCAGGAAGTCGGCCAGCGCGTCGACCTTGCCGACGCTCGGGTTGGCGGGATCCGATTGCGCGCGCACGGCCTTCACGGCCGCCTGGAATGCGGCCGGATCGGCGTCGATCGACGTTGTAGCGATCAGGCACGCCTGCAGCATGACGCGCTGGAAGTTGGCGATCTGCGAATCGTCTCCTTGCTTCAGGCCCTGAAGCGCGGCCGCGCGGCGCGCGGTGGCGCAATCGCGCGGCGAGCGATCCGCCAGTACTTCCCAGCGCACGATGTCGTTCAGCGTGCCGAGGGCGATGCGATTGTCCGGGCCGAGCGAGGCTTCATAGGCCGCAAGCGCTTCGTGCAGATGCACGCCTGCGGCGGCGAGGTCGCCGAGGCCCAACTCGCTGGCGCCGAGCGCGCGCAACGAGGCAGCCGTCGCGTGGTGCCGTTCGCCGTACGCGGTACGACGGATGCGCAGCGCCTCGCCGGCGAGTTCGCGCGCGTGCGCTGCGCGGCCGAGTCCGAGCTCGCACCATGCGAGATTGTTGGCGACGACCGCGACGCTCGCATGGTCGGGGCCGAACCTCTCGCGCCGCGACGTCAGCACGTGCTGGAACAACGGTGCTGCCTCGGACAGCCGTTGCTGCGCAAACAGCACTGATGCGAGATCGTTTTCGCTGCCCGCGACGCGAGGGTGATCGATGCCGTATACGTCGCGCATGATGGTCAGTTCTTCGCGGCGCAGGGTTTCGGCCTCGGAGAGCTGGTCGAGATTGGTCAGCACCATCGCGAGCGCGCTGATCGCTTCGGCGCGATGCGGATCGCGTGCGGTACTCGCGCGTCGCACGGCCGCGAGCGTGTCGTGCGCGATCGGTAGCGCGTCCTTGTGCCGCCCGCGCAGCGTCAAGAGCGAGATCTGGCGCAATGCGACTTCCTGCGTGCGCCAGTCGTCGTTGCCGACGAGGTCCCGCCGCGCATCGTGCGCGGCCTTGTACGCCGCAGCAGCAGCGTCGAGTTCGTTGAGCGCCTGCAAGGCGAGCCCGCGACGCAGCTCGATGTCGGCGCGCTCGAGGCGCATCGCGGCGTCCGATGTGGCAGCCGTGGGCGCGAGCTGGTCTAGCAGGGCCAATTCGTCGCGAAAGCGCGCGAGCGCGTGCAGTGATGCCGCGCGCTGAAGTGTCGCGGCGTGCCGTGTCGGCCCGTCGCCGCCGGCTTCAGCCAGGCGCGCTGCTTCGTCGAGCAGCGGCAGCGATTCTTCATAGAGCCCGAGGCCGCGATGCGCCTGTCCCATCGCGGCGAGCAGCACGGCGCGCGCGCCTGGCTGGTTGTCGAGCGTGTCGCGGATGCGCACGGCGCCGCGTTCGAGCAGATCGCGTGCACTCAACGAAACGCCGCGTGCCTCGTCCGGATCTGCCGCTTGGAATAGGCTGCCCATGAAATCGAGCGCTGCCTGCGACTT
>Ga0153956_1000624_pt1 | contig 37702 bp, 34 predicted proteins | sample TSFL040MetaG_FD_104704 | JGI IMG/M metagenome (GOLD analysis project Ga0153956, IMG submission 104704) | Attine ant fungus gardens microbial communities from Florida, USA - TSFL040 MetaG | ecosystem: Host-associated > Fungi > Mycelium > Unclassified | place: USA: Florida, Wekiwa Springs... | reverse complement strand
CGGAGTATCGAATGAGCGCGGAAATCATTCCAGCGCAGTGCGGTGCGCGGGGGTGCGTCGCGGGTGGATTCAGGCGGTCGTCCATGGAACGCCGCCCGTTTCCTCACGCCGCCCGGGGACGGCGTTCGACCAGCCTCTGGCCAGCGCCAGCCGCAGCGCCGCCGGAAGGCGCGTCAGGCCCTGCCGGCGAACTCGCCGGTCGTCGTATTGACCGTGATCTTCTCGCCGTTGGTGATGTATTCGGGCACCTGGATCTCGAGGCCGGTCGACAGCTTCGCCGGCTTCGGACGCTTGGTCGCGGTGGCGCCCTTCATCTCCGGCGCCGTCTCGACCACTTCGAGCACCACCGACTGCGGCAGCTGCAGCGCGACCGGCGCCTCGTCGATCAACTGCACGTAGCAGCCCTCGATGCCGTCGACGAGATAGCCGGACGCTTCGCCGACGACGTTCGCGTCGAGCGTGTATTGCGTGTAGTCCTCGCTGTCCATGAACACGAACGCGTCGCCGTCCTTGTACGAGTAATTGACCGCGCGGCGGATCAGTTCCGTTTCCTTGAGGTCGTCGTCCGCGCCCATCGTGACGTCGAGTTTCGTTCCGCCCGGCACGCTGTACATGATGAAGCGGAACTTGACGTTGCCGCCGCGGCCTTGCGGCGAGCTGCGTTCGATGTCGCGGATCTGGTAGACCTTGCCGTCGTGCTCGACGACGTTGCCCTTCTTGATGTCGGAGGCTTTCATGGAGTGGGTGTCTTGCCGTCTGTTTTGATGGAAATGAAGCCGTGGTCGGCCAGGAATCGCTGTTCGCGCCGATGGGCGTCGGCGACCGCGGCCGGATCGGGATCGAAATCGTTTTCCTGGTTGTCGAGCTTGCGCGTCAGCAGATGTCCCAGGTTCGGGTACAACGCCAGTTCGCAGGCGACGTGCGCCTCGTGCAGGCGCTCGCAGAAAGCCTCGGCCCCGCCGGAGCGGGTCAGCGTGTCGGCTTCGCCCTGCACGATCAGCGTGGGCGGCGTCGTTGCGCCGGCGTGTTCCAGCGGCGAGTACGCCGCGGGCTCCGCGCGACCTTGCAGCAGCTGGCGGAACCATCCGTCGCGGGCCGTGTTCACCGCAGGCGAAACCAGCAGCATCGCATTCGGCCGGGTCTGCTGCGCATTCCCGGCATCGGCAGGGCAATCGAGCGTGCCGGCACCGGCCACCAGATGGCCACCTGCCGAGATGCCGTAGCCGGCGACACGGTTGGGGTCGAGCTCCAGCTCGACCGCCTGCCGGCGCGCCCAGGCGAACGCCGCGCAGGCATCGGCGAAGGCATCGATCGGCGTGAGCCTGTCCGTCGACAGACGATAGTCGACCGCGATCGCCACCAGGCCCAGCGCCGCGAAGCGTTGCGCATCGTCGATACTCCACTCGGCGCTGCCGGCGCGCCAGCCGCCGCCGTGGAACAGCAGCATGGCGGCGTGCGGTGCCGGTGCGGTCGTCGACGGCTGGAATACGTAGGCGTCCAGCGACCGGCCATCCACCGTCCGGTAGACGTGGCGCTGCGGCGACGGCGCGACCGGGCCCGCGGTGGCCGATACGATACCGGTCGCAAGCAGCACGATCGCCAGCGCGGCTCGCTTGTGCGATGCATTCATGGCGCCAGCCTTGAAGGATCCGTCCTTACTTCGGCGCCAGCCGCACCGCGCCGTCGAGGCGGATCGTCTCGCCGTTGAGGTAGCGCTGGCCGAGGATGAAGGCGACCAGGTCGGCGAATTCCTCCGGCTTGCCGAGGCGCGACGGGAACGGGATCGACGCCGACAGCGATTTCTGCACCTCGTCCGGCATGCCGTCGACCATCGGCGTCCAGAAGATGCCCGGCGCGATCGTGTTCACGCGGATGCCGAAGCGCGCGAGTTCGCGCGCCATCGGCAAGGTCATGCCTACCACGCCGCCCTTCGACGCCGAGTACGCGGCCTGGCCGATCTGGCCTTCGTAGGCGGCGACCGACGCCGTGTTGACGATGACGCCGCGCTCGCCGTCCTCGCCCGCGTCGTTGCCCTGCATGAGCGCCGCGGCGGCCTTGGCGACGTTGAAGCTGCCGACCAGATTGACCATGACCGTCGTCGCGAAGTTCTTCAGCGGCATCGCGCCTTCCTTGCCGAGCACGCGGCCGGCGCCGAGGATGCCGGCGCAGTTGATCGCCGCGTTGAGCCCGCCGAGGAAGTCGCGCGCCGTGGCGACATTGGCGGCGACGCCGGCTTCGTCGGTCACGTCGGTGCGGATATAGCGCGCCTTGTCCGCGCCGAGTTCGGCGACGGCGCCGGCGGCCTTGTCGTCGTTGACATCGAACAGCGCGACCTTGGCGCCCTGCGCGACGAGGTGCTTGGCGACCGCGAAGCCGAGACCGGAAGCGCCGCCGGTGACGACGGCCTTGACGTGTTCGAGTTGCATGGAGGATCCCGCAGGCGAAGGAAAGTCGCCGATTCTATCAGGCGCCATCCCCCGGGCGTCTCCCCGGCCGATGTTTTCCCGCGGCGCTTCGCGGCCGTCTCAGAGTTCGCGCAGGTAGAAACGGTCGCAGGCGGGGTGGCCGGTGTCGCCGAGGGCGCGGTCGATGCGCCGGAAGCCGCTGGCGAGATACAGCGCCTGCGCCGCGTCCATGCCGGTCAGGGTTTCGAGGTAGCAGCGCGCAAAGCCCAGTCCACGCGCCGTCTCGAGGCAGCGCGCGATCAACGCGCGGCCGGCGCCGAGGCCGCGCAGCGCAGGCAGGAAATACATCTTGCGCAGTTCGCAGGTGGCCGCGTCGCCGTGTTCGAGCGGGGCGACGCCACCGCCGCCGAGCGCCGTGCCGTCGCGCTCGACGACGAAATACGCGCAACGCGGGCGCGCGTAGGCGCGGCTCATCGCGTCGACCTCGGCGTCGTGGATCGCGAAGCCGGGACCGTCCGCGCCGAACTCCGGCATCACGCGGCGGATGATCGCGGCGACCGCGTGGTCGTCCGCCGCGGTGATCGGGCGGATCGTGAAGGCTGCCCGCGAACCCGCGCTGGCCACGTCAGTCGACCGTGCGACGGAAGTCGAGGTCGTAGCGCGCGCCGCCGGTCAGCGCGTGCAGTCGCAGGTTGGTGATGCGGATCGGCGCGCCGGGCGCGAGGTCGGCGACATTGGAATCGGCCATTTCGGCCGGGTCGATCACGGTCACGCCGCCGACGCCGACGACGTCGAGCACGTTGTCGGGTCCGATCACGGCCGCGGTCGCCGCATCGAGGCCGAGGCCGAGCGCGAACGGATTCAGCGCGAGCGCGGCCAGCAGGCGGCCGAGCCGGTCGCTGGCGTGGCCGCCCTGGTCGATGACGACGCGGTTGGTCAGGCCGAGGCCGGGCGCCAGGTTGGCGCCGCCGATGCGCGGGGTCGCGCCTTCCGCGCCGTGCGTCAGCATGTGCTCGCACAACAGCGCCGCGCCGGCGCCCGCGCCGGCCACGGCCATGCCGTCGGCATTGCGGCGGCGGATCGCGCGCGCGAGCGGCGTGCCGCCGATCAGCGTCGACAGGCGCAGCGGCTGGTCGGACAACAGCAACGCCAGTTGCGCATGGTCGACCGCGTCGAGCAACACGCGCGATTCGCTGCCTGCGCGCGCCTGCAGCACGTGCCGTTGCACGTCGCCTGCGCCGGCGGCGTACAGCGCGGTCTCGATGTCGTTGTCGCCGCTGTCCGCGCTGTCCACGGTGCCGAGCACGACGACGCGCGGTTGCGGTCCGATCAGCGCCAGCAGGCGTGCCAGCAGTTGGGTCCCGCGTTCGTCCGCATCGATGTCGCCGGCGGCGATGATCGGGCCGCGGTTGCGGTCGGGAGCGAGTTTGGCGGGCATGGTTCGGCTCGCGAAGGAGGAGCCCGAGTATAGCGAGCGCCCGTCGTTCAGCGCGCGGGCGCGCGCTTGCGCGCGAACGCGAGGAATCGCCCGGCGTCGAGCGGCGTGCTGAACAGGAAACCCTGGCCGAGCTTCAGGCCGCGCTCCATCAGGAAGGCGCGTTGTTCCTCCGTCTCGATGCCCTCGGCAATCATGTCGAGGCCGAGCGCATGGCCGACGCGGATGATCGCGTCGCAGATCGCCGCATCCGCGGCGTTGCCGGGAACGTTGCGCATGAACTCGTAGCCGATCTTGAAGCCGTCCACCGGCAGGCGGCGCAGGTAGTTGAGCGCGGAATAGCCTTCGCCGAAATCGTCGATCAGGATCGACACGCCGATCCCGCGCAGGGCGTCGAACATCACGATCGTGTCCGGCGAGTCTTCGATCAGGGTGCGTTCGATCAGCTCCAGTTCCAGCGCCGAACCCGGCAGGCCGTGGCGGCGCAGGATGGCGGTGACCGATTCGACGAACGATTCTCCGAGCAACTGGCGATAGGTCACGTTGACCGCGATGCGTTCGAGGCCGATGCCCAGGTCGCGCCATTCGCGCAACTGGGCGCAGGCCTGGTCGATCGTCCAGGTCCCGATCGCGACGATGTCGCCGGAATTCTCCGCCAGCGCCGCGAACTCGAACGGGCACAATTCGCCGCGCTGCGGATGATCCCAGCGCAGCAGCGCCTCGGCGGCGACCACGCGGCCGTCGGAGAGGTCGAGCTGGGGCTGGTAGACGAGGCGGAACTCGCCGTTCGCCAGCGCCTGGTGCAGCTGGCTTTCGATCGCGAGGTCGTTTTCCACGCGCCGCACGATCGCGTCGGTGAGCGCCAGCCAGGAATCGCGCCCGCGCTGCTTGGCTTCGAGCATCGCGGCGTCGGCGTGCCGGAGGAGTTGCTGCGCATCCCTGCCACCGTCCGGGCAGTGGGCGATGCCGATCGACGCGGTGACGATGATGTCGGTTCCGGCGCCGTCGAACGGCTGGCGGAAGCGCCGCACGATCGCCTCCGCGACGGCGGCGGTCTCCTCCGCGCGCATCGTGTGCGGCAGTATCACGAGGAACTCGTCGCCGGCGAAACGACCGCAATGCGCGCCTTCGGGCAACGCGGCGCGAAGGCGTTCGGCGGCCGCGGCGAGCATGCGGTCGCCGCTGGTCGAGCCGAGCGCGCCGTTGACGACCTTGAAGCGGTCGAGGTCGAGATAGAGCAGGGTGGGGCCGCCGTCGACCGGCGCATGATCGATCTGCCGCTGCAATTCGCCGAGAATGTTCTCGCGGTTCGGCAGGTGCGTGACCGGATCGGTGGTCGCCTTGCGGCGCAGCTCCAGTTCGAGCCGCTTGCGTTCCGTGATGTCCTGGCAGCAGCCGGTGAGCCCGACGATCTCGTCGCCGCGCCGGAGCGGCTGCGCCATCGAGGTGATCCAGCGGTGGCGTCCGAGCGCGGTGATGATCTCGAATTCCTGCACGACCGTGTCGCCGGCGAGCACGTCGGCGATGCCGCTGCGCACGTTTCCGAGGCTCGACGGCGCGAACAACTGCAGCACGCGGTCCAGCGTGACCGGAAAATCCTGCGGCACGTCGAACAGGTGGTACATCTCCGACGTCCACGCCAGCTCGTTGTTCTCCAGCGTCAGCTCGAAGCCGCCGATGTGGCCGAGCGCCTGCGTCTGTTCGAGCAGATCGCGCGTGCGCTTGAGTTCGGTCACGTCGCTGAACGTCGACACCACGCGGTAGGGCGCGGACTCGCCGTCGCGGAACAGCGGCACGGCCGTCGCCGACACCCATATCGGCTTCTGCACGTGCGGCAGCCAGAAGCACATCAGCTGCGATTCCATGATGGCGCCGCTGCGCAGCGCCTTGATCGCCGGGAACTCCTTCGCGTCGAGCACGGTGCCGCGCGCGTCGAGGAAACGCCAGCCGGGGAAACCGTCGCGTTCCAGCTGCGCGAGCCGGTTGCGGTCGAGATGGAACATCCGGTAGGCGGCCGGATTCACGTAGAGGATGCGGCCGCGTCCGTCGCGGACGATGATGCCGTGGTCCATCGAGTGGAGCAGGATGCGGTTGCTCTCGTCGACGTCGACGAGGATCTCGCTCGTGCACTGCTCGTGTGCGGACTCGCGCATCGCCACCGATCCCTGTCTCGTGCAGGCGGTGTACTTTGCGGCCAAGCCGGGCTGCCGGGCAAGCGCCGTCGTGCCGCCGGGATCGTCGCGCGCAACCCGCCGCCGGCGCGGCCTTCATTGGCGCGCGCGGGCGACCCTGCTCGAAGTGGTCCGGCCGAGCCGGTCGCTCAGCCACAGCCCGGTCTCGACCAGCCTGGGCAGGTCGACGCCGGTCGCGATGCCCATGCCTTCGAGCATGTAGGCGACGTCCTCGGTCGCGACGTTGCCGGTCGCGCCCTTCGCGTACGGGCAACCGCCGGTGCCGGCGACCGAGCTGTCGACCACGGCCACGCCTTCCTCGAGGCAGGCGAGGATGTTCGCCAGGGCCTGCCCGTAGGTGTCGTGGAAATGCACCGCCAGCGCGTCCATCGGCACCTCGGCGGCGACCGCGCGCAACATCGTGCGCGCCTTGCCCGGCGTGCCGACGCCGATCGTGTCGCCGAGCGAGATCTCGCGGCAGCCGAGTTCGTGCAGGCGCCGGGCCACGCGCACGACGTCGGCGACCGGTACCTCGCCCTGGTACGGGCAGCCGAGCACGGTCGAGACGTAGCCGCGCACCTTTACGCCATCGGCGCGCGCGCGCTCCAGCACCGGCGCGAAGCGATCGATCGATTCGTCGATCGAGGCATTGATGTTCTTGCGGCTGAATGCCTCGGAGGCGGCTGCGAACACCGCGATTTCCTCGGCGCCGACCGCGCGGGCCCGCTCGTAGCCCTGCAGGTTCGGCACCAGCACGGGGTAGTCCACGCCGGCCTTGCGCGTGATGCCGGCGAACACCTCGGCCGCATCGGCGAGTTGCGGGATCCATTTCGGGCTGACGAAGCTGGTCGCCTCGATCGTGCGCAGGCCGGTCGCCGACAGGCGATCGATCAGCTCGATCTTCGTCGCGGCCGGAACGATCGTCTTCTCGTTCTGCAGGCCGTCGCGCGCGCCGACCTCGACGATGCGGACCTGGGCGGGGAGGGCGCTCACGCTTGCGCCTCCAGCTTGACCAGCACCGCGTCGGCGTCGACGAAATCACCGGCCGCCGCCTGCACGCTTTCGATGCGGCCGGCGCGCGGCGCCTTGAGGCTCAGCTCCATCTTCATCGCTTCCATCACCAGCAACTCCTGGCCCTCGCCGACATCGTCGCCGACCGCGGCCTTGACTACGACGATGCGGCCCGGCATCGGCGACGACACGCGATCGCCGCTGGCGGTCGCGGCGGTCGCATAGGCGAAGGCCGGCGCGTGCGCGAACACGTGGCGACGCCGGCCGTCGTGGACGCTGACGCGCTCGCTGTCGATCGACGCCTGCCAACGCTGCATGGAGCCGTCGAAATCCGCGCTGAGGCAGCCGTCGTCGATGCGCGCGCGGGAGATCCCGCAATGGTGCTCGCCGTGTTGCAATCGATAGTTTCCCGCCGAGCCGTGCGCGGAAATCTCGACGCGCTCGCCGCGGTCGCCCAGCGCGACGATGCGCCGGCCGGCATGGCCCGTGCGCCAGCCGTCCGCCCGCGCCCACGGCGAATGCGGATCGGCGGACGCGCGCGCGCGCCGCGGCGCGTCCATTTCCTCGTGCAACAGCCATGCGGTCGCAGCGGCGAACAGCGCGCGCGACGACTCGCCGTCGGCGGCGCCGACGAACTCGCCGAGATGGCGATCGAGATAGCCGGTATCGATGCTGCCTTCGACGATCGCCGGGTGTCGCACGAGTCGCTCGAGGAAATCGATGTTCGACTTCGGTCCGCTGATGTCGCACGCCGCCAACGCCTCGCGCATGCGCACCAGCGCCGCGTCGCGCGTGCGGTCCCAGACGACGAGCTTCGCGATCATCGGGTCGTAGAAGATCGTGACGGTGTCGCCTTCGATCACGCCCGAGTCGATGCGCACGTGTTCCGACGGTTCCGGCAGGCGCAGTCTTTCGAGCCTGCCGGAACCGGGCAGGAAGCCTTGTTCGGGGTCTTCCGCATAGAGGCGGAGCTCGATCGCATGGCCGTTCTGCGGGATCGACGTGTCGCGGATCAGCGCGGCCGGCAATTCCTCGCCGGCCGCGACGCGCAACTGCAGCTCGACCAGGTCGAGGCCGAGCACCATCTCGGTGACCGGATGCTCGACCTGCAGGCGCGTGTTGATCTCCATGAAATAGAAATCGCCGGACGGCCCGACGATGAACTCGACCGTGCCGGCGTTGACGTAGTCGAGCGCACGCGCCGCGGCGACCGCGGCTTCGCCCATCGCCGCGCGCAGTTCCGGCGTGACGAACGGCGACGGCGTTTCCTCCAGCACCTTCTGGTAGCGCCGTTGTGCCGAGCATTCGCGCTCGTTGAGGTGCACGATGTTGCCGTGCGCATCGCCGAATACCTGGAATTCGATGTGGCGCGGATGCTCGACGTAGCGTTCGAGCAGCACGCGGTCGCGGCCGAACGCATTCTTCGCCTCGCGCTGGCAGCTCTCGAGGTTGGCGGCGAATTCGCCCGCTGAGCGCACGATGCGCATGCCCTTGCCGCCGCCGCCGTAGGCCGCCTTGATCATCAGCGGGAAGCCGACGCGCTCGGCCTCGCGCGCGAGCAGCGCGGCATCCTGGTCCTCGCCGGTGTAGCCCGGCACGACCGGCACGCCGCGCGCGGCCATCAATTCCTTCGCGCCGGCCTTCGAGCCCATGCGCCGCATCGAATCGCCCGAGGGGCCGATGAACGCGAGGCCGGCGCGCGCGACGGCATCGGCGAAGTCCGCGTTCTCCGACAGGAATCCGTAGCCCGGATGGATCGCCTCGGCGCCCGATGCGAGCGCCGCCTCGATGATCGCGTCGCCGCGCAGGTACGAATCGGCCGGGCGCGGGCCGCCGATCGGCCAGGCGACGTCGGCCTGGCGCGCGTGCTGGGCGTTCGCGTCCGCTTCCGAATACACGGCCACGGTTTCGATGCCAAGCCGGCGGCAGGTGCGGATCACGCGGCAGGCGATTTCGCCGCGGTTGGCAATCAGGATGCGTTTGAACATGCGTCGTCCCGGAAACGTTTGCCGCGCGATGATAGGGGATAGCGGGGACTTCGCGCTGGCGGCGCGGCTTGCGCTAGCATGCGCGACGATGACGAACGCCGTTTCCGGCGCCGGGCCGTCGGGTTCGCGCGCGCTGCCCGATCGCCTGCCTTCCGAACTCCACGACCAGCCGCTCGCGCGCTGGCTCGACGCGGGCCGCGCGCGCGTGCTCGCCGGCGACGTCGCGGGCGCCGCGGCGATCTTCGATGCCGCGCACGCGCGTTTTCCGTTTGATGCCGAGCTGTGGCTCGCGTTGGCCGGCGTCCGCGCGCAGCGCGGCGACCCGGCGGGAGCCGAAACCCTGCTGCGCGGCCTGCTCGAACGCAGCCCCGGCCATGCGGCGGCGGCGTTCGCGCTGGCGCGCCTTCTCGCCGATCGGCAATCCTGGCGAGCCGCGGAAGCCGTGCTGCGCGATGCTTTCACGCGCTTCCCGCCGCCGCCCGATCTCGCCCTGCGTGCGGCGAAGATGCTGGCCGACTGGGGACGCAAGCCGGCGTCGGTCGAGATCGCCGAAGCCGCGATCGCGGCCGGTGCGGACGATGCGATGCTGATGCTCTACACGGCCGCGCTGCAGGGGCAGCTGGGTGCGTTCGAGCGCGCGCGCCGGCTGTACCGGTCGGCGATGGAGCGCGATTCGCGCACGCTCGATTTCGGCGCCGCCTACGGGCTGGCCTCGATCACGCGCTATGCGGACCGCGACGATCCGGATGTCGGGCATTTCCGGCGCCTCCTGGAACGCCCGGGCCTCACCTCGCGCGTGCGCGCCTCGCTGCTGTTCGCGCTCGGCAAGATCCACGACGATCTCGGCGACTTCGCGCAGGCCGCCGCGCTGCTGCGCGAGGCGAATGCGCTGGTCGATTGCAGCGGCTGGTCGCGCAAGCAGTGGCGCCGTGTCGTCGACGCGCGCCTCGGCGGCCGCGCGCCGCCGCAGCGCACGCCGCCGGCCGACGAATGCGTGCCGATCTTCATCGTCGGCGCACCGCGTTCAGGCACGACCCTGGCCGCCGAACTGCTAGGCCGCTCGCCGCTGGTGCGCAACCGCGGCGAACTCGACTGGCTGCCGCACTACGCCGGCGAAGTCGCCGCGGCAGCGAAACCCGATCGGCTGTTGCTCGATCGCATCGCCGCGGACTATCTCGCGCGGCTGCGCCAGGAAGACGCCGAAACGCGCTGGTTCATCGACAAGCAGCCGCTGAACTTCCTGCACGTCGACCTGATCCGCGCGCTGTTCCCGCAGGCCACGATCATCCATTGCCGGCGCAACAGCCGCGACACCGCGTTGTCGATCTGGAGCCAGCATTTCGGTTCCACCGAATACCGCTTCGCCTACGACTTCGACGACATCGCCACCGTTCTGCAAGGGTGTTCGAAGCTGATGGCGAAAGCCGCGCGGGCGCCGGGCTCGCGCGTGCTCGAACTGCGCTACGAGGAACTCGTGCGCGAACCGCAGGCGATCGTCGATGCGCTGGCCGACCGGCTCGGCCTGCCGCGCTTCGACAGCCGCGAAAGCGCGGATGCGCGCGAGGCGATCGGCACCGCCAGCCTGTGGCAGGCGCGCCAGCCGGTCTACACCCGCGCGATCGGGCGCTGGCGGGCGTACGCGGAATTCGTGCCGGAGCTGCTGAGGTTTGCGGACGACGGAGCGGTGCCGGGCGCATAGATGATCTCGACGCCTGACGCGTGCAGGGCCGCCCGCGCGTCTCGCGCCGGCTTCGCCGCGGCGAAGGCGGTCCGGCCGAAAGGCCGCCCGGGCATCAATCGCTGCGGCAGCGGGCGCGATCCTGCTGGATCGGCGGACACTTGACTGTGCCGCAGGAACAGAGGACGCCGCAATCGCCCGGCGCGGTTTCAGCAGCGAACGGCACGCGGGACATCGATGGAACTACACGCACGCCGTGGTCGGCCTGGTGTCCGTCGTCTTGCGGCCGCAGTTCGGGCAGGTGGAGATCGACTGCAGTATCACGTCCAGGTAATGGAGTCCTGCGGGACTGATGCCGGATCGGCGGCCTGCGACCGTTCGGGGCGTAGGCGGATGATGTACTGCTTTTCGGCCCTGAAGTGGATCTCGCCAGCCTCGTACACGGCCGATTCGACAATGCCCTCGAGTTCCGGCGGCAGCGCGACGTTCCAGTCGGCCCCGGGAAATGCCTGCGGGAACGGGGTTCCGTTCGGATTTGCGGAATGGACGTAGACCGCATTGCTTCCGGTGTCTTCGCAAATCGTTGCGAAGATTTGCAGCGCGGCCGTGCGGGCCAGGAAATGCCGTTCGGCGTGTCGCAGCAGCGCATAGGTCTGGCGCGCGACTTCGGCTCGGGTTTCCATGTGGCGATTGCCGATGGATTTCCAGTCGATGTGCGTATGCCGGAGATCGAACCAGCCGTGGACGTCCAGGCGCTCCACGCTGCGTCTGGCCGAGACCAGTGCCCGTGCGAGATGGGCGAAGGCGCGCTTGCGGTAACGCCGGTCCACGGACTTGTCGCCAATCATCTCGCCCAGTTCGGCGCGCGCTTGTCGAGGAATGCAGACAGCCCCTGCTGGCCTTCGGCCGATACGCGCAAGGAAGCGATCAGCGCGGCGTTTTCCGCATCGACGCGCTCGGCCGACTCCACCGTCATGCCGGACATGTGCAACGCCAGCCGCTTGGCTTCGGCTTGCGCGACCGGGCCGCCCTTGGTGAGGAAGTGCAGGGCGCGTTCGACGCTCGCATCGAGTTGATCCGGTGCGACCGCTTCGTGCAGCAGGCCGATCCGCGCTGCCGTCGTCGCGTCGAACACTTCGCCGCTGACGAACAGGCGACGCGCCTGGCGCGCGCCGATCGCGGCGATCACGTATGGGGAGATCACCGCCGGCACGAGGCCGAGCTTGACCTCGGACAGCGAGAACTTTGCGCCGTCGACGCCGATCGCCAGATCGCAGCAGGCGACCAGCCCGACGCCGCCACCGTAGGCGGAGCCGTTGACGCGCGCGATCGTCGGTTTCGACAGGAAATTCAACGTGCGCATCAGACGCGCGAGGCGCAACGAGTCGGCACGGTTGTCGGCTTCCGACGCCTGCGCCATGCCGCGCATCCAGTTGAGGTCCGCACCGGCCGAGAACGACGCGCCTGCGCCGGTCAGCACGACGGCGCGCACGGCCGGATCGCGGTCGCAGGCTTCGAGCGCGGCGGTGAGATCGGCGATCAGCGCGTCGTCGAACGCGTTGTGGATGGGGGCGCGATTCAGCGTGATCGTCGCGGTCGAACCGTTGGCGGTGACGAGGATGGCGTCGCTCATGCGGGATTCCTTGCGCGGGGCGGTGATGATAGCGGCGCGGGCGCGGCTGCGTATCCCGCCGCGTGGCCGCGGGCGCCCTCGACGCCGGCGAGGCGCGGATCGTCCCTCCGCGTATCGACGTGCCGCATCGGCGCGTTCGCCGCGACGGCGCGATCCGGACTATAATGCGAACCATTCTTATTTGCGTGCAGTGCCAGAGTGCGGCTATCCGAGTTGAAGAAAGGTGCTGGTGCCGTGGTTCGTGAAGTCGAAGAAGCCCATGCCGGCGACGCCATCGCGCGACGCCTGCGCGAACTCGGCTTCGTCAGCGGCGAGCCGGTGCGCGTGGTCGCGACCGGGCCGATCGGCGGCGATCCGCTGCTGGTGCAGATCGGCTTCACGCGCTTCGCCCTGCGCCGCAGCGAGGCCGCGCGCGTGTTCGTGAACCTGGACGAGGCGGCATGAACGCGATCGTTGCCCCGATGCGCATCGCGCTGGTCGGCAATCCGAACTGCGGCAAGACCGCATTGTTCAATCGCCTGACCGGCAGCCACCAGAAGGTCGCCAACTATGCCGGCGTGACGGTCGAGCGCAAGGAAGGCCGCTTCGTCGCGCCGTCGGGCCGCGTGCTGCAATTGCTCGACCTGCCCGGCGCGTACAGCCTCGACGCGGCCAGTCCCGACGAAGCGATCACGCGCGACATCTGCGCCGGCCGCTACCCGGGCGAGGCCGCGCCGGACCTGATCGTCTGCGTCGCCGACGCGACCAACCTGCGCCTGCACCTGCGCTTCGTGCTCGAAGTGAGGCAGCTCGGCCGCCCGATGGTGCTGGCGCTGAACATGATGGACGCTGCGCGCAAGCGCGGCGTGCTGATCGACGTCGCCGCGCTCGAGGCCGCGCTCGGCATTCCGGTCGTCGAGACGGTCGCGATCCGCAATGGCGGCGCCGCGGCGTTGATCGAGCGGCTCGACGCGATACCGGCGATGTCCGCGGCGGAACCTCCAGCCCCCGCGTCGCGGCCGCCTCCGGGGGCGGGTGTCGCCGAAACCGATCTGCACGCGCAGGTGCGCGCGCTGCTCGCCGCCGCGGTGACGATGCCGCGCGCGACCAGCGCGGTCGACGACGCGATCGATCGCGTCGCGCTGCATCCGGTCGCCGGCATCGCGATCCTCGCGGTCGTGATGTTCCTGATCTTCCAGGCGGTGTTCACCTGGGCCGCGCCGTTGCAGGACGCGGTCGGCGCCGCCGTCGGCGCGCTCGGCGGCTGGGTCGGCGAATGGCTGAAACCGATGCCGCTGCTGCAGAGCCTGGTCACCGACGGCATCTTCGCCGGCCTCGGCACGGTGCTCGAATTCCTGCCGCAGATCCTGATCCTGTTCCTGTTCATCCTGATGCTGGAGGAATCGGGCTACCTGCCGCGCGCGGCGTTCCTGCTCGACACGCTGATGTTCAAGGCCGGCCTGACCGGGCGTTCGTTCATCCCGCTGCTGTCGAGCTTCGCCTGCGCGATTCCCGGCATCATGGCGACGCGCAGCATCGCCGACCCGCGCGATCGCCTGACCACGATCATGGTGGCGCCGCTGATGACCTGTTCGGCGCGCCTGCCGGTGTACACCCTGCTGATCGCCGCGTTCATCCCGCGGCAGGCCGTGCTCGGCGTGTTCAACCTGCAGGGCATCGTGCTGTTCACGCTGTACTTCGCCGGCATCGCCAGCGCGCTCGCCGTCGCGTGGGTGATCAAGCGCATGCGCCGTGATCGCAGCGAGCACGCGCTGATCATGGAGCTGCCGTCGTACCGCATGCCGAATCCGCGCGACGTCGCGATCGGCCTGTGGGACCGCGCGAAGATCTTCCTGCGTCGCGTCGGCGGCATCATCCTCGCGCTGACCGTGCTGCTGTGGTTCCTGTCGAGCTTCCCGGCGCCGCCGGAAGGCGCCACGTTGCCGCCGATCGACTACAGCTTCGCCGGCCACATCGGCCGCTGGATGACGCACGTGTTCGCGCCGATCGGCTTCAACTGGCAGATATGCGTCGCGCTGGTGCCGGGGCTGGCCGCGCGCGAAGTCGCGGTGTCGTCGCTGGCCACGGTCTACGCGATGTCGGCGACCGGCGACGATGCGGCCGCCGCCGCGCTCGGCCCGGCCATCGCCGCGCAATGGTCGCTGGCGACCGCGCTGTCGCTGCTCGCCTGGTACGTGTTCGCGCCGCAGTGCATGTCGACCCTGGCGGTGATCCGCCGCGAAACGAATTCCTGGCGCAACGTGTGGATCAGCGCGGGCTACCTGTTCGGACTGGCCTACCTCGCCTCGTTCATCACCTATCAGGTCGCGAGGGCTTTCGCATGAGCATGCCGATGTTGGCGCAGGCGCTCGCGTTGGTGTTGCTGTTCGGCTGGAGCGCCCTGTTCGCGGCGCGTCGCCTGTTGCCGATCACGACACGTCGCGCGCAGGCGCGGATCGCGGGCTGGTTCGATCGTCCTTCCGCGCCGGCGTGGTTGCGCGGGCTCGCGCGGCGCCTGCAGCCGACCACCACCACCGGCGCGAGTTGCGGCGACGGGTGCTCGTCGTGCGGTGGCTGCGCAGCCGCCGATGCGAAGCCGGCGGTGGTCGAACCGCTGCCGCTCACGTTCCGCGCTCGCCCGAACCGATAACGTGCGGAAACGGTGCGCCTTGGCGCACCGTGTCGTACCGACCGCCCCGCATGCATCAGTCGATGTCGAAACTCTGCAGGGTGACTGGCGTCGTGCCGGGTGCGAAGAACGCCTTGTCGGCCCAGAGTGCGCCGAGGAGGCCGTCCGGTCGCGACGTCGTCGCCTGCGGCGGCGGCTGCGTCGCCGTGATGGCGCAGGACACGCTTTGTGTGCCGGCAGGCAACACGAATGGCGTAGCGGTGCGCAGGGGCACCCATCCGTTGGAGTCGGCAGCGCCATCGTCGGCGACCGCGATGCCGAGCGCCGCGCCGCTGCAGTCGGCCGAGGAATGCGCCGAGCAGCCCATGCCGAAGACGTTCGCCGAGTTCGGCTTGATCTCCACTCCGAACGAATACGCGTTGCCGGCGAGCGACGCGATGCACTGGCTCACCGCGAATTCGGCCGTGTTCCCGTTTGCACTCGACATGGCGAGCTAGCCCGAAGTGCTCGATCCATCCGCGTCGAGGAAGGTGTCGAACCAGAAGCTGGTGAGCGATTCGTCCGAGTTCCAGTGGTCGACGTTCGCGTCGAAATCGCCGTTGACGATCAGGTTGGCGGCAGGGGCCGTTCCCGCGGCGAGGGCCAGCAAGGCCGGTAGCGCGAGCGAGCAGGGGCGTTTCATTGGATCTCCTCAATGCGGGACGTGTATTGCGAAACGGCCGGAAAGCGGAAAACGGGGTCACGGCGACCGGGGCGCATGACGCTGACCTCCGCGGGGCAGTCCTGCTTCTTTACGCAGGCCGGGGACGCAAACCCCAAAGCGGTTCCGGAGCTTGTCCCTCTCGCAGGAGAACGATGCGCCCGCCATGCGCGCACTCCGTGATCGGGCCTACAATCGGCGGATGGACACCTACGCCTTGCACCGCGGCGCCGCGCCGCTGCTGATCAGCCTGCCGCACGACGGCACCGCGCTTCCCGACGATCTGGCCGCGCGCATGACGCCGGAGGCGCGCCGCGTGCCCGATACCGACTGGCACGTCTCGCGCCTGTACGCGTTCGCGCGCGAGCTCGGCGCGTCGATGATCGTGCCGGCGTATTCGCGCTATGTCGTCGATCTCAACCGGCCGTCCGACGACACCTCGCTGTATCCGGGCCGGAACACGACCGGGTTGTGCCCGATCGTGCAGTTCAGCGGCGAGCCGGTCTATCTCGAAGGCATGGAGCCGACGCCGGCCGAAGTCGCCGTCCGCGTGCAGCGCTACTGGATGCCGTACCACGATGCGCTGGCCGCCGAGCTCGCGCGCTTGCGCGCGTCGCACGGCCGCGTCGTGTTGTGGGAAGGCCATTCGATCCGCAGTGTGGTGCCGTTCCTGTTCGACGGCGAGCTGCCGGACTTCAACCTCGGCACCGCCGGTGGCGCGAGCTGTTCGCCGGCCTTGCAGCGCAAGCTCGTCGACGTGCTCGCCGCGCGCGTCGATCGCACGCACGTCGTCAACGGCCGCTTCAAGGGGGGCTACATCACGCGGCATTTCGGCCAGCCGCAGGCCGGCGTCGACGCGGTGCAGCTCGAGCTTGCGCAGCGGAACTACATGGACGAGACCGCGTTCGACTATCTTCCCGGGCGTGCGATGGCGACGCAGGAAATCCTGCGCGCGTTGCTGGCGGAATGTCTCGCCGGCTGAGGGGGCGGTGGCAACGCGCGTGCGAAGGTGGCGACGCCTCGCATTCGTTTGCAAGGTCAAATGCGCGCAAAAGGCGGTTTTCGCCCCCAGCTTGCGTATCCCGCGGGTACCCTGGCGTGCGCAGCACGCGACGACCGCGACGGACGACAGCGTCCCGGCCGGCGCCGATCCAAGGACCGTCCAGGGGAGTGTCCACGCGTACGTCCGTCCTTTGCGCGCTTCCGTCGACCGTGAAGAAGTCCGCACCCGCCGCTACCGATGCCGAGACGACCACGGGCGGCCACGGCAAGGGGGCGCACGGGCAAGGTGGCAAGCACCATCGCAAGGCGCAAGCCGAGGCGAAGGCGGCAGGCTGGGTCCTGCGCCGGGCGCGTCTTCCCGCCTGGCCATCGAAAACCCCGGACGCGCAGGCGCCCGGGGTTTTTCCTTGGCGGATTGGCGCGTTATCGCCTCAGCCGCGTGCGCGCCGTACCTCCAGCGGCGGCAGGAACCACGCCAGCAGCCCGATTGCCGGCAGCCAGGCGCAAAGGCCATATACGGCTTCGATGCCGATGCGGTCGGCGAGCTGGCCGAGCACGGCCGCGCCGATGCCGCCCATGCCGAATGCGAAGCCGAAGAACAGGCCCGCGATCACGCCGGTGCGTCCCGGTACCAGCTCCTGCGCGTAGACGATGATCGCCGAGAACGCCGAGGCCAGCACGAGGCCGATCACGATCGTCAACGCGGTGGTCCAGAACAGGTTCGCGTGCGGCAGCAGCAGGGTGAACGGCAGCACGCCGAGGATCGAGCCCCAGATCACGTACTTGCGGCCGATGCGGTCGCCGATCGGTCCGCCGAGCAAGGTACCCGCGGCGACCGCGCCGAGGAAGACGAACAGGTGCAGCTGCGCGCTCTCGGCGCTCAGCGCGAACTTCTTCATCAGGTAGAACGTGTAGTAGCTCGACAGGCTGGCGAGGTAGAAGTACTTCGAGAAGATCAGCGCGCCCAGCACGATCATGGTGACGACGATCGTGCGCCGCGGCAAGGTGGCGGCCGTCTTCGCGGCGGCGCGCGCCGCGCGCTGCGCCGGCACCTGCGCGCGATACCAGCCGCCGATGCGCGTCAGCAGCATGATCGCGACCAGCGCAGCGATCGCGAACCAGGCGACACTGCCCTGGCCGCGCGGCATCACGATGAACGCGGCCAGCAGCGGGCCGATCGACGAGCCGATGTTGCCGCCGACCTGGAACAGGGATTGCGCCAATCCGTGCTGGCCGCCCGAGGCCATGCGCGCGACGCGCGAGGATTCCGGGTGGAACACCGACGAGCCGGAGCCGACCAGGGCGGCGGCGAACAGCAGCGTCGGGAAGGTCGAGGCGTGCGAGAGCAGCAGCAGCCCGGCGAGCGTGCACCCCATGCCGATCGCCAGCGAATACGGCATCGGATGCCTGTCGGTGTAGATGCCGACGAAAGGCTGCAGCAGCGATGCCGTGATCTGGAAGGTCAGCGTGATCAGGCCGATCTGGCCGAAGTTCAGCGAGAAGTTCTGCTGCAGCAGCGGATAGATCGACGGCAGCAGCGACTGGATCATGTCGTTGAGCAGGTGGCAGGTGCTCAACATCAGCAGGATCGGGAACGCGGTGCGCGCGGCGGTGTCGGCGGACGACTCGGCCGGCACGGCAGGCGCGTCGGTGAATGAAGCGGAGGAGACGGTGGTGTTCGACATGCGCGCATTGGACATCCGCGCGTTGCTGCCCGCATTATTGACAAGGTCAGTTTCCTTCGAGATCGGGCCACAATGCGCAATGTCCACGCGACGCGCGCCGACACGCTGCCCGGCGCCATCGTCGCCACCGCCAACGAATACCCGGACAACCACCGCGTGCCGCGGCACCGGCATCGGCGTTCGCAACTCCTGTATGCCTCGACCGGCATCATGGTGGTCGGTACCGAGACCGGCCGCTGGATCGTGCCGCCGGAGCGCGCGGTGTGGATTCCGGCCGGCATGTACCACGAAGTGAACGCGCTCGTGCACGTCAGTACCCGCAGCGTGTACGTGGAACCCGGCGTCAGCGACGCGTTGCCGGGCGATTGCCGGGTGATCGGCATCTCTCCGCTGGTGCGCCTGCTGCTGCTGGAGACGGCCGATCTCCCGCTGCCCTACGAGCAAGGCTCGCGCGCGGACCTGATCTTCTCGTTGCTGGTGCAGGAGATCGCGGTTGCGCCGGTGCTGCCGCTGGACATCGCGTTCCCGGCCGACGTGCGCCTCGCCGCGCGCTGCCGCGCCTATCTGGAAAACCCGTCGCCGCACGAGACGATCGACGACTGGTGCGGCGATCTCGCCTTGAGCCGGCGCACGTTCACGCGCCGCTTCCGCGCCGAAACCGGCGTCAGCTTCGCGGTATGGCGCCGCCAGGCCTCGATCTTCGCCGCGTTGCCGCGCATCGCGAGAGGCGAGCCGATCACGACCGTCGCGTTCGATCTCGGCTACGAGAGCGCGTCCGCGTTCGCGACGATGTTCAAGCGCGTGATCGGCGTGCCGCCGAGCCGTTATCTCGCACCCGTGTCCTAGGCGCCGCGACGGATGCCGATCGGCACGGTGACATCGTCGTCGCCGCTGCGGCACGATGCACTCCCTTCCTTCCCGGAATCGAGCGCATGAGCGAGCAGGAAATCCGATCCATCCTCACGATCAGCCTGATGGCCGCGTTCGCCGACGGCAGCACGAGCGACCGCGAGCGCGACGAGATCCGTCGTGTCGCCGAAGGGCTCGGCGGCGGACTCGACGTCGCGACGCTGTACCAGGACGTGCTGCTGAAGCGCGTCGATCTGGACCGTTCGGTCGCCGGACTGGCTTCCGCCGACACCCGCCAGCTCGCCTACGAAATGGCCGTGTGCGTCTGCAATGCCGACGGTGTCCGGAGCGACGCCGAGCGCGCGTTCCTCGCCGACCTCGCGCACCGGCTCGGCCTCGACGCCGCCGGCAGCCGCGACTACGGCGATCGCGCGGCCGCCGTCGCCGCCGTGCCGGTCGCGACGGGCGCCTCCGCGCCGGACGGCCCCCCCCGCGCCGCGCCGCCAGGCGACGCGGAGATGGACAAGACGATCCTCGACGCGGCCATCCTCAACGGAGCGCTCGAACTGCTGCCCGAATCGCTGGCGACGATGGCGATCATTCCGCTGCAGATGCGGCTGGTCTATCGCATCGGCCGTTCCTGCGGCTACGAGCTCGACCAGGGGCACGTCAAGGACTTCGTCGCCACGCTCGGTGTCGGCCTGACCTCGCAATACCTCGAACAGGCCGGACGCAAGCTGCTCGGCGGACTGCTCGGCGCGATCGGCGGCGGGTTGCTCGGCGGCCTGGGACGGCAGGCCGTCAGCTCCGGCATGAGTTTCGCGAGCACCTACGCGCTCGGGCAGGTCGCGCGCCGCTACTACGCCGGCGGCCGTACCTTCTCGACCGACATGCTGCGCGACGTGTTCCAGCAGATGCTCGGCGAGGCGAAGGGCCTGCAGGCGAGCTACCTGCCGCAGATGCGCGAACGCGCGGCATCGCTGAATCCCGCGAAGATCGTGGAGATGGTGCGGGGCGGATAGGTTCCCGGCGTCGCGGCCCCGACGGCTCGCCACGCCGAAACACGCTCATACCTCCAGCGAAGCGAGGTCGCCCTTCGTCTCCAGCCATTCCTTGCGGTCACCCGCGCGCTTCTTCGACAGCAGCATGTCCATGACCTTGCCGGTGCCGTCGTCGGTCTCGATGGTGAGCTGCACGAGGCGGCGCGTGTCGGGATGGATCGTCGATTCGCGCAGCTGCGACGGGTTCATCTCGCCGAGGCCCTTGAAGCGCGTGGTGCTGACCGCGCCCTTGATCCTTTCGCGTTCGATTTTCTCGAGCATCGCGTCGCGTTCGGATTCGTCGAGGCAGTAGAACACCTGCTTGCCGACGTCGACGCGGAACAGCGGCGGCATCGCGACGAACACGTGGCCGTCGCGCACGAGCTTCGGGAAGTGCCTGAGGAACAGCGCCGACAGCAAGGTCGCGATGTGAAGGCCATCCGAATCGGCGTCGGCGAGGATGACGATCTTGCCGTAGCGCAGGCCGGAGATGTCGTCCTTGCCGGGATCGCAACCGATCGCGACGGCGAGGTCGTGCACTTCCTGCGAGGCGAGCACGGAACCGGACTCGACTTCCCACGTGTTCAGTATCTTGCCGCGCAGCGGCAGGATCGCCTGGAAATCCTTGTCGCGCGCCTGCCGCGCCGACCCGCCGGCGGAGTCGCCTTCGACGAGGAACAGCTCGGTGCGCGAGAGATCGCTCGACGCGCAGTCGGCGAGCTTGCCGGGCAGGGCGGGGCCCTGCGTGATCTTCTTGCGCACGATCTGCTTCTCGGCCTTCAGGCGCAGCGATGCGCGCTCGATCGCCAGTTGCGCGATCTTCTCGCCGATCTCGACGTGCTGGTTGAGGTACAGCGAGAAGCCGTCGTGCACGGCGTTCTCGACGAAGCCGGCGGCATCGCGCGAGGACAGGCGTTCCTTGGTCTGGCCGGAGAACTGCGGGTCGGTCATCTTCAGCGAAAGCACGAAGCTCAAGCGGTCCCAGACGTCTTCCGGCGCGAGCTTGACGCCGCGCGGCAACAGGTTCCTGAACTCGCAGAATTCGCGCAGTGCATTGGTGAGTCCCGAGCGCAGTCCGTTGGCATGCGTGCCGTGTTGCGCGGTCGGGATCAGGTTGACGTAGCTTTCCTGCGTCAGTTCGCCCTCCGGCAGCCATGCGACCGCGAATTCGACCGCGGCGCTGTCGCGCTGCAACTGGCCGATGTAGAGGTCGCCGGGCAGGTACTCGGCGTCGCCGAGCATCGAGCGCAGGTAGTCGCGCAGGCCGTCCTCATAGTGCCACTCGACCTTCTCGCCGCTCGCCTCGTCGCTCAGGCGCACGGTCAGGCCGGCGCACAGCACCGCCTTCGCGCGCAGCACGTGCTTGAGCCTGGAGAGCAGGATCTTCGACGTGTCGAAATATTTCGGATCCGGCCAGAAGCGCACGGTCGTGCCGGTCTGCTTCTTCGGCACGGTTCCGGTCACGTGCAGCTGGCTGGCCCGGTTGCCGTCGGCGAAGTCCATGCGATGGACCTGGCCATCGCGGCGGATCGTCACCTCGACGCGCGTCGACAGCGCGTTGACCACCGACACGCCGACGCCGTGCAAGCCGCCGGAGAACTGGTAGTTGCGGTTGGAGAACTTGCCGCCGGCATGCAGGCGCGTGAGGATCAGTTCGACGCCGGGGATGCCTTCCTCTGGATGGATGTCGACCGGCATGCCGCGGCCGTCGTCGCTGACCTCGACGGAACCGTCCGCGTGTACGGTCACCTCGATCGTCTTCGCGTGCCCGGCCAGCGCTTCGTCGACCGAGTTGTCGATGACTTCCTGCGCCAGGTGGTTCGGCCGCGAGGTGTCGGTGTACATGCCGGGCCGGCGCTTGACCGGATCCAGGCCGGAAAGGACTTCGATGTCGGCGGCGTTGTAGCGGCTGCTCATTGACGGACGGGGACTTGCGTGCGGCGAAGGGCGTGCAGGATGGGCATTCGGTCAGGGTGGGTCAAGCCTTGTACCGCGTCGCGCTGCTACGCTGCGTCGACCCGACTGGAGGCGATCATGGCGAGCAAGGTCCGGCGAAGCCGTCCACGAGCGATCGAGCGGCATGCGCACGGCGGTTACGAACGCCTGTTGCGGGCCGCGCAGGCGCTGCCGGCGATTCGCGTCGCGGTCGCGCACCCATGCAATGCGGAGGCGTTGCAGGCGGCAGTCGAGTCGCGCGACGAAGGCCTGATCGAGCCGGTGCTGGTCGGCCCGAAGGCGCGCATCGCCGCGCTCGCGAAGGAAGCGGGCATCGCCCTCGAGGGCATCGACATCGTCGACGCCGAGCACAGCCATGCGGCCGCCGCGACCGCCGTGCTGCTCGCGCGCGAAGGCAAGGTCGCCGCGGTCATGAAGGGCAGCCTGCACACGGACGAATTGCTGCACGCCGTGCTCGATCGCGACGACGGCCTGCGCACGGCCCGGCGCCTGTCGCACGTGTTCCTGATGGACGTGCCTGGATATCCGCGGCCGCTGCTGATCACCGATGCCGTCGTCAACATCGCGCCGACGCTGGCCGACAAGGCCGACATCCTGCAGAACGCGATCGACCTCATGCACCGGCTCGGCTACGCCGCGCCGCGCGTCGCGATCCTGTCTGCGGTGGAGACCGTGAATCCGTCGATCGCCTCGACGATCGACGCGGCCGCGCTGTGCAAGATGGTCGACCGCGGCCAGGTCGCCGGCGGAATCGTCGACGGACCGCTCGCGTTCGACAATGCGGTCAGCGTCGAGGCGGCGCGGATCAAGGGCATCGCGTCGCCGGTCGCCGGCCGCGCCGACGTGCTGCTGGTGCCCGACCTCGAATCCGGCAACATGCTCTACAAGCAGCTCGTCTACCTCGCCGATGCGGACGCGGCCGGCGTAGTGCTCGGCGCGCGCGTGCCGATCATCCTGACCAGCCGCGCCGACAGCCTGCGCATTCGCCTCGCCTCGTGCGCGCTCGCGGTCGTGCTGGCCTCGCCGCCGCGGAAGGCGGTCACGTGACGGCAGGTGCGATCCTGGTCATCAATGCGGGTTCGTCGAGCCTGAAGTTCGCGCTGTTCGATGCCGCGGCCGGACTGGCGCGAATGGCCGGCGGCAAGGTCGAGCGGATCGGGCGCGGCGCGTTCCTGCGCGCGGCGCGCGCGAGCGAGGAGCCGAGCGAACGCACGCTCGCGCAGGACGCCGGTCATGCCGCGGCGCTCGATGCCGTGCTTGCATGGCTGGATGCGAACATGCCGCATGCGCGCCCGGCGATCGTCGGCCATCGCGTCGTGCACGGCGGCATGGATTTCGTCGCGCCGGCGCGCGTCGACGATGGCGTGCTCGACGCGCTCGAGCGGCTCGACCCGCTGGCGCCGCTGCACCAGCCCTACAACCTCGCCGCGATTCGCCGCCTGCGCGAGCGCCAGCCGGACCTCGAACAGATCGCCTGCTTCGACACTGCGTTCCATGCCCACTGGCCGGACCGCGCGCGGCGCTTCGCGTTGCCGCGCGCGCTGCACGACGCCGGCGTGCGACGCTACGGTTTCCACGGTCTTTCGTACGACTATCTGGCCAGCGAACTCGCTCGCATCGCGCCCGATGCGAAGCGTTGCGTCTTCGCCCACCTCGGCAGCGGCGCGAGCGTGTGCGCGGTCCGCGACGGCGTTTCGCTGGACTGTTCGCTCGGCTTCACCGCGCTCGATGGGCTGCCGATGGGGACGCGCTGCGGGCCGCTCGACCCGGGGGTTCCGTTCCACCTGTTGCGCACCACCGGCATGGACGCTGCCGCGGTCGAGCACATGCTTTACCACGACAGCGGCCTGCTCGGCATATCCGGCATCGGCGCCGACATGCGCGACCTGCTGGCAAGCGACGCGCCAGCCGCGCGCGAAGCGTTCGACCTGTTCACCTATCAGTGCGCACGCCAGATCGCGGCGATGACGGTCGCGCTCGACGGCCTCGACGCGCTGGTGTTTTCCGGCGGCATCGGCGAAAACGCGGCGCCGGTGCGCGCGGCGATCGGCGCGATGCTCGGCGTACTCGGCGTGCGCATCGATCCGGACGCGAACGCGCGCAACGCGGGCGAGATCGGCGCGGTCGGCAGCGCCGTGCGCGTGCGGGTGCTCCCGACCGACGAGGAGATCGTGATCGCACGGGCGTGCATCGTGCATTCCGGCGCAAGAGGAGTCTCGACTTGAACGAACCCGCAAACCCGCCGGCGTCGCGCGCGCTGCTCTGGCTCGTCGCGCTCGGCGTGTTCATGCAGATGCTCGATTCGACGATCGTCAACACCGCGCTTCCGGCGATGGCGACGAGCCTTGGCGAAAGCCCGTTGCGGATGCAGTCGGTGGTGATCGCCTACGCGCTGACGATGGCGATGCTGATCCCCGCCTCGGGCTGGCTCGCCGATCGTTTCGGCACGCGGCGCGTGTTCTTCTTCGCGGTCGCGGTGTTCACGCTCGGCTCGCTGCTGTGCGCGATGGCGCACACGCTGAAGTTCCTCGTCGCCGCGCGCGTGGTGCAGGGCATCGGCGGCTCGATGTTGCTGCCGGTCGGCCGGCTCGCCGTGCTGCGCTCGTATCCGCGCAAGGACTTCCTCGCCGCGATGAGCTTCGTGACGATCCCGGGCCTGATCGGCCCGCTGATCGGCCCGACGCTCGGCGGCTGGCTGGTCGAGGCGATCTCGTGGCACTGGATCTTCCTCATCAACCTGCCGGTCGGCGCGATCGCGGCGCTGGCGACGCTGCGCTTCATGCCCGACGCGCGCAGCGACGTCGGCGCGTTCGACCTCGCCGGCTACACGATGCTCGCGCTCAGCATGGTCGCGATCTCGCTGTCGCTCGACGGCTTGTCCGAACTCGGCCTGCGCCATGCCACGGTCGCCGTGCTGTTCCTGTTCGGCATGGCCATGTTCGTCGCCTACTGGCTGCACGCGGCGCGCACGCCGTCGCCGCTGTTCCGGCTCGACCTCTTCCGCATCCCGAGCTATCGCGTCGGCGTGCTCGGCAACCTGTTCTCGCGCATCGGCAGCGGCAGCATGCCGTTCCTGATCCCGCTGCTGCTGCAGGTCGGGCTCGGCTTCACGCCGATGCAGGCGGGCATGACGATGATCCCGGTCGCGCTGGCCGGCATGGCGTCCAAGCGCGCGGTCGTGCCGATCGTCAAGCGCTTCGGCTACCGTCGCGTGCTGCTCGTCAACACGATCCTCGTGGGACTGGCGATGGCGAGCTTCGCGCTGATCGGCCCGCAGCAGCCGGCATGGCTGCGCATCGTCCAGTTGTCCGCGTTCGGCCTCGTCAATTCACTGCAGTTCACCGCGATGAACACGGTCACGCTGCGCGACCTCGACGGCGACCGCGCCAGCAGCGGCAACAGCCTCCTGTCGATGGTGATGATGCTGTCGATGAGCCTCGGCGTCGCGACCGCCGGCGGCGCGCTCGCCGCGTTCACGGAAGCCTTCGGCAGCGAACACGGCGCCGCGACGTTGCCGGCGTTCCACGCGACCTTCGCCTGCGTGGGACTGGTGACGATGATGTCGGCGTGGATCTTCTGGCAGCTCGAGCCGAAGCGTCGCTATCCGGTGCCACCGCCGGCGGATCCGATCTAGCCGTGCCATGTTCGTGGGCGGACGCTCCGCGATCAGCCGTCGAAGCCGCTCGCGAAGACCCGGTCCGCGCCGTATTCGTAGGCGCCGATGTCCAGTTGCGCGTCTCCTTCCTGGCGACGGGCGAAGCCGCGCTGATCGGTCAGCACGTAGTACTGGACCCATTGCGCCGCATCGCGCGCCGGGCTGTCGGGAGCGATGGCGTGCGTCTGCGTGGGACCACCGTTGTCGGCGAGCGCGCCGAGCCGGGGGTCGACCGCGAACAGGTTGCCCAGCTCGGCGCCGTTGACCGCATCCGGCGTCGTCGTCCCGATCAGGTTGTAGTACGCATCGATGCCGCCGCTGCCGCTGCGGCCGAGATCGATGTTTCCGTCCAGCGTCGCGTTGCCCCAGAGCAGGGTTCCGTTGAGCAGCAGCAGGCCCTGGGAAGAGTCGTACTGCAGGCCCGCGGCAACGTCCGGGTTGCGCAGCAGGGTGTACGCGAGATTGTTCGCGATGGTGCTCAGGGCGATACGCGCCGAGCCGGCCAGCACGATGCCGCCGCCGCCGTCGGTGGGTTCCTCGCCGAAGACGAAGTTGCCGCTGATCGTCGTGTTTTCGATCACCGCTTCCGGGCCGCGCGCCGCGAGGTCGATGCCGGCGCCGCGACGCCCGGCGCGATTGAGCGCGACGAGTGATCGTCGCATCTCGACGGCATGGGGCGTGTCGATGTGCAGACCGGCGCCGCGCTTGGCGAGATTGCTCTGGAACGCGCTGTCGGTGATCGAGACCGACGCATTGAGCGCCGTCAGGCCGCCGCCGGTGGAACCGGCGCTGTTGCGACGGAAGATGCAGTGGTCGATCCGCAGCGAGCCGCCGCTGAGATAGAGGCCGCCGCCCTGTTCCTCCACGATCGAGTTGGTCGTGTTGTTGTCCTCGAGGATCGCGTCGGCGAGCAGGAGGCGCGTACTGCTGCTGGCGATGCCGGCGCCGCGGTCGGTTGCGCCGCCGCGGATGGTCACGCCGAGGATCGCGACATCGATGGCGTCGAGGCCGTGGGATGAGGTGGCGATGACGCCGTGGCGAGTGCCGGCATCGAGGACGAGCCGGTCCGCGCCGGGGCCGACGATCAGGATCGAATCGGTGATGTACAGGACGTTGTCGGCGAGTTGGATCGTGCCCGTCAATGCGGCATCGATCTCCACCACCGCGATGCCGGGCTCGGCGTTGGCCTGCCTGATCGCATCGCGCAACGAACCCGGCCCGGTGTCGGCCAAGGTCGTCACCGCGAAGCGTGGCGGCGCATTCGCGTCGCCTGCGTGTTCGGCCAGGAATGCATCCGCGATTGCGCGGCGCTCCGTCGCGTCGTGCATGTGCACGGGGGGACGAGTGGAAGACGAAGGAGCGGCAGCGAGCGCATGGCCTGCGACCATGCAGGCGAGCGCCATCACGGGTGCGGAGAGAGGGGGCATGTGGATTCCTTTCGAAGCAGAGCGCGCAGCCCGCATCGCCCGTGAGCGATGGCGGGAAGGTGGAGGGTCGAGTGGATCAGCCGTCGAAGCCGTTGCCGAACAGGCGGTCCGCGCCGTATTCGTAGGCGCCCATGTCGACGTGGGGATCCCATGACGAACGGCGCGGGAAGCCGCGTTGGTCGGTGTAGGCGAAGTCGCAACCCTGATCGCGTGCCGGACTGTCGGCGGCGATCGCCATCGTCAGCGTGCCACCGCCGTTGTCGGCCAGCGGCTGAAGCAGCGGATCGACGCTTTCCAGATTCCGCTGGCTGGCGCCGCCCAGGGCTTGAGGCGCGGGCGAATGGACGATGCTGCACCAGGCCTCGATCGTGCCTGCGCTGTTTCCGAGGTCCACGTTGCCGTTGACCACGGGGTTGAATGCGATCACGTTGCTGCCCGCCTCGAGTACGCCGGGACCGTCGAAGTGCACGCCGGCCGCGGAGTGCGCGTCGCGCGGATGGTTGAACAATCGGTTCGCGCTGATGGTGCTCAGCCGCAATGTGCCGGATCCGCCGAGCCAGATGCCGCCGCCGGCGTCGTCCGCTGCTTCGCCACGCACGTAGTTCTCGGTGATCGTGAGGTTCTCCAGCAGCGCCGGAGCGCCGCGGGCCGCGAGATCGATGCCGCCGCCGCGACGGCTGGCGAGGTTGTAGCCGATATACGAACGGCGCAGTTCCACGGCGCCCTGCGTATCGGCGTAGATGCCGGCGCCGTGCGCGGCCAGGTTCGAGTCGACGAGGCTGTCCTGCACCGTCAGCGTTGCGTTTTGCGCGGCGATGCCGCCGCCGGACGTACCGGCGCTGTTCGCGCGGATCGCGCAGCGGTCGATGTGCAACGAGCCTTCGTACTGGTAGATGCCGCCGCCGTATTTGTCCGACAGCGCGTTGCTGGTGTTGTTGTCGCGCACCACGCAATCGGCCAGCGTCAGGTTGGCGTAGTAGCTGCCGACGCCGCCGCCCGATGGCGCCGAGCCGCCGCTGATGGTCAAGCCGGCGATGAAAACCTCGGGCCGATGGTCGCCGCTCGGCTTTCCCACCCAGAACACCGGCCGCTGGTTGCCGCCGTCGACGCTGAGGCGGTCGGCGCCCGGGCCGGCGATCACGACGGAATCAAGAATCACCAGCGTCGTTCCCGTCAGCGCGATGCGGCCTTCTAGCGCCGGAGCGAACTCGATCACCGCCATGCCGGGCTGCGCATTGGCGGCCTGAATGGCCGCTCGAAGCGAACCCTCGCCGGCGTCGGCGAGCGTCGTGACCTGATGATGGGGAATCGCCATTGGATCGATGGAGCGCGCGGCCAGGAATGCCCTGGCGTCCTGCGCGCGCTCGGTCGCGTCATGCATGCGCACGCTTCGCGCCCGCCCGGCGGACGCGGCATCCGCTGGCGCCGGCGAGGCGCCGGCAATGTCCGCGCCGGCGGCGACGGCGAGGGAAAGCAAACTCACGAGGGATTTGCGCATGCGCGGCCTGCCGGCGAGGTGGATGCAACGAAGGGCCCGGGCGATTGCGGCGCGGGCCAGGCGGGAGATCGACCGGATGCGCCCTCCGCTGGACGGAGGGCGCGATGGCGCCGTCGTCAGTTCTCGAAGCCGTAGCAGAAGATCGTGTCGCCGCGGTATTCGTAGGCGCCGATGTCGGTCACGTTCACCAGCGGGCGATGGCACGGATTGAAGTCGATCGTGCGCGCGAAACCGGCGCCGCGCTGGTCGGTGGTCAGGTTGGCCGGGTTGGCGCCGGCATCGATGACCGGGCTGTTGGCCGGGATCGGATGCACCGGCGTCGCGCCGCCGTCGGCCAGCGTCAGCGGCAACAGCAGCGGGTCGACTTCGATATTGCCGACGCCGGATGTCGTCACGACGCCGATCGCGGGCATCGCGATGAACGAGGAATGGTCGACCTCCAGCGTACTCTGATTGCTGCTGGTGATGCTGCGCGTCAGGTCCAGCTCCTGCCCGGCGTTGCCGTGCGTGTTGCCGGCGAACAGGGTGCTCTGCACGGTGACCGCGGTGGTGTTGCCGCTCGCGACCCACAACGCGCCGCCGGCGTTCGCGCCGGGCGCCGTGTCGTGCGAGGTCTCGTTGAAGGCGAACGTGCTGTTGCGCACGATCAGGCGGCCCTGGGAGACGGCCAGCGCGCTGCCGCGGCCGGATTGATGCTGGGAAACGTTGCCCGAGAACGTGGAGTTCTCGATGATGCTCACCGGCGCGCCAGCGTCCGTCTGGCCAGCAAAATAGATGCCGCCGCCTTCGGTCTGGCTGTTCAGCACGTTGTCGACGAATGCGCTGCGCGAGACCTGCAGGCTTGTCATCGTGCCGGCGGTCATGCCGCCGCCGCGCAGCGTCGCCTGGTTGCCCTGCAGCAGCGTGTCGACGATGACGGCGCTGACGGCGGGCGATTCCAGGTTGATCGCACCGGCGCTGCCCGAGGTGCTGTTGTCGACGAAGCGGCTGCGCTCGATGGTCACGGTGCCGCGCGAGAAGTTCAGCCCGCCGCCGCGCGACTGCGAGCCGGCGCTGGTGCTGCTTGCGTTGTTGCCCCTCACTTCGACGTTGCGCAGGGTCAGCTTCGCGCCGTTCACGCTGATTGCGCCGCCCTTGTACTCGGCCGTGTTGTCGGCGAAGACCATGTCGCTCAGCGTGATCGGCGGACTCGCCGACGAGGACGCCGCCAGTTCGAAGAACACGCCGCCGCCGCTGTCGTTGTCGCGCACGGTGGTGGTCTTGCCGCGCTTGATCGTCAATCCGCTCAGCGCGTAGGCCTTGTCCTGCGGGTTGGCGCTGTCGAGGCGGATCGCGCGGCTGGCGTTGTTGGCGTCGATCGTGATCTTCGAGGCGCCCGGGCCGGCGATCGTCAGGCTGTCGGTAACGGCCAGTTCGCCGCTGGCCAGCGTGATCGTGCCGGTCAATCCGGCCTGGAACGCGATCGTGTCCGCCCCGGCGGACTGGTTGGCCTTCGCGATCGCGTCGCGCAGGCTGCCGGCGCCGTTGTCGGCGAGATTGGTGACGGTGAAGGTGGCGGCGCTGGCCGCAGGCGCGGCGGCGACCAGCGCGGCGCAAAGGACGAGACGGGTCTTGTTCATGGCGTACTCCGGATTTTGAAGATTCCCTGACCACGCACTGTCGCAGCGGGCGGCTGTCGCGTGGTTGCCAGCAAGAACGGAGTGCGGTTGCGCTTCCTATCAATTGGCTGCGGCGCGATTCGACGCCGGCCGGGACGAGGTCGCGTCGCCTCGGGGGCGGCGAGGGCATCGCCCGGTTCAGGCGCGCAGGATTTCGTCGCGGCGCTCGCCGGCGTCAGTCGGTGGCCGTGCCGGCGTTGCGCAACCGGTCGCGCGCGGACCTGCACTCCAGTTCGTAGGCGCCGGGGTCGACGAGCCCGACGCGGTTCTCCATCCACAGGCGGCGGCATTGCGAGGGTGGCGCGCCGCCTGCGGCCCGGGCGGCGGAAACCTCGAATGCCAGCATCACGGCGTGCGCGAGCAATCCGATCGCCAACACGGCCATGAGTTGCCATGCCAGCGTCAGCAGCAGCGGCTCGAACGCGTCGGCGCCGACGGGGCGATCGAGCGGGCGCGGCAATGCGTCCATCCGGAGCGTCAGAGCCGGGCTTCGGCGCCACTGGCGAAGATGCGGTCGAACTCGAGTCCGCCGAGGTCGACGCGACCGAAGTGATCGGCGTGACCCGGGCTGTCCTGGCCGCGCGGCGTGTCTTCCAGGTCGGGCGACTGGCTGGTGACCGCGGCGTCGTCGCAGTAGTCGATCGCGGCATTGCCCGGCGCGAGGCGGTAGTCGCCGCCGGCGGCGTCCTGGAACACGATCGGCTGCGTGTCGCTGCGCTCGGCGGCTGCCTCGACGGCGCCGCGATCCTTCAGGATGCAGTCGTAGTGCACGCTCGGTACGGCGGCGTCGAATGCGAACAGCCGGTCCTTGCCGGCGACCAGGCTCGAACGGCCTTCGATCCTGGCCGGCGGCGAACCTTCGACGCTGTCGTCGCGGACCAGCGAATCGCTGTCCGCGTTGTCGGCGAAAGTCACGTGCTCGAACGACACGAGTCCGCCGGTGGTCACGATCGCGTCGCAGCCGGGGGTCGCTGCCGCGCAGGCGTTGCGCACGACGAGGCTGGCGTCGATGCGAAGTTGCGACGGCTCGCCGTGCAGCGCGAACGCGGCGCCGGCATCGGCCGAGTTGCCGCGCACGATGGTGTCGTCGATGCGCGCGGAAGCGCCGGCGCGCACGGCGACGGCGCCGCCGCGGCCGGCCGTGTTGCCGGAGATGCGCAGGCATTCCTTGTCCAGCGGACAATGCCGGAACGGGCCTTCGCGAAACCGCGCGAACTGCGCATAGCTGCCGCTGCCGGCATAGACGCCGCCGCCCTCGAACGCGCTGTTGTCGCGCACGACGGTATCGTCGGCCAGCAGTTGCGAGGCCACGCCGTGGACGAACACGCCGCCGCCCTGGTTCGTGGCGGCATTGTTGCGGATCAGGAACCCGCTGACGGGCGTGTCGCGATCGTCGACGTCGCTGGCGACGCTGAGCGAGCCGCCGCCGACGACGGCAACGCCGCCGCCGTTGCCGGCGCCGTTGTCCCGGATCGTCACGTTCTGCGGGCGCACGCGCAGCGAACCGCCCTCGACCAGGACGCCGCCACCGACCCGCGAAGCGCCGTTGTCGTGGATGTCGACATCGCGTTCCAGGATCACGATGGCGCCCGCGCCGTTGAGCGAGATGCCGCCGCCGGCGGTGTTGCTGTTGTGGTGGAACCGCGCATCGGCGATGGCGACCAGCGCACGCCCCGTGACGGCGAGGCCGCCACCGAGGCCGATGTCGCCCGCGCCGCCGCCGCTGACGTCGATGCGTTCGAGGCGGACCTCGCTCGGATTCTGCGGCGCGCCGGCGACCCACAGGGCCGGCCACGCGCGCGAGCCGACGATCGCGGTCCGACCGGTCGGCGCGGTATCGGTGCAACTGGCGAAGCCGCCGGTCAGGGTCAGCGAGGTGTCGATGATCAGGCTCTGGTTCTCGTAGGACTGGTCGTTGGCGAGCCGGATCGTGTCCGGCCCCTCGGTCGACCTGGCGAGGTCGAGCGCCTCGCCGATCGTGTGGAACGTGCAGAACGCGCCGGCGCCGACGCTGATGTCGGCAGCGCGGGCGGGCAGGGCGGCGGCGAGCGCGATCGCCGGCAGCAGGGACAGACGACGCATCGCAATGCCTCCGGAATGACCGTCCATGGCGGCCTGTCCCGGGGTTAACGGCGCGCGGCGGCGTTTGCTATCAGGGTCCGGCGCCGACTCGTGGCGCGGCGACGCGTCGCAGCCTTCCGCCGACCGCGCATCCGGACTCGCCCGTATCACGTCGACCCGCTAGAATAGTGGTTTCCAGCGGATGGCTTTCGCCCCATGACCCCCCTGATTTTCGTGACCGGCGGCGTGGTGTCCTCGCTTGGCAAGGGCATCGCCGCGGCGTCGCTGGCTGCCATCCTCGAATCGCGCGGCCTGCGCGTGACGATGATGAAGCTCGATCCGTACATCAACGTCGATCCGGGCACGATGAGCCCGTTCCAGCACGGCGAGGTCTACGTCACCGACGACGGCGCCGAGACCGACCTCGACCTCGGCCACTACGAGCGCTTCGTGCGCACGCGCCTGACCGGCAAGAACTCGGTCACCACCGGCAAGATCTACGAGGCGGTGATCGCCAAGGAGCGCCGCGGCGACTACCTCGGTGCGACCGTGCAGGTGATCCCGCACATCACCGACGAGATCAAGCACCGCATCTACGAGGCGACCCAGGGCTACGACGTCGCTCTGGTCGAGATCGGCGGTACCGTCGGCGACATCGAATCGCTGCCGTTCCTCGAGGCGATCCGCCAGATCCGCATCGAGCACGGCGCCGAGCAGGCGATCTTCATGCACCTGACCCTGGTGCCGTTCATCAAGGCGGCCGGCGAGATCAAGACCAAGCCGACCCAGCATTCGGTGAAGGAACTGCGCTCGATCGGCATCCAGCCGGACGTGCTGGTGTGCCGCTGCGAACAGCCGCTGCCGCAGGGCGACCGGCGCAAGATCGCGCTGTTCACGAACGTGCCGGAAAAGGCCGTCATCAGCGCGACCGACGTCGACATCATCTACTCGCTGCCGCAATGGCTGCACGCGCAGGGTCTGGACGACATCGTCATCGACAAGCTGCGCCTGAACGCGAAGCCGGCCGACCTGTCGGAGTGGGACCGCGTGGTCGAGGCGATCGCGCATCCGCAGGGCGAGGTCGACATCGCCATCGTCGGCAAGTACGTCGAGCACAAGGACGCCTACAAGTCGCTCGGCGAGGCGCTGCGCCACGGCGGCCTGAAGCAGAAGACGCGGGTGAACCTGCGCTGGGTCGAATCCGAGGAGATCGAGCGCAAGGGCGCGGGCATCCTCAAGGACGCGGACGGCATCCTCGTGCCGGGCGGCTTCGGCAAGCGCGGTTTCGAGGGCAAGATCGCCGCCGCGCGCCATGCGCGCGAGCACAAGGTCCCGTATTTCGGCATCTGCTACGGCATGCACGCCGCGGTGACCGACTTCGCGCGCAACATCGCCGGCCTCGAAGGCGCCAATTCGAGCGAGAACGACCGCAACTGCGCGCATCCGGTGATCGCGCTGATCACCGAATGGACGACCGGCAGCGGCGACGTCGAGAAGCGCGACGAAACCTCGGACAAAGGCGGCACGATGCGCCTAGGCGCGCAGGAATGCCGCCTCAAGGCCGGCACCTTGTCGCGCGAGCTGTACGGCCAGGACGTCGTGCGCGAGCGCCATCGCCACCGCTACGAGTTCAACAACCGCTATCGCCAGCAGTTCGAGGATCTCGGTCTCGTCATCTCCGGGAAATCCATGGACGACCTGCTGGTCGAGATGGTCGAGCTGCCGAATCATCCGTGGTTCATCGCCTGCCAGGCGCACCCGGAATTCACCTCGACCCCGCGCGACGGCCATCCGCTGTTCATCGGTTTCATCCGCGCCGCGCGCGAGCAGAAGGCGCTGCGCGAGGCGCCGCGTGTCGATGGCGAGGCGTCGGCGAAGATCGGAGCCACCGCATGAAATTGTGCGGTTTCGACGTCGGCCTCGACCACCCGCTGTTCCTGATCGCCGGCCCCTGCGTCATCGAGTCGATGCAGTTGCAACTCGATACCGCCGGCGCCTTGAAGGAAATCGCCGGCAAGCTCGGCATTCCGTTCATCTTCAAATCCAGCTTCGACAAGGCGAACCGCACCTCGGGCACGAGCTTCCGCGGCCCCGGCATCGAGGAAGGCTTGAAGGTGCTGGCCGAGGTCAAGCGCCAGATCGGCGTGCCGGTGCTGACGGACGTGCACGAATACACGCCGATGGCCGAGGTCGCGTCCGTCGTCGACGTGCTGCAGACGCCGGCCTTCCTGTGCCGCCAGACCGACTTCATCCAGAACGTCGCCAGGGCCGGCAAGCCGGTCAACGTCAAGAAGGGCCAGTTCCTGAGTCCCTGGGAGATGAAGCACGTCGCGGCGAAAGCCAAGGCGACCGGCAACGAGCAGATCATGGTGTGCGAACGCGGCGCCAGCTTCGGCTACAACAACCTCGTCTCCGACATGCGCTCGCTCAGCGTCATGCGCGACACGAGTTGCCCGGTCGTGTTCGACGCGACGCATTCGGTGCAACTGCCCGGCGGCGCGGACGGCAAGAGCGGCGGCCAGCGCGAATTCGTGCCGGTGCTCGCGCGTGCCGCGGTCGCGGTCGGGATCGCCGGCATCTTCATGGAAACGCATCCCGATCCGGACAAGGCGCTCAGCGACGGGCCGAACGCGTGGCCGCTCGGAAAGATGGAAGCGCTGCTCGGCGTGCTGATGCAGCTCGATCGCCTGGTCAAGTCGCAGGGTTTCGCCGACTGACCGAACGCATGAACGTCGCCACGCCGCTCGATTCGCGGCATGGCGTGCCATATCACAGACGCAGGAGACATCCAGATGGGTCGAGGTTTCATCGCCGTGTTCGCAATCGTTGCCGTCGTCGGCACGGGTCTGGCACAGGCAGGGCAGGGCTTGACGAAGTTCGCGGTCGAATCCGACGCGGCAAAGGCAGGCAAGTCGCCCGCCGCCGTCGCGAAGACTCCGGCCGGCGCCGCATGCCCGCTCGGCATCGCGCAGGTCAAGGCGCTGGAAGGCGAGCGTTTCGAGTACGCCGGCAAGCCGTACGCGATGCGCGACCTCGCCGAGGCGCTGCGCAAGGCGAACAAGCCGAAGAAGTTCGACTGCGTCGTCATCGAAGGCGGCACCCCGCCGGGCGCGGACGGCATGAAGCGCGTCGTGAAGGATCTTTCCGGCGCGCCGGTCAAGCACGTCGAGTGGAGCGGCAAGCCCGCCGACGCCATCACCAAGCCCGACAGGAAGTAGGCGGCCATGTCGACCATCGCGAAGATCCATGCCCGCGAAATCCTCGATTCGCGCGGCAATCCCACGCTCGAGGCCGAAGTCACGCTCGCCGACGGTTCGTTCGGGCGCGCGATGGTGCCGAGCGGCGCATCGACCGGCTCGCGCGAGGCCGTCGAGCTGCGCGACGGCGACGCGTCGCGCTATCTCGGCAAGGGCGTGAAGAACGCGGTCGCGAACGTCAACACGACGATCGCCGACGCGCTCAAGGGGTTCGATGCAAACGACCAGCGTGGCCTCGATGCCAGGCTCGTGGCGCTCGACGGTACGCCGAACAAGGGCAGGCTGGGCGCGAACGCGCTGCTCGGCGTGTCGATGGCGAACGCGCACGCGGTCGCCGCGTCGTCGAGGCAGCCGTTGTGGAAGTACCTCGCCGGCGATCGCGCCGCGCGCCTGCCGGTGCCGATGATGAACATCATCAACGGCGGCGCGCACGCCGACAACAACGTCGACATGCAGGAGTTCATGATCCTGCCGGTCGGCCTGCCGAATTTCGCCGAAGGCCTGCGCGCCGGCACCGAGATCTTCCACGCGCTGAAATCCGTGCTGAAGGGACGTGGACTCGCTACCGCGGTCGGCGACGAAGGCGGTTTCGCACCGAACCTCAAATCGAACGAGGAAGCGATCGAGACGATCCTCGAAGCGGTCGCCAAGGCCGGTTACGCGATCGGCAAGGACATCTGGCTCGGCCTCGACGTGGCCAGCTCCGAGTTCTACAAGGACGGCGCCTACCACCTCGAAGGCGAAGGCAAGGTGCTCGACGCTGGACAGCTCGTCGAGTTCTACGCCGGCTGGTGCGCGAAATACCCGATCGTGACGATCGAGGACGGCATGGCCGAAGGCGACTGGGCCGGCTGGAAGACGCTGACCGACAAGCTCGGCAACACCGTGCAACTGGTCGGCGACGACCTGTTCGTGACGAACACGGCGATCTTCAAGGAAGGCATCGACAAGCACATCGCGAATGCGATCCTGATCAAGGTCAACCAGATCGGTACCTTGACCGAAACGCTCGATGCGATCGCGATGGCCGACGCGGCGAAGTACGCGGCGATCATCTCGCATCGCTCCGGCGAGACCGAGGACACGACGATCGCCGACCTTTCCGTCGCGACCACCGCGACGCAGATCAAGACCGGTTCGCTGTGCCGGTCCGACCGCGTCGCCAAGTACAACCAGTTGCTGCGCATCGAGGAAGCGCTCGGTTCCGCCGCGCGCTACGCGGGCAAGGACGCGTTCCCGAACCTGCCGCAGTTCGGCCGCTGAGGTCGCGCGCGCGTGCTGCGCTGGTTCGCCCTGGTCCTGCTGGTCCTGCTGGTCGCCCTGCAGGTGCACCTGTGGACCGGGCACGGCGGCATGCGCGACGTCTGGCTGCTCAAGCAGCGCGTCGAGGAACAGAAGGTCGAGAACGCGAAGCTGAAAACGCGCAACGAGACCTTGTCCGCCGAAGTGGACGACCTCAAGCACGGCGACGAGGCGATCGAGGAACGCGCGCGCTCCGAACTGGGGCTGCTGAAGCCGGGCGAGACGTTCTACCAGGTCGTCGAGCCCGCGCAGGGCGCGTCGCCGCCCGACGACAGGAAGCCGAAGGCCGATGGCGGTCGCTGACGCACTGTGGTGCGTGGTGCCGGCGGCCGGCCGCGGTGCGCGTTTCGGCGGCGAGCTGCCGAAGCAATACGTCGAGCTGGCCGGGCAGCCCTTGCTGCTGTGGACGTTGCAGCGCCTCGCGGCGTGCCCGCAGGTCGCCGGCCTGATGGTCGTGATCGCGGACGGCGACGCGCATTGGCCGCGGCTCGAAGCGCTCGCCGGCAAGCCGGTGCGCACGGCGACCGGCGCCGCCGAGCGCAGCGATTCCGTGCTCGCCGGCCTGCGCGCGCTGCCGGATTCGGTTGCCGCGGATGCGTTCGTGCTCGTGCATGACGCGGCGCGCCCGTGCGTGACTGCCCGCGACGTCGCACGACTGGTCGGGGCCGGCATGCCGGCCGGCG
>Ga0153956_1000623_pt1 | contig 37789 bp, 34 predicted proteins | sample TSFL040MetaG_FD_104704 | JGI IMG/M metagenome (GOLD analysis project Ga0153956, IMG submission 104704) | Attine ant fungus gardens microbial communities from Florida, USA - TSFL040 MetaG | ecosystem: Host-associated > Fungi > Mycelium > Unclassified | place: USA: Florida, Wekiwa Springs... | reverse complement strand
ATGATGATCGCCGCTTTTGTGCGTTCTTCCGGTGAAAGGCGGGCGTTTCTCGATGACATCGCAAGTCCCGACTCCTCGCGAACGATCGGAATGCCGACGATCTCCATTTCAAAACCGAGGTCACGGGTCAGCCGCCTGATCACAGCCAACTGCTGTGCGTCCTTTTGCCCAAAAAAAGCGATGTCAGGCCTGATGGTATTAAAAAGTATGGTGACCACCGTTGCAACACCGCGAAAATGGCCCGGTCTCGACAGCCCCTCAAGCGAATCGGAAACTCCCTCGACGGTGACGTATGTCGAAAAGCCTGCCGGATATATATCTTCGACATCCGGAGCATAAATATAATCGACATCATACTCAGCAAGCATTGCCGCATCAGCGGTAAGGTCGCGCGGATATTTTTCGAGATCGGAGGTGTCGTTGAATTGGGCCGGATTAACAAAGATCGAAACGATACAAACGTCGCAGCGTTGACGGCACTCCTGTATCAGCTTTAAATGGCCCTGATGCAGTGCACCCATCGTCGGCACGAATCCGACGGTCTTGTCCTCACGCCTCAGCTTGCGTGCGATAGAGAACATTCGTTGACGGCGGTTGATTATTTCCATTCTTATAAGCTTTGATCCTGCAGGTCTCCATCTTCATGCAGAGCTTTCTTTGTTTCCTCTGTCAGGCCGTACGATTCCTGGTCGCTGGGATAAGCGCCGTTCTTAACATCATTGCTCCAGGCATGGATGGCGTCGGTCATGATCTTGCCGACATCGGCATAGCGGCGGACAAAACGCGGCTGGCGGCCAAATGTCATACCGACGAGATCGTGCAGCACGAGCACCTGAATATCACATTCTGCTCCGGCGCCGATGCCGATGGTCGAGATCGAGAGTTCTTTAGTGATAATGGCGGCGACCTCGCGTGGAACGAGTTCCAGCACGATCGCAAAAGCACCGGCGTCCTCGAGCATCTTTGCATCTTCGATGAGGCGTTTTGCCTGATCGGCGGTGCGGCCCTGTACACGATAGCCGCCCATTTTATAGACCGATTGCGGCGTCAGCCCGATATGGGCAACGACAGGTATCTCTTCATCCACGAGTCGTCTGACAAGCTCTGCACGATTGCGGCCGCCCTCGAGTTTGACCGCCTCGGCACCGCCGTACTTCATCAGCCTAAGTGCATTTTTGACGCTTTCGTTCTCGCTGATGTGGTACGTACCAAACGGCATATCGGCAACGACCATCGCTCGTTCGGTTCCGCGTTTCACGGCGATACAGGCCGAAGTGATCTCGTCCAGCGAGACCGGTATCGTGTTCCCGTAGCCGTGGACAGTATTACCCATACTGTCGCCAACCAAAATGATGTCAACGCCCGCCTCGTCAACGATCCGAGCCGTCGGATAGTCATAAGCTGTCAAACAGACGAGCTTTTCGCCGCGCTCTTTGGCGGCTCGTATCGCCGGCAGATAGACCTTGCCTTCTTTATCGGGTTGTAAATACGCCATAAAATGAGTTTAGGATAGCGTTTTACGTAACTTAAAGTCTAGCTGGTCGCTGCCATCTCGAGATCGGTTCGGGGTGCGGGATCCCAGCGTTTTACGCATGAATGGTCATTGACCTTTGCGAGGAGTTCGACGACCTCGGTCTTGAGCGTCGGGTGTACAAATTTCGGGGCGATCTCGGACAGCGGGCATAACACGAATTTGCGCAGATGCAGCCTCGGATGCGGCAGTGTTAAAAACTCGGTATTCAGACGCTCGTTCCCATAAAAAAGAATATCGAGATCCACCGTGCGCGGACGCTTGACAGATTTATCGCCGCGTCCGAGTAAAAATTCGATCCGCAGCAGCCGCGCCATCATCTGTGTCGGCGAAATGCCGGACACGCGGATCTCCGCCACCATATTTAAGAACTTAAGATCGGTGTCCAGCCCGATAGGCTCGGTCTCATATATCGATGACAGGCGGTGAACCACGAAATTTGCTTCGACCATGCCTCTCACTGCGAGCAAAAGATTGCCTGCACGGTCTCCGAGATTAGAGCCGATCCCGATAAATGCTGTGATCTCGGATTCAGTCATCGCTGTCACTTGGTTGAACAAAACGTTTATTTAGATACGAAATATAAATAAGTTAAGTCCGCTCAGATGTCAAAGCCTGCGATATAAGCAACTTTTTTGCTGATCGAGCGTGATTAACTCATAACATCGGCAATAGGCCATTTAATAGATGATATTTGATAACAACGGGCTTATTTGCAGTGACGTTATTTATGGCGTTTTCGCGTGTTTTCATATCTTCATATCACGCGAGGCGAAATGAGACCCTTCCGAACAGAGGATCGTTTGGAATGCGTCCCGCAAACATTAATTTTTAAGGAGGAGTTAAATATATGTTGTGGACGATATTTATCATTTTATTAGTGCTCTGGGCTCTCGGATTTGGCTTTGCCGGACCGGCATTGGGTAGTTTTGTGCACATACTGCTCGTAGTTGCCTTGATCGTGCTCATTATGCAGCTCGTCACCGGCCGCCGATCTGTTTGACAATATTGTATTACTCATGAGCGATCCCATTCGGGGGATAATGACGATCACATTTCTCCGGTGATCGATGAAAAAAGGGAGGGTCTGGCAGCCTCCCTTTTTTCGCGCTTGGTTTAGCGGTTTTTTACACGCACATCTTCTCGGCAGTTAAAACACACTATCAGCATTTACCCGACACAATGCCCACTATTTGTGAAGAGAGAACGAACTTTGAGATATAATGCTCGTATTCGCTGGTAGAGACTATGATGACAAGGAGTTTTTTCTGTTATGAGATATAAAGTTGCCGGCGATGCAAGGCCGCAGGTGATGCTGCTGCTGGCTGCAACAGTTGTGACGGTCGCATTGTGGTTCATACCTTACGCATCGTATCTTGTTTATCCGATCAGGCTTTTTGTTACATTCATTCATGAATCGAGCCATGCCGTCGTTGCTTTTTTAACCGGCGGATCTGTTCAGAGTCTGACCATCGCGGCTGACGGCAGCGGTGTGGTTTACTCGGTCCCGTCCGGAGCATTCGGAGCGGTCTTTACATCCAGTGCAGGTTATCTGGGGTCAACGATCTTTGGCGTGATATTGCTTTTTGCAATGCGGCGACAGATGAGATCTCAGAAAATATTGTTCTTTAGCGGAGCCTTGATAGCTCTCGTGACGATAGTGTTTGGCATTATAAGCCCGATATTTCATATCTTTTCGCTGAATGTCGGATTTTCGAGCATAGGTTTTACGATCGCTGCGGGGGCGGTCATCAGTGCGATATTGTTTGGGCTTGCCCTGTACGGCAGCGACAAGGTCGCTAATTTTGCGGTCGCTTTTATTGCCGTACAATGCCTTTTAAACGCGATATCCGACCTTAAAACGGTGCTGCTCATAAATTCGCCGCTCGGTGGTGCCGAGGTGCAAAATGATGCATCGAATATGGCAAATGCGACGGGCATTCCGGCTTTTGTATGGGTGGTGATATGGATCGCGATCTCTGCCGTAGTGATATTTCTCGGCGTTAGAATGTACGCGTCCGTCCGCAGCGTTTCGTCAGGCGATGACTCGCTCTTTAACGATCAATAATATGAAAAAATTGCTTTTGACCACACTGATCGCGGCGATATCGACGAGTGCTTTTGCACAAAAGAAAAAGCCCGAGCCGCCGGTGCTCAAGACGACGTTCGCTAACTCGCTGCAGGCGGTCGTGGTGATCGCCGATGATTGGAGTTCGACAAAGGGTACAGCACAGCTCGTTGAAAGGACAAAGGCCGGCAGTGACCTTAAGCCGGTCGGTGACCCTTTTCCTGTAATGCTCGGCCGCAGCGGGCTTGCATGGGGCGAAGGCGATTTTCCGAAACTGAACGCCTCAAAGATAAAGGTCGAGGGCGACGGCAATGCTCCCGCGGGTATGTTTCCGCTTACTTCCGCATTCGGCACGGCGGTAAAGCCGACTGCCGTTGAAATGCCCTACACACGCCTCGGCGAATATACCGAGTGTGTTGATGATACTAACTCGAGTTTTTATAATCGCATCGTCGATCGTATGCAGGTCGGTAATTTTGACTGGAAAAGCTCCGAAAAGATGCTTGCGGTCGGTGATCCTTACGGACTCGGAGTATTTGTTGCTTATAATTCTTTTCCGGTCATAAAAGGAAAAGGCTCATGCATCTTTATGCACGTCTGGAAAACGCCCGAGACGCCGACCGAAGGCTGTACTGCGATGGAACGCCGTAATGTCGAACGCATAGTTGCATGGCTCCAACCGTCAAAGAATCCTTATCTTATACAATTTACTCGAGCCGAATACGAGGCACAGCGTAAAGCATGGAAGCTGCCGAAACTTTAAATACACTCGGTTCGCTGCCGGTCGGCTGCCGTCTTTTGGTGCGTTCGCGGGTTGATTGGCGAGTCGCAGCGGTCTCAAAGGCCGCTGTTGAACAGATCGTGCTCACGGTCGCCAGTCCCAGCGGATACAATTATCGACTCAAACGGGATCCGGATGCAGCGATCACATTCGAAGGCTCGATCCCTATCCTCGTCGCCGACCAGGGCGACACCTGGCACGATAATTTCAGTTGGTATGACATCAGATGGTAAGTAAAGGACCGGTCAATGAACATAGGCCGCTGACAAAAAAAGAACGTGATGAGCACTACGCCGCACGTGTGCCGTCGGTGCTGCAATATCACGAGAATATGCTCGCTGACGGTGTCCGCAACCGTCTTTTATCCAAAGCGATAAAACGCGCTTTAAAGCCGGGAATGAGCTTTCTTGATATCGGTGCGGGCAGCGGCGTGTGGGCGATACTCGCCGCAAAACTCGGCGCCGGCCGCGTTGTTGCCGTCGAGATGGAAGAAAGTCTGATACCTGTCATCTATCGCCTCGCGGTAGAAAACGGCGTCGCCGACAAGGTCGAGATCATTCACGGCCGCTCGGATGATATCAAGCTCAAAGGCAAGTTTGACGTTATCGTCAGTGAACTGTTCAACGGCGATGCCTTTGGCAAAGATACTGTCGGATCCTTTGTCGATCTGCGAACCCGTTTTTTGGCCGTCGGCGGGCAGCTTATTCCTGAAAAGCTCGAACTCATGGCGGTACCCGCATATTTCAAGCGTCCTGCCGATCAATTGCCTAGCGGACTCGACATATCGGCCGCATTCTTTCGTGATGTAAAACTTAATCACGCGCTGTCGATCCCTTTCGGTACGGCTGAAAAGATAAAGCTGTTAGCCGACCCAAGACCGATCGTCATGCTTGATCTTCTCTCATTGGACACATCATTTGTCACGGCCGATCTGTCGGCCGAATGGCAGCTCAAAGATATGTCCGGGCCAAACGGCATCCTTACATATCCGCGCTCGACATTTGCCAAGGACATTGTCATGGACAGCCTCTCGTCACAAAGTTGGGCCGCGAGTTTTTATCCGATGATGCCTTTCCCAAAAGGCAAGGGCAGACTGAGGTTCTGCCTGACGATGGATCAGCAAAATTCGACATGGTCATTTGCTGCGCCTGATATCTCCGGCTCTAAACAGCAGGTCTTCTCACCAGTTTTTGCTTTTACCCGTCTTAAGATGGCTCACGCGATGACACCGCACAAGAGAACCGTAAAACGAAGATCGCAAGGCAGCGATCGGTAATCCGAAAGCAGATCTTTGTCGCTCACGGTTTAATATCCGCGGCTTTCGCCCCCTGATAGGCTATTTGATAAAATAATCATTTGCGCTTGTGAGCAGCTAGATGACTATGAAAGCAGCAGTTTCAAAAGAGGAGGCGATCGAGGTTCGTGGTGCGCGCGTTCATAATCTTAAGAACATCACGGTTTCGATCCCATTGAATAAGCTGACTGTCGTTACCGGCGTATCCGGTTCTGGAAAATCGTCGCTTGCTTTCGACACGCTATATGCTGAGGGGCAGCGTAGATATGTCGAATCGCTGTCTGCTTACGCGCGGCAGTTCCTCGAGCGAATGGACAAACCCGATGTCGATGAGATCATCGGCATTGCGCCTGCGATCGCCATCAGACAAAAGAATTCGACCAAAAATCCGCGTTCGACGGTTGCGACGCAAACTGAGATCTACGATTATCTGCGACTGCTGTTTGCCCGAGCGGGTCAGACATTTTGTCACGTTTGCGGACGTGAAGTTAAGAAAGATTCGCCGGAGTCGGCTGCTAATGAAACCATCTCAGCCCTGGCAGACGGTACACGATTCTATGTTCTCTTTCCGATCGTCGAGGACGAACCTTTAGGCAGCTCCGCTAAGAAAAAGCCGTCGGCACGTGCCGGTAAGGCAAAGGCTAACTCGGTTGACGATCTCAGCACACAGGCATATCTTATTTCGCTCTTGCAGCAAGGTTTTTCGCGGCTGTATCGCGGCGGTGAGATCATTGAACTGCAGCGTCCCGAGGATTATCCATTTGCTGATTTTACAGATACATTTGTCCTGATCGATCGTCTCGCGGCTAACGGTGATATCCGCCGGCGATTGGTCGATTCGCTTGAGATATGTTTTCGTGAGGCTCACGCCGCTGTCATTCGCACGGCCGATGGCGGCCAGACGCTGAAATTCTCAGATCACTTTGTATGCAAATACGACGGCACCCGTTATGAGGAGCCGGAACCGCATCTTTTCAGCTTTAACTCACCGGCAGGAGCATGTCCGACGTGTCAGGGGTTTGGTAACACGATCGGTGTCGATTACGGGCTGGTCATACCGGACCGGCTAAAAACGCTTAAAGAAGGTGCGGTCGAACCTTTTACACGCCCGACCAATGCGTGGGCACAAAAGGAGCTTGCAAAATATGCATCATCGGCACATATCGATATGAATATACCGTTTGCCGACCTGCCTGATTTTCAGCAGAACTGCATCATTTACGGCGACGAAGGCTGGCGCGGTATCAAAGGTTTTTTTGAATGGCTCGAAACAAAGAAATATAAGCTGCACGTTCGCGTCTTTCTCGCCAAATATCGCGGTTATACAAGATGTCCTGACTGCAATGGCCAGCGCCTTAGACAAGAGGCTCGTGATGTCAAGATCGGCGGACGTTCGCTGCCAGACATCGTAGATCTGTCGATCGCCTCGGCGCACGAATTTTTCGACCGGCTCGAACTTGACCCTGAGCGTGCAAAGATCGCCGAAAAACTGCTGCTCGAAGTTCGCCGCCGTCTAAAATTCCTTGTTGATGTAGGTCTTGATTATTTAACCCTCGGACGGCTCGCAGCTACGCTTTCGGGCGGCGAGGCGCAGCGGATCCAGCTTGCGACCAATCTCGGTTCGCTGCTTGTCGGCACGCTTTATGTGCTTGATGAACCGAGCATCGGACTTCACCCTCGAGACAATACGCGGCTGATCAATATACTGAAAGGGCTGCGTGATATAGGCAATACGCTCGTCGTCGTCGAACATGATGAAGAAACGATGCGGCTTGCAGACAATATCATCGATATCGGTGTAAATGCCGGAGAACTCGGCGGCGAGCTTGTTTACGCGGGTGATTTTAAAGGCCTGCTGAAAAGTGAACATTCGCTGACGGCAAAATATCTGCGTGGCGAGGCCGAGATCAAGGTGCCGCAAAAGCGCCGCCCGATCGGCAAACGAAAGATCAAGATCGTAGGTGCGAGAGAGAATAATCTTCGCGACATCTCTGTAACGATACCGCTCGATATGCTCGTTTGCATCACCGGAGTTTCAGGCTCGGGCAAATCGACGCTTGTGCACGATATCCTTTATGCCGGACTCAAAAAGAAGCGTGGCGAGTGGAATGCTCATGTCGGCCTTTACAAAGAGATCACCGGTGATGACAACATCGACGACGTGATACTCGTCGATCAATCGCCGATCGGACGTACGCCGCGTTCAAATCCGGTTACTTATATCAAGGCTTACGATGTCATTCGAGATGTTTTTGCAGGCACTAATGCGGCAAAGACGAAAGGGTTAAACTCATCGCATTTCTCGTTCAACGTGCCGGGCGGCCGCTGCGAGACGTGTCAGGGCAGCGGCACTGTGACCATCGAAATGCAGTTTCTTGCCGATGTCGAACTAACTTGCGAGGACTGTCGCGGAAAGCGGTTCAAGCCTGAAACACTCGAGGTCAAATATAAAGGCAAGAATATCGACGATGTGCTCCAACTGACCATTCGCGAGGCATTGATATTTTTTAAGGATGTGCCAAAGCTGGTCTCGCGGCTTAAAGTGCTCGATGCTGTCGGGTTGGGCTATCTGAGGTTAGGACAGTCGGCGACAACTCTATCGGGCGGCGAAGCTCAACGCGTTAAGCTCGCTTCGCATCTGGCTCAAAAGACGACCGCAAGGACACTGTTCATTTTTGATGAGCCTACGACAGGACTTCATTTCGATGATATTAATAAACTGCTCACCGCCTTTCGCGCGCTGATCGAAAGCGGCGGCAGCCTGCTCGTCATCGAACACAATCTCGACGTCATCAAAACCGCCGATCACATCATCGATCTCGGCCCCGAAGGCGGCATCGGCGGCGGCCAACTCGTCGCCGTCGGCACTCCCGAACAGGTCGCCGCGAACGAAAACTCGATCACCGGCCATTATTTGAAGCCTCTGTTTCCGCACAAATAGATCATCTTTCTTATCAAATATGTGAGATGGAGCGATAAAGCATTTTATTTGATCTTGATACAGCTTAGTGAATAAGGCCCTCTCTGCGGATCCGGATCAAAAATATGTATTTGGTTTTGTGGTGATCAATCATCGCCGAATTTTGCTCGCCATGGCGGGGCGATCTCGGCCATTATCTTACAGTCGCAGTAGCCTCCGTTAGCATTGAGCCAGGTGGTAAGTCGGGGAAAGTCGAGATGGCTGTCCATCATGAATTTCATCGCATAACGAAGGCTGTGGTCACATGACGATTCGTACAGCTCGTCCTCGACATAATCGAGCAATTTGCTGATCGTGAGCTGCGACTCGGGCAGGCTGTCGAGAAAGTCCTGCAACTCCTCGACGGTCATCTGCTCCAGATTTTCTATCTCGCGTTTTCTGATTATTGGCATAAATAAATTGCTGCGATATTAAGTTTAAAATGCACCCTCCGAGAGTTTGAATCGCTCGGCCCGCTCGGCCTCTTCGATCTCACGCTGTTTGATGCCTTCGCGGCCGTCGTACGTCCAAAATTTCGGCAGAAAGAATGCCGTAAGTGTTACGGCAATGACGCATGCGATACCGCCCGAGATGAGCGCAAAACGCACGCTGGTATATTCTGCGATCAATCCCATCTTACCGCTTCCCAGCATTGGGCCGGTAAGATAACTCATCATTTCGATGCTGGCGAGGCGTCCGCGCATAAAATTTGGTATCGTCTGATTCCAGATCGCCCCGCGAAAGATGCCCGAGATCATATCAAAAAAGCCTGCGGCACCTAAAAAGAATAGTGCCGGATAAAGACTGTTTGCCCAGCCGAATAATAATATACCGACGCCCCATAGGACAGCCGAACCGATCACATAGACGCCGTGCCGCTGTATGTTCTTTGTCCAGCCCGATGTCAGGCTTGCCGTCAGTGCTCCTACGGCGATCGCTCCGGGAAAAAGGCCGACCGTCTCTCCGCCATAGATCGCCGCAAGTGCCGGATATAGCGCCTGCGGAAACGCAAAGAACATCGCCGCAATATCGATAAAGTATGTTCCGAGCAATTCCTGTCGCGACCATGCGTATCTAACAGAGCGGATGATGCCCGAAATGCTCGGTTTTTCTGCATGAGCGGCGGTCGGTATATGCCGCACCATAAACACCGCGATCAAGGACGCGGCAAATGTGACAAGGTCTATCAGATATGCATCTACCGCCGAAAATCTTGCCGCGATGATGCCGCCGATCGCCGGGCCGAGGATCATGCCGATCTGAAAGCGGATCGAATTGAGTGCCATCACCGACGACATTATTTCTGGCGGTATGATCGCCTGTATATACGTCTCAAATGCAGGCCTCTGCAATGCGGCAAATCCGGCGTGTAGTGCAACGACGATAAACAGTACCCAGACCCTCGGCTGCTCAAGGCCGGCATTTATCACGAGCGTCAGCGTTAGGATCATCTGGCCGATCTCTGTCACCCGCAGGATCATTCGGCGGTCAAGATAATCGGCGATCGCACCGCCGATCAGTGCCAAGCCCGCCATCGGGACAAATTCTGCAAGCGAGATATAACCGACCATCGCATTTGACTGCGTGATCTGAAACATCTGCCAGGGTACGATGATAAACGTCATCATCGACCCAAAGAATGACACCAGTTGGCCGAAAAATAGATATCTGTAGTCTCTTGAAACTTTTAGAGGGGATAGATCCAGCAGCATAATGCGGTTAAGGTCAGATTAGCATACGGCGTCGGGAAGATTAAATTTGAGGTATGCAATTGAGCTGCGGTTATTTCATTTGATCGGTCCAGCAAAATAACCAAGTTGCGTAAATGTTCGCTGCGAAAGAGATGCCGTACAAAGCCCATTCGGGCCTGGTGATGCGTTTGGGGGCCGATCGGAGCATGATGACAAAGATCCACGGCAGTAAGACCATTGCGTAACGATATCCGAACTGCCAACCGCCTGAGTTGCCGTGTATCCAAAGCAAAAATGTCAGCACGGCAAGCGCTGTCCATGAGGCGAGTTTGATCGCACTGTCCTTTGCATCGGTACGCAGCATCAATATGATCCATGGGCTGCTCAGTAAGATCGAACTGCTGAATCTGTCCGGGAGAAGGTATGGAAATTTGTCATGCCATTCCCACATTTTGCCGAGCATTTCCCAAGCCTGACGCGGGATGTAGTACGTTGAAAATATTCCGTGATCGTACCAAGGCTCCTGCAAGACGCCGGGAATGCGTGCATAGCCAAAATCGGTGAATGAATGAAATCGAACGTAATTATATCCGAGCGTTGCAACGCCGAGCACAAAAGGCACCGCACAGAACCACGCTGTTCTTACAGGATCCGGGCTGAATGTTGTCGAGATGTGCGGCGAAACTTTATTTTTAAAGCTGACATCCTTTTTGTCGGTCTCTGCGGTGCCGCGGTTCAGCAGATACAAAAATATGGGTGCTGTCAGCAGATTTTCCGTCCGATTGCCGAAAGCTATCGCGAAAAATAATCCGGCGACGAATGGCCGTCGGTCGTAAATAGTAAAATAGATCGCACCGAGTTCGCCGAGCATCGCAAACCCCAAGGCAAGCTGCCACGCACCGGCAAAGGCCATATTTGTCCACATAAATGTGCCAAATAACACGCCCATCACGATCAATATTTGCTTGCCCCATCCAAGATCGTGACGCGAAGCGATCTTAAGCAAAAACAGGCATATCGCCATTGCGAGCAAGGCGGCGATCAGCGAACCGGGCATATCGCCCACGATGCCGATCGTCTTAAGCAGGGCGGCCGGGATCATCGAGAGTACGGCTCCCAGCGGAAATACCGAATACCACACACCATCGAACGGCACGAACTCATTTACCCATGACGGCGGCTGTACCGCGATCCCGACCGAACCGTGCAGCAGGCTCTCAGCAACGCGAAATGTGTAATCGTAATAGCTCTGGGGTTTGGGATCTGAAAAATAGTAAACGAGTCCGACGACAAATGAGATGATGAGATCTTTGCGCTTTTTAATTGTGCCGATCAGCTCATTTTCATTTGCGGTCTCCACTTTGATCTGTTCCGGTACGGGCTTTGGTCTCATTAATCGAGTTCTAATGTTCGGCCATTGAAAGGGCCGCGGATCCTGAGAACGTACACAGTTCTATCTGTATCTGAGATCGTGAATAAGATCCTGTATCGATGAAATTTAAGCTGACGGATCTCGATATCGAATTCAGAACTCTCAGGAGCTATCGGGCATCGCTCCGGCATTGAACTAAGTCCTGTTTTGATCAAGTGTTGGACCTGTTCGACCCAGGACATCGCCTTTTCGCGTCCCCAGAATTCAATACCCCAATCAAATGAAATTTGCAGATCGTCTATTGCCCGTGGTGAGAGCCTGACGCGGTATCTTTCCATTGAGATATTTAGCTGATACCGTTCTTGGTTTTGAATGTTGTGAAGGCCTCATTCTGTTCAGGCCAGTTCTTTCGATCTTCGAAATCGTGCAAAGCTTCTGTGATCGCAATTTTGGTCTGCTCGTATTCGTGTTCAGCCACCATTACTTCATATGACGCCACATCCTGCAAAACCACTGCCGGGCGGCCGTTAACTGTAAATATTAATGGTCGTTTGGTTTCCTGCACCTTTTTTATTAATTTCGAGGTGTTTTGCTTCAGGTCGCTTATGGTCAATATATCATCCGAGATCTTCATTCTTTATATCGTACTATATATCATACTAATTTAAGAACTAAATTTTGTGTGCGCATAACGTGTCAGGCCGCCCATATCTTTAGTTTGAATTCATCATTGGCGATATATATTTCGGGTTTGCGGCCTGAGAATCTGTTAGATTGACGCAGGATCATCGGCAGGCCGCCGTGAGGAACACTGATACCGTATTCGCGGCGGGTAAATATCGAACAGATCTGCGGGTTGATCCGCTGTGTTATGCCATATCGGATCGCTCTCGACGCGGGCGGCGAAAATCCGTTGGTCCGCCGCGGATTGATAAATTCGATCGCGTTGTCATAAATGTTGATCCGTGTGCGAATGTCCCTCAGAGCGAGGTCGCGGTGCATCAGCAGATTAATGACCGCCTCTGAGACCGAGTAATAGTGATAATGGCTTCGAGGTTTAGCGACGCTGTCGGTTATGAGTGTCAGCTTTCGCTTAGGCCGCTCTTTGGCTAGATCCGAATATCGCTTGATAAAGGCTATGACCGCTTCGTATTGTGATAAAAGATTGCCTTTGACCTCGACGGCCTCGATCAGCTGTGCATTGGCGTTATCACCCGAAAAACGTGCAGCGGTAAGATTCGATCGCGGTATCAACTCAGCGACACGTTCATTTTTGCAAAACAACAGCACGGCAGCGACAGTCGGGAAGAATTCGTCAGCATTACCTGTCGCGAGCAAAAGATCCTTTCTGAGAAAATCGCTTGTTTGATATAGCCTTTGATTCGGAGCATCATCGTCAAAACCATTTGCAAAACTCCATAGCAGAGCATCATCAAAATCCTCTTCGGTGACCGTCTGCAGCGGAATATTCTCAAATGTAAGCGGCCGTATCTCGTCGAGCCATGATGAAAGCTCGGCGCGGGTGACCTCGCGTTTTTCGGCACCAAAGCGCAGGTAAAATCTGCCTTCCTGTGTGCGATAGGGCTTTTTGCGTCCGTCAACCTCGAGAGCGACGATGCGTTTGCCGCTGTCAAAGGCGATCGTGTCGAGCATCGGGACCAGCGGCGGCACGATCTCGTCACGGCAAATGCGCGCAAGTTCCTGTTGGACCCATTCGGGGTTGCTGACGCCTTCGATCCTGAGTTGATCGGTCACACCAAAGATCATGGTTCCGCCGTCGGTGTTTGCCAGAGCGACGATGCCCTGTGTGATCCGTTCGCTGTTAGAGAGCTTGACCTTGAGTTCGAGATAAGTATCTTCGCCGCCGCGGATCAGCCGCAGAAGCTCGGTGCGGGTCGTCAGTTGTGAAGATTGATTTGCAAGATACTCGTGAAAGGAATGATCCTCAGAGGACTCAAAACGCGGACTGTGTCGAAACTTTTTTCTCGGCATCGCTTTCCTTTCACGTTAAGAAATAACCGTCTATGTCATTATTGAAACATCACCGCGACTGAAAGTAAATCGTCTATTCGAAATGTTCTTTAATGATCTCGACGTCATTCTCATGAGTGTCGAGAGATCTGACGATCGGGCGAATATTCGTTTCGACGTGCTTGATGTCGGGAATATCGTCTTTGGCTAAAGTGCCGCCGATATCCTTTATCTTTTCAAGCTGCGGGATCACCCTTGTCTCGACCGAACCGACGGCGTTGTTGTAGCTGTTGACAGCACTGTTAAGGTTCGCGCCGACCTTTGTGAAATGATTGAGCATCGTTGTCGTCCGTTTATAAAGCTCCAGGCCCGCGTCACGCATTTCGTATATGCTCGCGGCCATTCGTTCCTGCTGCCACATAAAGCCGATAGTGCGCAGCATCGTGATCAGTGTCGAAGGCGTCGCCATCACGATCTGCTTATTGATACCGTCCTCAATGAGCGTGGGATCGATCATCAGAGCCGCACCGTATGATGACTCGACCTGCAGATACATAATTACAAAGTCGGGAGCCTCTGGAAATTGTTCCCAGTATGACTTATGGCTGAGCTGCTTGAGATGTTCGCGAACGGCCGCTGCGTGGCCGCGCATGTGGAGAACGCGCTCATCTTCGATGTCCGTTGCAAATGCCCGCATATATGCCGCGAGAGGCACTTTTGAATCAACGATAAGATGCCGGTGGCCGGGCAGTTGGATCGTCATATCGGGCCGCAGACGTCCGTCGTCCGTGCTGACAGAGACCTGTTCGCTGAAATCGCAATACGGCGAAAGCCCCGCGACCTCGACGACACGACGAAGGCTGATCTCACCGTATTTGCCTCGTACGTGCGATGTTTTAAGGGCAGAAACAAGCTGGTTAGTGCCGGAATTTAAGTTTTCGGTGGTCGTCTTCATCGCAGCGAGCAGCGTTTCCATCTGACCGTATGCACGCTCGCGTTTATTTTCGATCTCACCGAGCTTTTGTTGAAAATGGCCGAGGCTCTCGCCGAGCGGCTTTACCAAAAGATCGATCGCCTGCTTTCGCTGTTCGAGTTCGGCGGCGGATTCGGCGGCCTTTTCGCCGAGCTTCTCATTGGCAAGCTCGATAAAGGAAGTGTTGTTCCTTCTCAACGCTTCCGACGAAAGTGAAGCAAAGGCGTCGCGCAGTTTTTCTTCGGCTTCGGCAAGCCATACCCTTTGTTCATTGAGTTGGCCAATGATGGCCTTATTGGTTGCGGCAAGCTCGATAGATCTCTTTTCAGCCGCAAAGTGGGCATCACGGTAGGCAGTGCATTCCAGATCTTTGGTGTTGAGCTGTTCGCGAATTTCGCTGAGGTCATTGCCTATCTCAGACAATCGTGTCTCGGCGCGAGTTTTGGCGGAGCGTGAATCGAGCAAATTCTGCTGATCTTGTGATATGCGATCATTTAGACGTGTGATCTCACTGTCTTTTTCGCCAAGCTGCGTTTTATACGCGGACGCCATCGTCTCAAATTTCGCAGCTCGTCCCTCGGCACCTATCGACTTTCCTTTTGCCGATAGATAACCGACCGTCAACCCTATCAAGATACCTGCGATCGCCGCAGCCGCAATAAAAATGAGAGTGCCAATTTCCATACCGCAGTTCCAATGATGCAAAAAAGACTGTCAAATAACCGTATCAGGTCAATTTGCCTGATCAGCATTGAGCCGTTCTTACGGTCGTTCAACTAAATGATATCTATCAAAATGCAGAGATATAGGGAAGTTGCCGCAAGTTTTTCTTGCGAGATATGAGAGGTAGGTTTTAGCCCGAAATGCCCGTTTAATCTTCGCATCCTGCGGCAGAGGCCAGTTTTTTTGGACGATTTTGGATTATATCGGTTCGGGTTTCGTTCAATATCTCGACCGAACGATCGATACACCTCTCAATGACGGCGACCTCTTCGTCCGAAAAACTTGCCATTAAACGATCGACCTTATCCCACATTTCATAGAATAAAGGCATAATGACATTTCTTACGGTTTCATAGTTCGCGACGACGACGACCTTGCGGCGGTCGCTGCGATCAGGGTCGCGTCGGACAAGATCTTTGTCCTCGAGACGGTCGATAAGGCCGGTTACGGCACCGGTCGTCAGCCCGGTCGAGGCTGCGATCTCGCCGGCGGTCATCTCGCCTTTTGCGATCAAAAGTTCGAGATATCGATAGTCTGTTACGGTGATCCCGATACGTCGGGCAGTTGCCTCGTGCATGAGGATCGTCGCGTCAGCATAGCTTTTGCTTAGCTTCTTAAAGTTTGCGAGGTGGTCTGGGCTTAATCTCTTAGGCATTGAGGTATCTTTTATACTTGAATATCTTAGAAGACTAAGATATTATCGTCGTCTAGATTCGGTTATTGCCGCCATGGAAAAGCGCGAGCCGGGCAAAAAGGAGGGAATGTGTGGCGAAGTTCTATAGGCCCGAAAAAGGAATATCTCCGTGGCCGCCAATTAGTCAAGTTTGGCCTTAGCCGAACGCTTAAAGTTAATTATCCGCTAGTGAACCATTAAATGACAAGTTGCCTCGCATTAGATTTGATCTCGATGGGCACCGAAACGCTTTGTAGTACCCATCGTTACACATCTCCCTGAGAAGTCGAGCGCTCGGCTTCTCCCTCAGAGCGGTGAAGCGTCTTGTGAAGTGAGGACGCAATTCGTTGATCCGCTCAGCCTTAGACATCTTCGGTGAAGGTTCGTACCCAACAGCCGACGGATGTCTAAGGCACCTTAAATGTAACCGCTACATACAGCAGCACGTTCACCTACTTTTCTTACTATGTAGCGATCTTTTCTCATATCTGTTCGGGCCAGATCGAAACTCGTACAATTGGTCTAAAAACCTAACAATAGAGTATTTCCTGTTTATAGGCAATCTAAATCGCGTTTTCAGAGTAATTTTTTCAACGGCGATGATAAACTTTTTTCTTTTGAGTGATCCTGACTTGTTTGGTGGGTTCAGATAGCTGCCGATGGAGTATGCGGTTATACGCTGCAAGCTGATCCTGCGAGCAGTGTTTTATGTTATTTCTCCAAATGAGCATCGTGCTGCTGCCATTAGCACTTTGCAAGATCTATTTCTTGAGAGATCTTCCGCCTGTTTTTGAGACCAATCTGATCTCGCCGATCGCGATGTCATTTTGAATGGCTTTGCACATATCATAGATCGTGAGGGCCGCTACGGAGACGGCGGTCAGAGCTTCCATTTCGACGCCGGTTCGAGCGTTAGTGACAGCCTCAGCGGTAAGATAGATACCGTCAGCCGCAAATTCGGCAGTAATATCGACCTTAGATAGTTCGAGCTGATGACAAAGCGGTATCAGCTCCGACGTACGCTTTGCGGCCATAATTCCGGCGATGCGAGCGATCTCGACGGGCGAGCCTTTGGGGTTGTCATGTATGCGGAGCTTTTCTAATGTTTTAAAGGATAAAAGGACCTTGCCCGCAGCGACGGCCCGACGTGCCGTGATATCTTTTTCGGACACATCGACCATTTTTACGCGGCCCGACTCATCATAATGCGAAAGCTGTTCCCGGTTGGTTATAATCGCGTCAAATTCGTTCATAAAAATAGTATCTTTACGACAGTTCCGCTTTTTGTGCGAGAGCCTGCCGCAAGGTCGATCAGACACTTTGCTCTTGCGAAACTGACCAGATCTGACGAGCCGTGTGACGGTATCGGAGCTGCAATTAGTTCGCCGCTGCTTCCGGTCGAAAGGGTCGATGGTATCAGTGTTCGTCGATCTTTAGCGGCACGGATGTCGGCCGCCGCAACGGCATTTCCGCCGATCAGGTCTGTCCCGGCTGCTCCTTGCAGCTTTAAGATCGCCTTGCGGACAAAAAGGTTAAATGTCACTGCGGCCGCGACCGGATTACCTGGAAGAGCAAATATCAATGTTTTGCCAAGCCTTGCAAATACGGTCGGCTTTCCGGGCTTTAGGTTTAGCTTATCAAAAAATATCTCAGCCCCAAGCTCTGTCAACGCAGGTTTGGTGAGATCATATTTCCCGACAGAAACTCCGCCCGTGACAATTAGTATGTCCCGGCCTTTAGCGGCGGTCCTGATGGTGCGTTTTAGTTCCTTTATATCGTCGCCGACATTGGGGAATATCGTCGCCTCAGCTCCGGCAGCCTCGGCGAGAGATCTAAGCATTACGCTGTTAGAGTTGCGTATCTGATCGCGGCCCGGCATTGATTCTATCCCAACGATCTCAGTTCCGGTGCCGATGATCGCAATTGAAGGGCGTTTGCCAACGAGCGGCCTTGCCGATCCGAAGGCGGCGAGCACAGAGATGTTGTTTTCAGTGATGAGTTCGCCTGCTGCTAACACGCGTCTGCCTTTGCGTATCTCTGAGCCTTTTTTGACGATCGAATGGACTTTTTTTACTGATCTCAATATAGTGACCGTGTCGAGTAGGGTAAAGCCTCGGTCATCGGTCAATTCGATCTTTTGGACGGCGTCGGCACCGGTGGGAACTCTCGCACCGGTCATGATCCTTACTGTCTCACCGCTCTTTATACGACCGTCATATCCCGCACCGGCGGCCGATTCGCCGATTATCGTTAATCTGACCGGCGACCTTTCCGTATCCGCCGCAATTACGGCATAGCCATCCATTTGCGAACGGTCAAACGGCGGCATATCGCGGTCAGCGATCATATGTTCGGTCAAAAATCGTCCGATAGAGTCGGCAAGGTCGATCCGCTCGGGGTCAAGGGCAGATACTTGTCCTTTGATGATACTTAATGCTTTGGAAACTGAAAGCATATTTTAATCTTACACCAAATGCAGATATGTTTGATGATTACTAACGCTTTGCAATACTGACGTTGTGCGTTAGTATTTGGTAATGACTATCCGGTCTTTCAGATGTCCTGATACCGAAAAACTTTTTTCAGGCCATCGAGTCAGACGCTTTGTAAATATCGAGACGCTTGCGATGAGAAAGCTTGCAATGCTTAACAGAGCCGGCAAACTTGATGATCTTAAAGTGCCTCCGGGCAACAGGCTCGAATCTCTAAAGGGCGATCGCGTCGGTCAATACAGTATCCGAATAAATGATAAATATCGTTTGTGTTTTATCCGGACATCGAATGGGCCGGAAGATGTAGAAGTTGTGGATTATCATTGAGGTCGTGTTATGGCTATGAGAAAGGTTCCTTATCCGCATCCGGGCGAAATTCTTCTATATGAGTTTCTTAAACCCATGGGAATAACGCAATACCGTCTTGCAAAAGAGATCGGCGTGCCGCAAAGACGTGTCGGTGAGATCGTTGCAGGCAATCGCTCAATAACTGCTGACACAGGCTTGAGGCTGTCGCGATTTTTCGGAATGTCGGACGATTTTTGGATCGGACTCCAACTTGATTTCGATGCAGCCGGTGCAAAAGATCTGCTGAAAGATACACTTGCCAAGATCAAACCTTGGAAGCCTTTAGAGGTGTGATGGCCATAGTGCGGGCGATCAACAGTGTGTGACAGATGTCTATCTGTTCTATTACTTCGCCATGCATACTGTCTGCTGCCGCTATTGATAGAGATGATCGGTTAGTCTAAATATTTTCACAGTGATAGAATAGTCATTTTTTGAAACCAATATTAGCGAGGATATTTTCGGCGTGATCGATCTAGAACTTTCAGAAGAACAATTAGCGTTGCAAAAGACCGTCCGCGAGTTTTGCGCGGGTGAGGTTGCTCCGTACATCAAGGAGTGGGATGAAAAGGCTTATTTTGAGCCGTCGGTCTTTCAAAAGATGGCCGATCTCGGGCTGATGGGAGTTTGTATTCCTGAGGAGTATGGCGGTGCCGGCTTTGACTATGTCTCGCTCGGCCTCGTTTGCGAGGAACTTGAGGCCTGTGACACTTTCCTGCGGGTTGCAATGAGTGTACATGTCGGCCTTAACAGCATGAGTCTTTACTCATGGGGAACTGAGGAGCAAAAGCAGAAGTATCTCGTTCCGCAGGCAAAGGGCGAAAAGATCGCGACCTTTGGGCTGACCGAGCCTAATGCGGGCAGCGATGTCGTCGGTATGCGTTCGTATGCGACGCGTGACGGTGATGACTGGATACTTAATGGCGAAAAGATGTGGATCTCGCTTGCGGATGTTGCCGATCACTTTCTTTTCTTTTGCTGGACCGATCAGGAGAAACAAAAGGTGCGCGATCACTCGGGCATCTCCTGCTTTATTGTCGAGCGTACAATGCCCGGATTCTCATCCGGCACGCTCCACGGCAAACTCGGCATTAAGGCCGGGAATACGGGTTATTTCTCACTTCAGGATGTCCGCGTATCAAAAGATAATATGCTCGGACAGGAAGGCGAAGGCTTTAAGATCGCTATGTTCTCGCTTGAGAACGGCCGCTATACGGTAGCTTCGGGCGCAACGGGCGTTATCCGTGCGAGTCGCGATGCGGCAGCCGCTTATGCCAATACCCGTGAGGTTCAGGGACAGCCGATAGCCAATTTTCAGCTCGTCAAACAAAAGATCGCGACGATGGAGGCTGACTATGAAATGTGCCATCTATTGTGGCTAAAGGCCGGTTATCTCAAAAATCACGGCAAACCGTCGGCAAAGGCTGCTTCGATGGCAAAATGGCAGGCGACAACCCGCAGCGAACACGCCGCTTCGATGGCGATCGAGGTGCATGGTGCTAATGGTTACACCAACGATTATCCTGTTGAGCGTTATCTAAGGAACTGCAAGGCCGCGGTCATTTACGAGGGAACGCGCGATATTCACACATTGATGCAGGCAGATTGGGTTCTCGGACTTAAGAAAGAAAAGCAGGCACGCGTCACGCTGCCGCCTTATAAGGCTGCGGGAGCTTAACTTTAAACGAACAAATGATGCTGTCCGAAAAATGCGTGTAATAGGCATATTTCGGACAGCATCTTTCTTTAGTGATAGCTCACGGTCTATTTAGTGACAGCTTTGATCTCAGGGCTTTCGTTCGTGAGTTTCCACTGGCCGCCTTCATTAACAAAGGCTATCGCCGACCAGTTAACATAAGTACCGCCCTTGACCTCGGCAACGGCCCTGTTGCCCTCGATCTTTTCGTTTCGTACTTCCACAGGCTTTTCGGGCACCATATCGGTTTCAGCCATATATTCGGCTAAATTCTTCTTTTTCTCGGCCTTCATTTCCGCGTCAAGTTTTTTGACCCAGTCCGATGCAAGTACATTTCTTATAGCGGCATCATCCTTTTTTTTCAGGGCATCATAATATGCCTGTACGACCGGAGCCAGTGTTGGGGCCGCATTAGTGGTCGCGACCTCGGGTTTTTTCTGGGTCTCGAGCGGGTTGTTGCTTGCAGTAGTATTTGTAGAGTTGGCGACGTTGGTATTGGCCGTATTAATGTTCTTAGGGACAGAGTTGTTGGCCGGAGCCTCGCTTCCGCTGCATGCTGCGGCCGTCAACGCAACGGCCAAGAGTGAGATCGAATAAATTTTACGCATAATGTCTTGTGTCTCCTGACAGCTATGAAACTCAGAGTATAATAAATACATCAATGATGAACAAAACCGCACAAACAGACCATTACAGACTTTTTTTGACCGAAGGGCTGCCGGAACCGCTAACACCTGCGAGCAGCCACATACAGATATTTGACGATCATCTGAATGGAACGCGGCTCAGGGTCCGCAGTATTCGCGATCCATATACAAAAGCCTGGACCTATTTGCTGCAGCAGCAGTACATATTGAATGAAGCTGATGCAAAGACGGTAAAGTTTGCCGAGATACATTTGAACGAAGCCGAACACGACGCCTTTGACCGATTTGAAGAACACGAGATACGCAAGAATCGCTATTTTCACGAGTTTGACGGGCGAGAGGTCAAGTTCGATGTGTTTCTAGGTGATCTTTGGGGACTTAATACTGCACGCGTAGATTTTGCCTCACACGAGGAAATGGCGGCGTATGTACCGCCGCCATTTGCCGCTATCGAAGTTTCGGGTAACGAGTTCTTTTTAGGGAGTAATCTCGTCTCGGTCAAATTTGCCGACGTCCAAGATGAGGTCGCACGTATTATGCAGAGCTAAAAAGTACGCGGCTGCATCGTGACGTGCTGTTCTAATGACGAATATATCTGTAGATACATCTGTGTTTCGCGTGGTATCAGCGATGTCCAGCCGGCTCCGCCCCGATTGATATAGCCCGCGAGCTTTGCCGGGTTCGAATTGTATCCGGCGGCCATCAGCTGCTCAGGGCGTGCGATGCCCGATGCCAAAGCGCCCGCCACGGCGGGGTTTGACGCAAGGTCGCTCCACGTCATCTGCATATAAAGCAGCATCGCCTGCGCGGCATTGACGTGATTCCTCATTCCTTCGACAAAATCATACATCAGGTTGGCGTTAGGATAGCGTGCACGGATCATCCTGTATGTTGAAGGGATCATCTGCACCATGCCGCCGGCACCTGCCGAACTGACCGAATAACGATATGTCTGGCCTTCGTTCAAGGCATAAAGTGTAAAGATGTCGTTAAAGATGTTCGGCTGAAACTCAGTGCGAAAACGCTGATGATCGACGTGCTCGACCGTTGCGAGACGCTCTGCCATATCGGCAACCTTTGGCTGAACCGAATAACCGACAGAACGCAGCTTTTCGCGTGCGATCTCGATCACGTTGTGTACATAGAAACGTCCCGCATTTACAACCTCGGGCGTGATGAGGCCGGGGTGTGTCGATGTATAATACGCGGTCTCGACAAATCTGCCATTCTTCTCAACCGGATATTGGATGACGAGAGCCGTCTGCTCTTTGCCATTCTCGTCTATGACCATGACCGGCGTATTAACACCATTTGCACGTATGTTGCGCAATGTCATCATCCGGCCCGAGGTCGAAAGTGCTGACGTCGCTGTATTTAGAGCTAAAAAAGCATTTTTGCTGACAATGACGTACTCGACGTTGTGCGTTTTTGAATCGATATAAGCTACACGCACATAAGAAATACCCGCAGTTGTCGGCTCGGTGCTTCCGATGGTCATCGGGCGCGACATCATTTCGCGTTTTGCTTCGGCGATCTTTGACTTGATCTGCGAAAAACTCATGCCCTTATAACTCAAATTACTGGCCATTGAGTTAGGCAGCGGAGGCACCGGCGATTGATTTTGCGGTGTTGTCGGCGTCGAAGTTCTCTCCGGTATGTATTGGCCGGGATCTTGACCGACTATGATCGGTGTCGGCGAAACGCGCGGAGCCGCGGTCGGAGTCGGTATATATCTCGGCAGCGGCGTAGATCGCGGCGTAGCGGGCAGATTTGATGTCACAACAACGCGCGATGGGGTTGATGATGGCCGGGCTGTGGTCTGTTGAGCCATGACGCTCATTGCACAAACAGCGAGCAACGAAAAAGATACGCCTAAGATTCGAACCATAGTATTTACGAGAATTTTTACTTCCGAGGCCTCTGCCGGGGAAAGTGCGGCAGGGTATTGCAGTTATAAGATTCTAATAAACAAGGGCAGGTTGTCAACGGTTTTTGAAATAATTATTGATGCTACAAATACAGCTTATGCTTTTGCGGATTGCCCGCGTCCCTCGAATGTTTTATAACTATTGCAGTTGCTATAATTTAGCGTTCAGGCAGCGGCTAATAATATATGGGTAAGCTTTTTGGAACCGACGGCATCAGAGGCAAAGCCGGAATTTTTCCGCTCGACACGAAAACCATCGCGGTGATCGGCAGTTCGTTCGGCAGGATACTAAAAGAGCGTCTTGGCCGTAATGCTCTGATCGTCACAGGCCGCGACACGCGTGAATCCGGATCGGCGATCGAGGCCGCATTTCACAACGGGGCTAAACTGTCTGGTGCGCGGTGCTTGTCGGCAGGTGTGATCACAACGCCGGGCGTTGCGTATCTTACGAGCACGCATTCGATGGACGCGGGTGTCGTCATCAGCGCGTCTCACAATCCATTTGAAGATAACGGCATTAAGATATTTATGCCCGACGGAAAAAAGATCGACGACTCGATCGAACAGCTGATCGAAAATGATATCGAAGATGCGACACAATTTGATATAACTGACGCCGCTGTTGACGATTCGCGAGCGGCTCGATTTGCCGAAGATTATCTGGATCATCTCAGATCAGCCGTCGGTAAGATCGATCTCTCAGGTATGACGCTTGTGCTTGATTGTGCTCACGGAGCGTCATCTAAGTTGGCACCGCGTTTATTTCAGGATCTCGGAGCAAAAGTTATTGCAGCAAATACCGAGCCTGACGGCAGAAATATAAACTTTAACTGCGGTTCGCTTCATCTCGAAGGATTGCAGGCAGCCGTGCTTGAAAATAACGCCGACGCAGGCATCGCTTTTGACGGTGACGCAGACCGCTCACTGTTCGTTGACGAAAACGGGAATATCATCGACGGTGACGCAACGCTTTGGATATTGGCACAATATCTCAAATCGCATGGCAAACTGGCCAATTCAACGGTTGTCGCTACCGTGATGAGCAACATCGGACTCGAACTTGCGCTGTCGTCCGTCGGGATAAAATTGCTGAGAGCCAATGTCGGCGACAAATATGTCCTTGAAATGCTGCTAAGCACCGGTTCTGAGGTCGGCGGCGAACAAAGCGGTCATATAATATTTCCTGAAATGTCGCTTGTCGGGGACGGTATGATGACGGCATTACTGCTTTTGCACGCTGTTAATGAAAGAAAGGCGACAATGTCCAGTGCCGTTGACGGATTTGTTAAATATCCGCAAATACTTGTAAATGTTAGGGTTGGACAAAAACTTCCTTTTGACTCTGTACCGACGATTGCCGCCGCCGCTCAAGAACTCGAGCGTGACCTTGACGGAAACGGTAGATTGCTGTTGCGATACTCGGGGACAGAGAACCTTGCCCGCGTTATGATCGAGGGCAAAGACCAGACCCGGATCGAACAGCAGGCGCACAGGCTCGCCGACGTGATCCGTAAAAGTCTGAACTAAGCATCATCCAATGAAGCAGATCGAGATCAATGTCAGAACGCCGGGCGATCCGGGAGAATATCCCGTCATCTCGGGCACAGGTCTGCTGGATGATGTCGGTTCTTTCGCGCGTAGAGTGCTCGGCAAGACCGCGACACGAACGGTTATCGTGTCAAATCCGACGGTCTTTAAACTCTACGGGCAACGAACGACAGAGAGCCTAATGCGGCATGGGTTTACTGTTTCAAATGTACTCATTCGCGATGGCGAATCGGCAAAATCTCTTAGAACTGCAGAGAGGACGCTCTCGGCATTTGCCGCTGCGGGACTCGGACGCACAGATGCCGTCGTTGCGTTAGGCGGCGGTGTCGTCGGCGATCTGGCGGGATTTGCAGCATCGATATACCTTCGCGGAGTGCGTTCGGTAATGGCACCGACGACGCTTTTGTCGATGGTTGACTCGTCTGTCGGCGGTAAGACAGGTATAAATTCGGGCTTTGGCAAAAATACGATCGGCGCATTTCACCAGCCGGAAGGCGTTCTCATCGACGCCGGCCTGCTGCGGACGCTGCCTGAACGTGAATTGACCGCCGGGGCTTGTGAGATGGTCAAACATGCAGCCATCAGCGGAAAAAAACTTCTGCGTCATACGGATAAATTGCTCACGGCATCTCAATTTGATCCAGTCGCATTATCACGAACAGACGGCCTCACAGAATTGATCGCTGCAAATATCGCATATAAAGCATCGGTCGTGATGTCTGACGCTTTTGAATCGCCCGGCCGAACCGATCGCCGGTCGCGAAAGATCCTGAATTTTGGCCATACACTCGCTCACGCTCTCGAAAAAGTGACAGATTATAAATATTTCAAGCATGGCGAGGCTGTCGGCTACGGCATTTTGTTTGCCGCAGAATTATCAAAAGCCCTTGATTTTATTGATAAATCAGATGTAAGATTGTTATGCGATGTTTTGCATCGGGCCGGCTCTTTGCCGTCACTTGCGAATATCGACCCCGAAAAGATCTTCGAGGCATTTAGTTTTGATAAGAAAGTGATCGCCGGATCGCTGCAAATGGTCTTGTTAAAAGGCATTGGCCACCCGGTCATTGTCGATTCCAGTTCGATCCCTGCTCGGACGTTCAGGACAACTCTCGAAAAACTTATCTCGCTCCACCGCTGACCTTGTCGTCTGCGGACGGGAAAGGAAGTATCAGCAATGCAAAAAGTTATAAGCGGCCGCAGTTCGGAAAGAGGAAGTGCAGGCTTAAAATTTCTAGGTGTCGTCGTAGTTTTAGGACTGATAATAAATGCCGCACTGAACTATGTTCCGGCGGCTTACGAGGCTGAGAGCCTAAAGTCGGACATGAATACAGCCGTCCTTCAGGGGCTGGCGACGCCGGGCAAGATCGATCCTGTCCAAAACGTCAAAGAGCGCATTCAGCGGGCAATGACCGCAAATAATGTGCCTGAAAATGCCATTCTCGAAGTAAAGCCGGGAGCGAATAATATCGTCAGTGCTCGTGTTGCTTATTCAAAATATATCAACATTCTCCCGTTCGGTATCTACAGATACACTTATGTATTTGACAGCACGGCGACGCCGTCCGGCATGCTGTTGAGCGATGCCAAATCGATGAGCGGCAATACGGGTTCGAAATGATCTAAACAACGGCCGCGAGGGCTTCGCGTACCTTAAGCGGCTGGATCTGGATCAAGCCATCAGGAGCATCGGCCAACCAGGTCGAAGGACAAACACCGCACGTTGTGCATTTCTCGACTGCCGGACAAGGCAGGCTGGAAAGTGCGGCGTGCGCTTTTTCGTTCTCGGTCTTTAGAAATTCAAATGACAAGCCCGAATCTATGATCGACCACGGCAGAAACTCGTCGTAATCACGCTGTCTTGAGATATGAAATGATCCGTCGGTCTCCGTTTCTCTCAAAGCACGGTTAATATCGCCGCCGAGCCGTGCCGCACGATCGATGACGGTCGAGACGGTACGGTCACCTGATGAGAATAGAGCTTGCTCATGAGCGATCTTGGCCGACATAAATCGGACCTCGACATTAGGTATCTTGCTCAAACCTTTTGCAACATATTTGATGCGTCGCTTTAGTTCGCGTTCGTCAAATATCGGATCCCATTGCAGCGGTGTGTTCGGTTTGGGGACAAAACCATTCAGCGATGGAATGATCTTGCCCGCCCGTCCAAATCTTTTGCCCGCCTCGAGCATACGATCCTTTATGCGTTCTACAAGCGTAAACATCTCATCGAGGTCTGATTCGGTCTCGGTAGGCAGTCCGACCATCATATAGAGTTTGACGGTCAACATTCCGCGGTCAAATACGGCACCGCAGATATCTACGATCTCGTCATTGGTGAGATTCTTATTGATCACGCGTCTCAGCCGGTCAGAGCCTGTTTCCGGTGCGACCGCGATCTGCTGATCGCGAGATTCGACGAGTGCGTCAAGCAGTTCCTCAGAGATCTGATCGAGGCGAAGACTGGATACAGAGATGCGATAGTCCATTGCCCGCAATTCGCGTAGAATGGTCGATATCTCGGGGTGATCGCATACTGCAGTCGATACGAGTCCGATCTTATTGGTCTTTGAACGCCATTCCGCCGCCTTAGCCAAAATATCTCTTGCCGGCACGACGCGCGGAGGATAATAGTTGTAACCGGCCCAACAAAAACGGCATCCCTGAGAGCATCCGCGAGATATCTCAACGAGAAGACGATCACCCATTTCTGCCTGAGGTGACCAAACAGATGTCGAAGGGCAAAATGTCTCCTGGTCGATCAGAAATTGGGCCAACTCGTCCTCACCGCGTTTTAGCGCACGGCGAAGCGTTCCTTCCTTTGGGTTTACGGCTGCGAGAGCACGGCCGACGCGACGCGGCACACCCGATGCCCGCGGGACATAATCAAAAACCGTCCCGTCATCGTTATAGATCACATCGTAAAGCGACGGGACATAAAATCCGCGTCCGATGCGGGCGAGTGATAACAGGATCTCTTCTTTGTCAGCGTTGTCAAAGATCGCGTCGATCATTTGAAACACCAAGATCTCGCCTTCGCCGACGGCGATCACGTCAGTAAAATCCGCGATCGGTTCGGGATTGAGAAACGATGCCGCGCCGCCCATGATGACGAGCGGGTCATAGGCGGTTCGCTCACGAGACCAGACCGGAATGCCCGATAACTGGAGCATTCGGGCCATGTTCAGATAATCGGTTTCGAATGAGATCGAGAATGCGACGACATCAAAATCGCGTACGCGTGACTGAGTTTCGAGCGACATCAGCGGCGTGCCGGTGCGTTCGTATTCGGCGAGATCGTCGCGGTCGGGCAAGAATACACGTTCGCAAGCGACGTTCGGGATCGAGTTGAACAGCTCATACATCGTATGAAGCCCGAGGTTCGCCATTCCGATCGCGTGTGTATTCGGATAACAAAGAGCAATGCGCAGCTCTGCACCGTGTTTGACGGTAAACCCCTCTTCAGCGGCGAGTTTCTTCTTATAGCTGTCTATGATTCGCTTGCTCATAAAAGACGAACAGAAATGATATCAAGTGTGAGAGATAAATGATACCGGTTATTTGTTAATGGCCGGCCACCGGTGGTAACAAGAGGGCGTGGCTATGCGCGGGGTGATCTAACCTCAGATGCCGCAAACGGTGTGCATACAAGGTTAGATCGGAAATGGGCATTGGCTGCGTTAGCCTTTCTTTTTCTTTTTATCTTTGCCTTTTGAGTCCTTTTCGCCGCCGGGCGGGATGTAGTACGGGCGGGTTTGTACGATATATTGTTTGTCATCGTACACGCCGTCACCATCTATATCTACCTTAACCTGGATCTTATATTTCTGACCGGGGTTATGGACCTCGTTAAGGTCGTATGACAAGCTGTATTGGTTTCTCAAAAGGGCATTGATGCTCTGCAGATAACCCGGTATCTCACCCTCAAAGGTCATCGGAAAGTGCATTCCACCGCTTTCCTTTGCGATCGTGTTCATTGCATTCTGTGCCTGGAGGAAATCCAGCCGTCCGGGCATACCGGTGATGCCGCCCGTGTCGCTGAGGAAAGGCTCATATTTTTTGTAGAACAGATTGCCTGTGCTTATGGCATAGATCGGCACTCCGGCTTCCTGGATCAGGCGCCGTACCGCGTCGTAATTGGTTCGGCTAAAAGTATCAATGCCCGAAGCAACCAAGATGATGGCCTTTCGAGGTGCCTTAAGATCGGTCATGCCGCTGTACTCAGCACTTTTCTCTTTAGAGTCGTCAAGCACCACGGTATCGCCTTTACCGCCGACGAGGGTAAATTTTAGTGCGTCCCAGAGATTATTCTCTCTAAAGGCGGGCGTGTTCCTCAAAAGAATATTGACCGACGACTGCAGCCTTTGCGGGTCATTTGTAAAATCGGTTATCGGCGTCGGGCGAATGTCAAAGGCGACGATCGATGCATAATCATTCGGGGCTTTAATAAATTTAGAAACAAAATATGCGACCGGTTTAATGACCTCGTATGCACCCGGTTCAAATCGTCCGCCGGCAGCCGACCCAAAAAGCTCGGTCCATTTACTGTACTCGACAAGCAGAGTGACAGTGATCGGCGACTCAGGGGTCGAAAAATTTGAGATAGGCTGCTGTTTGCCGTCCTCAAAGATCGCAAAATTCTCTTTCTTTAGCCCGGTTACGATCGCTCCGGTCTTTTTATTGACGACGACGACATCAAGGTTGACGATGTTCGTATCGACACGCTCAACGCCATCTTCCTGAATGGCATTTTTCTCTATTTCAGCCTGACGCTTTTGGTCGTCGAGTTTTTTCTGCTCCTCAGGTGAGAGCGGCGTCGGCCGCTGATTGCGCTTGCCGTTGTCAGTGGCCGGATCGACCCGCTGCGGTTTTGACTGAGCGACAACGGTCAGCGAAATACCGGTAAAAACCCACAGCAAAGCAACGAGGGGCAAGATCGAGGCGTATTTTCTCTTCATATAACAATCCAGCGGACTAAAGGTTTAGATACCAATTGTCCGATTTTAGTTGGTTAAAAACAAGACATAACCTGACACTCAGGCAACCGGCCGAAAACGAAATTAAAAAAAGCCGCCGATATTACACGGCGGCCATATAGAAAATATCTGCAAAATGTCGAGTTAGATCTTAAACCCGCCTTTGGTCAGCATTGACTCAAATCCGGTCTTATCCACTGCTTTGACATAAGCATCGCGAGGTTCGACGAGGCCATTTTTTACGTGTTCAAAAAGTGCATCGTTGAGCATGACCATTCCGTTGCTTTTGCCGGTCTGCATTGCTGACGGTATCTGAAATGTTTTGCCCTCGCGAATAAGGTTCGAGATCGCGGGCGTGACAATAAGTATCTCAAGTGCGGCGACGCGTCCGCCGCCTTTTTTAGGCAGCAGAGTTTGGGCGATGACGCCCTTTAGCGACTCGGAGAGCATAACTCGTATCTGCTGTTGGCGATCGGCGGGAAACTGATCAATGATACGATCGACTGTCGAAGCCGCCGTCGTCGTGTGCAGCGTACCAAAAACCAAATGGCCCGTCTCAGCGGTTTCGATAGCGATCGAGATCGTCTCAAGGTCACGCATTTCGCCGACGAGAAGAATGTCGGGGTCTTCGCGAAGAGCGGCCCGCAGTGCGTCTTTGAAAGAATCGGTATGATTATGAACCTCACGCTGATTGACCAGACACTTGTGATTGTCGTGAACGAACTCGATCGGATCTTCGATCGTGATTATGTGATCTTCGCGTTCCTTATTGATCGAATCGACCATCGCACAAAGCGTCGTCGATTTACCCGAACCTGTCGGTCCTGTAACCACGACGAGGCCTTTTGAAAGCGTACAAAGATCCATTACCGCTTTTGAGAGTCCGAGTTGTTCGGCTGTCAATATCTTTGACGGAATGATGCGGAAAACCGCTCCCATACCTTTGCGGTCCATAAAGATGTTGCATCTAAATCTCGCTAATCCAGGTATTTCGTATGCAAAGTCGGTATCGTGCCGCTGATCGAACTCTTCCTGATTCTTTTTAGGCATGATCGACGTCAGCAGGCTGCGCATGGTCGATTCTTCCAGCGATAGAGCTGTCGGATCCAATATGCGCATTTTACCGTCCTTGCGGATCATGGGCGCCATCGATACCGAAAGATGCAGGTCAGATGCACCTTGATCCGCCATTTGCCAAAATAAGGCATCCATCGATGATGTGTTTCGCGGTTCTTCCATAACTGCGGGTGAGTTGAAAGAGACGCTTGACGGTGCTGGGTCGCTGTACGATGGTTCAGGTGTGCTGTCGGTATAGGTCTCGCCCACGCTTCCGACAGGATACGGGTCCATGGGCATCTCAAAATCGCCCGTTGGCAGTTCATCCCGTCGTCCCGGAGGCTCGTATGTCGAGGTGTCAGAAAATAGAGTCGTAAATTGCGGATCATTTGCCGGAACGGTCTCGACCTTTGGGATATCGGCGTCTTTTAAAGAAGCGGCCGGTATCGGGTCTTCGGCAACGAGTTCCTGTAGAGGTTCAGCTTCGATCTCGATCGAGGCATTGTACTCGTAGCCCGCGGATGAACTGTCGATATTGAGTGCGTCCAGAGGTGATACAGCGGGCGGAGCGTACTCGGCCGCAGGAGCAATAAATGATGCGGGTTCCGCAGCTGCGGGCGGTTCGGGCGGCAGTTGAGTGTTTACGCGGGCTTTTTCGCCGTGTTCCGACAGCATCGGGCATATCGTAACGTTAAATCCCGCAGGCGATTTTCGTACTCGGAAATGAAATGCTCCCAATGCGTGCGGATGTTCGAACTCGACCTCGTTAGAGTTTGGAAGTTCGGTTTTGACGGCGGCCGGTATGATCGGAAAGACCATCATACTGATCTGAGTGCCTAACATCGGCGTGCTGGACACGTCCGTCGTACGATTGTCGGCAACCAGATACGGATTGCGATCAGGTTCGAGATGAAGTTCTTCGCTGCACGTAGAGAGGAGTTTTTGGAGGTATTCGTTTAGCTTTTCCATTGAGGTCAGGCGTGTAAGGACATGGCCTATCTTGAACTGTAGGCAAGTGAGTAAATTTTAGACGTAGAGGGAGCCGGTCGAGACGACCGATATAAAAGGCTAACATAGACAAACAGTGTTTGTCACTATAAATTTACAGGAATATCGATCGGACTAAAGCGTTACACTTTCTCGATATTCGCCCCATGCCTTACGCAGAGTGCTGCTGATCTCGCCGACCGTAACGTAACTTTCGACCGCCTTTAATATATGCGGCAAAAGATTCTCATTCGTTGATGCCGCAGACGCAAGTGCGGCCGTTGCCGAGTCAGCGGCGCCGGCATTGCGTTTTTCGCGAACGGAACGAAGCCGTTGTACCTGGTCCTTTTCGATCTGCGGGTCGATCTTCATAATAGGTATCGGCTCGTCGGACTCGGTCTGAAAACGGTTGACCCCGACCACGATCGCATCCTGTTTTTCGACCGCAAGCTGATATTGATAGGCAGATTCCTGGATCTCATTTTGGACATAACCTGCTTCGATAGCGCGCAGCATACCGCCCATTGAGTCGATCTTTTCGATATAGGCGACGGCTGACCGTTCGAGTTGTGACGTGATCTCTTCGACGGCGTAGCTTCCGGCAAAGGGATCGACCGTATTGGCAACGCCCGACTCGTAAGCGATCACCTGTTGAGTGCGAAGAGCAATACGTGCAGCCTGCTCGGTCGGCAAGCTAAGTGCCTCGTCGAGTGAATTTGTATGCAAACTCTGTGTGCCGCCCAATACAGCGGCAAGAGCCTGAATGGTAGTGCGAACTACATTGACCTCGGGCTGTTGAGCCGTAAGTGTCGAGCCTGCCGTTTGCGTATGAAATCGCAGCATCAGAGACTTTTGGCTCTTTGCATTGAAACGCTCCTTCATTATTCGCGCCCATAAACGGCGCGCCGCACGAAATTTGGCGATCTCTTCGATAAGGTCGTTGTGAGCGTTAAAAAAGAATGACAGTCGCGGCGCAAAATCATCGACATCTAATCCTACATCGATCGCGGCCTGCACATAACAAATACCGTCTGCGAGTGTGAACGCGATCTCTTGAGCGGCTGTCGAACCTGCTTCACGAATGTGATAACCCGATATCGAGATAGTGTTCCAATTAGGAACCTCATTCGCACAGAATGCGAAAGTGTCTGTGATCAATCTAAGACTCGGCGATGGCGGATAGATATATGTGCCGCGGGCGATATATTCTTTTAGGATATCGTTCTGGATAGTGCCCGAAACCTTTTCGAAAGGTACGTTCTGTCTGCGGGCAACCGCCAGATACAGGCACAGCAGCGTTGATGCCGTCGCATTTATGGTCATCGATGTTGAGACCTTATCCAGCGGGATCCCGTCAAACAGCGTAAGCATGTCGTCGAGGCTGTCGATCGCCACGCCAACTTTTCCGACCTCGCCCGATGACAGCGTATCGTCAGAGTCAAGCCCGATCTGCGTCGGCAGGTCAAATGCCACACTCAAACCGGTCGTGCCCTGCGATAAAAGGTATTTGTATCGCTCGTTGGACTCTTGCGCCGTCGCGAAACCGGCGTACTGGCGCATGGTCCAAAATTTACCGCGATACATGTTAGGCCTGACGCCGCGTGTATAAGGGTATTGTCCCGGTTCGCCAAGATCAGCCTCATAATCTATCGGCTGAGTATTAGAAGGGTTGAAATCGTTAGGTAGTTCGATCTCGGAGGATGTAAGAAATCTTTCGCGACGTTCGGCCATTTGAAGATAAGACTAACATATTGGAGCGTTTTTGTTAGACAACACGGAACACTTTCCGAGTTTGATTCTGGTAGTTGGATTGTTTCTACTTTAGTTGAAATGCAGATCAAAGAAAAAATATCTAAACTCGGTATTCCGCTAACCGACTGGGAAATTGATATAAATTATGGGATCAAAACTGGATATAATGAGGCTTTTATTCTTAGCGGAACGCAACGGGACGAACTAATCAAAGCTGATCCAAAATCAGCCGAAATTATTAGACCGATTCTGCGAGGGCGCGATATAGGAAAATATTCTTACAATTTCAACGATTTGTTTCTTATTGCAACCTTTCCAAGCAAAAGATACAACATTGATGATTTTCCAGCCATTAAACAGTATTTGCTCGGCTTTGGCTATGATAGGTTGAAACAGACTGGTGGGGCAGGGGCAAGAAAGAGAACAAATAATGCGTGGTTCGAAACACAAGACAGTATAGGCTATTGGGAGGATTTCTCTAAACAGAAAATTGTTTGGAAAAGAATCGGTTCGATTCTTCGATTTTCGTTTGATGATAAAGGATTACTGGCGTTGGACAGCACTTGCTTTGCTTGCGGTAAGAGCATTAAATTTCTAGTCGGTGTTCTGAACTCAAAAATGGGGCATTATCTGATGAAGGATTCTCCTAAAACTGGCACTGGCGACTTGATTGTCAGTGTTCAGGCTATTGAGCCGTTAAAAGTTCCAAAACCAGATCAACAATCTATTGAAAAAATTGAACAATTAGTTGGTCAAATACTTGCTAATGCGGGTCAAGATTGTTCAGAACTCATTACTGAAATCGATCGTGTAATTTATTCGCTCTACAATCTTTCAGATGAAGAAATTCAATTTATCGAATCTCGATGAAGCCAATTTCATTGCGCTCCTCGCGAGATAAACCGTACAAATCAAATATCATCTCATCTATTTGAACTTCAAGTTCTAACGAGTTCTTTCCCGTTTTCTTATGTTTCTGAATTTCGAAAACTAATTTCTTAAAACCCAGATTTTCCTCATTTGAAACTGTTCGTACTGGCAGCTTTTCTAAAAACACTTTGCTTAGCTCTCGAGTACCGCCAAGCAATTCAGGGAAACTTTCGCGGAAACAGTATTTGAATAACGAGGAGTTGAAGAAGGCCGTAAGATACTCAATGTTCTTGCCGGTAACAATGAAACACTTTTGGTTAGTCAGAAAACCTTCTGTATCAAAATAAAAAGGCAGATATTTAGTCATATTTGGGTAGATGATTTTCTGTTTAGAGAAATCCTCGATATAAGCGCAATTGCGTAAATTATAAGGAGTAATGCCTTGGTCTTGACGAGCCTCTAGCTTGTTATAAAACTGATCTAGATGCTTCTTTATCGCAGGATAATCTTCGATATTTACTGGAGGAATTCGTTTTTCTCGTATTCCATTGTGTGTATTAATTAACCAAAGATTAGCATCAAAATAATCATATTTTTTGACATCTCTGCCGCGTAAAACGGGTCTAATAATTTCGGCTGATTTTGGATCAGCTTTAATCAACTCATTTCTTTTACTGCCACTGATGATAAATGCTTCATTGAAACCTGTTAGTACTCCGCGATAAATTTCTATTTCCCAGTCCCGAAGTGGCGTACCTAATTTTTCAATTTTTGTCTTTATCTGTTGCTCAATCGGCTGGAGTAGTACCCAACTGGTATCCATTCCAAACGACGAAGTCACGCAGTTTTGTCTAACAAAAACGCTCAAATTATCTAACACGTTTTCTTTTACTACGCTCGCTAGTGTTTTGTGCTGGTTATTTTCTTTTGAAAACACTAAAATATTTACATCAACGGTAGCTGTATCGAAAATCTTAAAGCCTGCGAAATCTATTAAGATCAATGGATTTGTTTTTTCTGCAAAGAACCGTCTGGTCTTCTCACCATACGCCGCCCTCATCCATTTATTAGACGTGATATAGCAGACAACTCCGTTACATTTGAGAATCTTTTGCCCAAGTTCATAAAAAAGACAATAGATGTCGCCGGTTCTTGCAAAGGTCTCATAGCCTGCGGCTGAATACTTGTCAGCGACCGCTCCCATTTTCTGAAGCTGAACGTAGGGTGGATTGGCGAGAATGATATCAAAACCGCCGTCTTCGAACACTTCCGCAAATTCGACCGACCAGTCGAATGTGTTCACCAAATTCCCATGATCGAACATCTGAGCAAGTTCGGCACGAATTTTCTCGATCTCATTCTCAGCCGCCGATTTAGTAATATGGTTATCAGCGTCAGTATATTCTCTCTTTTTTTCTTTAAATTGTTTTATTAACTCAGTTCTATATAAATTTGGCTGCAAGTCGGTCTCAAGCGGCGCAAGCAAACTATCGCCGCAGCCGATCTTGTATTTGAGATTAGGCAGCGGATGCGGTTCTTCGGATTCGATGGCAAGCGAAAGCCACAGCCGAAGCGCGGCTATCTGCGTGGCAAACCGGTCAAGATCGACCCCGTAGATGTTGTTCTCGATTATCTCGCGTTTCCATTTATATTGGGCATCTTTGGCAATACTGGTTGATGCGAACAAAGCCTCGCGGACATGAAGCAGTTCCTGAAGCATTCCCAAAAGATATGCTCCCGAACCGCAAGCCGGATCGCAGATCTTCAGGCCTCTCAGTCTTTCGAGAACTTTTTCCGGATTCGAGACATTGGTTCCGTTGTTGTCGTCAACAAGCTCGGTAATGATCTCTGGTGTTTCTATCCCGTCGAGAGCGTGTTTTAACGCTTCGCGGCACATAAAGCTGACGACGGTTCTCGGCGTGTAATAACTGCCGGATTCGTGCCTTCCGGTAACAAGCTCTTCAAATACTTTCCCAAGCATTTCAGGATCGACCGCGACCTGGACCTCGAACGGCGTCGATTCGTCGATGGTGAAATTGTATCGCTCGAAAAGTTCGAGAACATTGGTAAAACTTTCATTTGAGATATTGACCTTGCCCTTTTCGTCAAGCCCGTCTTTCTCGATCTCGAAAAGTCCGCCGTTCAAGTACGGAACCTTGCCGCGAATGGCCTCGAGTTCGGTTTGGTTGTGTATCTCTTTCGACTCGGCATTGTTGCTCAAGCCGTAAAAGAACACGTAATAAAGTCTGTCACGGAAAAAGTTCTCTTTGTTGTCTATAGCCTTATCGAAGATAGCCCGCAGATAATTAGATTCGCCGTCGAACTCCATCCAGTTCTTTTTCTGAATGAAATAGAGAAACATCAAACGATTGAGAAGCCGCTGTGCGAAAAGCCGAGCCGTTTCGTCGGTTTCGACCTGTGTGCGAACCTCAGCCTCGACCGCTTCGAATACGGCTTTATACTCGCGGAAAAAGTCTTTGTTGAGAGCCTCGACCGAAAACGCCTTGATGAGCGAGTCGATAGACCTGTTTGACCAGGTGAAAGAATCGAGCCTTTCGACCGGTGTGCGAACGGTTTCACTTTTACCGAGCAAATAGGTAGAACGCTTTGGCTCGGTCTTTTGCTCAACGATGTTTCCGCTATCATCGAGCGTTCTGATTTCCGAGATCAACGAAAGCCGCCATTTATTTTCCTGCACAAACACGACCAAGGCGGCGTCAACGTCGTTTTGGTAAACACTCCGCAGCAAAGAACGCAGGCCGACACGGTTTTGCCAGATGCGGGGTTTGTCGTTGAGATTTACCTTGTAAAGTCCGACGATGCGGTCATCGGTCGTGGCGAACGAACCGAGTTCGACGGCACCTTGTGCGATGTCGTTTGCGGGAAGCAATATCGGCTTTGGCGTACGAAGCATTTCACGGGCGCCGAAAACCTCAGTCAGCACCGTTGTCCACGCAGCATCGTCAAACGACGTCTGAAGAATATTTTGAAGAGTTTCTTTGTTCATTATTCTACAAAGGTTTCGGAAAGGACTATTTCCGGTTCTATATTGGCGGATAGTTCGCTGATCGCGGCCGATTCATCCTCGTCCGCGAGGGCGTCAAATTTACGTGCAAACTCGACAAGCACATTTTCAGCTTGCTGCCAGGTCATCTGATTCTTTTCGACCTTTTGCCGAAGTTTCTTTACCTCGTTTGGCAGCAACGCATATGTTCCGCGATCAACGAGTTCGATGAGATTCGAGCAGATGGTCTTGATCTCATCGAGTTTGGTGATGCCTCTCATATCACGAAGGAACTTTTTCGCCTGATTAGATCTCGCATCTGCTTTTTCGGTGGTCGTTACGGTCTCAGTTGCCGAACCGAAAAAATCCTTGTCGAAAGTATCGAGGGCCGATTGCACCTGTTCGTAATGGCTTTCGGGCAGCGGACGAGCCGGTTCCGAAGGCCGGGCT
>Ga0153956_1000622_pt1 | contig 37791 bp, 34 predicted proteins | sample TSFL040MetaG_FD_104704 | JGI IMG/M metagenome (GOLD analysis project Ga0153956, IMG submission 104704) | Attine ant fungus gardens microbial communities from Florida, USA - TSFL040 MetaG | ecosystem: Host-associated > Fungi > Mycelium > Unclassified | place: USA: Florida, Wekiwa Springs... | reverse complement strand
CCATTGCTCCTCCGTCAAACCGTCGCGCGCGCGATCCATCACCGATCTCCCAAAATCAGAGATGAATCACAGCACATCCACCATGGGAATCCTTAATCGTTAAATCCTCACTACAACCTAGCGGCAGCCACAAAATGTTGCTCTTTTTGGTACTCTCGGATCGACCCGGCTTTGCTGGGAAAACGACCATGCTGACCTAACATCCGGATCAATGCCGCCAAGCCGCGGGAAAAGGCTTGCATCCAGAGCGATTCTCAAGGCCTCCCTCTCCTCATCCAACCCAATGGCTCGAAGCTCCGGCGCTTCGAGTATCGCTTCCTTGACAAGCAGAAGACACCCCATCTGGGCGGATGGCCTCAACTGAGCCTCGCCGGCGCCCGCGTGCGACGCGACGAGGCGAAAAAGAAGGTCGCGGATAATATGCGTGCATTCGGCTATATCGCAGGCCGCCGCGTCCGCTGTACTCCAGCTTGATTTTGCCGAGGCGGCCCAGTTTTTTGCGACATAGCCCGTCATCCTTTCGAGCAAAACGCGAGTCATCCAACCGTAGAACCAGTTGTCCTGAGGCAGCAGTGCGGTCATCTCCGCCAGTATGGTGCAAAGTAGGGCTTTGCGAGTGTCCGTGAGCTTGGGACGGACGATGACCCCGAACGCATCAAGGAGAGGCTGAGGAAGCCGGGGAAGCATAAGCTGATGGAGAAGTCGGAGTGAATAACACGCGGGCGCGATTCTTATTGGCGGCGGCGATATTCCTACTCTTGACCTGTCTCAATATTGCGGACCGCAACGAGCCGAATCGGATTTGTTTGCACCAATATATGTGGATCGTCACCTTGTTGGCGGCGATATTATTCGCGTGGTCGGCCATTGCAGATGAATCCAACAAACCGGATCGATAAAACCATTTTCCTACAGCCATCGCCGTGATGTAACTGGCCTGTTCTCTACGGCCAAGAACTGACCCCCGAGGAGAACACCAATGAAGCGATTGATGATCGCTGCGGCGCTGTGCGCCGTGGCACTGTCGGGCTGCGACCAGGTCGGCGCGGTCAACGGCAACGGAACGGCGGCGGGCGCCACGGTCGGTGACCAGGTCGTGCTGAAAAGCACCACGGCGCTGTCGCTGGCCGAATTGGCGTTCATCAGCGCCGAGCAGGCCGCGACGGCCGCGTTGAAATCCCCATCGTTCACGACCGCGCAGAAGGCCGTGATCGGCGACGCGGTGCTGGAAGCGCGCGGGTATCGCGAGCAGGCCCGCGAGGCGGTTGCCAAGGGTCAGGACGCCGGCGCGCTCCTCACCTCGCTCAGCGGGGCCATCGCCAACATCAACATCCTCACGACCAACAAGGGGAACTGACATGGACGTTGCGACACTGATCGCGGAGATTATCACCGACGCCGGTCTGGTGGTCGACCTCATCGCCAAGATGAAGGCGAACTTCACGCAGGCGAAGGAAGTACTCGCCGCCAATCCCGACGCGTCGCTGGCCGAGCAGATCGCGACCGCCAAGGCGCAGCTCGCCGACATTCAGGCGCACGCGTTCGAAGCGGACGCCGCCTTCGACGCGGCGCTGGTGCAAGCGAAGCGCTGATCCCCAATCCCTTCGACAAGGACGATGAAATGACTGATTTCTCCACGCCGGTCGCGGATGCGACGCGCACCTCCGTCAATTCCGGCACTAGTTTGGCGATGATCCTGGCGTCGAACGCCAACCGCAAGGGCGCGACGATCTTCAACAGCGACGCGAACGCGCTGCTGCTCGACTTGTCCGGCGGCACGGCGACGACGACACGCTGCCAGGTTCGGCTGACACAGTATCAGAATTACGAGGTCGGGTCGGGTTATACCGGCACGATCACCGGTGTCTGGGAAGCCGACGGTGCGGGGCGCGCCGATGTGGTGGAATTCACCTGTGGCACCCCTACCCCTACGCCTACCCCAATGACCAAGGTCGCGGCCGAGGGCGACAGCATCACCGCCGCCGCCGGCAGCGGTATCAGCACCTGGATGGCGGCCAATTTCACGGGCGCGTCGCAGAATTTCGCGATCAGCGCTTCCGTGCTGGGCAAACCGACCGATGCGCCCAATCCGACCGCGACATCGATGTTTGCCCGCCTGCCGAGCGTCATCGCCTACAATCCCACCGATCTAATCACGGCGATCGGGGCGAACGACCTGGCCGGTGGCAATTGGGACTTCGACACCTGGACGGGCTACCTGCTCACCTATCGGGCGAACGCGCGTGCCGGGGCGTCGAACCTCGTGCGCATCTTCGCCGGCGAGGTATTGCCACGCGGCCCCGGCCCTGGACCGACCTATATCGATTACGTGACGTTCAACGCGCGCCGCGCGCTGGTCAACGACTGGCTGCGCGGTCAGGTCGGGCAGGCGATCGACGGCCTGCTGCCCTATGGCACGCATCCGGTGCTGGGGGCCGACGCAGCGGCGACGACCAGCCTGTACGACAGCAACAACCTTCACCCGACCGCGAGCGGCCCGGCGATCATGCGGGCGATCGTCAACGCCGTCCTTGATCCCGTCGTAGCATTGGCGACCGGCAGCACGCCCGTGGCCTTCGTGTTCACCGATCAGGCCAACGCCGCGCTCTCGACCGATTACACCCCGGGCAACGTCGTCCTGGTCACCGGCATGGGGCTGGGCGAGACGGCAAGCGGCAGCGCGTCCTCGCCGGGCGAGCTCGCGCGCGGTATCGGCGCGTTCGGCACGTCCGCGCTCGATTTCATGAACGGTGATGCGCCGGTGCCCAAGCTGACCAGCTCGGCTTCCTATACCACCGAGGTCGATACGACGGTGACGATCGGCGGCGTGTCGGACACCTTCGCGGTCACCACGGCGGCGAACGTCACGCCGGTCGGCTATGCGACGATCGGCGGGCAGGAAGCGAGCGCCGGTTTCACCAGCAGCTTTACATTCGGCGACATCGTGATTCCGGCGGGCGGCGGGCGCTTCTTCTTCATCGTCTACTCGTTTTCCCCCACACGCCAGCCGGGGGCGTTCAAGTTCACCAAAAGCGGGGTGGATACCGTCGCGACGCAGATCGACGCGGTGAACACCACGACCCTGTGGTATGCGGACCTTCCGGCGGGCACCTACACGCCGAGCATGACCGCCGCCAATCAGTCATTCTACTATGTGGGGCTGCAAGGCATCCTCGCGACGAACTGCGCGTCCCATAGCGGCAAGCAGAAGCTGACCGCGACCGCCTACAACAATCCGGTGGTGTGGCCGTCCAGCCAGGCCGTCAACACCAACGAGATGGGGCTGGTGTTCCTGGTCAGTGGATCGACGGTATCGGCTCGCAACGACGGATCGACGCAGCGATCCACCCTGACGATCAACGACACCACCGGCGCCGGACTGCGCTATGCCACCATCGCGACGCTGCCCGCGACCGCGACGCCTTCGGTCAACTTGTCGGGGGGCAACGCCGTTGCCGGCGGCTATGCCATCACGGCGGCGCCATGAGGAGCATGATGAAATGGACGGCCTGCGGGCTCCGGTGCAGTTCCGGTGTCGCGCTTGGCGACCGACGAAAATCTGTGGTTTGTGGAGCGGCGCCAGACGTTCATGCGTTCAGGAAAACGGCAGCAATCCGAACTATCGGCCGTTTTCGTAATGCGGGGGCACAGGTTCGAGTCCTGTTTAGGCGGGCACCATTTCCTTCCAACGAGCTTCGTTTGTCAGGCCGAGCGGCCGCGCGCGGTGATGGGCCAGATTGCGACCAGGGTGTCGCCCTGGACGACATGGTAGGCGTCGTGGAGATTGACCGTCGGGTCGCAGTGCGGGGTCATCGCGGTGAGGCGCGTGCCGAGCGGGGGCGTCGTCGCGCCGGCGGGGACGGTCACGGCGCCATGCTCGTCGCCCATGAAGCGGTAGGTGCCGCCGTCGGGTGCGCCGGCGACGAAGACCGGCACGCCGGCTTCGGTCGCGAACGACTTCAGCCCGGCGTCGAGCGTCGCCATGCCGGGCCTGTTGGCGCTGATCACGCGGGTGTCGACCATCAGCGCGGTGGCGAATGACGTGCCGAGGTCGCAATCGTGATATTCGCGGTCCATGAATGCGTAGGAGCCGACCTGCAGCTCGGTCAGCACGCCGAGTTCGGCGTCGATCCGGTGCGTGCCGGTGCCGCCGCCGGTGACCACCGGTGGCGCGAGGCCGGCATCGGTGAGCGCCGCGATCACGGTTTGCAGATAGGCGGTGCGGTCGGCGATCGCCGCGCGGCGCTCCGCGAACGTCGCGATATGCTGTTGCGACCCGCAATAGAATTGGACGCCGCCATAGGTCAGGCACGGCGCATCCGCGATCTGCCGCGCCAGCGCCACGGCATCCTGCGCGGACGCCGTGCCGGTGCGGTGGATGCCGGGGTCGATATCGACCAGCACGCGAATCGGCCGGCCGGTATTGGCCGTTGCGAGCGCGGCGACGGCGGCGGGATGATCGGCCACGACGGTGAGGTGGGGCAGGCGGTCGTTGAGCGCGATCAGCCGCTCGATCGCGGGCGGCGTGACGATCGGGGAGGTCAGCAGGATCGATCCGATCCCCTCGGCCGCCAGCGCTTCCGCCTCGCCGAGCTTGGCGCAGCACAGGCCGGCCGCGCCCGCCGCGATCTGCAATCGTGCGATATCCGCGCTCTTGTGCGTCTTGGCGTGCGGGCGCAGCGCGACGCCAGCCGCGCGCGCGAAGGCCGCCATCGCGGCGATGTTCGCCCTGAGCGCGTCGAGATCGACGATCAGCGCGGGCGTGTTGAGTTGATCGCGCGAGCCCGGCTGGCCGATCAGATGGCCGTGAAGGTGATGGCTGGCGGTCACCGATCCGTTATGTCGCGGCGCCGAGGACAAAGCCAGCCGCCGTCCCGCCCGTCGCCGATGGCGCGATCCACACGTCGAACGCGCCGGCTTCCGCATAAAGCTGGCGGTCGGGATGGACGAAACCGAGTTCGGCGCGGGTCAGCGTGAAGCTGACCGTCGTGGATTGACCGGGGTCGAGGTCGAGATGCCTGATCCCCTTCAGCGCGCGGACCGGCTGGGTCAGGCTGGCGACCTTGTCGTTGATATAGAGCTGCGCGACTTCGTGGCAGCGGCGCTTGCCGGTGTTGGTGACGGTCGCGGTGACGGTGACCGACCCGCTCCATGGCATCGCCGCGCTGCTGACCGATGTCGGCGAATAAGCGACCCTCGAATAGGTCAGCCCGTGCCCGAACGGATAGAGCGCCTCGTCGGTCACTTCGCGATAGCGGGCCTTGTACGCCTTGTCGTCGGTCAGTTGCGGCCGGCCGGTGCGGCGGTGGTTGTAGTAGAACGGCTCCTGCCCCGATGCTTGCGGGAAGCTGACCGGCAGGCGGCCTTGCGGGGCAAAGTCGCCGAACACCAGGTCGGCGATGCTGTGCCCGGTTTCGGAGCCCAGGAACCAGGTCGCCATGATCGCCGGGGCCGCCTTGACCGCGCCGGTCAGCGCGAGCGCGCGGCCGTGGCGGAGCAGGACGACGATCGGCTTGCCGGTCGCCGCGACCGCCTCGGCCAGCGCGAGCTGCGGCGCGGGGATGCCGATATCGACGCGCGCCTGCGCCTCGCCCGACATGCTCGCGCTTTCGCCGAGCAGCAGCACGACGATATCGGCTTCCTTCGCCAGCTGCACCGCCTTGTCGATCTCGCCGTCGATCGGCGCTTCGTAATCGGACCCGCGCGTGACGGAGAGTGTCGCCTTGTCGCCCAGCGCGGCGCGGAAGCCTTCCTCGACCGTCACGCAGCTATCGATGTCGGGGAAGCTCGCCCACGGGCCGGGATAGTCGCCCTTCTGGCTCACCGCCGGGCCGATCAGCGCGATCTTCCCCGTCCTGGCGAGCGGCAGCAGGCCGCCCTCATTCTTGAGCAGCACCACCGACTTGCGCCCGGCCTCGCGCGCCAGGGCGATCGCGTCGGGACGCCGCACGTCGCGTGCCTCCCGCGCCGGGTCGAGCGAGCGATAGGGATTGTCGAACAGGCCGAGCGCCTGCTTGACCGACAGCACGCGGCGAACGGCGGTATCGACCACCGCCATCGGCACGCGGCCCGCCTTCACCAGATCGGGGAGGTGTTGCCAATAGAGCCCCGACTGCATCGAGATATCGCACCCCGCGGTCAGCGCCTTGACCACCGCGTCGGGGCCGTCGGCGGCATAGCCGTGGAGGATCAGCTCCTCCTCCGACGTATAGTCGCTGACCACCAGCCCCTTGAAGCCCCACTCGCCGCGCAGGATGTCGGTGAGCAGGTAGTGGCTGCCGGTCGACGGCACCCCGGCGATGTCGTTGAAGCTCGACATGGTGCTGAGCGCGCCCGCGTCGAACGCCGCCTTGAAGCCCGGCAGGTGGATTTCGCGCAGCGTCGTGTCGGGGATGTCGGCGGTGTTGTACTCCATCCCGCCCTGCACCGCGCCATAGGCGGCGAAATGCTTGGGGCAGGCGAGCATCGAATTGTCGTCCTTCAGGCTCGCGCCCTGGAACCCGCGCACGCGCGCCCGCGCGAACTGCACGCCGAGCCAGCTATCCTCGCCCGATCCCTCGACGACGCGGCCCCAGCGCTGGTCGCGCGCGACGTCGACCATCGGCGCGAAGGTCCACATGATCCCCTTGGCCGACGCCTCGACCGCCGCGGCGCGCGCGGTGCGTTCGGCGAGGTCGGGGTCGAAGCTCGCCGTCTCGCCCAGCGGCACCGGGAAGGTCGTCTTCATGCCATGGATGACGTCGCCGGCGAAGATCAGCGGGATCTTGTGCGGGCTTTGCTCGATTGCGACTTTCTGCAATTCGCGACCGATCCGGGTGCCGATGCCGTTGAACAGGCCGACCATCTCGCCGCGTGCGATCCGCGCCTTCAACGCTTCCATGCTTTGCTGCGACAGGCCGGGATTGACCGCCGGCCCCTCGGTCCGCGCCGCCAGCGGGTCGGAATAGATCGACAGCTGTCCGGCTTTCTCCTCGATGCTCATCGCGCGGATCAGCCGCTCGATGAAGGGATCGCTGGCCGGCGCCGCCTTGGCGAGCGCGGGCAAGGCGGCGGAGACGAAGGCGACGGCGGAAGCGCCCTTCAGCAGGTCTCGGCGTGAAACGCGGTCGGTCACATGTCTCTCCTTTGCCACACTCGGCCACCCGCATCGAATCGCGCGCGAGTTTCCGCTTGGCGAATGCGCATGAAACCGGTTACGGGGCAAGTCGTGGAACCGGTTACGCGGGCTCGATAGAGGCTCGGCGACCGCGTCTTTAGGAGGAGGACACGATCATGACCCGGATGATGAAGACCAGCCTGCGCCTCGCGCTCGCTTCGACCATTCTCGGCGGCGGCTTCATGCTGGTGGCCGCTCCCGCAAGCGCGCAGACGACATCGACCGTCGTCGGTCACGTCGATGGAGCCGCCGCGGGCGACGCCGTTATCCTGACCGACACGAACACCGGCCATCAGGATACGGTCAAGGTCGACGCCAACGGCAATTACGTGATCGTTGGCGTGCCGCCGAGCACGTATCGGGTCGAGTCCGGCGACAAATCCATGGTCGTCGTGGTGCCGCTGGGCCAATCGGTCACCGCCGATCTGATCGCTGCGGAAACCCTCACCAAGGATATCGTCGTCACGGGATCGCGCACGCGCGACGTCAAGACTCCGGTGATCAGCACCAACGTCTCGCGCTTCCAGCTCGAGAACCTGCCGAACGGCGACCGCAATTTCCTGAACTTCGCCGCGCTCGCGCCGGGCGTCACCGTCGAAGCGCCGACGCTTGGCGGCAAGGCGCGCCGGGTTCAGGCGGGCGGCGTCAATTCGGACAACACCAATACCTTCATCGACGGCATCAGCATCAAGAACCTGGTGAACCACGGCGGCACGCTCGGGCAGAACATCTCCTCGGGCAACCCGTTCCCGGCATCGGCCGTCGACCAGTTCGACGTCCAGACCCAGAACTTCAAGGCGGAATTCGAACAGGCCGGTTCGGCGGTGATCTCGTCGGTCACCAAGACCGGCGGCAACACCTTCAGCGGCGAGATCTTCGGCGAATGGCAGCCCAAGGCGTTCATCAGCCGGAATTTCGACGATCGCCCGGGCGGGCGCAACAACGCCACGGCGCCCTACAAGGCCAAGCCGGACTTCGACACGAAATATTATGGCGGCAACCTCGGCGGCCCGATCATCAAGGATGTGCTGACGTTCTTCGTCGATTTCGAGGGCACGAAGAAAACCTTCGGCGCGAACGACATCAACGTTTATTCGGGTAATCTGGACGCCCTTCCGCCTGCAGCGGCCGCCTACGCTGCGACCGCACGGTCGCAATATAACGGTAGCTTTCCGGCGACGTTCGACGAGAAACTGTATTTCGGCAAGCTGACCTTTTATCCGACGTCGAGGGACACGATAAACGCCAGCGCGTTCATCCGCGATGAATCCAACCTGCAGATCAACGGCGGCGTCACGACCGTCGATGCGTCGACGAACAACCGCAACATCGAGCACCGGTATCAGCTTAACTGGAACCATCGCGGCGACAATTGGCTGAACGAATTCATCTTCGCGCGTGACGCCGCCGCCAATGGCTCGATTCCCAACGTCGATGGGCCTTCGTCCGTCGTCACCTATGGCGGTGCGGGCGGCACACCGAATATCGGCAATTCGCGCGTCCTGGTCCTGGGCGGTACGAACTTTGCGCAGGACGACCACCAGTATCAGACGCTGTTCAAGGACAATGTCACGTTCTTCGGCGGCGCGCATACGGTCAAGTTCGGCGTGAAGGTCAACCTCACCAAATTGCAGCGGCTTGAGAACAACAACGGCAACGGCACGTACTTCTACGACGCCAACACCTACACCGGGTCTGGTTCGACGCCGGCCTATGCCGCGACGATCAATACCGCCGACGTCCAGCCGGTCACCGCGAAGAACACCGAGATCGGCCTGTTCATCCAGGACGATTGGAAGCCCGACGAGCATTGGCAGGTCACCGCCGGTGTGCGCTGGGACTATGAATCCAATTCGCGTAACGAAAAGTTCGTGACCCCCGCCGCCATCGCCGATGCGATCCGGGCCTATCCGGGCTGGTCGGCCGCCGGCCTCAATCCCGGCGATTACATCTCGACGGGAAGCAATCGCAAGCCATTCATGGGGGCGTTCCAGCCGCGTCTCGGCATCTCGTACGACGTGAAGGGCGATCGCGACCTGGTCTTCACGATCGGTGGCGGCCGTTACTACAACCGTTCGCTGTTCATCGATTCCGCGCTGGAAACGATCAAGGATCAGTACGAGTCGGTCGCGACCATCCAATCCGCCGCTCTCACTGGATGTACGTTAGGCCCAGGCTGCGTTGCAACGATCCCGACCGATGTCGCGGCACTGCGGGCGCTGGCGGCGACCCAGGCCGGCGAAGTGCACCTGATGAACAACGACACCAAGGTGCCCTATTCCGACCAGTTCAATGTCGGGGTCCGCAAGCGGCTCGGCAACATCAACACGTCGATCACCTTCTCGTACATCAAGTCGCACAACATCTATCAGGAAGTCGTCGGCAACCGGAATCCGGACGGCAGCTACAGTCCGCTGAGCCCGCTGTTCACGTATGACGGCAACGTCTATGCCTCCGGCATCTTCTACGGCTCGGCCGCGATCAACACGGCGCCGCTGTTCGGAACCGATGGCCGGCGCTACGGTAGCATCTTCATCGGCAACAGCGACGGCAAGGCGACGTACGCCGCCTTGTACCTGCAGGCCGACAAGCCCTACACCGAGGAATCGGGCTGGGGTTTCAGCACGACGCTGACCATTTCGAGCACCCGATCGAACGACACGCGGAACGGCGCGAATATCGGCGACCCGTTCAACTTCGATGCGCCGACGATCGGCGAACAGGGCTGGGGCAGGTCCAGCGGCCTCGAACGGTGGCGCTTCGTGGGAACGGGCACCGTCCGCCTGCCGCTCGGTATCCGCGCGACGACGTTCCTCACCGTGTCGTCGGGACCGTATTACGGCGGTGTCATATGCGGCATCCCGGCTCCGTCCGTCGATGGCTGCGCCGAGACCAATTTCGGCATCTATAAGCCGGGCGGGATCGGCTATGCGAACATCGACTTCAATTTCTCGAAGACGTTCAGGATGCCGTGGGCGAAGTCGCAGGAGCTGACGATCTATTTCCAGGCCCTGAACGCGTTCGACATGGTCAACCGCAACTATTCGATGTGGGGCGGCGGTTTCCGCAACGTTGGCGATTCGGGACCGAGCGGCCAGTATGATCTGGGCTCGGTCGCGAGCCAGGGACGCAACTTCAAGATCGGCGCCCGCTACAAGTTCTGATCGGGCGACGCGAACGGGAACGGGCGGCGATTGCCGCCCGTTCTTTTTTCAGCCGGCGAGCGACGGTGCCTGGCAATAGCGATCGATGAAGGCGGCGTGATCGGGCATTCGCGCCGCGGCGTCGGTGATCACGTCCTCGATGTCGGCGAGGAACGACCGGCGGACATCGGCCGCGATGATCGCCGCGTTGGGATCCTGTCCCATCGCGAATCCCTGGCCCAACAAGACCTGCACCCAGCTTTCGACGCGGAACAGTTCCGCCGCCGCGCGCTTGTAGAATCGCCCCGACGACGCGAACAGGTCGAGCCGTTCGGCGAGGCTGTCCGGCACCGCCATGTGCTTGAGATACCGCCAATAGGGCGTGTCCTCGCGATCGGTCACCTTGTAATGGGCGACGATGAAGTCGCGCACGTCGGCGAATTCGAACGCGTGCTGGCGATTATATTCGGCGATGTCGGCGGCGGCGAACCCCCGGTGCGGGAACAGTCCCAGCAGCTTGATGATCCCCGTCTGGATCAGGTGGATGCTGGTCGATTCGAGCGGTTCGAGGAACCCGGCCGACAGGCCGATCGCGACGACGTTCTTCTCCCACGCTCTGTGCCGCCTGCCCGGCCGGAACCGCACCGGTCGCGGATCGGCCAGCGGCCGGCCGTCGAGATTGGCGAGCAGCACCGCCGCCGCCTCGTCGTCCGACAGGTGCCCGCTCGCATAGACGTGTCCGTTGCCGGTGCGGTGCTGGAGCGGGATCCGCCATTGCCAGCCATGCTCGCGCGCCGTCACCCGGGTATAGGGCGTCAGCGGCGCGACCCGCTCGCACGGCACCGCCAGCGCGCGGTCGTTGAGCAGCCACTGGTTCCAGTCCTCATAGCCGATGCCGAGCGCCTGTCCGATCAGCAGCCCGCGCATCCCCGAACAATCGACGAACAGGTCGCCGTCGATTGTTCGCCCGTCCGCCATCACGACATGGTCGACATGACCGGTGTCGCCGTCGAGCCGCACGTCGACGATCCTGCCCTCGATCCGTTCGACTCCCGCCGCTTCCGACCGCGCGCGCAGGTAGCGCCCGAACAGCGAGGCATCGAACTGATAGGCGAAGTCCAGCCCGGCCAGCGGCGACGCCGGGTTGCGCGGATCGGGAAAGGCGAACCTGTTCGTCATGCCCGCCACGCAATTCAGCGCATAATCGTCGAAATGCCGCGCCGTGCCCGCCGCGCGCTCGGTCAGCCACAATTGATGCGTGTGGAGCCACATGAAATCCTGGCCGATCCGCCCGAAACCGTGGAAATAGCGGTCGTTCCCGTTGCGCCAGTTGACGAAATCGATCCCCAGCTTGAACGTCGCCCGGGTGGCGCGCATCATCTCGGCCTGGTCGATATCGGCGATGGTCAGATAGTCCCGGATCGCCGGGATCGTCGCTTCGCCCACCCCGATGATGCCGATCTCGTCGGACTCGATCAGCCGGATCGTATAGCTCCTGAACAAGTGCGACAGCAGCCCGGCTGTCATCCAGCCGGCCGTTCCCCCGCCGACGATCGTGATGGTCCTGACGGGCATGGATTGGCGATCGGTCATCCGGTCCTCCCGGCGCCTCTGATGGACGCGTCGACGCATTGCTTAGCGCGGCGCGCTGCCGCGCGTAAACGGTTACATGGCGCGCTTGCGTAAACGGTTACATCGTTGTTAGGTGGCGCCGACCGGTACGACCCGGCGGGAAGAGGAGGCCGATGGCGACGGTTCGCCTGACAGGAGCGACCAAGGCGTTCGGGCCGGTCGAGGTGTTGAAGGGCATCGATCTCGCCATCGCCGATGGCGAATTCGTCGTGTTCGTCGGCCCGTCCGGGTGCGGCAAGTCGACCCTGTTGCGCAGCATCGCGGGGCTGGAGACGTTGACGTCGGGATCGATCGAGATCGACGGCCGCGCGGTCGACGACGTGCCGCCCTCGGCGCGCGGCATCGCGATGGTGTTCCAGTCCTACGCGCTCTACCCGCATATGTCGGTGCGCGAGAATATGGGCTTCGCGCTCAAGCTGGCGGGGCGGCCCAGGGCCGAGATCGCCGATGCCGTCGCGGCGGCGGCCAGGACGCTGGACATCGCGCATCTGCTCGATCGGCGGCCCAGGGAATTGTCCGGTGGCCAGCGCCAGCGCGTCGCGATCGGCCGCGCGATCGTGCGCCAGCCCAAGGTGTTCCTGTTCGACGAGCCGCTGTCCAACCTCGATGCGGCGTTGCGGGTGCGCATGCGCTACGAATTCGCCAGCCTGCACCGGACGCTCGGCACGACGATGATCTACGTGACGCACGATCAGGTCGAGGCGATGACCCTGGCCGACCGGATCGTCGTGCTCAACGGCGGGAGGGTCGAGCAGGTCGGCACGCCGGAGCAACTCTACACCGTGCCCGATACCTTGTTCGTCGCCGGGTTCATCGGTGCGCCGACGATGAACTTGTTGCCCGCAACGCTCGCCGCGCGGGGTAGCGTCAAGCTGGCAGGCGGGCAAATTATCGATGCCGACACCGGCGCGTTGGCTGCTGGCGCCGCGGTTACGCTGGGCGTGCGTCCCGAACATCTGCGCGTGGGCGGCTCGGCAAATACGCTGACCGGTCTTATCAGGATGGTCGAGTCCCTGGGATCGGCGCATCACGTTCATCTCGCGGTCGAAGGCTTGGCCGATCCGCTGGTCGCATCGCTGACCGAACGTCCGGCGGGGGAGACGCTGACCGTATCGCTGCCACGCGAAACATTGCTGTTGTTCGACGACGCCGGGCGCGCCGTGAGGAGGGAGGGGTAATATGTCCACCGTCACCATCCGCGACGTCGCGCGCCGCGCCGACGTGTCGGTCGCCTCGGCCAGCCGCGCGCTGAACAATCACAGCAACGTGACCCCGGCGACACGCGAGCGTGTGCTGGCGGCGGCGCGGGCGCTCGATTACGTGCCGCATCTCGGGGCGCGCAGCCTGTCGCGCGGGCGGTCGAACACGATCGGCGTGGTGCTGCCCGATCTGTTCGGCGAGTTCTTCTCGGAAATCATCCGGGGCATCGATTATGCCGCGCACCGGCGGGGCCTGCAGCTGTTGCTGTCGAACATGCACGGCAGCGCGGAGGAGACCGAAATCGCGATCCGGGCGATGCGCGGGCGGGTCGACGGGCTGCTGGTGATGTCGCCGCAGATCGATGCCGAGTTCCTAGGCCGCAGCTTGCCCAAGGGACTGCCCGCGATCGTGATGAACGCCGCCGCCGACGGCATCCATCCGACGATCGCGATCGATAATCTCACCGGCGCGCGCGACGCGGTGGCGCATCTGGTCGCGCAGGGCTGCCAGCGGATCGTCCATATCGCGGGGCCACGCGGCAATGCCGATGCCGATGCGCGCCGGGCCGGCTTCGTCGCGGCGACCGGCGGCAAGGGTGCCGTGATCGAGGGCGATTTCAGCGAGGAAGCGGGGATCGCCGCCGCGCGTGCCATTCTGGCCGATCACCGCGACGCGGACGGGGTGTTCGCCGCCAACGACATGATGGCGGTGGCATGCATGGCGACCCTGGCGGAGGGCGGGATGCACGCGCCGGAGCGGGTCGCGATCATCGGTTTCGACGGCGTGCCGATCGCGCAATACGTCACCCCGGCCTTGTCGACGATGGCGCTCAACCTGGCGGAGCTGGGCGAGCGCGCGGTCGAGCGGCTGATCGCCGCGACGGGACAGCCGGACGCCGCGCCCACCACCGAGATGATGGTGCCGCACCTCGTCGTGCGCGCGTCGAGCCGCCGTGTTTGACCGCCGGCAACTCCTGCTCGGCGGTGCGGCGATGCTGTCCGGTTGCGCCACGTCCGGCGTCCCGTCCCCGGCGCGTCCCGCCGACCTGATCGGGGACGTCCAGCGGCGGACCTTCGCCTTCTTCCGGGATCGCGCCAACCCGGCCAATGGCCTGATGCCCGATCGCTGGCCGTCGCCCAGTTTCTCCAGCATCGCCGCGACCGGCTTCGCGCTGACCGCCTATCCGATCGGGGTGGAGCGCGGCTGGATCACGCGGGCGCAGGCGCGCGAGCGGACGCTGGCGACGTTGCGGTTCTTCTGGAACGCGCCGCAGGGGCCGGGGGCGACCGGCTTCAGCGGTTACAAGGGGTTCTTCTACCACTTCCTCGACATGCAGGCGGGGCTGCGCTTCGCCCGCTGCGAGCTGTCGTCGATCGACACCGCGTTGTTGCTCGCCGGTATGCTGTTCGCGGGCCGTTATTTCGATCGGCCCGGCGAGGCGGAGATCCGCGACCTCGCGCAACGCATCTATGCGCGGTGCGACTGGCGCTGGTTCCAGCAGGCCGATGCGGCGAAGCGGGTGTCGATGGGCTGGCATCCCGAGAGCGGGTTCGTCGAGCGGCCGTGGTTCGGCTATACCGAAGGGCAATTGCTCTACATCCTGGCGCTCGGCGCGCCCGACTTCGCGCTGGGCCGCGACGCCTATGACGGCTGGTGCAGCACCTATCCGGATAGCTGGCGGGGTGAGGGTAAGACACGCCACCTCGCGTTCGGACCGCAAATGGCGCATCAATATACCCAATGCTGGGTCGACATGCGCGGCATCCGCGACGCGGCGATGCGTGACGCCGGGTTCGATTATTTCGAGAATAGCCGTCGCGCTACCTATGCCCAGCGCAGCTATGCCATCGCCAACCCAGGCGGGTGGACGGGCTATTCGAAAGACGTGTGGGGCCTGTGCCCCTGCGACGGCCCGGCCGATGTCACGATCGGCGGCCGGCAATTTTACGGTTATGCCGCGCGCGGCCCGGTCGGCTTGCCCGACGGACTCGACGACGGCACGATCGCGCCGACAGCGGCGGTCGCCTCCTTGCCTTTCGCGCCCGAGATCGTCGAGCCGGCCACGCAAGCGCTCCATCAGCGCTATGGCAGCGCGATCTACGGTCAATACGGCTTTTTCGACGCGTTCAACCCGACCTTCACCTCGCGTGCCGCGGCGATCCAGCGGGGCCGCATCACCGATGTCGCGGGCTGGGTCGACAGCGACTATCTCGGCCTCGACCAGGGCCCGATCGTCGCGATGATCGAGAACCATCGCAGCGGGTTGGTGTGGGACCATATGCGCGGCGATCCGGCGATCCGGGCGGGCCTGAAGCGCGCGGGGTTCACCGGCGGGTGGCTGTCTTCGTGACCTCGCAAACCTCTCCGCGCTCCTGCGAAAGCAGGAGCCCAGAGCCAGGAGCGATGTCGTTTGCGGCCCTGGGCTCCTGCTTTCGCAGGAGCACGGTGAAGCTATTCGCGGTTGCCGGCGCCTTGCTGCTCTCAGCGTGTGGCGCCGGGTCGTCGAAGACCGTGCTCGACGTCTGGGCGATGGGCCGCGAGGGCGAGGTGATCGGTCAGCTGATCCCGCAGTTCGAGCGCGAGAATCCCGGCATCACGGTGCGCGTCCAGCAACTCCCGTTCACCGCCGCGCACGAGAAACTGCTGACCGGATTCGTCGGTGATGCGATGCCCGATTTGGCGCAGCTGGGGAATAGCTGGGTGCCGGAGTTCGCCGCCTTGGGCGCGCTGGAACCACTCGATGCGCGGGTGGCGGCGAGCCCGGCCATCCCGCGCGGCGACTATTTCCCCGGCATCTGGGATTCGAACGTGATCGACGGGACGCTCTACGGGGTGCCCTGGTACGTCGACACGCGGCTGCTGTTCTACCGCCGCGATCTCCTCAAGCAGGCGGGCTACGATCACCCGCCGCGCGACTGGGCCGAATGGCGCGCGCAGATGGTCGCGATCAAGAAACTGGTCGGCCCGACCAAATATGCCGTCTTCCTGCCGCTCAATGAATATGAGCCGCTTGAAATCCTCGGCCTGCAATCACCCGATCCGATGGTGACCGACGACGCGCGCGCCAATTTCCGCAGCGCGGGATTCAAGAAGGCGCTGACCTTCTACCTCGACACGATGCGCGGCGGCCTCGCGCCGGTCGCCGCCAATACCGAGATCGCCAACGTCTGGGACGAATTCGATCGTGGTTTCTTCAGCTTCTACATCACCGGCCCGTGGCAGATCGGCGAGTTCAAGCGCCGCCTGCCCGCCGACCGCCAGGATGAATGGATGACCGCGCCGATGCCCGGGCCGGACGGGCCGGGCGTGTCGAATGCCGGCGGATCGAGCCTGGTGCTGTTCAAGTCGTCGACGAAGCAGGACGCGGCGTGGAAACTGGTCGCGTTCCTGTCGCGGCCCGACATTCAGGTCCGGTTCCACGCGCTGACCGGCGACCTGCCGCCGCGCAAGAGCGTGTGGTCGACCCCGGCGCTGGCGAGCGACCCCTATGCCAGGGCGTTCGGCGAGCAGCTCACCCGCGTCCGCGCGACGCCCAAGGTGCCCGAATGGGAGCGGATCGGCGCCGAGATGAGGATCGTCGGCGAAAAGGCCGCGCGCGGGCAATTGACCGTCGACCAGGCCGCCGATGAACTCGACAAGCGCGCCGCCGAGATCCTCGCCAAGCGGCGCTGGATGCTGGCGCGCAAGACCGGCAAAATTTCCGTGCTCCTGCGAAAGCAGGAGCCCAGGGCCACAAGCGATATCGCCCGTGATACTGGATTCCTGCTTTCGCAGGAATACGGGGAGGGACGCGCGTCATGAATCGCGAAGCCGCCGCCTGGGGATTCGTCGCGCCCGCGCTGATCGCGCTCGCCTTGTTCTTCTTCCTGCCGGTGATCGCCGCGCTGATCCTGAGCTTCACCGATTTCGACATCTACGCGGTCGCCGACCTGGGCAACCTCCGCTTCGTCGGGCTCGACAATTACCTCCAGCTGCTGCGCACGCCTTTATTCTGGAAAGCGCTGGGCAACACCGCCTGGTTCGTCGTGCTCGGCGTGCCGCTGTCGATCGCGATGTCGCTCGTGGCGGCGCTGCTGCTCGACAGCAGGCTGGCGCGGTTCAAGGGGTTCCTGCGCACCGCCTATTTCGCGCCGGTGGTCACCACGCTCGTCGCGGTGGCGGTGATCTGGCGCTATCTGCTCCATACCAGATATGGACTGGTCAATTGGCTGCTCGGCGGAATCGGCATCGGGCCGATCGACTGGCTCGGCGATCCACGCTGGTCGATGCCGGCGATCGTGCTGTTCGCGGTGTGGAAGAATTTCGGCTACAACATGATCATCCTCCTCGCGGGGCTGCAGACGATCCCCGAGGAACTGCACGAGGCGGCGCGGATCGACGGCGCGAGCGCGTGGCAGCGGTTGCGCCACGTCACGCTCCCCGGCCTCGCGCCGGTGCTGCTGGTCGTGTCGATCCTGACCATGGCCGGCTATTTCCAGCTGTTCGCCGAACCCTATGTGATGACGCAAGGGGGACCGGCCGAAAGCACCGTCAGCATCCTCTATTTCATGTACGAACAGGGCTTCAAATGGTGGAACCTGGGGTTCGCCAGCGCGGTCGCGTTCGTGCTGTTCGCGATCATGTTCGCGCTGACGATGCTGCAACTGCGCGTGTCCGAACGGTGGACGCGATGAAGCGGGGCGGCGTCCTGACCAACCTGGCGCTGTGGCTGATCGCGCTGTTCGCGCTGGCGCCGCTGGCGTGGATGGTGTCGGTCAGCACGATGGTGCCGGGCGAGGCGTCGCGCTTCCCGCCGCCCTTGCTCCCGGCGCACCCGACCTTCGCCAATTTCACCGCGCTGTTCGCCGACACCGACATGGCGCGCTACCTCGCCAACAGCCTGGTGCTCGCAACCTTGGCGACCGCGATCTCGCTGACGTTCAACGTGACGGCGGGCTATGCCTTCGCCAAGCTGCGCTTCGCCGGGCGCGACCGCATCTTCCGCCTGTTGCTGACCGCGCTCGTCATTCCGGCGCAGGTGGCGATGATTCCGCTGTTCCTGATCTGCAAGATGCTCGGCGTGGTCGACAGCTTCGCCGGCGTGCTGATCCCCTCGATCGCGAGCGTGTTCGGCATCTTCCTGGTCCGCCAATATGCGCTGTCGATCCCCGACGAGATGCTGGAGGCGGCGCGGATCGACGGCGCGGGGGAGGGGCGCATCTTCCGCTCGATCGTGCTGCCGACGTTGAAGCCCATCCTCGCGACCCTGGCGACGTTCAGCTTCCTCGGCTCGTGGTCCGATTTCCTGTGGCCGCTGATCATCCTCAACGATAGCGGCAAGCAGACCCTGCCGGTCGCGCTCGCCAACCTGTCGCGCGAGCATGTCCAGGACGTCGAATTGATGATGGCGGGGAGCGTGGTGACGTTGCTGCCGGTGCTGCTGCTCTTCCTGTTGCTGCAGCGCTATTACATCGCCGGACTGATGGCGGGGAGTGTGAAGGGATGAAGTGGATCATGGCACTAGCCGCGCTGGCGACCGTCGCCGCGACCAAGCCGGCCCCCGCGCCGTTACCGCCCGAGGGCGTCCAGACCGCGCAGCCGGCGCCGGCGGGCGGCTATCCGTATCAACTCTTCCTGCCGCGCGGCTATGGCGCCGATACCAGCCAGCGCTGGCCGCTGGTCATCTTCCTGCACGGCTCGGGCGAGCGCGGCACCGATCTGGAACTCGTCAAGAAGAACGGCCCGCCCAGGATCATCGCGGCGCATCCGGGGTCGCCCTTCATCCTCGTGTCGCCGCAGCTCGAACTGGTCGAGGACAATCGCTGGGACGCCGCCAGGCTCGACGCGTTGCTGGCCAGCCTGCGCCGGACCTATCGCGTCGACCCGAGCCGCATCTACCTGACCGGGCTCAGCCTGGGCGGCTACGGCACCTGGGACTGGGCGTTCAAGCGGCCCGATCTGTTCGCCGCGATCGTCCCCGTCGCGGCGAACAGCGAGAACAAGGCGGCCGATCCGTGCGTGCTGAAGGACATGCCGATCTGGGCGTTCCACGGCGACCAGGACGATGTCGTCGACCCGTTGCAGGGCTTTGCGATCGTCCGCGCGGTCGACGCGTGCAAGGGATCGGTGCGGCCGCGCATGACGATCTATCCGCAGATGACGCATGGATCGTGGGAACCCGCTTATGACGATCCCGCGATGTGGCGCTGGCTGCTCGAACAGCGGCGGAGCATCCCCGCCCCCGGCGAACCCGAAACACCCAAGAAGAAGGCCAAGCAATGACGACTCCTTTCCCCGACGATTTCCTGTGGGGATGCGCCACCGCCGCCTACCAGATCGAAGGATCGCCGCTCGCCGACGGCGCGGGGGCGTCGATCTGGCAGCGCTTCAGCCACGATCCGCGGCTGATGGCGGCGAAGGGCGATACCGGCGACGTTGCGTGCGATCATTACAATCGCATGGCCGACGACGTCGCGATGATGAGGGACATGGGACTGAAGGCGTATCGCTTTTCCGCCGCCTGGGGTCGCGTGCTGCCCGAGGGGACGGGGCGGGTGAACCAGGCCGGTCTCGATTTCTACGAGCGGCTGGTCGACACCTTGCTGGCGCACGGCATCGAGCCGCTGTGCACGCTCTACCATTGGGACTTGCCCGCCGCGCTCGACGATCGCGGCGGCTGGCTCAATCGCGACAGCGCCGACTGGTTCGCCGAGTACGGTCGCGTGATGTTCGAACGGCTCGACGGGCGGGTGAGGAAATGGGTGACGCTCAACGAGCCCTGGGTGGTGACCGATGGCGGCTATCTGCACGGGGCGCTGGCGCCGGGGCATCGCAACATGTTCGAAGCGCCGATCGCCAGCCGCAACCTGATGCGCGCCCACGGCGCGGCGGTGAAGGCGTATCGCGAAGCCGGTCGCCATGAAATCGGCCTGGTCGTGAACCTGGAGCCGAAATATCCGGCATCGGATTCGCCGGGGGACAGGGCCGCGACCGCGCGCGCGGCCGCGTACATGAACCGCCAGTATCTCGATCCCGCGATCCACGGATCGTGCCCGGCCGAACTCGCCGGGATTTTCGGCGAGGCATGGACCGACTGGTCGGCCGAAGACCTCGCGCTCGCCAGGCAGGAGATCGATTTCGTCGGGGTCAATTACTATACGCGCAACGTCACCAAGGCGAATGACAGCTGGCCGCTCCAGGCCGGAATGGTCCGCCAACCGCTCGCGACCTACACCACCACCGATTGGGAAGTGTTCCCGCAGGGGCTGACCGACGTGCTGTTGTGGGTGAAGGACAATTACGGCGACCCGGCGATCTACGTCACCGAGAACGGCGCCGCCTTCTACGACCCGCCCGCCGCCGAGCAGGGGCGGATCGAGGATCCGTTGCGCGTGTCCTACCTGCGCCACCACATCGCCGCGGTGGGCAAGGCGATCGAGCAGGGCGCGAACGTGCGCGGCTATATGCTATGGTCGTTGCTCGACAATCTCGAATGGTCGCTCGGCTATTCGAAGCGGTTCGGCATCGTCCACGTCAATTTCGGCACGCAGGAACGCACGCTGAAGGATTCGGCGAAATTCTACCGCGAGGTGATCGCGACCAACGGCGCCTGCCTGGGTTAGCCAAGCGCGGCCCTGGCGCGCGCTTCGGCTTCGGCGTGGAGTGTCCAGAAATTCTCCACGCGCTGGCCCGCGATGCGGCGCTCCAGCACCGCGAGATGCGATCCCCAGCCGCCGCCGAAGTTGCGCGCGTCGTCGGGCCCGCGCAGGCCGCTATGGGTGAGGACCAGCCGCGTGCGGCCGTCATCGATCGGCGTCAGTTCGATCGTCACCGTCCCGGCCTTTTTATTGTCCCAACTGAACGCGAGCAGGCGCGGCGGGTCGATCGCTTCGATCGTCTCGAACCAGGATTTGCCGGCATTCCCGGCGTACCGCTCGGGCATCGGCGCGTCGCCATCGGACAGCGCGTCGTGATCGAACGTCAGCCCGAACTTGCCGCCGACGCGCGGCTCGGTCTCGCCGCCCATGAACCAGCGCGCGCGCAGGTCGGGCTCGATCAGGTAACGCCACACCGTTTCGACCGGCGCGTCGAGCGTGCGGTCGAAGCGCAATTCCCGTGCGGTGAATGTATCAGTCATCGTGCTTCTCCACCGTGTCGGCCAGATTGCCGAGGATCATCGTCACCGCCGGCGATACATGCCTTGAACTGGAAGACCAGCCGGCGCGGCCGGTCGATCACCTCGAAGCGCAGGTGATGGTGTGCTTCCTGTTCCCCGCGTCGCTCGACGATCAGCGCGCCGCCGCCGACGCGCGCGTCGATCTCGCAGGTCAGCATCTCGCCGTCAGGGGTCGCGAACAGGAAGCGGCGGGCCAGGTCGGGATCGAGCCAGGCGTCGAACACGTGGCCTGGCGACGCCACGATGTCGCGCGTGATGGTCACGGTGGCGCTCATGCCAGATTGACCTGCCACGACACGCCGAAACGGTCGCTGACCCAGCCGAACTTGCGGCTCCAGCCGTAGTTGTCGGGGGGCATCAGCACCCCTCCGCCATCGGACAGAGCGGCCACGAGCCGGTCGAACCCGGCCTCGTCGTCGCACTCGATGAAGAACGAGAAGGACGGGGTGAAATCGAATTCGTGGCGGATGAAGCTGTCGTGCGCCATCACCGCCTGCCCGGCGATGACGGCATGCGCGCGCTTGATCGTGCCTTCCGGCCCCGGCTCGCCGGCGGCGAAGCGGTCGATCGCGACGATGCGGCTGTCGGGCACGGTCGCCACATAGAAATCGAGCGCCTCCTCGCCCTTGCCGCCCTGGAACATCAGGAAGGGGGTCATGCTGGTCATATCGGTTTCTCCTGGTCGGCGGCGATCACCGCTTCGAGCCGGTCGAGCGTGCTGGTCCAGAACCGTTCCCATTGCCGCAGCCACGCATCGGCCTCGCGCAGCCGGTCCGCCTTGATCCGGCACAATTGCTGGCGTCCGGCGCGGCGGCGTTCGACCAGTCCGGCGCGTTCGAGCACGCCGACATGCTTGGCCGCGCCCGCGAAGCTCATCGCGAACGGGGCGGCGAGCTCGCCGATCGACCGCTCGCCGGCGGCCAGGTTGGACAGCATCGCGCGCCGCGTCGGGTCGGCCAGCGCCGCGAAGGTCAAGTCGAGTCGTTCAACCATATGGTTGAGCTAGGGCGCCGGCTGGCAATTGTCAACTTATTGGTTGAATATAGATCCGGTCATTCACCCGGTTCGCCGTCATCGCGCGGCGGCAGGTTCGCCGGGCGACCGCCAAAGCCGCCGCGCCCGCGCAGGCCATTGTCCTCCGGCAGGACGAGTCTCGGCAATTCGCCGCGCGTGATCCGCCCGTCATGGTTCTTGTCGAGCATCGCGAAGCGTTCGTCCGCCGCCGCGCGAAACTCGGCGGGGTCGATGCCGCGGTTGAAGTTTGTGTCGGCGACGACGACCGGCTCGGGGTAGTCGAAGAACGAGAAGCGCGCCGCGCCGCGTTTCGTGTCCGAATATTTGGGCGTGGCTGCGCCGCCATTGCCGAACGACATGCTTTGGCCGCCGCCGCCAGCCCCGCCGCCGCGCCGACCGCCCCCGCCTCTTCGGCCGCTTTCCCGTCGCACGCCGCCACCGGCGGCACCCTCGCCGCCGGTGCGGATTTCGGGGGCGAGCACGGTTTCGTAATGCTCGATATCGTCGGGGTCGATCTCGCCGTCCTTGCCGCGATCGAGCACCGCGAAGAAGCGGTCGGCGTCGGCGCGGAACTCGGTGAGGCTGAGCGCGCCGTCATGGTCGGTGTCGGCGGCGTCGAACCATTGCCGGACCGGGTCGGGGCCGCGAAACGGCTCGCCCATCGGGCTGATGAACAGCCGCCCGCGCGGGCGATCGTCGCGGTCGCTGCGCGCCGGTCGCGGCGGCGGCAGCGGCGGCAATGTCCCCGCGAGCGGCGGGATGTCCTGCGCCGCCGCCATCAACGCCAATCCGGTCAACATGCCCAGCATCGCCGTCACTCCATCACTATCGTGAAGGAGCTAGGCCCGCTTTGTCGCACAAGTGTGTCGGAGCGTCGCCCTTAGTCGGCGAACAGCAGTACCGGCGTCTCCAGATACTTCTTCAGCGCCTGGACATAGCTCGCCGCGTCCCAGCCGTCGACGACGCGGTGGTCACAACTGATCGACAGGTTCATCAGCTTGGCGCGGCGAATCTCGTCACCGTCGAATATGGGGCGTTCGACGATCTTGTTGGGGCCGATGATCGCGACTTCGGGCCGGTTGATGACCGGGGTGGTCGCGATGCCGCCGAGCGGGCCGAGCGAGGTGACGGTGATCGTCCCGCCGCCCATTTCGTGCGGCGCGAGCTTGCCCGCGCGCGCCGCCTCGGCAAGGCGTGCGATCTCGGTCGCGAGCTGCCAGACATTCTTGTCCTGCGCGTCGCGGATGACGGGAACGGTCAGCCCCGCATCGGTCTGCGCCGCCATGCCGAGATGCACGCGGCCCGAGCGCGTCACCACGCCCGCTTCGTCGTCGTAGCGCGCGTTGAGCATCGGGAAGTCGGGCAGCGAGCGGCAGATCGCGACGATCAGCAGCGGCAGCATCGTCAGCTTGGGGCGGGGACCGCGATTGGCGTTGAGGTCGGCGCGCATGTCCTCCAGCGCGGTCACGTCGATCTCATCGACATAGGTGAAGTGCGGGATGTGGCGCTTCGACGCGGCCATGTTCTCGGCGATGCGGCGGCGCATGCCGATGACCTTGATCGCTTCGTCCTCGCGCGCGCGGCTGGCGTGCGGGGCGTGATACCCCTGGCCGGCGCCGTAGCGCAGGAAGGCGTCGAGGTCGGCATGGCGCACGCGGTCGCCATCGGCCTTCACCTGGCCGAGATCGACGCCGAGTTCCCGCGCGCGCTGGCGGACGGCGGGGGAGGCGAGGACCGGACGGCTCTCTCCGTGCTCCTGCGCAAGCAGGGGGCCAGGGTTGTCCGGGGCAGAGTCACCCTGGGCTCCTGCTTTCGCAGGAGGACTAACGGGCGATTCATACGCCGGCGTCTTGCCCGCGGCATCGGCCGCGCCCGGCGTCTCCGTCTCGATCTCTTCGGCGACTTCCTCGGCCCTGGCCTCGGCCGGCGCCGCGGCGGCGGGGGCGTCACCCTCGACCTCGATCACCACCAAAGTCGATCCGATCGGCACCTGGTCGCCGACCTCGCCGGCCAGCGCGATGACCGTGCCCGCGACCGGCGATTCCATCTCGACCGTCGCCTTGTCGGTCATCATGTCCGCAAGCTGCTGGTCCTCGGCGACGGTGTCGCCGACCTTGACATGCCACGCGACGATTTCGGCCTCGGCAATGCCTTCGCCGATGTCCGGGAGGCGGAATTCAAAGCGCGCCATCGTCAGTCCTTCATGATCTTCTTGAGCGCCTGTCCGATGCGGACGGGGCCGGGGAAATAGGCCCATTCGAGGCTGTGGGGGTAGGGCGTGTCGAACCCGGTGACGCGTTCGATCGGCGCTTCGAGGTGGTAGAAGCAGCGTTCCTGGACCAGCGCCGACAGCTCGGCGCCGAACCCGCTGGTGCGGGTCGCTTCGTGGACGATCATGCAGCGGCCGGTCTTCCTGACCGACTCCTCGATCGTGTCGATGTCGAGCGGGACGAGCGTGCGCAGATCGACGATCTCGGCATCGACCCCGGCTTCCTCGGCCACCTTCTGACAGACATGGACCATCGTCCCGTAGCACAGGATCGTCAGCGCCTCGCCGGCCCGGACGACGTTCGCCTTGCCCAGCGGGATTCTGTAATAGCCTTCGGGCACCTCGCCGCCGGGATGCTTCGACCAATTTTCCGCCGGGCGGTCCCAATGGCCGTTGAACGGGCCGTTATAGATGCGCTTGGGCTCGAAGAAGATCGTCGGATCATTGTCCTCGATCGCCGCGATCAGCAGGCCCTTGGCGTCGTACGGAGTCGCCGGGATCACGGTCTTCACGCCCGAGACGTGGGTGAAGATACCCTCGGGGCTTTGCGAGTGCGTCTGCCCGCCGAAGATGCCGCCGCCATAGGGCGAGCGGATCGTCATCGGCGCGATGAACTCGCCCGCCGAGCGATACCGCAGCCGCGCCGCTTCCGACACCAGCTGGTCGAGCGCGGGGTAGATGTAATCGGCGAACTGGATTTCCGGCACGGGGCGCAGGCCATAGGCCCCCATTCCCACCGCGACGCCGACGATGCCGCATTCGGTGATCGGCGTGTCGAACACGCGCGTCTTGCCGTGCTTGGCCTGCAATCCCGCGGTCGCGCGGAACACGCCGCCGAAATAGCCGACATCCTCGCCCATCACGACCACGTCCGGGTCGCGCATCATCATCACGTCGAGCGCCGAGTTGATCGCCTGGATCATGTTCATGCGGGTGGTCGCGCCCTCGGCGCCGATCTCCGTTTCAGTTTCGATGACGTCGTTCACCAGCCATACTCCGTCATCCCCGCGAAAGCGGGGACCCATCTCCTCACCGTCCCATTCGCGGCGCATGCGCGAGATGGGTTCCCGCTTTCGCGGGAATGACGACGGGAATTCACTTCCGCGCCCATGGCCGCCCGCTCGCTTCCTCTTCGTCCAGCATCATCTGGCGCTGCTCGCGCAGGTGCCAGGGCATTTCCTCGAACACGCCGTCGAACAGCGTGTCGAGCGGCTGGTGCAGGCCATGGCCGAGGATGCCGTTCTTCTCGGCATTCTTCTGCGCCGTCTTGACCATCTCGGCGAGTTCGAGGTCTTGCGCCGCGTGGCGCTCCTCGTCCCATTCGCCGATCGCGATCAGGTGATTCTTGAGCCGCATGATCGGATCGCCCAGCGGCCAGGCGGTCGGCTCACCGGCCGAGCGATACTGGCTGGGATCGTCCGAGGTCGAATGGCCCTCGGCACGATAGGTGAAATGCTCGATCAGGGTCGGGCCCTGGTTGGTCCGCGCGCGCTCCGCCGCCCATTCGGTCGCGGCATAGACCGCGAGCGCATCGTTGCCGTCGACGCGCAGCCCCGCGACGCCATAGCCGACCGCGCGCGCCGCGAAGGTCGTCGCCTCCGCGCCGGCGAAGCCCGAGAACGAGCTGATCGCCCATTGATTGTTGACGACGTTGAAGATCACCGGCGCGCGATAGACCGTCGCGAAGGTCAGCGCCGAGTGGAAGTCGCCCTCCGCCGTCGATCCCTCGCCGCACCATGTCGCCGCGATCCGCGTGTCGCCGCGCGACGCCGACGCCATCGCCCAGCCGACCGCCTGCGGATATTGCGTCGTGAGGTTGCCGGAGATCGAGAAGAACGAGAACCTTTTCTCCGAATACATGATCGGCAACTGCTTGCCCTGCAGCTTGTCGCCCGAATTCGAATAGATCTGGTTCATCATGTCCTCGAGCGGACAACCGCGCGAGATCAGCACGCCTTGCTGGCGGTAGCTCGGGAACGCCATGTCGTCGGCGGCGAGCGCGGCGGCGGCGGCGACCGACACCGCCTCCTCGCCCAGCGACTTCATGTAGAAGCTGGTCTTGCCCTGGCGCTGGGCGCGGAACATGCGCTCGTCGAACGCGCGCACCAGCGCCATGTTGCGGAGCATCCGCCGCATCGTATCGGGCGTCAGCTTGGGATTCCATGGCCCCACCGCGCGGTCGTCCTCGTCGAGCACGCGGACCATCGAGTAAGCGAGGTCGATGAAGTCCTTCGCGTCGTCGGCCGTGTCGGGGCGCCGCGCGGTGCCCGCCGCCGGGATATCGACGGACGTGAAATCGACCGCGTCGCCCGGCCGGAACTTGGGTTCGGGCACGTGCAGTGACAGGGGGTTCAAATTGGCGCGTGGCGACTCGCTGGCCATGCTCTCTCCCGGTTCGACTCGATGGCGTAACGCTGGGGCACGCCTTTGTCCCGTTGTTATAAAATTTCAACGGGCTTGGCGAGTCACGCGCCGACGGTTTGCTCGATCACGCCGAAGATCGGGTGATGCTTGTCGTCCTCGGCCCAGATCCGCACCGTGTCGCCCGCCTTGAGGAACGGCGTGACCGGCTTGCCGCCGTTGATCGTCTCGACCGTACGGACCTCCGCCAGGCACGAATAGCCGACCCCGCCCGCGGCGATCGGCTTGCCCGGCCCGCCATCGGCATCGCGGTTGCTGACGGTGCCCGACCCGACGATCGTGCCCGCGCCCAGCCGCCGCGTCTTCGCCGCATGCGCGACGAGCGTGCCGAAATCGAAGGTCATGTCCTCGCCCGCCTCGGCGCGGCCGAACGGCTGGCCGTTGAGGTCGACCATCAGCTTGCGGTGCAGCTTGCCGTCGCGCCACCAGTCGCCCAGCGAATCGGGGGTGACGAACACCGGCGAGAAGGCGCTGGCCGGCTTCGACTGGAAGAAGCCGAACCCCTTGGCGAGTTCGCCGGGGATGAGGTTGCGCAAGCTCACGTCGTTGGTCAGCCCGACCAGCCGGATCGCGTCGAGCGCCTGTTCGCGAGTCGCGCCGAGCGGCACGTCGCCGGTCACCACCACGACTTCCGCCTCCAGGTCGCAACCCCAGCTTTCGTCGGCGAGCGGGATCGGATCGCGCGGGCCGAGGAAGCCGTCGGACCCGCCCTGATACATCAGCGGGTCGTGCCAGAACGATTCGGGCATCTCCGCCGACCGCGCCTGCCGCACCAGCGCGACATGGTTCACATAGGCCGAGCCGTCGGCCCATTGATAGGCGCGGGGCAACGGCGAGGCGGCGTCATGCTCGTGAAACCGTTCGAGCGGAATCGCCTGGTTGCGCACGTCGGTCGCCAGCACGATCAGGTCGGGCAGTACCCGGTCCCAGTCGTCGAGCGCCGCCTGCAGGGTCGGCGCGATATGACCGGCATCGGCATACCAGGCGAGATCGTCCGATACCATGACGAGCTTGCCGTCGCGTCCGTTCTTCAGGCTGGCCAGTTTCATGCGCGCTCCTTTTTGTTGGCTCCCTTCATAGCCACAATCGTCATCCCCGCGAAAGCGGGACGAAGACTGGAATGCGCCGGGCGACAGGAGCGCGGTTGACGCTCGCGTCAGTTCTGGCACGTTGACGAAAAGGTTGCAGGAGAGGACTGATATGACCCCCGACGCCGTGCCCGGCCGTTCCGCCTATAACGAGGATCACGAGGCGTTCCGCCAGACCGTGCGGGCGTTCCTGCAAAAGGAAGGCGTGCCCAACGTCAACGAATGGGAAAGGAATCGCCTGGTCCCCCGGGAATTCTGGCGCAAGGCGGGGGAGATCGGGATGCTGTGCCCGACCGTGCCGGAGGACTATGGCGGGCTCGGGCTCGACTTCGGCTATAACGCGATCGTCGATGAGGAGATGTCGTATATCGGCGTCCCCGCCGGCTTCTCGCTGCAATCGGATATCGTGTGCGGCTATCTCGAATCATACGGTTCCGAAGAGCAGAAGAAGCAATGGCTGCCGCGGCTTGTGTCGGGCGAGACGATCACCGCCATCGCGATGACCGAGCCGGGCACTGGTTCCGACCTGCAATCGATCCGCACCTCGGCGAAGAAGGACGGCAACCATTACGTCGTCAACGGCAGCAAGACCTATATCACCAACGGCCAGAACGCCGATCTGGTGCTGGTCGTCGCCAAGACCGACCCCGACGCCAGGCCCGCCTATAAGGGCATGTCGATCATCCTGGTCGAGGCCGATCGCGAGGGGTTCAAGCGCGGGCGCAAGCTCGACAAGATCGGGCAGGATGCCGCCGACACCTCCGAACTGTTCTTCGAGGACGTCCGCGTGCCGATGACCAATTGCCTGGGCGAAGAGGGCAAGGGCTTCATCTACCTGATGGGCCAGTTGCCGCAGGAACGCCTGTCGATCGCGGTCGGCACGCAGGCGTCGGCGCAGAAGGCGTTCGACGAGACGGTCGAGTTCACCAAGACGCGCAAGGCCTTCGCTGGCATGGTGTTCGATTTCCAGAACACCAAGTTCGTGCTCGCCGATCTCGCCGCCAAGCTCCAGGTCGGCTGGGCGCATCTCGACTGGGCGATCCAGCGGCATCTGCAGGGCGAGCTGACCCCGACCGAAGGGGCGGCGGCGAAGCTGTGGCACACCGAGCTGCAATGGGAGGTGATGGACAAGTGTCTCCAGCTCCATGGCGGCGCCGGGTACATGAACGAATATCCGATCGCCCGGATGTGGCGCGCGGCGCGGGTGTCGCGGATCTATGGCGGGACGAACGAGATCATGAAGGAGCTGATCGGGCGCAGCCTTTAGCCTTGTTCTCCCTTTTTCTGGAAAGGGGGAGGCCGGTCGAACCCGCATACGACAATCTCACCGATTTGGTGACAGTTCCAATAGTTGCCGGCTACGGGGCGAGATAGATTGCACCTCAATCTCCGGGGGGCGATCATGATCAAGCAAATCGTATCGATAAGCATGCTGCCGATTTTGCTCGGCGGTTGCGCCATTTACAATTTCGCCCCGCCCAACGTCGATGTCAGATATGCGGTCGAAGAGGGCGGCGGCCTCAACACGCAATGCCGCATCCATCCCAACACCCAGCGCGTCATCGAACCCGATATAAAAGGGGCGAGCATCCTGATCGAGAATTTCTCTCTCGCCTATCGGTGTGCCGCCCGGCAATTGGCCGATGGACGGCAGCATTTTGAAGTACCCGCGCTGTTGGCGACGCTTGGGGGCACGACGGCGGCGGCGTTCGGCGCGCCGGCAAGTGTCGCAATCGGGACCGGCGCCGGCGTCGCAGGGTTGAATGGCGCCAAGAGCTACTATGCACCCAAGGACAAACTGTCCGTGCTGGTTGCCGCCGTGGATGCCATCCACTGCATCCGGAACGCTTCGGTTGCCGTGGACAGCTTTGGTTCCACGATCCTGACGGCGGCGGCGCCCACCAGGGACACGCAAGCCGGCGGCGCGCCGGACGCCAGGGCAGCGGCTGCCGCGACATTGCGCGACAACCCCGCCGGTTCGGTTTCGATCACCGCGATCAGTCAATATTTTGCGCTCATCCAGGACGCGTTGCTTGCGGTCGAAAATATCGTGGCGCAACGCCTGGCGAGCGCCGGCGCCTATGCGCCTGACGCCATCGTCAACGAACTCAAGTCGATTGCGGTTAAAAAGGACGAACAATCGGCCGATACGCCGGACAACACCCAGAAAAAAGCTACGATCAAGGCGCAGGCGGCATTGGTGGCCAGGTCGGTGCCGACGGGTGTGGACGAGGCAAGCAAGGCGGCGGCGGTCACATCGGTGCTTTTGCAGATCGATAAGCTCAAACCGCAATTGGATGAGTGCATCGTCAGGGCGAAAATCTAGCCATGCCCTCGGTCGCCGGCTGATCCTGCCGAGCGCAAACCTTGACTTTTTGCGCTGCAGCATTCATATGGCGATCCATCGAGGCGTCATAGCAGCGTGATCGTGTCCCAGGGCACAGGCTCCGTCTCGGTCGTTCAAGCGACAGGCTTCCCAAGTCACGCGGGGTGTCATTCTACCCCCCGCCGCCCGTGCGCCTTTCCGGCGTCCGCGCGCGCATATTCGAAAGATTCCATGACCAATTTCGCAAATCTCGGTCTCGCCGAGCCGCTCGTCCGCGCGCTCGAGGCCAAGGGTTACACCAATCCGACGCCGATCCAGGAACAGGCCATCCCGACCGTGCTCGAAGGCCGCGATCTGCTCGGCATCGCGCAGACCGGCACCGGCAAGACCGCGGCGTTCGTGCTGCCGTCGATCCAGCGCCTGACGGCCAGCGGCAAGCGCGTGCTGCCGACGCATTGCCGCATGCTCGTGCTCGCCCCGACGCGCGAACTCGCCAGCCAGATCGCCGAAAGCGCGCGCGCCTATGGCAAGTTCAGCCGATTGTCGGTCGCGACCGTGTTCGGTGGCACCAGCATCAACAAGAACCGTGCGGACATGAGCCGCGGCGTCGACATCCTGGTCGCGACGCCGGGCCGTTTGATCGATCTGGTCGAACAGCGCTTCGTCAGCCTGCAACTGATCGAGACGCTGGTGCTCGACGAGGCCGACCAGATGCTCGACCTCGGCTTCATCCACGCGCTCAGGAAGATCGTGAAGATGGTGCCGCGCCAGCGTCAGACCCTGTTCTTCTCGGCGACCATGCCGCAGTCGATCCGCAGCCTGGCCGACCAGTTCATCACCAACCCGGCGACCGTCACGATCAAGCCGGCGGCGACCACCGCCGAGCGCGTCGATCAATATGCGACCTTCGTCAATCAGGCGGAGAAGCAGGCGCTGCTGACCATGACGCTCGCCGATCCGGCGATCGACCGCGCCTTGGTCTTCACCCGCACCAAGCACGGCGCCGACCGCGTCGTGCGGCTGCTCGGCCAGAACGGCATCGCCGCCAACGCGATCCACGGCAACAAGTCGCAGCCGCAGCGCGAGCGCGCGCTCGCCGCGTTCAAGTCGGGCGACGTGCCGATCCTGGTCGCGACCGACATCGCCGCGCGCGGGATCGACGTGTCGGGGGTCAGCCACGTGATCAACTTCGAGTTGCCCAACGTGCCCGAGCAATATGTTCACCGCATCGGCCGCACCGCGCGCGCGGGCAATGACGGGATCGCGATCAGCTTCGTCGCGGACGACGAGAAGCCGTACCTGCGCGACATCGAAAAGACGATCCGCCAGAAGGTGCCGCTGAAGGCGCTGCCCGAAGGCTTCCTGGCCGAAGCGGCGCGGCTGGCGTCGGTGCGCAAGAAGGCCGGCCCGGTCGAGGTGCCGCGCGACGAACGTCCGCGCGGTCCCAGCGGCCAGCGCCCGCCGCGCAAGACGCACGATCCGCGTCCCGCCAACCCCTATGCCGCGCGCGGGCGGAACCGCCGGCGGCGCGGCGGCGGCAATCGGGCGCAGGCGAGTGCGTAACCAAATTCCCTCTCCCATCGGGAGAGGGAGGGAGCCGCGAAGCGGCGGAAGGGTGAGGGCAGGGGCGAGCCGATAGCGGCTCGCGCCCCGCCCTCACCCCGCGGCGCTGGCGCGCCTTGCCCCACTCCCGGTGGGAGAGGGGTTTAGTCCCGCACCGTCAGCCACTCGCTGTCCGGCGCGCGGTCGGTGCGCAAGCGGTTGGCCGCTTCATCCGCGTCCTCATACCCGATCGCCATCCCGCAGAAAAGCATGCGCTCGGCCGGCGTCCCCAGGAACGTCTCGATCGTCCGCGGATACATCGCCCAGCATTCCTGCGGGCAGGTCGCGAGCCCCGCCTCGACCGCCAGCAGCATCACGTTCTGCAGATACATGCCGAGGTCCGACCATTGCGGCGGCCCCATCCGCCGGTCGACCGTGCAGAACAACGCCGCCGGCGCGCCGAAGAACTGGAAATTGCGCGCGAACCACATCCGCCGCGCCGCCTTGTCCGCGCGCGGGATGCCGACATGGCCGTACATCGCCTCGCCGACCGCGAAACGGCGGTCGCGATAGGGCGCGGTGAGGTCGCGCGGGTAGATGTCGTAGCCCGGCGTCTCGGTCTCTCCCGCCATCAATCTGGCGGCGACGACGTGTTTCAGTTCGGCGAGGCTGTCGCCCGACACCAGGTCGATATGCCACGGCTGGAGATTGCCGCCGCTGGCGGCCCGCGCCGCCTTGACGCCGATGTCGCGCAGCAATGTCGCATCGACGGCCTTGTCGAGGAACCCGCGCACCGACCGGCGCGCCGCAATGGCTTCGGAAACGTTCATACGGGCACCCTTGCCGAGCCGCGAAACCCCTGCAAGAGGCTGCGTCCAGTAAACACCCGGGAGAATGCCATGCCGATCACCATGTTCAGTTTCGTCGGGCTTTACGATCGCACGCTGACGTCGCTGGCGCACCTGCTCGACAAGGGCGCCGCGTTCGCCACGGAACAGGGCCTCGATCCGGAGGCGATCCTCGACTGGCGGCTGATCGACGACATGCATCCGTTGCGCTTCCAGGCCGAAGTGGTGATCAGCTTCTCGCGTCAATGGACCGCGCGCGCCGCCGGGCTGCCGGTGCCGGAGCGGCTGGCCGATACGGCGAGCCTCGGCGAGCTGCGCGCGGCGATTACGGCCGCGCGGGCCGACCTTGCCGCGCTGACCCCCGAACAATTCGCCGGCCGCGACGACGAACCGCTGACGATCCAGATCACCGACACGATGGAGCCGACGCTCCCCACCGGCCAGTGGCTGTCGGTGTTCGCCACCACCAACATCTATTTCCACCTGTCGATGGCCTACGCGATCCTGCGGATGAAGGGTGTGCCGATCGGCAAGATCGACCTGTTCGCCGGGCGGCTGTAAGTTCCGCCCGCGATGGGATAGGGTCGGGCGATGGAAGAGGTCGTCCCCTCGCCCGACCCCGGCCCGTCGCCGGCGCCCGAGCATGGCACCGTTTATCGCCATCGGCTGGCGACGCGGATCTGGCATTGGGTCAATGCGGTCACGGTCTTCGTGATGATCGGCAGCGGGCTGACCATCCTCAACGCGCACCCGCACCTCTATTGGGGCCAATACGGTGCCAATTACGACCGGCCGTGGCTCGACACGCCGCACTGGCCGTCCTGGCTGACGATCCCGTCGAGCTATAACCTCGCGCTGGCGCGGCGCTGGCACCTGACTTTCGCGCTGGTGCTTGGGTTCGGGCTGCTCGCCTTCATGATCGCCAGCCTGATCAACCGCCATTTCCAGCGCGACCTGCGGGTTCGCGCGAAGGAGGTCGCGCCGCAGCATCTGGCCGCCGATGTGGCGGCGCATGCCCGGTTCGACTTCCGCAATCCCGACGATCCGGCCGCGTATAACACGCTGCAAAAACTGTCCTACGTCGCCACCATCTTCGTCCTGATCCCCGTCATGATCCTGACCGGGCTCGCCATGTCGCCGGCGATGGACGCGGCGTGGCCGTGGCTGGTCGAGATGGTCGGCGGGCGGCAATCGGCGCGGTCGATCCATTTCATCGCGGCGGCGCTGCTGGTGGCGTTCATCGTCGTCCATTTGACGCTCGTCATCCTGGCCGGGCCGGTCGGCGAGGTGAGGTCGATGATCACCGGGCGCTGGCGGTTGCCCGGGAGGCGCGAGCCATGACGATCATCACGCCCCGGATCACCCGGCGCGCGCTGGTCGGGGGCGCGGGCCTGCTGCTGTCGGGTTGCGACCGGCTCGCCGCCCAGCCGGGATTCCGCAAGATCCTGTTCAGCGGCGAGAAGATCAATCTCGGCCTGCAACGCGCGCTCAGCGACCGCGGCGCGCTCGTCCCCGAATTCCGCGCCGACCAGATGTCGCCCCGCTTCCGCACCAACGGCACGCGCAACCCCGACACGCCCGACTATAACGCCCATGTCGCGAGCCGCTTCGTCGACTGGCGGGTGCAGGTCGGCGGCCTGGTCGACCGCCCGCTGCGCTTGAGCATCCGCGATCTCGGCGCGATGCCGCAGCGTGCGCAGATCACGCGGCACGATTGCGTCGAGGGGTGGAGCGCGATCGGCAAGTGGCAGGGGCCGATGCTGGGCACGGTGCTGAAGGCGGCGGGGGTGCGATCGACCGCGCGGTACATCGTGTTCACCTGCGCCGATCTCTACGACGGCGCGCCCTATTACGAATCGATCGACATGGTCGACGCCTTCCATCCCCAGACCATCCTCGCCTGGGCGATGAACGACCAAAGGCTGTCGATCGGCCACGGCGCGCCGGTGCGGCTGCGCGTCGAGCGCCAGCTCGGCTACAAGCACGCCAAGTACGTCGCCCGGGTCGACGCGGTCGCCAGCCTCGACGGGATCGGCGCGGGGCAGGGCGGCTATTGGGAGGATGCGATCGGTTACGATTGGTATGCGGGGATTTAACGGCCTTCCCATCGCCGCAATCGCACACTAGCAGCCATCCGCTATGGCGCTGATCGACACGTTCTTCGCCCGCGCGTTCAAGCGGGGTACGCTCCAGGTCACCTATGCCGACGGCTCGACCAGGAGCTTCGGCACGCCGGACCCCGATTTCCCCGACGTCGCGATCCGCTTCACCGACCGCAAGGCGCCGGGGGCGATCATCCGCGATCCGGCGCTGGGCGTGGCCGAGGCGTTCATGGCGGGACGCGTGGTGATCGACCGGGGCGACATCATGTCGCTGCTGGCGCTGGGAACCAGCAACAATCGCTGGGAAGCGGCGACCGGCGCGCTCGATCCCGGATTCGCGGCGCGGGCCGTGGTCGGGGTCAGGCGCAAGCTCGACCAGTTCAACCGCCTTCGCGCGTCGCGCCAGAACGTCAAGCATCACTACGATATCGGCAACGACTTCTACGACCTGTTCCTCGACGCCGACCGCCAGTATAGCTGCGCCTATTGGCTCGACCCGGACGGCGGGAGCCTGGAACAGGCGCAGCTCGACAAGAAGGCGCACATCGCCGCCAAGCTGGCGCTGAAACCCGGCATGCGCGTGCTCGACATCGGCTGCGGCTGGGGCGGGATGGCGCTCTATCTCCACCAGACCTACGGCGTCGACGTGCTTGGCATCACGCTCAGCGACGAACAGATCCGGATGGCCAACGACCGCGCCGCCGCTTTGGGTGTCGCCGATCACGTCAAGTTCGAGCTGATCGACTATCGCAACCTGACCGGCACGTTCGACCGCATCGTGTCGGTCGGCATGTTCGAGCATGTCGGCCCGCCGCAATACCGCACCTTCTTCAGGAAGTGCCGCGACCTGCTGGCCGAGGACGGCGTGATGCTGCTCCACACGATCGGCCGCGCCGGCGGGCCCGGCGTGACCGACGAGTTCACCGCGCGCTACATCTTTCCGGGCGGTTATATCCCGGCGCTGTCGGAGATCGCGCGGGGCTATGAGGGCCTGCACTACCACATGACCGACTGCGAGGTCCTGCGGCTGCATTACGCCTATACGCTGCAAGCCTGGTACGACCGCGCGATGGCCAACAAGGACAGGATCGTCGCGATGTACGACGAGCCGTTCTTCCGGATGTGGACCTTCTACCTCGCCGGGTCGTGCGTCAGTTTCCGGTTCGGCGGCATGGTCAATTACCAGCTCCAATTCGCCCGCGACCGCAATGCGCTGCCGATCACGCGGGATTATATGCTGACGGAGGAAAAGCGGATCGCGCGACAGGCGTAAGAGTCCGTTTGGAAATGCGCTGTGGGCGCATTTCGCGGTGCCGGCCCGCTCCCCCACCCGACCGCCCATAGAATAAACTGATTGGGCGGTCGGGTGGGGGAGCGGGCCGGCACCGCCTGGAATTCGCTCTTCCGCGAATTCCCAAACAGACCTGCTCAGTTCACTGACTCCGCCGGCCCGGTGCGGCGATACACGCCGAAGAAGCTGACGTTCATGCCGCCGCAGCCCAGATTGTCGGTGACGATTAGGTAGGGCGGCGCGAGCCGCATCGCGATCCGGCAATCGCCGCCGTCGTCGCCCGCGACCGGGCCGAACCGATCGGGCGCGGGCCTGCCGCTGCCGGCAATCTCGCCGACATGAACGCCGCCGTTCCTGACCCGCTGGGGGTCGTGCGATCCCCACATGGCATTGCCCCGGAACGAGACCGAGCCGCCGGCGCCGACCGCGATATCGATCTCCGCTTCATCGTCGGCCATCCAATGCCCGCCCCAGGCGGCGGGCGGGGGCGTCGCCGGAGGCAGCGGCGTGACGGCGGTACTTTCGATCCATCCCTTGGTCGTATGCCCGCGCCCGTCGTTGAAGGTCGCGAAGACGAAACCGCCGCGCCGTTCACCGATCAGCACGACATCGCCCGCCACCAGATGCGCGGGACGGCGGCACCGGGCGGTCGGCGCCGGACAGCCCGCGCGCTCGCTCCGATCGTAATGGAAATGCGGCGACAGCGCCGGTTTCACCCGGGCCAGGCTCGCGTCGAACAAGGGTTGCGCCATCAGCGCCTCCTGCGCGGGCGCGGCGGACCCGGCGGCAAGCGCCGCGACCATGCCGGCCCGGAGGGTCATCCTGTGCATCACGCCCTTTCCATCCAGTACGCCTGAAACGTCACCAACGTTACAATCCGTCTAGCCCGCCCATGCCGCCGCGATCAATTCGTCCAACACCGCGGCATCCACGTCCGACAGGCTCTTGATATAGAGACACCCCTTGCCGGTGGCATGCTTGCCGAGCCGGGCGACGATCGCGGCATTGTGCTCGATTCCCATACCGTACAGCGTCAGCGCGGCTTTGCGCGGCGAGAAGCCGATCCTGCAGATGCTGCCTTCGCGTCCGCTTTCGTATTTGTAGTGGTTGACGCCGAACCCGACGATCGACGGCCCCCACATCGTCGGCGGCTCGCCGGAAATGCGCGCCATCGCGGCGCATACCGCTTCCGCGTCGGCGCGGCGCGGTTGGCCGATCGCCGCAAGGTACGCCGCCGGATCGGTCGCGGTCGCCTGAGTCTTGTTCCCGGCCATGGCAAAGCGTCTCCTGTCGGCGCTGAAAGGTCACACCAGGGTCACACTAACGCGGCGTTCCCGATTTGGCGGACGCCGGTCAGAAAAGTCGCAACGTCGTCATCCGGTCCGGTCGAATCCAGGACAGGCCGAGGCTGACATACGAAATCCTACATTCCAAGCTTTCCTCGACCGCTTGGCGAAGCGGGACCCCCCTGAGTTCACAAACGAAGTGCAACACCTGAGACAGGTGCTGCCATGTCGACCTACAGCCAGTTATCGCTTGCGGAACGGTGTTCGATTGCCCGGCTTCGCGAAGCCGGGCAATCGCTCCGGCAAATCGCTGCAACT
>Ga0153956_1000621_pt1 | contig 37818 bp, 40 predicted proteins | sample TSFL040MetaG_FD_104704 | JGI IMG/M metagenome (GOLD analysis project Ga0153956, IMG submission 104704) | Attine ant fungus gardens microbial communities from Florida, USA - TSFL040 MetaG | ecosystem: Host-associated > Fungi > Mycelium > Unclassified | place: USA: Florida, Wekiwa Springs... | reverse complement strand
GCTGAACTGCCTGCCTGGCTGCACAGATACAACTGGCATCGCCCACACGGCAGCCTAAAGTCAAAACCACCCATCAGTCGCCTCGATCTAACCCGGGACAACCTCTTGAGGCTCCACAACTAGGCCGCGCCCGGCCGGCTTGCGCCGGAAAGGCGTTTGATTAAGGTGCATTGCCCGCGCGGCGCGCCGAACTACGGAACAAATGGCAGACTCTATTCGCATCTCGGTCGACGCCATGGGCGGGGACAACGGACCGGAGGTATCTGTGCACGGTGCCGCGCTGGCCCTGCGCGAGCGCAAGAACGTGAGCTTCATCTTCCATGGCCGCGAAGCCGAACTCACCCCGCTGCTCGAAAAATACCCCGAGCTGAAGCCGGTGAGCCGCGTCGTTCATTCCGAAACCGTCATCGCCATGGACGAAAAGCCCTCGCAGGCGCTGCGCAAGGGCAGGGGCAATTCCTCGATGTGGGCCGCGCTGCAGTCGGTCAAGGACGGCGAAGCCGATGTCGCCGTCTCGGGCGGCAATACCGGCGCGCTGATGGCCATGGCGACCTTTTGCCTCCGTCCCATCGAAGGTATTTCACGTCCCGCCATCGCCGCCATCTGGCCGACACTGCGCGCCGATATCGTCGTGCTCGATGTGGGCGCCACCATCGGCGGCGACGCCAAGCAGCTCGTCGACTTCTCGATCCTCGGGGCTGCGCTCGCGCGGGCCTTGTTCGACCAGGAGAACCCCTCGATCGGCCTCCTCAACGTGGGCACCGAAGAGATGAAGGGCCACGACGAGGTCAAGGAAGCCGCCGCCATGCTCGGCCACGCCAGCGGCGAGGGCTTCGTCTATCACGGCTTCGTCGAGGGCGACGACATCGGCAAGGGCACCGTCGACGTCGTCGTCACCGAAGGCTTTACCGGCAATATCGCGCTGAAGACGGCCGAGGGCACCGCGCGGCAGGTCGGCACGTATCTGCGCAATGCGCTCAGGGCCGACATCTTCTCCATGCTCGGCGCAATGCTCGCCGGCAAGGCGCTTAACGCCATCCGCCGCAAGCTCGATCCCCGCAACATCAATGGCGGCGTGTTCCTCGGGCTCAACGGCATCGTCATCAAGAGCCACGGCAGCACCGACGAAGTGGGCTTCAAGAGTGCGCTCGGCTTGGCTTACGAAATGGCGCGGGCCCGGCTCATCGACAAGATTTCCGAAGGCATGCGGCGTTTCCCGGCCTTCCCGGCGACGCCTGCGCCGCTGCCAACCGATAGAGAGGCGAAATCCGCGTGAGTACTTTGCGGTCCATCGTGCGTGGCGTCGGCAGCTACCTGCCCGCGCGGGTCATGACCAATGCCGAACTGGCGCTGACGATCGATACGTCGGACGAATGGATTCAGCAGCGCGTCGGCATCAAGCAGCGGCACATCGCCGCCGATGACGAGTTCACGTCCGACCTCGCGGTTCACGCCGCGCGCCGCGCGCTCGACAATGCCCGCCTGTCGGCCGACGACATCGACCTGATCATCGTCGCCACCACCACGCCCGACCTGACCTTCCCGTCCACCGCGACGCTGGTGCAGCAAAAGCTCGGCATGCACCATGGCTTCGCCTTCGACATCCAGGCGGTCTGCTCTGGCTTCGTCTACGGCATGGTCACCGCCGACTCGTATCTGAAGAACGGCATGGCCCGCCGCGTGCTGGTCATCGGTGCCGAGACGGCGACGCGCATCCTCGACTGGACCGACCGCACCACCTGCGTGCTGTTCGGCGATGGCGCCGGCGCCGCAGTGCTCGAACTGGGTGGCGATGGCGAACGTGGCATCCTCGCCTCGTCGCTGCGCTCCGACGGGCATTTCGCCGACAAGCTCAACACCACCGGCGGCGTGTCCTCGACCCGCTCGATCGGCGCCATCCACATGGAGGGCAAGGAGGTCTTCCGCCACGCCGTCGGCAAGATCACCGACGTGGTTGAAAACGTCCTCAGCGCCACCGGCTACACCGTCAAGGACCTCGACTGGTTCGTGCCGCACCAAGCCAACCGTCGCATCATCGAGGGGGCCGGCGAAAAGCTCCACATTCCCCTCGACAAGGTGGTGATCACCGTCGACCGCCACGCCAACACCTCCGCCGCCTCGGTGCCGCTGGCGCTGACCGATGCCGTCACGGACGGCCGCATCAAGCGCGGCGATCTGGTGATGATCGAGGCGATGGGCGGCGGCTTTACCTGGGGCGCATCGCTCATTCGCTGGTGAAGCGCACGCTTTTGTCCCGGCGGTTGCCTTAATTGCTTATGGGGGCTAGTCTTTCCCCATCCTGCGGTCACGGCGCCGAGGGGATATGGGACCCGCTTGCGGAACGGGAGAGGGGCATGGCGCAAAAGACAGTCACGCGGGCGGACCTCGCCGAGGCCGTCTATGAGTCGGTCGGCCTGTCGCGGACGGAGTCGGCCGAACTGGTCGAACGATTTCTCGCGCTCATCGGCGATGCGCTGGTCGAGGGTGAAAACGTCAAGCTCTCCTCTTTCGGCTCGTTCCAGGTCCGCTCCAAGAACCAGCGCATCGGCCGCAACCCGAAAACCGGCGAGGAAGTGCCGATCCTGCCGCGACAAGTTCTGGTGTTCAAACCCAGCAACGTGTTGAAATCCAAGATCAACAAATCTATGGTTCGCGCTGGAAAATAAGCCTTTCTTGCGAAAGGACCCAGGGTGGACAAGTCTCCCGACGCGTTCCGGACAATCTCTGAGGCGGCTCAGGAACTCGACTTGCCCCAGCATGTCCTGCGGTTCTGGGAGACGCGCTTCTCGACCATCAAGCCGCTGAAGCGCGGCGGCGGGCGGCGCTATTACCGGCCCGAAGACGTGCTGCTGCTCAAGGGCATCCGCCACCTCCTCTACGATCAGGGCTTTACCATCAAGGGCGTCCAGAAGATCCTCAAGGATCAGGGCGCGCGCCATGTCGTCGCCATCGGCAATGGGGGCGCCGTCGCCGAGTTGCCGTCGCCCGACGACGAGATCGAGGCGGGCATCGAGCCGGTCGTCGAGGCCGTCGATGAGGCCCCCTCGCCGCCGCCCAAGCTGTCGCTGAGCGATACCGACCGCGAGCGGCTGCACGCGGTGCTGCGCGATCTGCTCGAATGCAAGCGCCTGCTCGAGCGCGCCCGCGAATAGCAGGGAGCCGGACTTTCGCCCGGCTCCCTGATCGATCCGCTCGCTCAGCGCGAGGCGTGCTTGGGGATGGTCACGTCCGGCAGCAGCAGCGTCAGCAGCACGGTCAGCAGGTAGACCGCTCCCGCGAACCAGTACACCGGCGTGAACCCCAGATAATATGCGTGGAGCACGACGTCGCGCGTGGCGTCGGGCAGGGCGTCCACCACCTTGGGCGCCAGCGCCGACAGCCCGCCCGGCACGAATGCCGCCACATCGGCCCGCAGCGTCTTGCTGGACGTCGTCAGCCCCAGCACCATGATGGCGCCGTTGAGCGCGAGCCCGAGGCTGGCCCCCACCGTGCGGGCCTGCGTAATGAGTCCCGTCGCCGCTCCGATGTCCTGCAGCGGCGCAGCCGCCTGGATCGCCACGATCAGCGTCTGCATGGTGAGGCCCATGCTGATACCGAACCCGAGGAAGCTGAGCCCCAGCGCCCAGAGCGGCGTGTGCTGGTCGGCGAACGCGTAGAACACCATCAGCAGCACGCCGATGGCCGACCCGGCGACCGGCAGCCATTTGTAGCGGCCGGTCGCCGCCACCAGCCGGCCCGCGAGGATCGAGGTGACCGCCACCGCGATCGACATCGGCACGAACAGCAGCCCGAGCGCCGCTGGCGCGAGCCCCGTGACCGTCTGCATATAGAGCGCAAAGTAGAAATAGAGCCCCAGCGTCGTCGCACCGCCGAGGACCGAGATCACCGTCACCAGCGAGATCGTCCGGTTGGCGAACAGCCGCAGCGGAATGATCGGCTCGGCCGCGCGCCGCTCGACCATGATGAAGCCGGCAATCAGCACCGCGGCAGCAACCGGCAGCGCGAAGGTCAGCCAGTCCGCGCCGGCCGGATCGAGCACATGGTCGCTCCAGTAGACGACGGCGATCGTCGACAGCGCGAGCAGGATGCCGCCGGCGTAGTCGATCTGGTGCTTGCGCTCGTTGGACTTGCGCGGCATCGCCGTCACGATGACGATGAGGATCGCGAGCCCGACCGGCAGGTTCACGAGGAAGATCGAGCGCCAGCCGAGCGCATCGGTGAGCCAGCCGCCGCCCACCGGCCCCAGCACCGACGACAGCGTGAACACCGCCGAGGAATAGCCCTGGTATTTGGCGCGGTCGCGCGGCTCGAACAGTTCGCCGATGATGGCGAACGCCGAAACCATCAGCCCGCCGCCGCCAAAACCCTGGAGGATGCGGGCGCCGATCAGCGCCTCCATCGACCAGGCGAACCCGCACAGCAACGAGCCCGCAAGGAATAGCAGCACCGCGACGATCACGATGAACTTGCGCCCGAACATGTCGCCGAGCTTGCCGTAGAACGGCGCTACGGCCGCAGTGGACAACAGATAGGCCGCCCCGACCCAGCCGAGCAAATGCACATTGCCGAGGTCGCCGGCGATGGTGGGAAGGGCGGTCACGACGATGTTCATGTCGAGCGTGGCCATGAACATCGCGAGCAGCGCGCTGAAATAAATGATGAGCGTTGTGCGGCTGGGAGCCGCGGCGGACGCCAGAGGAACTTGAGCTTCAATGGTCATAACGAACCCTCTCGGAAAAGAGCCCGGCCTTATGTGCTACTGGCACATATATGTCAATGACATAGATATGACATTGGCACATGCTTGCGTCATGCATGGGAATGCTTGTGTCATAGATGCGGATGTGATAAGGGCCCGATAATGAAAAATCCCGATGGACCGCAGTTCGCCTGCGCCCAGTCCAGTCCGGCCAAGGACGCCGAGAGCCTCCGCGACGCCGGCTTCAGCCCTGAAGCCGCCGAGGCGATCGTGACGATCGATGCGGCCATGGTGCGCATTCGGCGCAGCCTGATGCGGCGGGAGTCGGCCGCCGCCATCCTCGCCGAACTCGACCCGGGCCTCGATCTGCAAAAGCTCGATGTCATGAGCGCCGTCATGCACTGGCATCCGGAAAATGACGCCGATGCGGCGCGCGAGGTGACGGTCGGCACTGTGGCCGAGCGCATGGGCATCGACCCGTCCCGGGCCAGCCGCCTCGTCGCCGATGTGGTCGAGGCCGGCTACATCCGCCGCATGGCCTCACAGCTCGATTCGCGCCGCATCGTGCTCGAGCCCACCGACAAGGGCGTGGCGTTCGGCGAAGAATTCCGGGCGCGCAAGACCGCCATGATGACCGCCGGCATGCGCCGCTGGACCGAGGCGGAGCTGGTGGGTTTTGCCGCGCTGCTCGAACGCTTCAGCCACTGGACGCGTCAGGGCCCCGACGATCGACGGACCTAGGTTTCCGCGACTCGTTGCCCTCAGCTAGCCTTTGGCGCAGCCGCGGATCACGGCCTGCAGCTCCTGCATGTGCTTGTCGGCGTTGAGCAGTTGCAGCCTGAACCGCTGTTTGTCGGCATCGGTCTTGGCACCGCCCAGTTGCGCCGCCGCCTGGTAATACTGGTCCTGCAGCGATTTGAGGTCCGACGCATTCTTTGCGTCGTCGCACCCGGCCGCCTGCGCGGCAGCGCTTCCGAGCAGGGCGATCAGGAGGGCGAAGGCGAAAACGCGCATGATTCTATCCAAATGCCGTAATGCGTCACGGCAGCAGGCACCAGCTTCATGGCAATTGGAGGGAAATGGTCGGAGTGGCCGGATTTGAACCGACGACCCTTTGTCCCCCAGACAAATGCGCTACCAGGCTGCGCTACACCCCGACTGGCGGATGCCGTACCGAACCGGGCGGTGCGAGGCAAGGGGTGATTTTGTGGCAATGCCGTCGAAAGCCGAAAGAACCGCATAAACCGCGTTTTTGCCCAACCCATAGGGCCGGTCCCGGAAATTCCGCGACCGGCCCCGAACGACCCATACCTATGCGGCTCGCGGCCCCGGATCGTCGCCGTCCTCTCCGGCAGGCGGCAACACCTGCGTCACCGTCAGCACCTGCGTTCTGAGATCGCGGGTGAGCCAGGTGATGGATTGGCCCCACCTGAGGCCGATCAGCGCCGTGCCGACGGGCGTCAGCACCGAGATGCGGCCCTTGGCGATATCGGCGTCCTTGGGCAGCACGACCTGTACGGCGCGATCGTTGTTGCCCTCGGTGCGGAAATGCACGGTCGAGCCGATGCGCACGATATCGGCGGGCACGGCGTTGTCGGGCACCACATGCGCCCGTTCCAGCTCGTGCAGCAGCCAGTCGGAGTCGGCGGCCGTATGGCCCGGACCCGCCATGGCGAGCGACAGCAATTGCCGGTGTTCTTCGCGGCCGAGGACGATCTCGGGCGACAGCTTGAAATCCGCGATGGAGATGGTGGTCATAGCGCCTACCTCATTGCGCCCCGACGCGGCACGGCGAGGCTTTGAGTGAATGATGAGTGAGATGGTCGGCGCCGGAATTCGGCAACACATGCGCTCGCAGCCCTAGGCCCGGCGGGCGCCTTGCGCCTGAGCCTAGGGGAGCGTTCTCGCCGCGGTACGGTTCCGCAGGGCGCTCAGCAATGATGCTCGAAACGTCACGCAGCCAACGTAAGACCGGTCCACCGAGAGTCAACCCACGCACCAGGCGCCACCACGCCGGGCCGGCAGCACCGGACTATCGGCCTTCCGGTGCTTACCTTAGTCCGAAACCCTGCGCCGCTTTCATCATCTGGATTTGCATCGAGGCAGGCGCGAGCGCGCAGAGCGAATAAGCGAGAAAATATCCGATGGCATCCGGCAAGAGGAAGTAGCGGCAGTCTGCTGGGGTCAACATCCCGTTGCGCGCCAAACGTTTGGCTGCGCGAGAGGCCTGTCGGTTGATGTATTTGCGAAGAAGCGCGCCGGTCTCTGAGTCCCGTTCGGTCGCCAGCAGGTCCTTGGCCACTCGCATCGAATAGATATCGGCCAGGGCGCGGGGCTTGCCCCGGGTCACTGTCGATGCTTCCCGATGATAGATCGCGCCTACGCTACTGGCGCAGACCATCGCGCGGTTTTGCGCCATCAACGTCAACCACAACGAGGTGTCGCCGCCACGCGTACATTTGCCGGCGGGAAAGCCGCCGGCGGCTTGAAGCGCGGATTTGCGGACCGTAGCGACGTTGGTGTGTAACGGAGTTCTACCTAAATTCACGGCCCGCACGAACTCGTTGAAGTCGAGACGTTTAGGGGCACCGTCCGTCATTGACCGCAGAAATTCTCCGCGGGTCTCTCTGCCGTTGGGCCAGACGTCCAGCCATCCCTCCGAGACGATGTTAATCTCGGGGTTTTGCTCAATAAGCCCTGCCATGTTGGCAAGGTGCGTCGGCAGCCATTCGTCGTCGGCGTCGAGGAACGCGATCCATTCGCCGCGGGCACGCTCGATGCCAAGATTTCGCGCCGCGTAGCCGCCCGGGCCGGGCACGTCGCGCCGCAATTTTACAATGCGAGGGTCGTCGAACGTGGCCAGCACATCGGTGCTACCGTCGGTGGAGGCATCGTCGACGACAATGAGTTCGAACGTGCCAATCGTCTGAGCCAGAACTGAGTTCAGAGCGCGCGCCACGAAGTCGCGCTTGTTGTGCATCGGCACAACGACAGAAATAACAGGAGTAGTCACAACGCGTCTTCCCAATATACGAGGCTAGTTAGCCCGGACCGATCGCCATATGCAAGCCGCAGCGGGTGGCCATCCGTTGCCTCGACTTAGGGGTTTTGCGCATCGCTCGATGAGACTGCTGCCACTCGCACCATCGTTGATCGGCGGTCGGTCTGCCCAGAGGCAGGTCCCGACAACTAGCCGGCTCGCTCTCCGAAGCAGGTGATGACGTGAACGCGCCATGCATCTCCTGGCAAGCCTTTTCCGATCGCGTCGATGACGAAGACGGGTCCGGAACTGGTAACTGTATGCGACACGTGGTGGATACGAGCGAAGTCTGGCGACACGGTGGTCGCGGCGACATATTTAATCCGCCGGACCTTGAGGTCGCGCCAGCCGATGGTCGTTAGCGCGATCATCTCGCCATACACATCGCCTCTGTGGGCCGCCTGGATCGGCACGGTAAATTCATCTGCGCTGTTCTCTAAAACGTCCCCCGCGGGACGATTTGCCAGACGCTTCGGCCGCAATGCCTTGTGGGCGATCATTTTGATCAACGATCGTTCATTGATGGACGAACGCGACGTAATGACCGGAGCGCTAAGGCTGGTAACCCGGGCGGAGAGCTGCGCCATCTTCAGGCATTGCCCCCATCGCTCGCGGCCTCCGAACAGCACATAGTCAATCGAGGTGTCGGGGTGGGTGATGACGAGCTTGTCTCGTGCCCTATCGCCAAGCGACAAACTCCAGCGGGCCGTCGCCTTACCCTCGGGCGAGAGGTGGTATGGCATCAGTTCGCCGGCGATCGGGTCCCCGAACTGCGGAGCCAGCACGAAATCTCCGTGATCGTCGATATGGACGGAAGGAAAAGACACGCCGTTTTCGCTGATGACATCGCCCGCAAAGGTCCAGTCGACGGCATTTGAGCTGGTAAAATGGACAATTCGCTTGTCGGCCGGAGTGACCAGGGCCTCGCAGAAGAGGTGCAGGGTCTCGTCTCTGGGGTCTCGCCGAATAAACGGATCGGCGATGAAGCGGGCCGGGTAGGGCAGGTTGTCCGGACCGATCACCGCCGACGACGTGGCATGACCGTTCGCGACGTACCTGTGAAAATGCTCAACGACCGTCATTTGCTTTCAAGTCTTCTTAAAAAGGTCGCGTCCGAGAGTCCTGGAGACGGTATCGGTCAGCGACGTGGAGTGCGTGCTTTTCGAGAATATCAGTTTGGGAGGGTGGGGCGCATGCCCCAGCCCCGTCATGTCCATGATCTTGGTCTCAAATGCTCGAGGGTCCCGGCAAAAATCGGCGTATGAAACAATCGTGCTTCGGGTGAAGGCCTCCCGGCTCGCCTCGATCATCGTATAGAGTCCCGTAGCTGCATGGCGCAGTCCTCGATGGGATCGTCGCATTCCGGGAAGTCCGGTAACGGCCGCACACCCCATCTGACCCCGGTAGTTCCATGGCGCGCCATCCTCATGGCTAGCATACTCGCGACCGTATCGCTTGGATCGCGAACAACATGGATCAAAACCGTTTTTGACCAGGAACGCGCGAGAATAGAAAGATGATGAACGTCGGCAATTCGTTTGTTTACAAAGATTGATTTTCGACCCCCGGTAAGAGACACGGCGTTTCGACAGACATATCGACAAATTTTTTCGCTGTTTCGCGAGGCGAGGACGCTTTCCCGACCGTGGCCGCCGCCCCACGGGCCATTTAGCCGACGGTGTCTTCGCAATAGCCCTATTGTTGGCAGGGCAAGCCACCATGGCAGGCGACCCTCAGTGACTCTCATCGCTTGCGGAAAGCATGCGGCGTCGCTCATTGAGGCGATGTACCGACCGACTATGGACGTTCCGGATCGCGGTGCTCCCGCAACTATAACGGCAGTATCCATCGCAAGCGGTCCCCTAACCCCGCATGCATTATACAAAATCTGCTTTGCCGAACCAAGCCCACCTGCTTTCACATCCATGCCGCGGAAGCTGGAACGAGCTTGTCTCGCAGGGAGATCGCTCGCTCGCCGTTGCGATCGAACGCCGAGGTGACCTTGAGGGCACAGGCGCTTGGCGCGTGACGGTGGCGCCGCTGCGCCTCGCGCGCATAGCGGTCGGCCCGGTGCCTTCGCGGCGTGGCCCGACGCTCTACCTCATACCAGCGCCGACAGCCGCTTCTGCTCGCCGGGGAGGACCTTGTTGTAGGCGGCGGTGACGCCCCAGATGAGGCCGCCGACCAGCCAGAAATGCCGCCAATGGTCGAGGTCGATGATCGCCGCCTCCACGCATAGCGGCACCCACACCGCGATCAGCGGGATCAGCAGCAGCCGGTTGGGCGAGCCGCGTGCCACAAAGCGGATGCCCCGCCACATCGTGACGCCGACGAACAGGAAGAACATCAGCCCGCCGCCCCAGCCATAGACGTGCAGCACGTCGACATAGCTGTCGTGCGGCTCTTCCCTGACGCGCAGATTGCGGAACTCGTACGGGCCGATGCCCCACGGGTTGGCGAGCGCCAGCTCGAATGCGTAGCCCTGCCGGCCGAAGCGCCCGCTGTCGCCCTCGTCGTAGTTCTGCGCCTGGGCGCGCACGTCGAACAGTTCCTGCACCTTGGGGATCGACAGCAGCCCGCCGATGGCGACGATCATCAGCATGATGCCCAGCAGCGCCGTCAGCAGCATGCGCACCTTCTCCTTGGCGTTCGCCACGCCGAAAAAGCAGATGACGTAGACCGCAATCGCCGACGCCGCGAAATGCCCCCACGCGGCGCGTGAAAAGCTCGCGAACACGCCCACCGCAATCGCCATGAAGACGCCGCCGGCGATCACCGCGCGCTTCGGGCGGCCAAGCAGCACCCGCTGCAGCGCATACATCGCCGGCAGGATCAGGAACGGTCCGAACACGTTGGGGTCGTTGAACAGCGCCTTGGCCCGGCCGTAGAGCGTCAGCAGGTCGTGGCCGGGGATCACGCCGAGATAGCCGAGCGTCCCCATCAGCGCCGAGATCGTCGCCGCGATCACGTACCAGTTGACGATGAGCCGCATCCGCTCCTGCGGCCGCTCGGCGACGAAGTTCGCCACCCAGAAGCTGGTGAAGAACAGAAAGATCGTCACCACCTGGAACGTCAGCGCATTCGGGATCTCGGTGAATTTCGGCTGGAAGCCGGCGATCACCGCGAAGGGGATGAAAGTCGCCCACAGCACCAGCAGCCCGAGCGTCGAGCGGTGGAACGCGAAGCTGCCGGCAAACAGCGAAGCCCCGAGCACGAGGAAGAACACCAGTTCATACGGCGACGGCTCGGTGATCACCACGCTGCCGCTGAAAATCCAGAACGCCACGGTCCAGTCGAGCAGCCGGGCAAAGCGCGCCTTGAGGAACGCGCTGCCATCGGCGCGCTGCCGCGCTACACCGATCGGGCCGGCATCCGCGACGGCCATCTCAGTAGGCGTTTTCGGATTTCGACAGCAGCGAGAACGGCGTCATCACGAGGATGTAGAGGTCGAGCAATATCGACCACTTTTCAATGTAGTAGAGGTCGTGCTGGACTCGCTGCATGATCTTGTCGACCGTGTCGGTTTCGCCGCGCCAGCCATGGATCTGCGCCCAGCCGGTGATCCCGGGCTTCACCTTGTGGCGGGCGAAATAGCCTTCTACTGCCTCGTAATAGAGCTGGTTGTCGGCCTTCGCCTGCAGCGCATGCGGCCGCGGCCCGACGATCGAGAGCTCACCGCGCAGCACGTTGAACAGTTGCGGCAGTTCGTCGATCGAGGTCTTCCTGATGAACCGGCCGACGCGGGTCACGCGCGGATCGCCCTTGGTCACCAGCTTGCTCGCGGTGGCGTCGAGCATGTCGGTGCGCATCGAGCGGAACTTGTAGATCTCGATCAGCTCGTTGTTGAAGCCGTGGCGCTTCTGCTTGAAGAACACCGGCCCCGGGCTGTCGAGCTTGACCGCAATGGCGGTGGCGACCATCACCGGCGACAGCACGATCAGCGCCACCAGCGCCACCAGCATGTCGAACAGCCATTTGAAAATGAGGTTCCAGTCCGAGATCGGCCGGTCGGCCATGTCGAACACCGGCACGTCGCCGACATAGGAGTACGCCTTCGACGTAAAGCGCAGCTTGCTCATATGCGCGCTGAGCCGGATGTCGACCGGCAGCACCCAGAGTTGCGTCAGCATCTCGAGCACGCGTTTTTCCGCGCTCAGCGGCATCGACACGATCACGAGGTCCACCCGCGTCAGCCGCGCGAATTCGAGCAGGTCCGCGACCCGGCCGAGCTTGGGCAGGCTGGCGACGGATTCGGGCGAGCGCTCGTCGTTGCGGTCGTCGAACAGCCCCAGCAGCCGCACATCGGCGCCGGCGCTCCTGCGGATCGAGTCCACCAGCACTTCGGCATCGTGGCCGCCGCCGACGATGACCGTGCGGCGCTTGAGCTTGCCCTCGCGCGTCCATTGCAGCACCACCGCGCGCAGCGACAGCCGGAACGCCACCAGCAGCAGCGCGCCTGCGGCGTACCAGCTCACCAGCCATACGCGGGAGACGAGCTCGGAACTCTTGAACAGGAACGCGAGGGCGACCAGCACCGCGAACACCAGCGTCCACGCCGCGAGCACCCGCCAGGTCTGCTGCACCAGCGTGCGATAGGCCGCCACGCGGTGCGTTCGCGCGGCGTTGAACAGCACGTTGGCGGCAAGCGTCACCACGAGGATGGTCGGGATATAGACCGCATGCTGGCCGGGCTCGACATAGCTCGCAAAGATCGCAAAGCCGAGCGTCGCCAGCAGCGCCGCCTCGACCACCTGAGCAATGCCGACGATCACCGCGCTCGGATAGCTCGCCTCGATCGGCGCCGCCACGATACTTCGCGCTTCCGTGCTGAGTTCGCCCGGCGCCGCGCCCGATTTGCGCGCCACGTGGCTGAGAACGGCTTGAGCGGGGTCGAGGCGGAACATGTCCGGATAGGTCCAGGAACTGGGATTACACGCTGAAATGTAAGGAAGAAGGCGTGAAGACCGAATGAAAACCGCTTGGTATGTTTAATCGGTCGGGCTTGAGTCAAATGCCCCGGTTCGGCTGCTCAATGCCCGCGCCGCCGCGCCAGCACCTCGCGGTAGAGCGCCTCGATCTGGTCGACCATGTGGGTGATGGTGAAGCGCGGCCGGATATAGTCGAGCCGCACCTTCGCCTCCGCCCGCGCCGCGTCCGGATCGTCCATGAAGCCCTGCATCGCCGCGCGCAGCGCCGCAGTATCTGCCGGCGGAAACAGCCGGTCGCTGGTCGGCCCGAAGATCTCGGTGATGCCGCCGACATTGGTCGAGAGCACCGGCCGGTTCGCCGACGCACCCTCGAGGATCACATAGGGCAGGGACTCGGCCAGCGAGGCGACGACGAGGCAGCGGCCGCGAATCAGCGCCTCGCGCACCGGCTTCACCCCCAGCAGCTCGATCCGGTCGCCGAGTCCGAGCCGGGCGATGCGGTCCCTTGTCGCCTCGAACTCCGGTCCGCTCCCGGCCATCGCGAGGGTCGCCGGCCGGCCGTCCGGCGCCTTGACGTCGGTCAGCGCCTCGATCAGGTAGCCGATGCCTTTGGCCTCGCGAAACTCGCCCACGAACACGAAGTCATGCGCGTTGTCGTCGCAGGGCAGGGGGTCGAATTCATTGGGCGCCAGCCCGTTGTGGATCACCGCCTCCTCGCAGGGCGGCCTGCCGATCAGCCGGTGAAAGGCCCGCTGCGCATAGGCGCTCTCGTAGATATAGGCGTCGGTGATCACCCCGATGCCGTGCTCGATCGAGCGGAACATGTCGCCGACCGCGGTATTGGGCTTGTAGTTGAGCACGCCGCCATGCGGCGTGTTGAGCGCCACCCGGTCCCTGCGGCCGAACCGCGCCAGCCGCGCATGCACGCCGCCTTTGCTGCCGTGGCCGTGCAGCACCTCGATGTCCAGCCGGCTCGCCAGCGCCCGCACCCTGAACGGCGTGGTGAAATCGCTGACCCCGATGGTCCGCGGCATCGGAAAATAATAGGTGCCGAGCGCGATCGACGGCGCCAGCGCCCTGAGCCGCTGCCCGGTCAGCGCGTCCGAGGTGAGGCTGTCGGCAACCACTCCGATCTGGTGCCCGCGCTTCGCCAGCTCCTCGGTCAGGTCGTACACATGCCGGAACAGCCCCCCGACAGGCGCGCGCAGGACTTGCAGGATGCGAAGCGGCTGATCGGGCATTGGAGTGAGCTGTCTTCCACGGTGTCATTCCCGCGCCGGCGGGAATCCAGGCTGCGCTCGCGGACATCCCGACAACCCGGCCTGGCTTCCCGCCTGCGCGGGAATGACACTGCGGATGATCGAATAAAGCCGCGTTAAAGCCAGCGCTCGGCGATGACGATGGTATCCCCGGGGTAAATCGGGAAATCGAGGTCGACGTCGTTCTTCTGCATCTGGTCGCCGACCCGGCGATAGATCGTCGCCCGGCTGCGGTTGGCGGTATCGGCGTAGCCGCCCGCCGTCGAGATGGCCGCGCGCACCGTCATCCCCGAGACGTAGGCGAACTGGCCGCCGGCCTTGACCGCACCCTGGATGAAGAATGGCCGGTAGGTGTCGATCTCGACGCTGACATTGGGGTTGCGCATGAACCCGTCGGCCAGCGCCGCGGCCAGGGCGCCGCCGGCCTCCGAGGTCGTGAGTCCGCGCACCGGCACCGGCCCGACCAGCGGGAACGAAACCGTGCCGTCGTCGTCGACCTTGTAGGTCTTGCTGAGGCTGTCGTCGCCATAGACCGTGACGCGCAGGATATCGCCGCCATCGAGCGTGTAGGGTCCGCGCACCTCGAGCGGATAGCTCTTGGCGTTGTTGAGCGAACACGCCGCCAACGGCAGGAGGACCAGGAGAAGGGCGAGCTGCAGCCAGCGCATGGAGATGGACCCGAGAATCTGCGCCTGAATGTCGGTCCCGTATGGTTAACAATGTGCTTATAGCGGGCGCGCCCAATTGCGCTTTGCAACGGCCTTAACCGAATATTGACCACGCACGGCCGATAAATCCTGCGACGAAACAGGGATCGCGCCGATGACGGTCGAATCGAGCGACGCTCAGGATTTGCGGATGGACGTGGGCGCGCTGTTCGGCGCGCTGTGGGCGCGTGCGCTGCGCATCCTGATCGTCACGGTGCTGCTCGTGGTGGCGAGCTTCGTCGTCCTGATGTTCATTCCCAAGATGTACGAGTCGAGCGCCACGCTGCTCGTGGAAGACCGCTCCAATCTCTACACCGAACCCGCGACCTCGGCCGCGCCGTCGGGCGGCGGCGTGTCGATCGATGTGCTGATCTCGAGCCAGATCGAGCTGATCAAATCCCGCGACACGCTGCTGGCGGTCATCGATACGCTGAAACTGCGTTCCGATCCCGAATTTGCCGGCACGGGCAGCAGCCCGCTGACGGCCATCATGTCGCTGGTAGGTCGCAAGCCCGCCGCCAAGAGCGTCGACGAAACGGTGCTGGCCAACCTCAACGACCGGCTGACCGTGGTGCGCACCCGCGACAGTGCCGCCATCGACATTCTGGTGCGCAGCGAAAAGCCGCAGCTCGCCGCCGACATCGCCAACGCCATCGCCGCCGAGACGGTGAAGCGCCGGGCGGGGCAGTCGCTGTCCGACACGCAGGATGCCGCGGTGTTCCTCCAGCAGCAGATCGACGATCTGCGCAAGAAGGTCGAGGACGCTGACACCAAGGTCGCCGACTACAAGGCCAGGAACGGCATTTTTGCCGGCGCCAACGGCACCACGCTCCCCGACCAGCAGATTTCCGACATCGGCAAGCAGATCACCGACGCCCAGGCCGCCCGCAACAATGCCGAGCAGCGCGCCAGCCTCATCCGCTCGCTGCTCAAGTCCAACCAACCGGTCGATGGCATCGACGACGTGCGCAACAGTGCCGTCATCCAGTCGCTGATGCAGACCCGCGCCACGCTGCAGTCGACCCTCGCCGAAAAGCTCGCGACGCTCCTGCCGGCACATCCCACCATAAAGGCGCTCAATGCCCAGATCGCCCAGACCAACGCCCAGATACGGGCCGAGGCCAAGCGCGTCGCCGATGGCCTCGAGGCGCAGGTCACCGTGCAGGACGGCGTTCTGAAATCTCTCAACGACGATCTCGCCCGCGCCAAGCTCGCCTCGTCCACCCAGACCAAGGATGGCGTGACGCTCGACAGCCTCACCCGCGAGGCTAACGCCCAGCGCGACGTGCTCAACGGCTACCTGCTCAAATATCGCGACGCCGCCGGCCGTACCGATACCGCGTCGATCCTGCCCGACGTCCGCCTGATGACCGGCGCGGCGCCATCCGACGTGCCGGCTTCGCCCAAGACCGCGCTGATCCTTGGCGCCGTCGGCTTCGTCTCGCTGGCGCTGCAGATCGGCATCGTGCTCTTCGGCGAATTGATGTCGGGCCGCGCCGTCTACGATCGCGGCATGCGTCAGGTCGAGCCCGCGATGGAGCCCGAAGGCGACGTCGAAGGCGACGCACAGCACGAGCCGGACCGGTTCGACGGCATGGTCGCATCGCAACTGGCCACCGAGGACGAGGAGACCGCGGACCACGAACCTGCCTCCGCCGACGAGGCAGAGCTCGCGCAACCGGAAGCGCAGCCGCACCCGCAGCCCGAATGGGTAGTGGAGCCGCGCTCCCGCCATCAGGCGCTCGCCGAAGCGCAGATCGGCCTCTCCAACCTTAGCGCCGACATCACCCTTGGCCGCCTGCGCGTGGTTCTGCTCGCCGGCATTGCCGATGCGCGCGATGCGGCGCTGGTCGCCGACGTGCTGGTGAGCGAGGCGCTCGACAAGGGCCTCAGCGTCTGCCGCGTCGATGCCGGCAGCGGCTGGGTCACCGGTGACGCCGGCCTGACCGACCTTTGCGCCGACAGCGCCACCTATGGCGACGTCGTCCACAAGGTCCGCGACGGCCTTGCAGAGGTCCCGTGGGGGACGTTGCCCACGCTGGATCGCCGTTCCGACAAGCCGCTGACGCTGGTCGAGGCGCTCGGCGATATCTACGAAGTGGTGATCGTCTCGACCGGCCGCATCGGCATCAATTCGAGCCTGCCGCTGTTCTCCGGCGGCCGGGCCTGCCTCGCGCCGGTGCGCCAGCCGGGCACGCCCGAAGCGATGGTCGAGGCCGTGTCTGCCGATGCCGCCAGCCTCGGCTTCGACATCATGCCGGCCGTCATGGTTCCCGAGCCCGAATCCGCAGTCGCCTGATGGCGGGTCTGCGCTACGCCGCCATCCGCGGCATGTTCGAGCTGTTGTGGGCGACGCGGCTGAGCGCGCTGCTGCGCGCCACCTCGCGCGCCCGCGGTATCATCTTCACGCTGCACCGTGTGCTGCCCGACGACCCCGACGATTTCTCCCCGAACGCCATTCTACAGGTCAAGCCGGATTTCCTCGATTTCGTCATCCGTCGTATCCGCGAGCTCGGCTTCGAGATCGTCGACATGGGCGAGGCGGTCCGCCGTATCGAGTCCGATTTCCCCGAAAAGCGTTTCGTGGTCCTCACCTTCGACGACGCCTATCGCGACAATTTCAAATACGCGCTGCCCATCCTCCGCCGGCACCAGGCGCCGTTCACGCTCTACGTGCCGACAGCGCTGGTCGACGGGGTAGGGGAGGTGTGGTGGCAGGCGCTCGAGGACATCATCGCTAGGCAGGACGCGCTCGCGGTCGAGATCGACGGCGAAACCACCATCGTTCCCTCGGCGACCCTCGCTGAAAAGCAGACCGCCTATGACGAGATCTACCACCAGATGCGCATCATGCCCGAGCCGGCGCGCGTCGCCCTCATCCGCGACCTCGCCACCAAATATGGCTACGATCTCGAAGCGCAGTGCCGCTCGCTCATCATGGACTGGTCGGCGCTGAAAACCTTCGCCCGCGAGCAGCTCTGCACCCTCGGCGCCCACACCGTGCACCACTACGAGCTGGCAAAGCTCCCCGCCGAGCAGGCCCATGCCGAAATCGAACAATCGCTGAAGGTGCTGGAGGCTCAGTTCGGCAAGCGGCCGCTTCACCTCAGCTATCCCATCGGCGGCACCGCCTCGGCCGGCCCGCGCGAATACGCCATGGCGAAAGACCTCGGCCTCCTCTCGGCCGTCACCACGCTTCCCGGCGGCCTCCACCGCCACCACCGCAATGCGCTCACCGCGCTGCCCCGCGTCTCGCTCAACGGCAATTTCCAGGCGCGCCGCTACGTCGACGTCTACGGCTCCCCCGCGGTCTTCACGCTGCTGGGTCGCTGAGCGTTTCCAGGAAAAGTGGCAATGGTTTTCCGCTTCGGAAACGTGATCAGACAAAAACCCTAGTCCGGCTTCGCCATCCAGCGCACCAGCCAGCTCGCCGGGTAGAACCACAGCAGACCCGCCACCGCCAGCACGCCGATCGCCCCCCACCACGGCAGGCCCATCATCGTCGTCGCATAAAGCTCCATCACCGCAAGGGGATAGACGATCAGGCTCACGATGATCCCCAAGGTGCCGACCAGCTTGCGGGTCCGTTGCGTCATGCCTGCGTCATTCCTGCGATTGCCTCGGGCGAGGCGGGAGTTTATTCCCTCGCCGCAAATTCCCAACCGGTCAATCCTCTTGGTCTCGCTCACCTCCGCCGAATCCGTCGCCAACTATGTCCCCACCGATCGGCTGAAGCCGGTGCGGATCTGGCTCTATGTCGTGGCGCTGATGGTGCTGGCGATGGTCGTGGTGGGCGGCATCACCCGGCTGACCCATTCGGGCCTGTCGATCACCGAGTGGGAGCCGATCTCGGGCGCCATTCCGCCGCTCAACGATGCCGCCTGGCAGGCCGAATTCGCCAACTACCAGCAGATTCCCCAGTACAGGCTTCTCAACGTCGGCATGTCGATGGACGAGTTCAAGTTCATCTTCTGGTGGGAGTGGGGCCACCGCTTCCTCGCCCGCATCATCGGCTTCGTCTTCGCGGTGCCGTTCCTCGTCTTCCTGTTTCAGCGCCGCTTCTCGTGGAATCTGGCGCTGCCGCTGGCGGGCCTCTTCGTTCTCGGCGGGCTGCAGGGCGCGCTCGGCTGGTGGATGGTGTCGTCCGGCCTCGAAACTTTGACCTCGGTGTCGCAATACCGCCTCGCCGCACATCTCAGCGCCGCGCTGGTGCTGTTCCTCGCCCTGATCTGGGTGGCGCGACGCCTCGGCCCCGCCCATGCCGTGCCGACCGACGCGGCGCGCGGCCCGGTGATCCTGCTGCTCTGCCTCGTCTTCCTCCAGATCGTCGCCGGTGCGTTCGTTGCCGGACTCGACGCGGGGCAGGGCTACAACACCTGGCCGCTGATGGATGGCTCGCTCGTGCCCGATGGGCTCGATGCCATGGCCCCGTGGTGGAAGAACATCTTCGAGAACGCGCTCACCGTGCAGTTCATCCACCGCACCATCGCCTATGTCATCGTCATCTATGCCGCCGCGCTGTTCTTCTGGAAGCGCGGAGCAGGCGGCTTTGCCGGCGCCAATGGCTGGCTGCCGCGCATCGCGCTGCTGATCCTGCTGCAGGCCTGCCTCGGCATTTCGACCCTCGTCCTCGCCGTGCCGCTGCCGCTGGCGCTGGGTCATCAAGCCCTGGCGTTCATGCTCGCCGGCTCCGTCTGCGCCTGGCTCGCCGACATCACTCCGCGCAAGGCGTCCGCCTGAGCGACGAAGCAGCGGCCTTCGCCCACAATGTCATTCCCGCGCAGGCGGGAATCCAGGCGGAGTCCTCCGCCCGTACGGCCTGAGCGAGTACGGCACCCGTGAGCCCCGCAAAATATGGACTTTGCCGCAAGGTATTATAATACCGAAATCGCAAGCGACTGATTTTGCTGCAAAAATCACAGCCACTTGACGCCGCCCGAATCCACCCATACACACCGCCCACCGAATGGGCGGAAACGCCTTCCGCCAAAGCCTCTTTCAAGGATTTCCCGATGTCGACTTACACGGCCACGCCGAGTGACATCACGAAGAAGTGGGTGATCATCGACGCCACCGATCTGGTCGTCGGCCGCCTGGCTTCTCTCGTGGCGCTCCGCCTCCGCGGCAAGCACCTGCCGACCTTCACGCCCCATATGGACATGGGCGACAACGTGATCGTCATCAACGCACGCAAGGTCAAGCTGACCGGCAACAAGCTCGATCAGCGCAAGTTCTTCTGGCACACCGGCCACCCCGGCGGCATCAAGGACCGCACGCAGCGCCAGTTGCTCGAGGGCCGGTTCCCCGAGCGCGTCGTCGAGAATGCCGTGCGCCGCATGCTCCCGGGCGGTCCGCTCGGCCGCCAGCAGCTTCGCAACCTGCGCGTCTATGCCGACGACAAGCATCCCCATGAGGCGCAGCAGCCGGCCGTGGTCGACGTCGCTTCGATGAACTCCAAGAACGTGAGGGCCAACTAATGGCCGAGACCATCAATTCGCTCGAAGACCTCGGCGCCTCGACCGTCGCAACCGCCGCCCAGGCCGCCGCGCCCGTCCATGTGCAGAAGCTCGACAAGGAAGGCCGCGCCTACGCCACCGGCAAGCGCAAGAACGCCATCGCCCGCGTCTGGATCAAGCCGGGTAGCGGCAAGATCACCGTCAACGGCAAGGAGTTCAACGCCTTCTTCGCCCGCCCGGTGCTCCAGATGATCCTGCAGCAGCCGATCATCGCCGCCGCCCGCAAGGACCAGTACGATGTCGTCGCCACCGTCTCCGGCGGCGGCCTCTCCGGCCAGGCCGGCGCCGTCCGTCACGGCATCTCCAAGGCGCTCACCTATTACGAGCCCGAACTGCGCGGCGAGCTCAAGAAGGGTGGGTTCCTCACCCGCGACAGCCGTGTGGTCGAGCGTAAGAAGTACGGCAAGGCCAAGGCCCGCCGCTCCTTCCAGTTCTCCAAGCGCTAAGCGTCGGACCACCGATTTCCAGAGGCCGGGAGCAATCCCGGCCTTTTGCTTTGACCGGCCTCGGAACCGACATCTCCCACGGTGTCATTCCCGCGCAGGCGGGAATCCAGTGCGAAGCCCTCGGCTGTCCGAAAGCCCGGTCTGGATTCCCGCCTGCGCGGGAATGACACGGCGCATGATTTCAAGCGACCGTGGAGTTTATCGCTCGCGGCCGGCCAGAAAGAAGATGCAGTGAACAACCTCCGCCATCCCCTCAACCTCCTGCTCCTCGCCGCCGTGGCGCTGGTGACCATTGTCGGTATCGTCCTCATCCCCGCCGATGCCATCCTTCCGGTGCATTTCGGCCTCGACGGCGCCGCCAACGGCACCATGCCCAAGCTGCTCGCGCTGGCCCAGATGCCCATCGCTACCGCCCTGATCTGGCTGATCTTTTACGCCATCGCCCGGCGCGGCACCGCCAATGCCCGCCCCAGCACCGCCGTCGTGCTGCATTACGGCCTGCCAACGCTGACGGCCATCTTCGCCGTGGCGCAACTGCTCATCGTGCTGATCGGCCTCGGCATCGCTGTCCCCTATTTCCACATGGCCTGATCTCGACGCCGCCCGAAAATGCGTGCACACCTCAGCGATTGACCGCCGCGGGCAGCGCCGGTCGGGGAGGTGGGCATGCAGGGGCGCCCGCGCTCGTTGCTGATCGTCACCGACGCCTGGCATCCCCAGGTGAACGGCGTCGTCCGCACCATCGAAAAGACCATCGAGGAATTGCAGGCGCTCGGCGTCCGCGTCGATCTGATTACGCCCGCCGAGTTCCGCACCGTCCCCATGCCCGGCTATGGCGAGATCGGCCTGTCGATCACCACCCGCGGTCCGGTGATCCGCCGCATCGAAGCGCTCGCGCCCGAAGCCATCCATATTGCCACCGAAGGCCCCCTCGGCCTCATTGCCCGTAACCATTGCGTCCGCGCGAAGCTCCCGTTCTCGACCGCCTACCACACGCAGTTCCCCGAATATGTCCGGGCGCGCCTGCCGGTGCCGCTGTGGGGCACCTACGCCATGGTCCGCTGGTTCCACGGCCCGGCGGCCAGTTGCCTCACCGGCACGCCGTTTCTCGAGCACATGCTGATCGCGCGCGGCTTCTCCAATGTCGCGCTGTGGAGCAAGGGCGTCGACGCGACGCTGTTCCAGCCGGGCCGCCGCGAGGCCCTGCCGTTCGAAGGGCCGATCTCGCTCTATGTCGGCCGCATCGCCGTCGAAAAGAACGTCGAAGCCTTCCTCGAGCTCGATCTGCCCGGCACCAAGCTGGTGGTCGGCGACGGCCCGAACCTTCGCCGGCTGAGTGCCGCCTATCCCGAGGCGGTCTTTTTCGGTGCCCGCTATGGCGAGGAACTGGCGACCCTGTTCGCCTCCGCCGATGTGTTCGTCTTCCCGAGCCGCACCGACACGTTTGGGCTGGTGCTGCTCGAAGCTCTCGCCTGCGGCACGCCCGTCGCCGCCTATCCCGTCACCGGTCCGATCGACGTCATCGGCAACGCGCCCGTCGGCGTCCTCCACGACGATCTGCGGACGGCGGTGCTCGGCGCCTTGCAGGTGTCGCGCGAAACCTGCCGCAGCTTTGCCGAGGCCCATTCGTGGGCTGCCAGCACGCGCCAGTTTCTCGATCGGCAGGTGCTGATCGGCGCGCAGTTTGCGGTCGCCGAGCCATCTGGACAAGCCCCGCGACCAGCCGTATGACCGACCAATGGTCACGCACGCGTTCATCGCCGCCGCTCGCTAGCTCTCTCCACTGGGTCGCCCACGCGACCGGAGAGAGCGGACAATCGAGCCGGGCTTAACTCCGCCCAAACCATAATTCCGCGATAATCCCCGTCTCAGTCTGCGCCACGCGCCGCTTGAGGACTCGCGAGCCGGACCAGATGGTCCCCGAGGAACCGATGAACGAAGATTTCCACCGCATCCGCCGTCTGCCGCCCTACGTCTTCGCCCATATCGACCCGATCAAGGCCAAGGCGCGCGCCGGCGGCGTCGACGTCATCGACCTGGGCATGGGCAACCCCGACATGCCGACGCCGGCCCACATCGTGGCCAAGCTCCAGGAAACGGTGCTCGATCCGCGCACCCACCGCTATTCGTCGTCGAAGGGCATCGCCGGCCTCCGCAAGGCGCAAGCGAGCTATTACGGCCGGCGCTTCGGCGTGAAACTCAACCCCGACACCCAGATCGTCGCGACCCTCGGCAGCAAGGAAGGCTTCGCCAACATGGCTTCGGCCATCACCGCGCCGGGCGACGTGGTGCTGGTGCCCAACCCGACCTATCCCATCCATTCGTTCGGCTTCATCATGTCGGGCGGCGTCGTCCGCTCGATGCCGGCCGAGCCCAACGAGGATTTCATGCGCTCGCTCGATCGCGGCGTGCGCCACTCGATCCCAAAGCCCATCGCGCTGGTCCTGAACTACCCGGCCAACCCGACCGCCTACACCGCGACGCGCGATTTCTACAAAGAGGTCGTCGCCTATTGTAAGGCGCACAACATCTTCATTCTGAGCGATCTGGCCTATTCCGAGATCTATTTCGACGGCGAAGTGCCGCCCTCGGTACTCGAAGTGCCGGGCGCTATCGACATCGCCGTCGAGTTCACCTCGATGTCCAAAACCTACTCGATGCCCGGCTGGCGCGTCGGCTTCGCCGTCGGCAATGAGCGCCTGATCGCCGCGCTGGCGCGGGTCAAATCCTATCTCGACTACGGCGCCTTCACGCCCATTCAGGTCGCCGCCGCCGCCGCCCTCAACGGCGACGACTCCGTCATCTCCGAAGTCCGCAACATCTATCAGGCGCGCCGCGACGTGATGGTCGAAAGCTTCGGCCGCGCCGGCTGGAAGCTGCCCTCGCCGAAGGCCACCATGTTCGTCTGGTCGCCCATTCCCGACCAGTACGCCCATCTGGGCTCGCTCGAGTTCGCGAAACTCCTGATCCAGGAAACCGGCGTTGCCGTCGCCCCCGGCGTCGGCTTCGGCGAATATGGCGATCAGTACGTGCGTCTGGCCCTGGTCGAAAACGAGCAGCGCATCCGCCAGGCCGCCCGCAACATCAAGAAATTCCTCACCAGCGCCGGCCAGGGCGGCAACGTCGTCCCGCTCGCCGTAGGGAAGTAGGGCTCACGCCGTCCAGGGGTTGATCAGCTCGATCCCTGTTTCCTCGAAATCCTTGATGTTTCTCGTCGCGACGATCGCCCGCTGCGACAGCGCAATCGCCGCGATCTGCGCGTCCAGCGGCTCGATGCGGCGCCCAAGCCGGCGGCGCAAATCCATCACACGAGCGTAATTCGCCGCGTCCTCGGCCGAAAATGGTAAGATGCTTGCCATTTGGTCGAGGATAGCGGCGTTGAGGGCGACGATTTGGGCCCTGCGTTTGCCGTCGTCCATCTGTGCCGCCCCTAGCGACATCTCTGCTGCGGTAATGGCGGTCGTTACAACTTCGCCGAGGGCACGTCCGTCCATCCAGCGAACCACGTTTCGATCCGGTTGGGGCCGAACCAGTTCACCCAGCACGTTCGTGTCTAGGATGATCATTTCTTAAATACATCGGGCAGGGGTCTCGCCGGGCCGCGTGGCGGCACGTCAAGGTCATAGCCTCCACCATGTTCCTGCACGAGCCGCCGAATCCTGGTGCCCAGTCCCTCGCCGGCGGCGGTTTGTGGCTTCGAGAGCGCCTGGCGTAAAATCGTCCTGGCCTCCTCTTCCATTGACCGATCATTGGCCGCGGCCTGCTTCCGCAGGTCGCTCTTCAATCTCTCATCGATATTGCGGATCGTCAGTGCAGCCATCGAACCCTCCAACTAACAGTGCCATTAAACGCTAGCATTGCCATCAATGATAGCAATGCTAGCGCGCCTTTTCAATCCTATTGACGAATAGGCCAACTCCTATCATGACGCCTCCTGACCGACAGGAGCAGTGCATGTCCGATATCCAGTCCTTCCGCGAGGCCATCGAGGCCTTCATCGCCGCACGTGGCTGGACCCCGACCCGCTTCGGCCGCCAGATGGCCGGCGACCCGCTCTTCGTCTTCGATCTGCGCGAGGGTCGCGAACCGCGCAGCGACACCCGCACCCGTATCCTCAAGGCCATGGCCGAGGAAGCCGAAGCGCCTGCCGCCCCGCCGCTCAGGATCGGCGTCGCCGGCCTCGGCAATGTCGGCGCCACGCTGGTCCGCATCCTGCAAAAGGACGGCACCGAGCTCACCCGCAAGATCGGCCGTCAGATCGAGGTGACCGCCGTCGCCGCCCGCTCGCGCAGCAAGGAGCGCGGCATCGACATCTCCGGCGTCAAATGGTTCGACGACCCGGTGGCGCTCGCCAAATCCGACGGCATCGACATGTTCGTCGAACTGATCGGCGGCGAGGATGGCCCGGCGCTCGCCGCCGTCCGCGCCGCCCTCGAAATCGGCCGCCCCGTGGTCACCGCCAACAAGGCGCTGCTCGCCCGCCACGGCGTGACGCTCGCCCGTCTCGCCGAGGACAATGCCGCCCAACTCGGCTTCGAAGCGGCCGTCGCCGGCGGCATCCCGGTCATCAAGACGCTGCGCGAAGGCCTCGGCTCGGCCCGCATCGCCCGCGTCTACGGCATCATGAACGGCACCTGCAATTACATCCTCACCCGCATGGGCAATGAAGGCATCGGCTTTGCCGAATGCCTCGCCGATGCGCAAAAGCTCGGCTATGCCGAGGCCGACCCGACCTTCGACGTCGGCGGCTTCGACACCGCCCACAAGCTCGCCATCCTCGCCTCCCTCAGCTTCGGCTGCGAAATCGCCCCCGACGAGATCTTCGTCGAAGGCATCACCTCCATCACCCAGGCCGACATCAAGGTCGCGGCCGACCTCGGCTACAGGATCAAGCTGCTCGGCATCGCCCAGCGCGGCGCCGACGGCATCGAGCAGCGCGTCCACCCCACGCTGGTGCCCAGATCCTCGGCCATCGCCGGCGTCGATGGCGTGATGAACGCCGTCGCCCTCGAGACCGACCATGTCCACGAGCTGCTGCTTGCCGGACCCGGGGCAGGGGGCCCGCCCACCGCCTCGTCCGTCCTGTCCGATATCCTCGATATCGCCCGCGGCACCCGCGTGCCGCCGCTCGGCGTATCGAGCCAGGAACTGACGCCCTACAAGCAGGCGCCGATGAAGGCGCACGAGGGCGGCTACTACATCCGCCTCAACGCCAAGGACATTCCGGGCGCGCTCGCGGCTGTGGCCCGCCGCATGGGCGAAGCCGGCATCTCGCTCGAAAGTGTCATCCAGCGGCCCGATTTGCGTGTTACCGACGCGCCGAAAAGCGACGTCGGATTGCGGACCATCGTCTTGCTGACCCATTCGACTTTGGAACAGTCCGTGCGTGAAGCGCTTGCGCTGATCGCCGCGGACGGCTTCATAGTCGGCGAGCCTCAGTTGATCCGCATCGAAGCGCTCTAGCCCACGGCGGCGGAACGAAAGCCCTTCGCACCAGGTTCGCCGGCGTGACCCAAGGAAGGACTCTGCGTTTGAATCTCATCACCACCCAGGGCGAACGCGCCCCCGCCCTTATCGATCGCTCCCTTACGCTTGAACTGGTGCGCGTCACCGAACGCGCCGCCATTGCCGCTGCCGGCTGGCGGGGCAAGGGCGACGAGAAGGCCGCCGACAAGGCCGCCGTCGAAGCCATGCGCGCCGAGCTCGGCCGCGTTGCCATCGACGGCCGCATCGTCATCGGCGAGGGCGAGCGCGACGAAGCGCCGATGCTGTTCATCGGCGAGGAAGTCGGCGGCCGCGAGGGCCCCAAGGTGGATATCGCCGTCGATCCGCTCGAAGGCACGACGCTGTGCGCCAAGAACCAGCCCGACTCGATCTGCGTGCTGGCGATGGCCGAGCGCGGCGGTCTGCTCAACGCGCCCGACGTCTACATGCAGAAGATCGCCATCGGCTCCGGCTATGCCGCCGGCACCGTCGACCTCGATATGTCGGCGAAGGAAAACATCGCCTCCCTCGCGAAAGCCAAGGGCGTGCCCGTCAACGAAATCACCGCCTGCATGCTCGATCGCCCGCGCCATGCGGCGCTGCTCGAAGAACTGCGCTCGACCGGCTGCGCCATCAAGCTCATCAGCGACGGCGACATCGCCGGCATCATCCATGCTGTCAACACCGAGGACACCGGCATCGACATCTATATCGGCTCGGGCGGCGCGCCCGAAGGCGTCCTCGCCGCTTCGGCGCTGCGCTGCATCGGCGGCCAGATGCAGGGCCGGCTGATGCTCGACACCGAAGAAAAGCGCCAGCGCGCCCGCGGCATGGGCATCACCGACCCCAACCGCAAATACGCCACCGACGAGCTCGCCTCCGGCGACGTCCTCTTCGCCGCCACCGGCGTCACCGACGGCAGCCTCCTGCAAGGCGTCCGCTACCGCGCCAACTCGGTCCGCACCTCCACCGTCGTCATGCGCTCCTGGTCCCAAACCGTCCGCTGGATCACGGCGGAGCATCACCGGTAGCGAACGCCGCGAGGTATTTGGCCGGCTCGTACTCCAGTCGGCGCAGTCCTCGCGCCAGCCCTTCGTGCAGCGACGCCAGTAGTGACGGCTCGAGGCGCACGAGGCTGGCGTCGATGGCATCGCGCCAGTGCGGTCCCCGATCGAAGGCCTGGACATACGCCTCGGCCAGCTCATCGCTCGCACGCGTCTGCAGCAGCGCTTCGATTAGCGTCGCCGCCTGTTGCAGGTCCTTGCGCGATTTCACCGCCCCGCTGTCGTGCGAACTGCGGCGCGCTGCAACGATGAGCTTGTGAACCGCGTAGCGGGCAGGCTGCGGCACCAGCACGGGAATTCCGGCGCCATGCAGCAGGATGGCGCGGACCGGCTCATAGATGAGGAAGTCGAGGAACCGGAGCGGCTCGGCGGCCGCCCGCCCCAGGGCTGGCATGGGAGTAGGGCGGCCGTCATAGTCGACCGAACCGGTATTGGGCGTCAGAAACTCGACCTTGAATCCGTCGCGGGCTGCGAATTTCGTCGACTGCCGTCCGTCCGCGTGGTGCGGGACTTCGCGATACGTGGGATCGACGCCGCGCAGGAGATCGAGGATCGGTGGAATGGAGTCGCCCACCGCCACAGAAATGGAATGAAACTGCGCGAGATCGAGGTCGCCTGTCTGGAGCGTCGGCGCAGGGAGGCGCACCCCGAGCAAAGCCGAATAGCATTGGAACGCAATGGTGCCGACCAGCACGCCCCGGAGCCTGAAAAACCCGGCCTCGGCGAGGGCGCCCACCACGTTTCCGCTCACGCCATCGGGCCGGGGCAGGCGCGCATCGCGAACAAGCGTCGTCACCAGCTTGCGGCGTGCCGTGATGTTCGCCTTGAGGTCTTTGAAGGCTTCGACCCGCGATGAAATCGCCGGGTCGTCGACCGGGCCGACATAGATGCGCTTGCGCGTGGCATGCGAGCCGGTATCGAAGTACCAGTATTTACGCGCCTTGCTCGTATTTACGCGCCTTGCTCGTCACCGCGACGAAGCGGCCCTCAGGCGGAAAATCGCTGGCAAAGGAGGCATCGAGGCTTCGCTGCTCGAGTTCGGCATACACCGTCTGGTAGATGGGATCGATCGTCTGCATCGGTTATACCACAGTGTCAAATGTGGTATAACACTTGCGCCCCGCTATTACCACATCCGCAAAACTGGTAATAACAAACGGGCGGCCCTGCGACCGCCCGTCGGCATTTCACCCCAGCCCGCCTACGCCCCCTGGATCGCACTCAGCAGCCAGTCGCCGCGGTTGTGGCGGACGAAGGTCCAGACCTCGGATCGCTCGATCACCCGGTCTTCGCCCGACACCAGCCTGCCCGTGGCGCGTTCGCGCATCACGTCGCGGCTCTCGTAGCGCAGCGCCACCGTCGCGTACTCGTCCGACCCCTCGCGCCAGGCCTCGGCCACGTCGCCCGATAGCAGCGTCACGTCGAACACCTCGTTGCGCAGCCCCTGCGCCGCCGCCTGCGCCAGCTCTTCGGTCAGGTACGACATCACCTCTGGCGTCGAAATCCGCCGCAGCGCGTCATAGTCCTCGCGCGAATAGGCGTCCTGTAGCTGCTTCAGCCGCTGCTCGAACACCTGCAGGTCCGCATCGCCGATGCCGATCTCGTCGCGATTGCCGGCGCGGCGCGAGGCCCCCGACGTCTGCCGGCCATACCCGCCGCCGAAACCGCCCAAGCCCGCGCCACCCTGCGCACCCGCGCCCGGGCCGGCATAATTATACGTGTTGTAGCTGCTGCCCGCGCCATAGCCCGGGCCGGGGCTCGCTGCGCGGCCGAAGCGGCCGAACAGCCAGCGGATGACGAAGAACGCGATACCGAGCTGGATCAGCAGGCTGAACACCCCGCCGATGCCGCCGAACCCGCCGCCGAACATCATGCCGAACAGCCCCGAGAACAGCAGGCCGCCGAGCAGCCAGCCGCCGAACCCGCCGAACAGACCGGGCCGGCCGAAATTGCTGCCATAGCCGTAGCCATTGGGGTTGGTGGCGCTGGGGGTGTTCATCGAGCGCTGCACCGGTCCGGTGATGTGCGGCACGGTCGGCGTCGACGGGATGGTCTGGTAGGTGCGCATGCCGCGGCTGCCGAAGCTGCCGCCGCTGCGGGCCTCCGCCATGTCGATGGCCGCCATGCTGAACACCGACAGCATCACGGCGAACAGGGCGGCGAGGCGAAACCAGCGAGAACGGAACATTGTGCTCCCCATGAAAACGATGCGCCCTATATGGGGACCGCTGCGCCAGGTTTTAGACCTCGCAAGCTCGAGTCTATCCGATTTTGCCGCGGCCCTCTTCGCCGGGGTCGACCGCCGCGCCTTGTTATTGCCGCAGCGAGCCCCTATGTAGTCGGCATACGTTTCAGCCGGTTTGGCTTGCTTTCCGCCGGCGTCCCGCGCCCCACAGATGCGAACGTTCCGCCTTCCACGGCCGCTCCGGTGCGGCCGGAAGCGGCGAAATCCCTGCGCAGTTCGGCGCGATTTCGATCCTTTTCCACTCAACCAAGCGGCCCGTGGCGCCTGCCACCGGCTTTAGAGACACATGACACATCACGACTACTCGGCCCGTGCCGAGCTCTACCTCGGCAGCGACCGCGCCACCGCCTTTGCGCAAGGTCCGCGCGCGTTCCGCACCGCCGCCAGCGCCATCCGCTTTGCCGTCGAGGAAGCGGCCCCCGTCAGCCTGCGCGGTGCGCGGCTCGTTACCGACACGGCGACGTTTTCCGGCGCCGACCTCGTACGCCTGCACGACAGCCCCGATTATCCCCTGCCGCGCCGCCCCGCCGCGCGCGCCCGAACCAAGAGGAACTGACCGATGCCCAGATTCAACTATTCCGCCATGGCCGAGCTCTATCCGAGCCGCCGCTTCGCCAAGTCGCAGACCACGCAATATCGCCGGTTTTCGACCGCCGCCGAGGCGATCCAGTATGTCGTCGAGGAAATGCCGGCGTCGTGGCTCGCAGGCTCCCATCTCGAAGTGAACGAGCAGCGCTTCGAAGGCGCCGCCATCCGCGCCCTCTACGACGCCGCCGATTATCCGCTGGCGCGCCGGACCGCCGCCGCCTGATCCACCAAAATGCTGTGCCGCCGGTCTCGACGGCGCAGCCCCTTTCGGCCTAACTGCCCGCCATGACTGACGCGCCGCCGCCGTTCCTCGATGTAGCGAACTCCGTCACCGGTCGCGTCTGGGTCGATCGGCTGGACGACGCGCAGACCCGCATCGCCCAGGCCATCGCGCAGCGCTCCGGCCTCAGCGAAATCCTCGCCCGCATCCTTGCGGCGCGCGGCGTCGGCATCGAGCAGGCCGACGAATACCTCAACCCCACCATTCGCGGCCTGATGCCCGATCCGTCCTCGCTCGCCGACATGGACCGGCTGGCGGCGCGCCTCGTTCAGGCCATCACCGACAGCGAGCAGGTCGCGCTCTTCGGCGACTACGACGTCGACGGCGCCTCCTCCTGCGCGCTGATGTCGAGATATCTCACCCATTTCGGCCTCGTGCCCGACATCTACATTCCGGATCGCGTCTTCGAGGGCTACGGTCCCAACATCGCGGCCATCGACTCCCTCATCGACAGGGGCGCGACCCTCATCGTGACCCTCGATTGCGGCACCACCAGCGACGCGCCCATCGCCCATGCCCGCTCCCGCGGCGTCGACGTGCTGGTCGTCGACCACCACCTCAGCGACGACGAGCTGCCCAACGCCAACGCGCTGGTGAATCCCAACCGGCCCGACGACATCGCCGGCCTCGGCTATCTGTGTGCCGCCGGCGTCACCTTCATGGTGCTGGTCGCGGTCAACCGGCTGCTGCGCCAGCGCGGCGACACCGGCCAGCCCGATCTCATGCAATTGCTCGATATCGTGGCGCTGGCGACCGTGTGCGACGTCGTTCCACTCACCGGGCTCAACCGCGCCTTCGTCGTCCGCGGCCTCGAGGTCGCGCGGCGCCAGGCCAATCGCGGCATCGGCGCACTGGCGCTCGCGGCGCGCGTCACCGGTCCGCTCAATCCCTATCACCTGGGCTTTCTCGTCGGCCCGCGCATCAATGCCGGCGGCCGCATCGGCGACGCCGCCCTTGGCACGAAGCTCCTGACCCTCGACGACGAGCACGAGGCGCTGATCGTCGCCGCCCGCCTCAACGAGCTCAACAGCGAGCGCCAGCGCATCGAGCTCGATGCCGTCGAGGAAGCCACCCGTGTCGCCGAGCAGGAAATCGGCGACGGGGAGGGGCCTCCGGTCCTGGTCCTCGCCTCGGCCAACTGGCACGCCGGCATCGTCGGCCTCATCGCCGCGCGGTTGCGCGAGCGCTTCGAGCGCCCCGCCTTCGCCATCGCGCTCCAGCCCGACGGCACCGGCACCGGTTCGGGCCGCTCGATGCCCGGCGTCGACCTCGGCCGCGCGGTGATCGCCGCCGTCGAGGCCGACATCATCCAGAAGGGCGGCGGCCACGCCATGGCGGCGGGCGTCACGCTGAAACCCGGCCAGCTCGGCCCGTTCCGCGCCCATATGAGCGGCGCGCTGGCGCAGTCGGTCGGCGTCGCCCGGGCGCTCACTGCGCTCAGGATCGATGCGGCGCTGAGCGCCCGCGGCGCCAATGTCGCCTTCGTCGAAGACATCGAGCGGGCGGGGCCCTTCGGCGCCGGCAATCCGCAGCCGGTGTTCGCCTTCCCGGCCCACAAGGCCCGTTTTGCCGAAATCGTCGGCTCCGGCGGCCATGTCCGGTTCAACCTGACCTCCGGCGACGGCGCCCGCCTCAAGGCCATCGCCTTCCGCGCCGCGACCACGCCGCTCGGCCAGCTCCTGCTGAACGCGGGCAACGACACGCCGCTCCATATCGCCGGCACCCTGTCGCTCGATCACTATCAGGGCCGCGCCGAGGTGCAGTTGCGTGTCACAGACGCCGCAGAAATCCCGCTTTAGGCGATCTTCGGCTTGCATAACGAATTGTGACCGCTATTTTATCGGCCAAAGGCGATGTAGCAGCGGACCCGAATTCCGCCACCGCCGTATGACGATTGATCAGCATGGCCGTTATCGTCTCGGGGGGCGCACGGCCCGAACACTGGAATGTTGCGTAACATGGATAAGCTTGCGGTCGAACGGAAAGCTCCGCGCCCGACGCTTCGTGCTCACCTCGCTTCGGCCATCGCGCCGTATTTCGCCGAGCGCCTGATCGGCCGGCCGAAAATCGGCTCGGTCACCATCACCTTCCCCAATGGCCGCACCCGCGTTTACGGCAAGCCCGGCCCGGGCGAGCATCCGCGCCTCGTCGTCCACAATTTCTCGATGATTCCCGAAACGCTGCGCCGCGGCACCATCGGTTTCGCCCATGCCTATATGCGCGGCGATGTCGAGGTCGACGACCTGACGGCTTTGTTCCGCTATTTCCTCCAGAACCGTGAGCAGTTCCAGCCCAAGGGCGCCGGCTGGTTCGGCCGCGCCACCTCCGACATCGCCTATCATCTGAGCCGCGCCAACACGATCGACGGCAGCAAGGAAAACATCTCCGAGCACTACGATCTCGGCAATGATTTCTACGCCGAATGGCTCGACCCCTCGATGACCTATTCCTCGGCGATCTTTGCCTCCGACGACGAAAAGCTCGAGGACGCCCAGCACGCCAAATACCGCCGCGTTGCCGAAATGGCTGGCGTCCAGCCCGGCGACAGCGTGCTCGAGATCGGCTGCGGCTGGGGCGGCTTCGCCGAAACCGTCGCCAGGGATTTCGGCGCCTCGGTCTATGGCGTGACGCTCAGCAAGGAACAGCTCGCTTTCGCCCAGCAGCGCATCCAGCGACAGGGCCTCGACAACCTCGCGACCTTCCACTTCGAGGATTACCGCCACATCCAGGGTCAGTTCGACCGCATCGGCTCGATCGAAATGATCGAAGCCGTCGGCATGGAAAACTGGCCGTCCTATTTTCAGACCGTGCACGACCGGCTGAAGCCCGGCGGCAAGGCCGCCATCCAGGCCATCACCATCGACGAGAAGGATTTCGAGGGCTACCGCACCACCCCCGATTTCATCCAGCGCTACATCTTCCCCGGCGGCATGCTGATGACCAAAACCGCCATGGCCGAGCAGGGCAGGAAGGTCGGCCTGATGCTCGAAAACGTCGAGAACTTCCGCCTCGGCTACGCCAAGACCCTCCGCCTCTGGCGCGAACGCTTCCTCGAGCGCTGGTCCGTCATCCAGAAGATGGGCTTCGACGAACAGTTCCGCCGCAAATGGGTCTACTACCTCTGCTACTGCGAAGCCGGCTTCATGGAAGGCTCCATCGACGTCGGCATCTACCAGTACAAGAAACCGGCCTGACAGTCAGGACTCCTCTCCCGCCTGCGGGGGAGGGGGACCATGCGAAGCATGGTGGAGGGGGGAGCCGCTCGCGCGGAACGCCCCCTTTTCCCCTCCGGGGAGAAGTGCCCGAAGGGCGGATAAGGGGCGTCTAGTCGGCCCCTGCCGGAGTCGCGACCAGCGTATCCCGGTAGAATTTGAGGAACGCGTCGCTGTCGACGCCGACGCACACATTGCACGACGGCCGTCCGTCCCAGTCCGCCGCGTGATCGAATCGCTTTTCCGGCCGCAGGATCGTCTGTCCGTTGGCGATGCCGCCCACCACCACCCGCACCGGCCCGCGCTCGACCGTGAAGAATTCGGGATGCAGCGCATACGCCACCGCGCTCGAATCGTGGACGTAGAACCCGTCGCGCGTCTGCCCGGTGCCGCTGTAGAACTCCGAGTAGAACCGCGAAATATCCCAGATGAACTGCCCGTCGACGCCCGCTCTGTCGCGCAGCTCCGCCATATAGGCCGTCGTCATCACCGTCTGCTGCGTCACGTCGAGCCCGACGATGGTCATCGGCCACGCCGCGCCGAACACGATGTCGGCCGCGCCCGCGTCGCCGATGATGTTGGCCTCCGCCACCGGCGTCACATTGCCGGTGTGCCCGTTGCGCCCGAACGCGCCGCCCATCACCACCACGGCCTTCACCAGCGGCACGATGCCGGGATCGATTGCCATCGCCTCGGCGAGATTGGTCATCCGCCCGACCGCGATGATCGTCACCTCGTGCGGATTGGCCCGCACCAGCTCGATGATCAGCTGCGTCGCCGGCCGCGGATCGACCTTGCTGCGCAGCGACGGCAATTCGATATTGCCGAGCCCGTTGTCGCCATGGACGAAGGTCGGCGGATCGCTGGCCTCGCCATTGATCCCCTTGCTCGCGCCCTGCGCCACGGGGCAGCTCAGCCCGAAGCGCTGCTTCAGCACCAGCGCATTGCGGGTCGTCGTCTCGATCGTGGCGTTGCCGAACACCGTCGTGACGCCGAGCAGCTCGACCTCCGGGTGGCGCGCCAGCAGCAGCAGCGCCATCGCATCGTCGACCCCCGGATCGGTGTCGTAGATAACCTTCAGCTTGCCCATCAGAGCTGTTTCACCACCACCTGCTCGGCCTCGTCCCAGGCAACGCTGTTGCTGAGCGGCAGGCCGAACTGGCTCTCCGCGATCTCGAACACATCGCCGGTTTCGGTCTTGATTCCGTCGGCAAAGCTCAGCGTTGCCGTGCCGAACATATGCACATGCACGTCGCCCGGCTGGCGGAATAGAGCATATTTGAAATGGTGATGCTCGAGGTTGGCGATGGTGTGGCTCATATTGTCCTCCCCCGAAAGGAACGGCTTCTCCCACACAGCCTTGCCGCCCCGCAAAATCCGCGACGTGCCCGAGATATTGCGGGGCAATTCCCCGAGCCGCAGCTCCGGCCCGAACGAGCACGCCCGCAGCTTGGAGTGCGCCAGATAGAGATAATTGACCCGCTCCGTCACATGGTCGGAGAACTCGTTGCCCAGCGCAAAGCCCAGCCGGAACGGCGTTCCATCCGCGCCGATCAGATAAATCCCGGCAATCTCCGGCTCCTCGCCCGCGTCCCTGGCGAAGGCCGGGGAGGGGATGGGCTTGCCCGGCGCGGCGACGATCGTGCCATTGCCCTTGTAGAACCATTCGGGCTGCACGCCCTCTTCGCCCGCCCTGGGCTTGCCGCCCTCGAGCCCCATGCGGAACATCTTCATCGAATCGGTCAGCGGCGCCTCGGCCTGCTGCTGGTTGGATTTGTGCATCGCGTCGCGCGTCGACGCCGACCCCAGATGCGTCAGCCCGGTGCCCGTCACGTAAAGATGCGCCGGATCGGGATGGTCGATCGGCGACAGCATCCGCCCCTCGGCCAGAATCGCTTTCGGGTCGATCGCCTCGCCCAGCGTCTTTTCTTGAACCAGCGCCTTGAGCCCGATGCCCCGCGCCGCCGCTTCCGACGCGAGGCCGTACACGGTCTTGTCGCCCTTGACGCGATGCGCCGCATGTCCGTCGATGGCCCCCACGGCGCGCTTGCCGTGCTCATCGGTGAACTGGATCAGGTTCATGGCAATCTCCTCGCTTCGGCCCGAACCCTAAGCCGAAATCGCCCCCGCCCGGCAAGCCTCAAAAGTATGATTTATGACCGCCGCCGCGATGAAATTATCGGGGACGGCCGGCTCACTCCCCCGGCGTGCGGATCGACTTCTTGTCGAACAGGTCCGGCTCGTCGGGATCGCGATGAACAGCCCCGCGGCCTTCGACGAAATAGATCGCCAGCCCGAACACGGCCGCGACCAGCGGCACCCCGAAAAATGCAAACAACTGCAGGGTCGTCATGCAAGACTCCTGAGCGTTCGAACCGCCAGCCAGTGAAACAGATAGGCACCGGTGAACCAGAAAACACAGCCGAGTGCGTAAACGACGGTCGGAACGGCTTGCGGCATCTGCGTGTAGATGGCCGCTGCCATCGGCGCCAGAATACCGACGGTCAGCATCCCTGTCGATGCACGATCGAACCAGTTGGCGAGCAGCTTGATCCGTTCAGTCTCCGACTGGCCCATTCGAATGCCCCCGACACCACGGAGAGACGCTATCCGGCCTGGCCATCTTCAGCAAAGCCGGGGAGGCGTAGGAAATCTCTCTTCCGACTGGAATTTGGCTCTTGACGTTTTGGAAACAAAATGAGAACAAACTAAGCACATTCGATGGACGGACATCGTGCTTTCCGAGCGTTCTCGGGCATGGAATAAGGGAGAATCTGTTATGGCCGCAGCTGCACCGCTTCGGGTTATCGAGGGTTCCATGGACAAGGACAAGGCTCTGGCCGCCGCGCTGAGCCAGATCGAGCGCAATTTCGGCAAGGGCACGGTGATGAAGTTCGGCGAGGGCGCCATCGCCCAGGTCGAAGCCATCTCCACCGGCTCGCTCGGCCTCGATATCGCGCTGGGCATCGGCGGCCTGCCGCGCGGCCGCATCATCGAGGTGTTCGGGCCGGAAAGCTCGGGCAAGACCACTCTGGCGCTCCACGTTGTGGCCGAGGCGCAGCGCAATGGCGGCATCGCCGCCTTCGTCGACGCCGAGCATGCGCTCGATCCCAATTACGCCCGCAAGCTCGGCGTGAAGGTCGACGAGCTGCTGATCTCGCAGCCCGACAGCGGCGAGCAGGCCCTCGAAATCGCCGACACGCTGGTGCGCTCCGGCGCCATCGACGTGCTGGTGGTCGATTCGGTCGCCGCGCTCACCCCCAAGGCCGAGCTCGAAGGCGAAATGGGCGATGCGCTCCCCGGCCTTCAGGCCCGCCTGATGAGCCAGGCCATGCGCAAGCTCACCGGCTCGATTTCGAAGTCGAAGGCGATGGTCATCTTCATCAACCAGATCCGCATGAAGATCGGCGTGATGTACGGCTCGCCCGAAACCACCACCGGCGGCAACGCCCTGAAGTTCTACTCCTCCGTTCGCCTCGACATCCGCCGCATCGGCGCGATCAAGGAGCGCGAAGAGGTCATCGGCAACCAGACCCGCGTCAAGGTGGTCAAGAACAAGCTGGCCCCGCCGTTCCGCCAGGTCGAGTTCGACATCATGTACGGCGAAGGCATCTCCAAGACCGGCGAGCTGCTCGATCTGGGCGTCAAGTCCGGCGTCGTCGAAAAGTCCGGCGCCTGGTTCTCCTACGACAGCCAGCGCCTGGGGCAGGGCCGCGAGAATTCGCGCCAGTTCCTCAAGGACAACCCGCAGATCGCCGACGCCATCGAAGCCTCCGTCCGCGAAAGCTCGGGCCTGCTCAGCGAAGCCCTGCTCACCGGCCCCGAAGGCAACGAAGAAGCCGACAACGACGAATAATCGTCCCCCCATACGAGGTCGTCACGGTCCTCGGTCGGAGAGCGGCGGGAAATCCGCCGCTCTCTTCGTTTGTTGCGGAGCGATGGGGAAGGGGATCACCAAAGGCAGTGGAAAGGGCTGCCCCAGGCACCCCGCCTTCCCGCCTGCGCGGGAATGACACCGTGGATGAAAGCCAGCTCCCACAGGCCCAGTTTCAGTGCCGACTGTTCCCCACCCACCGTTCATTTCGCCCACCCCACCGCGTGTCATCCCCGCGAACGCGGGGACCCAACTCTCCCAACACCAGGTCCGCAGTCGGGCCCCTTCTCCCGCGTGCGGGGGAAGGTGGCGCGGAGCGCCGGAAGGGGGCGGCCCCACGCACCGAGTCCAGCCCCGCAAACACCGCGCCTTCGACCCACCCACAATGTCATTCCCGCGCAGGCGGGAATCCAACTCCCCCCACCCAGCGCCGCTACGCCGCTGGCGCTCCTGGCCCTGCTACCGTGCCCACCGCG
>Ga0153956_1000620_pt1 | contig 37824 bp, 32 predicted proteins | sample TSFL040MetaG_FD_104704 | JGI IMG/M metagenome (GOLD analysis project Ga0153956, IMG submission 104704) | Attine ant fungus gardens microbial communities from Florida, USA - TSFL040 MetaG | ecosystem: Host-associated > Fungi > Mycelium > Unclassified | place: USA: Florida, Wekiwa Springs... | reverse complement strand
CGAAAGATGCAGATCGGACGCCTTGTTCTTGACCGAAAACGCCAGCAGCTCGGCGATATCCATGGCTCTCCCCCTCGGACGCGAAGCGCCGCGGTGGCGCCGGATTGCGGCAGTATAGCCGCGTCATTTCCCGACCATGCGCGGCCCTGCGATGAATTTCTGCGAAACAGCCTACCGTTCCGTCATCGATCGCATCGAGGCGGCACGGCACATCGCCGAGCGCACCGACGCGGTGACGTTGCTCGCCGTGTCGAAGACCAAGCCCGCCGCCGCTTTGCGTGCGCTCGCGCAATGCGGCCAGCACGCGTTCGGCGAGAACTACGTGCAGGAGGCCCTGGGCAAGCAGCGCGAGCTCGCCGACGCGGCGATCGAGTGGCATCTGATCGGTCCGCTGCAGTCGAACAAGTGCCGCGAGGTCGCGACGCATTTCGACTGGTTACAGAGCCTCGATCGCACGAAGCTGATCGAGCCGCTGTCGCGCTTTCGTCCGGCCGGACGCGCCGCGTTGAACGTGCTCGCCCAGGTGAACATCGACGACGAGGACAGCAAGTCCGGCTGCGCGCCGGACGAACTCGCCGCGCTCGCCGACGCGATCGCCGCTGCGCCGAACCTGCGCCTGCGCGGCTTGATGGCGATTCCGGCGCCCGCGCCCGATCCCGGCCGTCGCCGCGAGGCGTTCCGTCGCATGCGCGCGCTCTTCGAGACACTGCGCGCGACGCATGCCGGCGTCGACACGTTGTCGATGGGCATGTCCGACGACTTCGCACTGGCGATCGCCGAGGGCGCGACGATGGTGCGCGTGGGGACGGCATTGTTCGGGGCGAGAAGCCGGGACTCGTAGAAGCCTGCGGAACCCGGCCGCTCCGCCTCGTGCGAGTCGCGGACAGCTGCCTTGCTATCCTTCGCCCTCCGTGCACTTCCGGCTCTCGCCATGCCATCGATTCCCGATTCCCGACTCCCGATCCCCGGTTCCCCGGTCGCCTTCATCGGCGGCGGCAACATGGCGCGCAGCCTGGTCGGCGCATTGGTCCGCGGCGGAGCGGATGCGCGCCTGATCGCGGTCGCCGAGCCGAATGCGAACCTGCGCGAAGCGCTCTCGCGCGACTTCGGCGTCGCCGTGCACGACGACGCCGGGGCGGCGGCGCGAGGTGCCGACGCGCTGGTGCTGGCGGTCAAGCCGCAGGTGATGAAGGCGGTTTGCGCCGACCTGGTGCCGGTCGTCGCCGCGGCGCGACCGCTGGCGATCTCGATCGCGGCCGGCATCCGCATCGAACAGTTGCGCGCGTGGTTCGGCGCCGACCTGCCGATCGTGCGCGCGATGCCGAACACGCCGGCGCTGATCGGCGCCGGCGCGACCGGAATGATCGCGAGCGCCTCGACGAGTGCCGCGCAGCGCGCGCAGGCCGAATCGATCCTTGGCGCGGCCGGGCGCACGGCCTGGATCGAACGCGAAGACCAGATGGATACCGTGACCGCGCTGTCCGGTTCGGGACCCGCGTACTTCTTCCTGCTGGTGGAAGCGCTCGAAGACGCCGCGGTCGCGCAGGGACTGCCGCGCGAGACGGCACGCGCGCTGGCGACGCAGACCTGTCTCGGCGCCGGGCGCATGCTGGTCGAGGATGGCGAAGCGCCGGCGACCCTGCGCGAGCGCGTGACCTCGCCGGGCGGCACCACGGCAGCAGCGCTCGACGCATTCGCCGGCGGCGACCTGCGCGGGCTCGTCGCGCGCGCGGTCGCGGCGGCGACGCGGCGCGGCGGGGAGTTGTCGGAACGGTATTCCTGACTCCCGAAACGGCCCTATTCCCGCCCGGCCCATTGCATGGAGACCGGGAGCATCCCGGCCGAAGCTCCTACAATCGCACCACGCCACCCCACGAGCGACCGATACCGATGGGCTACTTCGCCAACGCCGGACAGATCCTGATCAACTTCGCATTCGGCGCCGTGATCGCGCTGGTCGTGCTGCGCATCTTGCTGCAGTGCGTGCGCGCGAACTTCTACAACCCGGTCTGCCAGTTCCTGTACAAGGCGACCAATCCGGTGCTGATGCCGTTGCGCAAGGTGATCCCGGCGTGGCGCAACCTCGACATCGCGGCGATCGGGTTGGCGTGGCTGCTCACCGCGATCAAGCTGGCGCTGCTGTATGCGCTGGCCGGACAAGGCCTCGGCGTGCTCGGCCTGGTCGTGATGGCGGTCGCCGACCTCGGCGATTTCGTGTTGATGCTGTATTTCGGCCTGATCCTCGCGCGCGTGCTGGTGAGCTTCATCAGCGTCGATCGCGCGAATCCGATCGTGCCGCTGATCTACCAGTTGACCGAACCCGTGCTGAGGCCGATTCGTCGCTTCATCCCGTCCATCGCCGGACTCGACCTTTCGCCGATGGTCGCGTGGCTGGTGGTGATGCTCGCGCGCGCGCTGCTGGTCGGGCCGGTGCTCGATTTCGGCATGCACCTGGCACAGGGCGCCTGACCGCGAACGACGGGTCAGGGCGCGCGCCGCGCCCAGTCCGCGATCACGCGATGCAGGGCATCGACGCCGTCGAACAACGCCGCCGGCCCCGGCTGCAGGATGATCGGCGACTTGATCTCGTGCAGCTCGCCGTCGCGCACGGCCGGCGTCGCGTCCCAGCCGGCGCGCGCGGCGACGCGCTCGGGCCTGAATTTCTTGCCGCACCATGAGCCGAACACGATGTCCGGCGCGCGGCGCACGACCTCGTCCGGGTCGGCGAGGATGCGATCGCGCGCGAGCGATTTCGCGGCGCGCTCGGGAAACACGTCGTCGCCGCCGGCGATGCGGACCAGCTCGGCGACCCACTGGATGCCGCTGATCAGCGGCTCGTCCCATTCCTCGAAATACACGCGCGGCCGGCGCGGCAGCGCCGCCGCGGCCCGCCCGACGTCGTCGAGGTGCGCCTGCGCGCGCTGTGCGTAGGCTTCGGCCTTCGCATGCGCGCCGACGAGCGCGCCGAGCCTGCGGATGTAGTCGAGGATGCCCGCAACGCTGCGGTGGTTGCTGATCCAGACCTCGACGCCGGCTTTCACCAGCTCGCGCGCGATGTCGGCCTGGATGTCGGAGAAGCCGACGACGAAGTCCGGCTGCAGCTTCAGGATCTCGCCGATCTTCGCGCTGGTGAAGGCGGAGACCTTCGGCTTCTCCTTGCGCGCCCGCGCCGGCCGCACCGTGAAGCCGGAGATGCCGACGATGCGTTCCTGCTCGCCGAGCGCGTACAGCACCTCGGTCGGCTCTTCGGTCAGGCAGACGATGCGCCGGGGACCCATGGCTTCAGGCGAGATGTCGGACATGGGACGTGGCACGTGAACGCTCGCGGCGTCGCCGCCCCGGCGCGGAGCGGGTCCGGCCGCACGGATGCGGGAACGACCAAGCTGCAGGTGCCGGCGGGTATCGCGCCGCGTCCCGCGTCACTTGATGACGCGCAGGTGCGGCCGCTTCGACGGCGCGTCTTCCGGCGGCGGCGCCGACGGCGGCGGGTCGGTCGGCGCATTGTCGGCCGAGAACATCATGCCCTGGCCGTTTTCCTGCGCGTAGACCGCCAGTACCGCGGCCATCGGCACGAACACCGACTGGCTGACGCCGCCGAAGCGCGCGAGGAAGTGGACGCGCTCGTTGCTGATCTCGAACTGGGTCACCGCGCGCGCGGCGATGTTGAGCACCACGCGCCCGTCCTTGGCCACGCCGGGCGGCACGCGCACGCCCTCCGCGAGCGCATCGACCAGCAGATAGGGCGTCAGGCCGTTATCGCTGATCCATTCGTAGAGGGCCCGCAGCAGATACGGGCGATTGGATGTCATCACGATCGCGGACACGGTGGTCGGGGCTTCCTTGTGGTTGGCGGGTTTCCGGTCCGGGCGCTTCGCGTCACGGATGCAGCACCCTCTCCTCGGGCGTGAGGCTGCGCGCGAAACCCTGGCTGCGGAAGATCCGCTCGCCGTAGTCGACGATCGACTGCGCCTCGCGCGGCAGATGCACGCCGAGCGCGTCGAGGCGCCAGACCAGCGGCGCCAGCGCGCAATCGGCGAGGCTGATTTCGGGACTGAGGAAGAACTTCGATGCCTTGAACGCCGATGCGTTCTTGACCAGGTCGTCGCGCAAAGCCTTGCGTGCGGCGTCGGCGCCCTTGCCGCCGGCCTCGATGTCGTCGACCAGGGTCAGCCAGTCGTTCTCGACGCGCACGATGGCCAGGCGCAGGCGCGCGCGCGACAGCGGGTCGACCGGCATCAGCGGCGGGTGCGGATAACGCTCGTCGAGGTATTCGCAGATCACGCTGGTGTCGTACAGCACGAGATCGCGGTCGACCAGGGTCGGTACCGAGTTGTACGGATTGAGGTCGAGCAGGTCCTCGGGCGGATTGTCGAGGTCGACCAGCACGTGGTCGTAGGTGACGCCCTTGGCTGCCAGCGCCATGCGGACACGGTGGCAATGCACGCAATCGCGTGCCGAATAGAGGGTAAGGATCGTCCGCGAACGCTGGTTCAACGCCATCTTCGAGTCCCCTTCCATCCCGGTAGGTCACACCCCCTGAAAGACGCGGAAGGAATCCTCCCTGGATTCCCCCAGCTCGCGCGGCTCGGCCACGGCCGCGCCACCTGCTCCTCGGGTGCCGTGGCACGGCAGCCCGTGGGCAACGCCTCCCTGCATCGCCTCGACCGGGCTCGGGAACGGCCCGCGCCACGGTCGACGCAGCAATGTACTACGCGCGGCACCGCTCGCCTAGGCGCGGGCCGTCCTTCAATGGTCGGGGGTGGCGCCCTTGCCCGGATTCGTGCCGGTCCGCCGCACGGGCAAGGCTGCGTGGGGATTCGGCAAGCCGGCGGGCCGGTCGCGCGCGGCCTGGCTATGCCGCCGGCGTCAGGCCGGCGGGCTTTCGTCGCAAGGCGAAACGAGACGCCGGCAGCCGTGTCGCGGCCGCCGGCGAATGGCTCAATGCACGTCTTTCCAGAACTCGTGCTTGAGCAGGTAGGCGATGAACGTGAACAAGGCGAGGTAGAGCAGCACCCACACGCCCATCGACTCGCGCTTGAGCGCCGCCGGCTCGCCGGCATACTGCAGGAACGCGGTCAGGTCGCGCACGGTCTGGTCGAACTGCGCCGGCGTCTGCTGGCCCGGGGTATGGATCTCGAGCTTCCCGACGCCTCCTTCGTGGCCTTCCTTGCCCGCCTCGTGCGTGGCCACCTGCAGGCCCTGCAGCTCCCACAGCGGGTTCGGCATCGACGCGTTCGCGAACACCGTGTTGTTCCAGCCGAGCGGGCGCGACGGATCGAGGTAGAACGACTTCAGGTAGCTGTAGATCCAGTCCGAACCCTTCGCGCGCGCTTCCAGCGACAGGTCCGGCGGTGCCTTGCCGAACCACTTGGCGGCATCCTCGGCCGGCATGTGGCTGATGGCGTGGTCGCCGATCTTCGCGCCGGTGAACACGAAGTTCTTCTCGACCTCTTTGGGATCGAGCTGGAGATCCTCGGCGATGCGCGAGTAGCGCAGGTATTGCAGCGAATGGCAGCCCGAGCAGTAGTTGAAGAACAACTTCGCACCGCGCTGCATCGAGGAGACGTCGTCGAGGCGGATGTTCGCTTCCTGCACGCCGGCGCCCTCGGAGGCACCGGCGATGCCAACGGTCATCAGGCCGCCCATCAGCAGCGCGGCAAGTTTCGTGAACATCGCGGTCCCCACGGCAGCCTTCGGTGAGCGTTTGGTCGTCATGGACTTAGTCATGCATCGTCACCCGGTCCGGCACCGGCTTGGTCTTCTCGAAGCCGAAGTGCGTGTAGGCCCAGAGGAACACGAAGAAGCCGAAGTAGACGATCGTCCAGAAGCGGCCGAACAGGTTCTCGATCGTGGTCACGTCCGCGTTGGCGCCGAACAGCTCGGGAATCTTCTCGGCGGTGACGCCCGCGCCGACCGCGCCGAGCATGACGAACGACAGCGCGAACAGGCCGAGCGCGATCTTGTAGCCCAGGCCGCGGTAGCGGATCGACTTGATCTTGCCGCGATCCAGCCACGGCACGACGAACAGCAGCGCGATGCCGAGGAACATCACGATGACGCCGGGCAGCTTGGCCGGGATCATGCGCAACATCGCGTAGAACGGCGTGAAGTACCACACCGGCTTGATGTGCTCGGGCGTGGCGAGGTTGTTCGCCGGCACGAAGTTGTCGTGCTCGAGGAACCAGCCGCCGAAGGTCGGCGCGTAGAAGATGATGAACGCGGCGATCAGCAGGAAGAAGCCGGTGCCGAAGATGTCCTTGACCGTGTAGTACGGGTGGAACGCGATGCCGTCGAGCGGCGTGCCGTCGGGCTTCTTCTTTTCCTTGATCTCGACGCCGTCCGGGTTGTTCGAGCCGACTTCGTGCAGCGCGGCCAGGTGCAGCACGACGAGCAGCAACAGCACCAGCGGCAACGCGATCACGTGCAGCGCGAAGAAGCGGTTCAGCGTCGCGTCGGCCGGCAGGTAGTCGCCCATGATCCATTCGACCAGCGAATCGCCGATCCACGGGATCGCACCGAACAGCGAGATGATGACCTTGGCGCCCCAGAACGACATGTTGCCCCACGGCAGCACGTAGCCCATGAAGGCTTCCGCCATCAGCACGAGGAAGATCAGCATGCCGAGCAGCCACACCAGTTCGCGCGGCTTCTTGTACGAGCCGTACATCAGGCCGCGGAACATGTGCAGGTAGACGACGATGAAGAACAGCGAGGCACCGGTCGAGTGCATGTAGCGGATCAGCCAGCCCCAGCTGACGTCGCGCATGATGTATTCGACCGAGGCGAACGCTTCCAGCGCGTTCGGCTTGTAGTTCATCGTCAGGAAGATGCCGGTCAGGATCTGGTTGACCAGCACGAGCAGGGCGAGCGAACCGAAGTAGTACCAGAGGTTGAAGTTCTTCGGCGCGTAGTAGCCGCTGGTGTGCGAACTCAGGAACGAGAATACCGGCAGGCGGTCCTCGATCCAGTTCACCAGGCCGTTCTTCGATTGGATCCGGGTCATCGTGGTGCCCATTACGCGGCCTCCTTGCCCGGATCGACGCCGATCAGGATGTGCGTGTCGTCGACGAACTGGTACGGCGGCACGGCCAGGTTGGCCGGCGCCGGCACGCCGTCGAACACGCGTCCGGCCATGTCGTAGCGCGACTTGTGGCAGGGACAGTAGAAACCGCCCTTCCACTGCGGGTCGAACGGCTCCGGCTTCAGCTCCGGGAAGAAATCCGGCACGCAGCCGAGGTGCGTGCAGATGCCGGTCACGACCAGCCACTCGGGCTTGATCGAACGGGCCTCGTTCTGGGCGTAGGCCGGCTGCTGGTCGGTGTTCTCGGACTTCGGATCCTTCAGGTGCGAATCCTCGCCGGCCAGCGCGTCGAGCTGCGCCTTGGTCCGGTTGACGATGAACACCGGCAGGCCGCGCCACGCGAACGTGACCTTCTGGCCGGCCTCGATCTTGGAAATATCCGCCAACACCGGCGCGCCGGCTGACTTCGCCGCCGCACTCGGCTCCCACGACTTGACGAAGGGAATCGCCGCCAGCACGACGCCCGCACCACCGACGACCGAGGTCGTCGCGGTCAGGAATCGACGGCGTCCCTTGTCCACCACAGCATCGTTTGCCATCAGCACTCCGCTGCAAAACTTCAAAAAAGAAACATGTGGCGCGACACCGCTCGACAATGCGATGACCGCCGATACCTACGCTCGCCGCAATGAGCGCGCGCGGTGCGCGCGGCGCATTGGGCAGGCCCCAAAATCGTGTTAGTTTAACGAACGCCCCTGCACCGCACAATCGAAGTCGGCGACTCGGGAGCGACGCCACGTCCCGGCATCCGGCCGCGCGCGCGATCCCGCCGCGGCGATACCGAACCACAGCGACACCACGGCCCCAGAGCATGCGCATCCGCGCCACCTACGCCACCTTCGTCTTTCTCGCCCGCTGCGTCGTGGTCGGCCTCGCCGCCGCGTTCGTGCTCGACACGTTCGCGCCCGGCATCGTCGACCGCCTGCGCGGCAACGCACCGGCCGCCGGCGGCCACCCGGCGACCGCCGTCCCGGCCGCGGCTGCGACATCGCGCCACGCCCCGTTCTCGTATGCGGCAGCGGTCGCGCTCGCCTCGCCGGCGGTGGTCAACATCTACGCGAACAAGGTCACCACGGTGCCGTCGCGGCTGTATCCGATCCCCGATCCGCTGACCCAGCGCCTGCTCGGCTACGTCGCCGGGCCGGCGATGAAGCGCACCGACCAGAGCCTCGGCTCCGGCGTGATCTTCAGTTCGGACGGCTACGTCATCACCAACAACCACGTGATCAGTCGCGCGGACGACATCCAGGTACTGCTCGACGACGGTCGCGTCGCGCAGGCGCAGGTCGTCGGCACCGACCCGGAAACCGACCTCGCCGTGCTGAAGATCGCCATGGATCACCTGCCCGCGATCTCGATCCCGGCGGACACCGGCGTCGACGTCGGCGACGTCGTGCTGGCGATCGGCAACCCGGTCGGACTCGGCAACACGGTCACGATGGGCATCGTCAGCGCGACCGGCCGCCAGTTGAAGATGTCCGACTACGAGGACTTCATCCAGACCGACGCGGCGATCAACTTCGGCAACTCCGGCGGCGCGCTGGTCAACGCGCTCGGCGAGCTGATCGGCATCAACACCGCGGTCTACGCGCGCGGCACGACCGCGGACGGACGCGGCGCCTACACGCAGGGCGCCGAAGGCATCGGCTTCGCGATCCCGGTCTCGACGGCGAAAGCGGTGCTCGACCAGATCATCAAGCACGGCCACGTGATCCGCGGCTGGATCGGCATCGACTACGCCGACATCCCGCCGGCACGCGGCGCCACCTCGCGGCAGCAGGGCGTGCAGGTGCAACGCATCGTCGCCGAAAGCCCCGCCGCGCAGGCGAATCTGCAGCCCGGCGACCTGCTGCTGAAGCTCGACGGCAAGGTCATCGCCGACCAGATCGACCTGCGCAACCGCGAAGCCGCCCTCGCGCCGGGCACCAAGGTGCGCCTCGAAGGCCTGCGCGGCAACGTGCCGTTCGCGATCGACGTGACCCTGGTTCAGCGGCCGGCGCCGAGCACGACGGGAGCCTGAAACCGGGATCGGGCGAACGGAACGCCGTGGAGCGCATTCCCGCCCGCGAATCCCCGGCACGGCCTTTCACATCGCCTTCTGGTACCGGTCGCGCAAGGTCGCCACGCGCTGCACGTACACCTGCGTTTCGTCGTAGGGTGGCACGCCGCGGTACTTCTGCACGGCGCCGGGACCGGCGTTGTAGGCGGCGGTGGCGAGCTGGGCGTCGCCGTTGAAGCTCTTCAGCAATTGCGAGAGATAGCGCGCGCCGCCGCGGATGTTCTGCGCGACGTCGAACGCATCGGTCACGCCGAGGTCGGTCGCCGTGCCCGGCATCAGCTGCATCAGGCCCTGCGCGCCCTTGTTCGACACGGCCATCGGGTTGAACGCGGATTCGGCGTGGATCACCGCGCGCAGCAGCGCGGTGTCGACGCCGAAATCGGCGGCCGCGGCGGCGATCTCGGCCTTGTAGGCATCGAGGTTCAGCGCGGTCCGCGCGAAGTCGATCTTCGAATGCAGGTCGCAGGCGACGCAGGTCGCGATGTAGGTGAACAGTACCGCGAACGCGCCGGCATTCGGCTTGATGTTCGTGTACTCGGTGATGCCGTTCTTGCGTTGGACCCGGTACACCGCGCCGCGCAGCACCTTCGTCACCGGGTTGGTCGGCGCCGCCGCGAGCGCAGGCGCCGGGCGCGCTGCCTGCGCGGGAGCCGGCCTCGACCGATACGGAGCGGCGATGAACAACGGGTTGCCGACCGTCACGGCGCCGCTCTCGACACCGGCCTGCACGGTCGAGAAGTCCTCGGGGACATAGACCGGCGCCGAACTGGCGACACCGGGCACGACGCGCGCGAAACTGGCGCGCGCGATCGACGCCGGCTCCACCGCCACGTCCGCCGCCACCTTCGAGAAGTCCGCCAGCGGCTTCTCCGCCGTGCCCTCCTCGTACACCCAGCGATGGCTCTCGATCCGCACCGGCGCAGGCTTCTTCGGCGCGCTGTCGGCGAAATGCTGCAGCAGCTTGCAGTTGCTGAAACCCTTGGGCGAACTGGTGTAGGCGATGCTGCCGTCGCTCGCGTCGCAGCGATACAGCGCGCCGGCATGCGCGAACGGCGCCGCGGACACAAGTCCGAGCAGGAACAGGCCGGCAAATGGCGGGCGACGACGCGGCATGGCGCTTATTGAACCTTTTTCGGCCGCGAAGTTTCCGCCGGATCAGTCACGTTGCCAAGCGCCCGCCCCCCACCGTGCAGCCGCGCAACCCGGCCGATGCTAGACTGCGCGGTCCACGACGCGCGGCTCGATCCATGCCCGGCAAGCTTTACATCAAGACCCACGGTTGCCAGATGAACGAGTACGACTCGGCCAAGATGGCCGACGTGCTCAAGGCATCGCACGGCCTCGAGCTGACCCAGGACGAGGCGGAAGCCGACGTGATCCTGGTCAACACCTGCTCGATCCGCGAAAAGGCGCAGGAGAAGGTGTTCAGCCAGCTCGGCCGCTGGAAACAGCACAAGGCCGACGGCAAGCCGGTGCTGATCGGCGTCGGCGGCTGCGTCGCGAGCCAGGAAGGCGAGGCGATCGTCAAGCGCGCGCCGTTCGTCGACCTGGTGTTCGGCCCGCAGACCCTGCATCGCCTGCCGCAGCTGATCGAGGCGCGCCGCGAGAGCGGCAAGCCGCAGGTCGACATCTCGTTTCCCGAGATCGAGAAGTTCGACAAGCTGCCCGAGCCGCGCGCCGAAGGCCCCAGCGCGTTCGTCTCGATCATGGAAGGCTGCTCGAAGTACTGCTCGTTCTGCGTCGTGCCCTACACGCGCGGCGAGGAGATCAGCCGGCCGTTCGACGACGTCGTCGCCGAGATCGCGATGCTCGCCGAGCAAGGCGTGCGCGAGGTCAACCTGCTCGGCCAGAACGTCAACGCGTATCGCGGGCCGATGTTCGACGGCGCTGCCGCGCAACTCGGTGCGCGGCTCGTAGACGGTAAATTTGCCGACCTCGGCCTGTTGATCCACGCGATCGCCGAGATCGACGGCATCGGCCGCATCCGCTTCACGACCTCGCATCCGCTCGAGTTCTCCGACTCGCTGGTCGAGGCGTACGCGAACGTGCCCAAGCTCGCGAACTTCCTGCACCTGCCGGTGCAGTCCGGTTCCGACCGCATCCTCGCGGCGATGAAGCGCGGTTACACCGCGCTCGAATTCAAGCAGAAGATCCGCAAGCTGCGCGCCGTGCGCCCGGACATCTGCATCTCGTCGGACTTCATCGTCGGTTTCCCCGGCGAGACCGACGCCGACTTCGACAAGACGATGAAGCTGATTGACGACGTCGGCTTCGACCAGAGCTTTTCCTTCATCTACTCCAAGCGCCCCGGCACGCCGGCCTCGAACCTCGAGGACGACACGCCGGACGCGGTCAAGCACCAACGCCTCGAACGCCTGCAGGCCGCGATCAACGCGAACGCCACGAAGATCGGCGCCGCGATGGTCGGCACCACGCAGCGCATCCTCGTCGAAGGCCCGAGCCGCAAGAACCCGAACGAACTGACCGGCAAGACCGAGAACATGCGCTCGGTGAACTTCCCCGGCCATGCACGCCTGGTCGGCCAGTTCGTCGACGTGGTCATCACCGAAGCGATGGCGAACTCGCTGCGCGGACGCGTGAAGATCGACGAAGCACACGCGGCCTGAGCGACGGGCGGGTCGGAAGCAGGAGCGGACGACCCTCGCGCCACGCCGACCATCGCGCAACATGTGTGCTCGCGCGCGCTGAAGCACCGCGTCGTCAATCCAGCCGCTTGCGGAACCGCACAATCGCCGCCCCCAGCATGACGACGGTGAACGCGGCGAGCGCGAGCATGTCCGCCCACAATTCCGCGACGCCGGCGCCGCGCAGCATGACGCCGCGCACGAGGCGCAGGAAATGCGTCAGCGGCAGCACCTCGGAAATCCATTGCGCGACGCGCGGCATGCCGGCGAACGGAAACATGAAACCGGACAGCAGGATCGACGGCAGGAAGATGAAGAACGTCATCTGCATCGCCTGGAACTGCGAGGCGGCACGCGTGGAAATCAGCAGGCCGAGCGCGAGGTTGGCGAAGATCAACAGGCCCGCGGCGACGTAGACGTCGAGCAGGCTCCCGCGCACCGGTACGGCGAACAGCCAGATGCCGAGCAGCAGGATCACGCTCGTCTGCAGGAAGCCGATGGCGACGTACGGCAGCACTTTGCCGACCATCAGTTCGGCCGGCGACAGCGGCGTCGCGATCAGCAGCTCCATGTTGCCGCGTTCGCGCTCGCGCACGATGGCGACCGCGGTGAACAGCACCATCGTCATGGTCAGGATCACGCCGATCAGGCCAGGCACGATGTTGACCGCGGTGCGCCGCTCCGGGTTGTAGAACGCGACGACGCCGATCGGCGGCACCGGCGGCGTGCTCGCCAGCGGCGCGTGGCCGTTGCCGATCGTCGGCTGCAAGGGCACCTGCGCAAGCTGCGCGGCGGCGCCCTGCACGGCCGTGTCGCTGCCGTCGACCATGACCTGCACCGCCTCGCTGCCGCCGGCCTTGCGCCGCTCGAAATCCGGCGGGATCGCGATGCCGACGCTGATCTCGCCGCGGCGGATGAGGTCGACGAGCTCCTGCGGTGCATGCGCTTCCGCTACCGGCGCGACGACGCCGGTCGCCAGCATGTCCATCACGAGCGCGCGCGAGCCCGCCGTGTTCGCCTGGTCGGCGATGCCCGCATCGAGGCCGCGCAGGTTGAAGTTGATCGCGTAGCCGAACAGGATCAATTGCGCGACCGGGATGCCGACGATCATCGCCAGCGTGATGCGGTCGCGGCGCATCTGGCGCAGCTCCTTGACCATCACCGCCCACAGCCTGCGCAGGCTCATGCGGCACGCTCGGCGGGCGTACCGGTGCGGCGCGTCGCGGCGACGAACACGTCTTCCAGGCTGGCGTGGACCGGGGCGACGTCAGCTTGCTGCCCGGCGCTCGTGAGCGCATCGCCCACCGCTCGCTGCGCATCGGCGCGGCCGTCGGTGAGCACGCGCAGGCTGTTGCCGATCTGCGCGACGCTGACCACGCCGTCGAGCTTCGCGATCGCCTGCTGCGCACGGCGCGGATCGGACGCGCCGACCAGCAGCGTCCGGCCGTCCAGGCGTCCGGTCAGTTCCGCCGGCGTGCCGTCGGCGACGAGCACGCCACGATCGAGGATCGCGATGCGATGGCAGCGTTCGGCCTCGTCCATGTAGTGCGTCGACACCAGCAAGGTAGTGCCTTTGTCGGTGAGTTCGAAGAGCTTTTCCCAGAAGTCGCGCCGCGATTCGGGATCGACCGCGCTGGTCGGCTCGTCGAGGAACAGCAGCTCCGGTTCGTGGATGACCGCGCAGGCGAGCGCGAGGCGCTGCTTCTGGCCGCCGCTGAGCGTGCCGGCGAGTTGCTTCTGGCGATCGTCGAACCGGTATTCGCCGACGAGCTCGTCGATGCGCGCGCGCGCCTTCGCGCGCGGCAGCGATTGCACGTCGGCCATGAATTCGAGGTTCTCGCGCACGGTGAGGTCGTCGAACAGCGAGAACTTCTGCGTCATGTAGCCGATGCGCGTGCGCAGCGCCTCGGCCTGCTTCGGGATCGACAGGCCGAGCACCTCGATCGAGCCATCGCTCGGCGTGAGCAGGCCGCACAGCATGCGGATCGTGGTCGACTTGCCCGATCCGTTCGGACCGAGGAAGCCGTAGACGTGGCGTTCCGGCACCGCGAGGTCGACATGGTCGACCGCGACGAGCGTGCCGAAGCGCTTGGTCAGCCCCTGCGCGCGGATCGCAAGCTCGCCGTCGCCGTTCATCGCGCGCTTGCGCCGAATTCGACATGCACCGGCAAGCCGGCCGGCAGCGAGGCCGCATCCGCGCCGAGTTCGACCTCGGCGAGGTAGCTCAGGCGCGCGACGTCGTCGCCGATCAGGGCGTAGTACGGCGTGAACACCGGTTCGCTGCGCAACATGCGCACCTTCCCGGAGAACGGCTTCTCGCGACCGGCGACGAACACGCGCAGCGCATCGCCGACGTGGACGTTCGCGCGCAGCGGCTCGGGCACGTAGATGCGCGCGTACGGCGCATTGCCCGCGAGCAGGATCGCCAGCGACGCGCCGACCGGCGCCTGGTCGCCGAGCCGGTACGGCAGGCTGTCGACGCGCGCGGCGCGCGGCGCGACGACGGCGAGCTTGTCGAACAACGCCTGCTGCGCGGCGACGTCGGCCTCTGCCGCGGCCAGAGCCGCCTTGCCCTGCGCGACCTGCTCGGCGCGCGTTCCCGCCAGCAGTTCGTCGAGCGCGGCCTGCGCCGCCTTCACCTTGCCATCGGCGTTGCCGGCGGCGGCACGCGCGCGGTCGAGGTCGGCGGCGGCGACGTAGTTCTTGTCCTTCAGGGGCGACAGCCGCGCGTAATACGCACGCGCCTCGCGCGCCTCGGCCTGCGCTGCCGCGAGGTTCGCCCGCGCCTGCGCGATATCCTGCGGACGCGGTCCGTGCTCGAGTTCGGCCAATGCGTCACGCGCCTGTTGCGCCTGCGCCTGCGCGGCGGCCAGTTGCGCCTGCGTGTGCGTCGGGTCCAGTTTCAGCAGCAGTTGGCCGGCGGCAACCGCCTCGCCTTCGCGAACCTCCATCGCGACGATCCGCTCGGCCACCGGCGACGGCATGCCGATGCGGTCGAACTCGAGCGTGCCGAGCGCCTGCGGCGGCGCCTTCGTGCATGCCACGAGCGCGACCGCCGCAAGAATGAACAACGAATGGGCGCGGCGCGCCCGCACACGCGAACGGCAGGTCGATGCATTCATGTCATCCGGCTCCAAGGCCACGCTGGATCAAGGCGAACGTGTGCGAACGCAGGGTGTCGGCGTCGATGTCGCCGGCGCTGAACAGGCTGCGCCAGATCGGCGCGCTCGCGGCCGGGAACAACGTGAGCCCGATCAGCGAAACGACGAGCAGGCGCGGATCGAGATCCGGATTCAGCGCGCCCTCGCGCTGCGCCCGGGCGAACTTCGCCGCCAGCGCCTGCGGAATCCGCGGCGCGAAACGGCGGACGACGTCGCGCAGCGCGCCGCCTTCGCAAAGCACCTCGCGCACCCACAACACGGGCAGCCACGGATGCGCGGCAACGAGCGCCCCGACCCCGTCGACGAATGCGGCGACGAGCGCCTTCGCATCGCCGTCGCGCGCGAGCCCGAGGTGAAACGCGCCGATCGCGGGCAGCACGCGTTCGTCGACGACCGCCTCGCGCAACTGCGCCGCGTCGCCGAAGTAGTAATGCAACAGCGCCGGCGTGACGCCGGCCTCGCGGGCGATCGCACGCAGCGAGGTCGCCGCGATGCCTTCGCGCACGTAGCACGCAAGCGCCGCATCGAGCAGGCGCGGACGCAGTTCCGGCCCCGCCGCCGAGGGCCGCCCCGGCGTGCGGCGCTTGCGCACGGCGGCCGATTTTCGTGCTGCCGATTTCGTCGTTGCCATGCCTCATATTTAATTCAACGATTAATTATTTGCAAGCGCCGCGACCCGCGCTGGCACGCCGGCGCCGTGCGCGCTAGTCTCGCCGCCCCATGTCCGACCTCATCCATCACGACTTCACGCTCGACCCGGCCGATGACGAGCGCCTCGCCAATCTCGCCGGGCCGTTCGACGAACACCTGCGCCAGATCGAATTGCGCCTCGCCGTCGAGATCGCCAATCGCGGCAACATCTTCCGCGTCAGCGGCGCGAACCCTTCGGTGAAGCTGGCCGAACGCGTGCTGCGCGACCTCTACGCGGCCACCGAGAACGAAACGCTCACCGGCGCGCAGGTCAACCTGCACCTCTCCGAATCGGGTATCGACGCGAAAGCCGCCGAAGGCGCGCAGGACGTCGCGATCAAGACCAAGCGCGGCACCGTGCGCGGCCGCGGCGCGAACCAGCAGCGCTACCTGCACGCGATCGCCACGCACGACATCAACTTCGGCGTCGGCCCCGCCGGCACCGGGAAGACCTACCTGGCCGTCGCGATGGCGGTCGACGCGCTGAACGACAACCGCGTGCAGCGCCTGATCCTCGTGCGGCCCGCGGTCGAGGCCGGCGAGAAGCTCGGCTTCCTGCCGGGCGACTTGACCCAGAAAGTCGATCCGTACCTGCGCCCGCTGTACGACGCGCTGTACGAGATGCTCGGCATCGAGAAGGTGACCAAGCTGATCGAGCGCAGCGTGATCGAGATCGCGCCGCTCGCCTACATGCGCGGACGCACCTTGAACGATGCGTTCGTGATCCTCGACGAGGCGCAGAACACCACCATCGAGCAGATGAAGATGTTCCTGACGCGCATCGGCTTCGGCTCGGTCGCGGTCGTCACCGGCGACATGACGCAGACCGACCTGCCCAAGCACGTGAAGTCCGGCCTGCGCGACGCGATCGAGGTGCTGCGCGAGGTCGACGGCGTCAGCTTCACGTTCTTCACCGCGAAGGATGTCGTGCGCCATCCGCTGGTTCAGCGGATCGTGCGCGCGTACGAGCAGCGCGAAGCGGCAGCCGATGCCGCGAAGAGCGCAGGCCGTGGCGACTAGCACGCGCAAGCGCGGCGGCGGCGCCGCGCGGCCCGCGCGCGAGGAATCGCGCGTCTGCCTGTGGTTGAAGAACGAGGCGGGGCGCCGCGGGGTGCCGATGCTGCGCTCGTTCCAGAAATGGATCGCCGCGATTCCCGAGCTGGACGACCGTCCCAGCTGGACCGAAATCAACATCCTGATCGTCGGCACGCGCGCCGGGCGCCGCTTCAATCGCGAATTCCGCAACCGCGACTACGCGACCAACGTGCTGAGCTTTCCGTACGAGCCGATGCCGGGGGAACACAGCGGCCTGCTCGGCGACCTCGTGATCTGTGCGCCGGTCGTCGCGCGCGAGGCGCGCGAGCAGCGCAAGGAAGCGCGCGACCACTTCGCGCACATGACCATCCACGGCGTGCTGCACCTGCTCGGCCACGACCACGAACGCGACGCGGACGCCGAGCGCATGGAAGCGCTCGAACGGCGCGTGCTGGCCGGCCTCGGCATCGCCGACCCCTACGCCGAACCGGCCTGAACGACCGGCGCGGCCACGTCAAACGCCCGCAATCGGGCTTTTGCTACACTGCCGCCCCGCCCGCGACGGGCCAGTGCAAGCGGCAAATGAGCGAGGATCCTCCCAGTACACCCCCACGAACGTGGTTCGAGCGAATCACGCAGGCGCTCTCCGGCGAACCGCAGAGCCGCGAGGAACTCATCGAGGAATTGCGCCACGCGCAGGCCAATGGCCTGATGTCGAACGACACCTTGTCGATGGTCGAGGGCGCGATCGAGGTGGCCGACCTCACCGTCGCCGACGTGATGATCCCGCGCGCGCAGATGGTCTCGCTGCCGATCGACGCGACCTTGCCGCAGATCCTCGAAGACGTGCTCGAATCGGGCCATTCGCGTTTCCCGGTACATGCCGGCGACAAGGACGAGATCCTCGGCATCCTGCTCGCGAAGGACCTGCTGCGCTGCTTCGCGAAAGGCTCCAGCGGCGACATCCGGGCGCTGCTGCGCCCGGTCACGATGATCCCGGAGTCGAAGCGGCTGAACATCCTGCTGAAGGAATTCCGCCTCTCGCGCAACCACATGGCGATCGTCGTCGACGAATACGGCGGCGTCGCCGGGCTCGTCACGATCGAGGACGTGCTCGAGCAGATCGTCGGCGACATCGACGACGAGCACGACGACGACGACGACGAGCACACGATGATCCAGCCCGCCGCGAACGGCGACTTCCTCGTCAACGCGCTGACCCCGATCGCCGAGTTCAACGAGCGCTTCGACAGCGACCTCAGCGACGAGGAATTCGACACGATCGGCGGCATGGTCACCGCGGAAATCGGCCACCTGCCGGAAGCCGGCGAGGAAACCACGCTCGGCGGCTTCCATTTCCAGGTGACCCGGGCCGATGCGCGCCGCGTACAGCAATTCGCGGTACGCGTTCATGAGGCGTAGAGAGCCGTGATTCGTGACTGGTGATTGGGGAAAACGGCATTTCCGTGCCGCCGTCGCCCGGGCCTGCCTGGTGCTGCCTTGCGTTCTTGCGCTGGCGAACAATGCGAGCGCCCAGGCCCGCGCCGAGCCTCCGGCGGCATCGCCCGTCACCGTCAGTTTGCTGACCGTCGGCCCCGGCGACATCTTCTTCGAGCGCTTCGGCCACAACGCGATCGTCGTGCGCGATGCGGATTCCGGCGCGGCGGTCGCCTACAACTACGGCATCTTCGATTTCGAGCAGCAGGATTTCCTGCTGAACTTCGCGCGCGGCCGCATGCTGTACCGCATCGCGGTCGACGAACTCGGCGACGACCTCGCGATGTATCGCGGCGAAGGCCGCTCCATCACCGAACAGCGGCTCGACCTCGCACCGGAACAGGCGCGCGCCCTGGTCGACTTCCTCGACTGGAACGCGCGGCCCGAGAACGCGCAGTACCGCTACGACTACTTCGAGGCGAACTGCTCCACGCGCGTGCGCGACGCGCTCGACCGCGCGCTCGGCGGCGCCCTGCGCGCGCAGAGCGAGGGCCGCTCGCGCGGCTACACGTACCGGCTCGACGCGCTGCGGCTGATGGCGCCGGAGCCGCTGCTGGCGATCGGCATCGACCTCGGCCTCGGCCCCTACGCGGACCAGCGCATCGATTTCTGGCAGGAGAGCTTCGTGCCGGAAACCTTGAGCAAGGTCGTCGCCCAGGCGAACGTGGCCCGCGACGGCCGTGACGTGCCGCTCGCCGGGGCCATCGAAACGCTGTCGAAAGGCCAGGTCGAGGAACCGCCGGCGCTGCCTCCGGACCGGCGCCTGCCGTTCCTCGGTCTCGGCCTCGCCCTCGGCGCGGGGCTGTTCTGGCTCGGCCGTTCGCCGCGCGCATCGGCACGCATTCCGCTGGCCGCGTTCGCCAGCCTGTTCGAGTTGTTTTGCGGCGTCGGCGGACTCGTGCTGCTGTTCCTGTGGCTCGGCACCGAGCATCGCGCGGCATGGCGCAACGAGAACCTGCTGCTGCTCGATCCGTTGTGCCTGCTGCTGCTGCCGGCATGGCTCGGCGCGATGCGCCGACGCCGCGCCGTGCGCGGGGCGACGCGCTGGATCGCGTGGCTGGTGGTGCTCGTCGCCGCGTTCGCGCTGTTTTCGAAGATCCTGCCGTGGTTCGCGCAGGCCAACGTGCAATGGATCGCGCTGCTGCTGCCGATCCATCTCGCGCTGGCGCTGGCGCTGCAACGCGATCCCGGTCGCGGCCCGGCACGCTGACGCCGCGATCGCGGCCGGATCGCCGTCGCGATTGCCGCCGTCGTGCCCTCCGCTGCATCATCCGCGCATGAGCCAGCTTTCCGCCACGCTTCCGACCGATCCGACCTGCACGGATCCGATGATCGTCAACTGCGTCGCCTATTCGGCCGACGGACGCAAGCTGCGCGACATCAGCATCGCCGAGATCAGCGACATCCTCGAAACACCGGACCAGTGGGTCTGGGTCGGCCTGCGCGAGCCGACCGAGGAACTGCTGGAAACACTGCAGGAGGAATTCGGCCTGCACGAACTCGCGGTCGAGGACGCGCACAAGGCGCACCAGCGCGCGAAGATCGAGGTCTACGGCGATTCGCTGTTCATCGTCACGCACACCGCGCAGACGGTGGGCGGCAAGATCGCCTTCGGCGAGACGCACGTCTTCCTCGGCAAGCGCTACATCGTGACCGTGCGCCACGGCGCGTCGCTGTCCTACGCGACGGCACGGCGCGGTTGCGAGCAGACGCCGGAACTGCTCACCCTCGGCCCGAGTTACTCGCTCTATGCCGTGCTCGATTTCATCGTCGACAATTTCTTCCCGATCGTGCGCGAGTTCCGCGAGGAGCTGCAGGAGCTCGAGGAAGAGGTGTTCGAGGACACGTTCAAGCGCGAGACGATCCGCCGTCTGTACGACCTCAAGAAGGAACTGGTCTCGCTGCGCCTGGCGATCGCGCCGATCCAGGACATCGTCAACCAGCTCGTTCGGCAATACCCGAACCTGATCCGCGAGGAAGTGCGGCCCTACTTCCGCGACGTCTACGACCACGCCGCGCGCATCAACGAATCGACCGACACGATGCGCGAGATGCTCACTGCCGCGATCAGCGTGAACCTCGCCCTCGTCGGTGTCGCGCAGAACGAAGTCGTCAAGCGCCTCGCCGGCTGGGCCGCACTGCTCGCCGCGCCGACGCTGATCGCGAGCTGGTACGGCATGAACTTCCACGACATGCCCGAGCTCGACCGCAGCGGCGCCTATCCAACGCTGATCGGCTTCACGCTGTGCATCTGCGCGCTGCTGTACGTCGTGCTCAAGCGCGCGAAATGGCTGTAGCCGGTTTGCGCCGGCCGCGCATTCTGCCTACCCTGCCCGCTCCTGGGGAAACGCCGGCGCGCGCCATCGGCAGCGCCGGCAGATTGGGGCATGAACGCAGGCGGTGAAGACACCGCGGCGCTGTTGCGCCGCTGCTCGCAAGGGGACGAAGACGCCTACGGCGAACTGTTCGGCCTGCTCTACGCCGACCTGCATCGGCGTGCGCGCAGCTGGATCGGCGGCGCGGGCGCCACGCTGTCGACGACCGCGCTCGTCCACGAAACCTTCCTCAGCCTCGCCGGCGCGCGCCTCGCGCTGAACGACAAGGCGCATTTCTTCCGTCTCGCCGCGCGCGCGATGCGTCGCGTGCTGATCGACGCGAGCCGCCGGCGCGACGCGCTCAAGCGCGGCGGCGGGCAACACGGCCTCACGCTCGATCCCTCGCTCGCCGCGCCGGGCCGCGACCTCGACATCGTCGCGCTCGACCAGGCGCTCGAGCGCCTCGCCGCGAGCGAGCCGCGCCTCGCGCACGTCGTGGAACTGCATTTCTATGCCGGCCTGGAGTTCGCCGAGATCGCGCAGCTGATGGATTTGTCGGAGCGCACCGTCGCGCGCGACTGGCGCGCCGCGCGCGCGCTGCTGCATCTGTCGCTCACCGAAACGCCGGAAGCCGCCGATGGCTGAAGCCGATCCGCGCCAGGCGCGCCTCCTGCGCGCCGCGCTCGACCTGCCCACCGCCGAGCGTGACGACTACGTGCTGCGCGCATGCGGCGACGACGATGCGCTGCTCGCGCGCCTGCGCGCGCTGCTCGCGCTCGACGCGGCCGCGGCACTGCCGCTCGACTGCCCCGCCGAAGCGCATGCCGTCCGGCTCATGGGCGGCGAACACGACGCCGGCACGCATCTCGCCGCCGGCGCGCGCATCGGCCCGTACCGCCTCGTGCGCGAACTCGGCCGCGGCGGCATGGGCGCGGTGTGGCTGGCCGAGCGCGACGACGGCCAGTTCCAGCAACAGGTCGCGCTGAAACTGATCCGCCTCGGCATGGACAGCGAGCACGTGCAGCGCCAGTTCCGCCGCGAGCGCGCGCTGCTGGCGCGGCTGCAACACCCGAACATCGCCCAGCTCATCGACGGCGGCCTCGACGAACGCGGCCGGCCGTGGTTCGCGATGGAACGCATCGAGGGCGTCGGCCTCGCCGACTGGATCGAGCGCGAACGGCCGAGCCTGCGCGCGCGGCTGCTCCTGTTCGCCAAGCTCTGCCGCGCGGTCGCGCATGCGCACCGGCAGCTCGTCGTGCACCGCGACCTGAAACCCTCGAACGTGCTCGTGCAAGCCGACGGCGAACCGCGCCTGCTCGACTTCGGCATCGCCCGCCTCGTCGAACAGGGCGACAGCGAACACACCGCGACGATGCAACGTTTCCTCACGCGCGACTTCGCCGCGCCGGAACAACTGCGCGGCGAAACGGCGGGCACCTCCGCCGACGTCTTCGCGCTAGGCCTGGTCCTGTTCGAACTGCTCACCGGGCAGCGCTATCGCAAGCTGCACGCGGGCGGCGAGGCGACCTTGCGCCCGAGCGCCGCGCTCGACGCCACCACCGGCGCCGCCACGCACATCTCGCGCACGCAACTGCGCGGCGACCTCGACGCGATCGCGCTGCGCGCGCTCGCCGACGAACCCGCGCGCCGCTACGCCGACGCGCAGCAGCTCGCCGACGACGTGCAGCGCCATCTCGACGGCAAGCCGGTCGAGGCGCGGCCGGACAGCGTCGGCTATCGCGCCGCCAAGTTCGTGCGCCGCAACCGCGCCGCGGTCGCCGCCGGCCTGTTCGGCCTTGCCGCGCTGCTGGTCGGCAGCGGCGTCGCGTTCTGGCAGGCGGTGCAGAAATCGGCCGAAGTCGAGCGCGCGCGCATCGCGCTCAAGCAATCCGAATCGGTGCGCAGCTTCATTTCCTCGGTGTTCCTCGAAGCCGACCCGACCAAGGCCAAAGGCGCCGACACCACCGCCGGCGAATTGCTCGCCGCCGCGCGCACGCGCGTCGCGCAGGAACTGGCCGACGAACCAACTGTCGCCGCCGAACTGCTCGACCAGATCGGCAACACCTACGTTTCGCTCGGTCAGGACGATCTCGCCCGCGCGACGCTGGCCGAATCACTCGCCTTCAACGAGCGTGCGAAACATCCATCGCTCGGCACCGCCGCCTCCGCCGGCGGACGTCTTGCGTATTACGCCTTCACCGACGGCGATTCGGGCAAGGCGCTGGCGCAGCTCGACGCGATCATCGAGCGCCTGCGCGGCAGCGGCGATGCCGATCCGGAACTCATCGCGCAACTGGGCAAGATGCACGAACTCAAGGGCAACGTGCTGTACGCGATCGGCCGCAAGGAGGAAGCGCGCGAAGCCGGCCGCATCGCCGCCGCATCCTGGGCAAGGGTGCGCGACGCGTATCCGGCCGAATACCTCTTGGCCGAAATCGGCCAGACCGACCTCGAAGCCGCGCTCGGCCATGGCCAGGCCGCGCTCGAACGCGCCGACCGCGTACTCGCCGATCCGCTGCTGCACGGCAAGGACGTGCCGCCCGCATTGGCCCTGCATGCACGCGGCGTGCGCGTGCGCGCATTGCAGGCGCTCGGTCGCCACGCCGAGGCGGAACCGCTGCTGCGCGAGACCATCGACACCTTCGCCGCGCAATACGGCCTCGCCGGCACGATGACGCGCTACTGGCGCTTCCGCCACGCCGAAACGCTGCACGCGCTCGGCCGCCTCGACGAAGCGCAGGCCGTCGCCGACGCCGTGCTCGCCCTGCCGCCCGACGGCAGCGCGGCGTATCGGCGCACCCGCACCGAGGTGCTGGCCGCAACGATCGCGCGCGACCGCCACGCCAGCGATGCCGCCACGCGCATCGCCGCCGCCGAAAAGGCCGCCTGCAGCGACGAGGGCAACGAGGAGCTGTGCGGCAAGGCGCGCGCGCTGCGCATCGCACCGCCCTGATCCGGATCGCGGATCCGGCACGCCGCCGGCACCGGGCAATCATGACGACGACCGGTCGGGCACTGTGATGCCGGACTCGTCGCGCCACGCGATGTCAGGTCCGCGCGCCGACTTGCGCTTTTCTCTCCCGACCACGGAAAGACGATTTCCGTGCACCCCTGATTCAAGGAGAGATCATGTTCAAGTCCTTGCTGTTCGCGGCCTGCGCCACCCTCGCCGTCGGCGCCGCCCACGCTGCCGACGACGATTTCGTCAAGCAGTCGATCGACGCCACGCGGCCGTCGCAAATCGACCTCGCGCCCGACGGGACGGCGGTACCGAGCGACCTCACGCTCGACACCGCCTTCGGCGCCGGCGGCCTGAAGGCGATCTGGCCGCCGGAAGGCCAGGCCGGCTGGTCGCTGGCGGAGGACGCCCTGCGCGTGTTCCCGTGGGTGGGCCAGATCACCATCCCCGGCCCGCCACCGATCGTCTACTCCGGGCACAAGGGCTACTACCTCGTCGGCAAGCAGAAGAACACGGCCGGCGACGCGTGGCGCGCCTGGATCACGCGCGTGAACCTCGCCGGCGCGCTCGACACCACGTTCGGCACCGACGGCTGGATCTACGGCAATGCGCAAGACGACATCGTCGATGCGGCAGTCGTCGGCGACAAGCTGTATCTGCTCTCCAACATCTGGGCCGGCACGGCGGCGCCGCCGGTCACGCGCGTCGCCTGCAAGAACCTCGACACGGCCACCGGCAGCGATTGCTTCCCCGTGCTGGGCGGCGTGCAGACCTGGGGCGCGACCGCCGCCGGCCCGCGCACCGCGGCTTATGGCCAGCGCCTGGCCTACGACAGCCGCTACGGCCTGTTCGTCGCCGCGCGCGTCATGAACAACGATCGCGGCCAGGAGCTCGGCATCGCGCGGATCAGCGCCGACGATGGTTCGCTCGTCACGGCATTCAGGGACGGCGGCTACAACATCGGCCTGCCGGCCTGGGGCGAAGCGTCCGGCCACGCCGAAATCTCGATCAACGCTCTCGCGATCACACCGACGGCTGCCCCCGGCCCCATCCGCCTCTACGTCGCCGGCCAGTTGAAGCGCACCGACGCGGACCACGACGGCTTCATCATCGGCATGAGTCCCGTCAACGGCACCACCGCCGCCGGCTGGAGCTGGAACGACTACTACTACGAAGGGGACAATGCCAGCAGCCGCAAGGATGCGATCACCGCGATCACCGTGCTGCGCAACGGCAAGGTCGCCTTCGCGGGATGGTCGGAAAGCGATAGCCCCAGCGTGCGGCCGATGATGATGGGGCGCATCCACAACGACGGCGGCTACGACGCCGGCTTCTGCGCCAACAATCCGAACCGCGGCGCCCGCGCTTGCCTGGTCGATCCGCCCTTCAGCACCGGCGCGCCCTACTTCGCCGACTACGAGCCGTTCTCGTGGCCGGTCGCATTGGCCGAGCGCCGCCAGAACCGCGACCTCGTGGTCGCGCAGCGCTTCCAGAACAGCGGCGGCACTCCCGAGGAGCCGGACGACAACCACGTGCGCACGCTGGTGCAGCAGTTCGGCGCCAACGGCAACCGCCTCCATGCCGGCCGCACGATCGACATCGCGGGCGGCGGCAGCACCGTGTGGTCGCGCCCGTTCGACCTGTGGATGGGCGGCACCGGCCTGTGGAACGGCGCGGAAGGCGGCCTCGGCGAGGAAGTCATCGCGATCGCCGGCACGCGCCTGTGGTCGGGCAACGACTTCGACGCCACGCTGACCCACCTGAGAGCCACCGACAGCCTCTTCGCCGATGCATTCGGCGGCGTGTACGGCGACTGATCGCGCAGCCACGCGGCATCCTCCTGCGCCGTCCGGGAGCGGACGGCTTTGCGCGAACGTGGAAGCCCGCGGCGGTGCCGCGGGCCTTCGCGATGGCGTCAGCGCACGGAAACGCCCCGCTGCGGCGTCCAGAAGAGCGTGGCCTTCTCGAACCGCTGCTGGCACCCATCGCTGCCCGACGCTTCTTCCTTCATGCGGTACTCCGCGCGGTCCGGCAAGTCCGCACGCGCCGCTTCGACCAAAGTCGTAGTCCGCGAACCGGCCTGCGCATTGACCGGCCCGACTCGATGGAACACGCTTCCCCGCGCCCATTCGCAGCACGGAGCCTGTCCCATGACTACCGCCGTCGCCGGCAATCCGTCCGGCCCCGTCTCCAAACTCGTCTGGGCCGCGGTCGCGGTCGTCGGCGCGATCTGTCTCGGGGTCGTCGCGCTGCGTCGCGGCGAGCCGGTCAACGCGATCTGGCTGCTCGCCGCCGCGCTGTCGGTGTTCGCGATCGGCTACCGTTTCTACAGCAAGCTCATCGCCGACCAGGTGCTCCAGCTCGACCCGACGCGCGCGACGCCGGCCGTGCTGCGCAACGACGGCCTCGACTACGTGCCGACCGAGAAGTGGATCGTCTACGGCCATCACTTCGCCGCGATCGCCGGCGCCGGCCCGCTGGTCGGACCCGTGCTCGCCGCGCAGATGGGCTACCTGCCGGGCACGTTGTGGATCCTGTTCGGCGTCGTCTTCGCCGGCGCGGTGCAGGACTTCATGATCCTCGGCCTCTCGCTGCGCCGCGACGGCCGCTCGCTCGGCCACATGCTGCGCGCGGAACTCGGGCCGGCCGCCGGCGTGATCTGCATGATCGGCGTGCTCGTGTTGATGATGATCGTGCTGGCCGTGCTCGCGCTGGTCGTGGTCAAGGCGCTCGCGATCAGTCCGTGGGGCACGTTCACGGTCGCCGCGACGATCCCGATCGCGATCTTCATGGGACTGTACCTGCGCTTCCTGCGCCCAGGCCGCGTGCTGGAAGTGTCGATCATCGGCCTCGTGCTGTTGCTGCTGTCGATCTGGTTCGGCGGCAAGGTCGCCGCCGACCCGACCTGGGGCCCGCTGTTCACCTTCAACGCCGCGCAGCTCGCCTGGCTCGTCATCGGCTACGGCTTCTTCGCCTCGGTGCTGCCGGTGTGGCTGCTGCTCGCGCCGCGCGACTATCTCTCGACGTTCCTCAAGATCGGCACGATCGCGCTGCTCGCGATCGCGATCGTGTTCACGATGCCGCAATTGCAGATGCCGGCCGTGACGAAGTTCATCGACGGCACCGGCCCGGTGTTCGCCGGCAACCTGTTCCCGTTCCTGTTCATCACGATCGCCTGCGGCGCGGTGTCGGGCTGGCATTCGATCATCGCCTCGGGCACGACGCCGAAGCTGCTCGCCAACGAGCGCGAGGCGCGCCTGGTCGGCTACGGCGGCATGCTCACCGAAGCGTTCGTCGCGATCATGGCGCTGATCGCCGCCTGCGCGCTGCATCCGGGCGTGTACTTCGCGATGAACTCGCCCGGCGCGATCATCGGTACCGACGTGCAGGCCGCGGCGACCGCGATCAGCCAGTGGGGCTTCGTCGTCACGCCCGACCAGCTCACGCAGGTCGCCAAGGAAATCGGCGAATCGACGATCCTTTCGCGCGCCGGCGGCGCGCCGACGCTCGCGGTCGGCATGGCGCAGCTGTTGCACCAGATCCTGCCCGGCGAAGGCATGCTCGCGTTCTGGTACCACTACGCGATCCTGTTCGAGGCGCTGTTCATCCTGACCACGGTCGATGCCGGTACGCGCGTGGGCCGTTTCATGATCCAGGAACTCGTCGGCCTCGCCGTGCCGTCGCTGCAGAAGACCGAATCGTGGGCGGCCAACATCGTCGGCTCGGCGATCTGCGTCGCGATCTGGGGCTATTTCCTCTACTCGGGCGCGGTCGATCCGCTCGGCGGCATCAACACCTTGTGGCCGCTATTCGGCATCGCCAACCAGATGCTCGCCGCGATCGCGCTGATCCTGTGCGCCGTGGTCGTGGTCAAGCTCAAGCGCGAACGCTGGTTCTGGGTGCCGGCGGTGCCCGCGTGCTGGCTGATCATCTGCACGCTCGCCGCGGGCTGGCAGAAATTGTTCGACGCGAAGATCGGCTTCCCCGCCGCCGCGTCGAAATACGCCGACGGCATTGCGCAGGGCAAGCTGATCGCGCCGGCCAAGACGATGGAGGAAATGCAGCGCATCGTCACCAACAACAACGTCGATGCCGCGTTGACGGGCCTGTTCATGCTGCTCGTCGTCGCCGCGGTCGCGTTCGGTGTCAACGCGATGCTCAAGGCACGCCGCAAGCCGACGCCGAGCGCGAACGAGGAACCGTACGTGGCACTGGCTTCGGTGGCGACGCCGTGAAACCCGCACACGCCCTGCCCGACGCGCCACCGCCCGGGCGCGACCTGCGCGCGCTCTGGCGGCGCGCGGTCAGCGTCGGGCGGCGCATCTTCTTCAGCATCCCCGACTACGACACCTATGTCGCACACTTGCGCGCGCACCATCCCGAGCGCGCGGTCCCCAGCTACGAGCAGTTCTTCAGCGAGCGCCAGGCCGCGCGCTACAAGGGCGGCGGCGGGAGATGCTGCTAGCGGTGGCGCTTGGCACGGGCACGGACGCTTGCCGCGTCCACCGATTCGGCGCGCCGCCGGGGCAGCGCCTGTTCGCCGCCACGTCACGCGGTCTGCTACAAAGCCAAGTTTGACCCCTCCTTGCGCTCCCGCAGGTTTCGATGAGCGACACACGCGCAATCCCCCATCCCTCGCTGCGCGCACGCCTGCGCGAGAAGCTGCCGGAAATCCTGATCGAAGCGGCGTCGGTGGTCGTTGCGCTGCTGCTCGCGCTCGCATTGAACGGCTGGAACGAGCGCCGCCAGGAAAACGAGCGGGCCGCCACCGTGCGTGCCTCGATCCTGGCCGAGCTGCGCGAGAACCGCAGCGAGATCCACGACGCGCAAACCCGGCTCGAGGCGATCACCGCGGTACTCGAAGCCGCGCTCGACGAAACCAAGCCGGAGCCGCGCGAACTGAAGATCAACCTCGGCCTGTCTCTGCTGTCGGCGGCCGCCTGGCATGCCGCGCTCGCGACGCAGGCGAGCCAGAACCTCGACTTCGAATGGCTCACGCGAATCGCCAGGATCCATGAGCTGCAGGACGCCTACCTGCGCGTGCAGGGCACTGCACTGGACCAGCTCGGCGCATTGCCGTCCGATCCGACGGTCGGCGCGAGGCAGGTCGCGCGCGCGTTGATCCCGCGCATGGCCACGCTTTCGCAACTCGCCGACGGCCTCGCCCACGGCTACGACGAAGCACTCGACGAGCCGTCTGGACGGAAGCCCGCTTCGAACTAGGGCAAGCGGCGGGCATTTCCGCGCCGGCCGCCTGCCCTGCCCGTCCATTCCGTCAAAGCGGAAGCGCCAGGGCTCGATCGATCTTTTTTCTTCGCGCCGGCACGGGGAAGCGTGAAGACCTGAAGCAAGGACGGGGCATTGCTCGTTTGAATCGTGGACTCCGGCTCCCGGGCCGACGCCAGTACGCAACGCCATCGGCGCCTTGACGCCATCGCCCGCCTGCCCGCACGCTGCGCGCATGACCCTCTCGCTGCTGCGCAACGCCAACGTCTTCGCGCCGGAACCGCTCGGCATGCGTCATCTGCTGCTCGGCGGTGGCCGCGTGCTGTGGCTCGGCACGGATGTGCCGGATCTGCCCTCCACGCTCGCGGCGACGACGATCGATCTCGAAGGCCGTCGTTTGATCCCCGGCTTGATCGACGGCCACGTGCACGTCACCGGCGGCGGCGGCGAAGCGGGTTTCCGCACGCGCGTGCCGCCGCTCGGGCTGTCGCGCTTCACGCGTTCCGGCATCACCACCGTGGTCGGCCTGCTCGGCACCGACGATGTCGCGCGCGGGCCGCGCGAATTGCTGGCGACGCTGTACGCCCTGCGCGAGGAAGGCCTGTCCACGTTCGGCTACACCGGCGGCTACCACCTGCCGCCGGCGACGCTCACCGGCAGCGTGCGCGGCGATCTGGTGTTCATCGATGCGCTGGTCGGCGTCGGCGAAGTCGCGATCAGCGACCACCGCTCGAGCCAGCCGACGTTCGACGAACTCGTGCGGCTTGCCTCCGAAGCGCACGTCGCCGGCCTCATGACCGGCAAGGCCGGCCTGCTGCACCTGCATCTGGGCGACGGCCCACGCGGACTCGACCTCGTGCGCCGCGCGCTGGCCGAAACCGAATTGCCGCCGCGCGCGTTCCATCCGACCCACGTGAACCGGCGCAAGGCGCTGTTCGAGGAAGCGCTCGATCTCGCGCGGCGCGGCAGCACGATCGACCTCACCGCGTTCCCGGTCGAGGACGGCGAGGACGCCTGGAGCGCCGCCGACGCGCTGGTCCGCTACCTCGATGGCGGCATGCCCGCCGAACGCGTGACGATCAGTTCGGATGCCGGCGGCTGCCTGCCCTGCTTCGACGCCGACGGCCACGTGGCGCACATGGACGTCGGCGATGCCGGTGCGCTGCTGCAGACGCTGGCCGAACTCCTCGCGCGCGGCGTGCCGCTGGAACGCGCGCTGCCGGCGTTCACCGGCAATCCGGCGCGCCTGCTGCGGCTCGCGCGCAAGGGGCGCATCGCGGTCGGCGCCGACGCCGACCTGGTCGCGCTCGACGATGCCGGCGCCGCCCACGACGTGATCGTCGGCGGCGCCGCGCACGTGCGCGGCGGCCACGTCGAGCGCGGCGGCACGTTCGAGCCGCGCGTGTGAACTTCCGCGGCACCGGCGCGCGCGGCATTGCGGGCGGGCGGCCGTCCGTGTACAGATAACCCACGTCATCGAAAAAGCGAGAGTCCCGCACATGTGTCCCAGCAAGGTCCGCGACGGCGCAGAGCGCGGCTGGATCGTCCCGATCGGCGGCGCCGAGGAAAAACAGAACGACCCGCGCATCCTCGAACGCTTCGTCGACCTGTGCGGCGGGGCGGATGCCGACATCGTCGTGATCCCGACCGCGAGCCAGCTGGCCGACACCGGCACGCGCTACGAACACATCTTTTCCGAACTCGGCGCCGGCCGCGTCACCTCGCTCGATTTCGACACGCGCCGCGACACCGAGGAGCGCAACCGCCTGCAGCGCATCGAACAGGCCAGCGGCATCTTCTTCACCGGCGGCAACCAGTTGCGCATCGCGACGATGCTCGGCGGCACGCCGATCGCGCAGCTGATCCGCGCGCGCAACGCCGATGGCGTGCACGTCGGCGGCACCAGCGCTGGAGCGAGCATCCTCAGCGAGCACATGATCGCGTTCGGCAAGGAGGGCGGCTCGCCGACCGCGGCCAGCGTGCGGCTCGCGCCGGGCCTCGGCCTCACCAACCGCTTCGTGATCGACCAGCATTTCCGCCAGCGCGACCGCCTCGGCCGCCTGCTGTCCGCGCTCGCCTACAACCCGTTCGCGGTCGGCATCGGCCTCGACGAGGACACCGCTGCGTTCATCCGCCCGGACAACGTGCTCGAAGTCGAGGGCAGCGGCGCAGTCACCGTGGTCGATGCCGGCGAACTGCAATTCTCGTCAATGGACCAGGCCAGCGAGGAGGAACCGGTCTGCCTGCTCGGGCTGAAGATCCACATCCTCGTCGCCGGCGCCACGTTCAACTTGCAGACGCGGCACGCATCGGCGGGTTCGCTCGCGATATCCAAACAGACGCATTGAACGCGGCGGCGCGGGGCTCGCCCGCGTTCGCCGGCCGTCATCCATTCATGGGGAGATCCAGATGCGCATACTCGACCGTTCCGTTTTCGTCGGCCCCTCGCTGTATGCGCACTTCCCGGTCATCCGGCTCGAACTCGACCTGGGCGAACTGGAAAACTGGCCGACCGCGAAGCTCGGCAGCGCCTTCATCGACGGCCTCGTCGCCGCGCTGCCGGGCCTGTCCGAACACGGCTGTTCGTACCGCGAACCGGGCGGCTTCATCCGCCGCATGCGCGAAGGCGAAGGCACCTGGCTCGGCCACGTGCTCGAGCACGTGGCGATCGAGCTGCAGAACGTCGCCGGCGAGGACGTCACCTTCGGCAAGACGCGCAGCGTCGGCGACGCGCGCCCCGGCGTGTACACGGTCGTGTACGAGTACGCGCAGCGCGAGGAAGGCATCGCCGCCGGCGAACTCGCGCTCAGGCTGCTGAACTCGCTGCTGCCGGAAGAGCTGCGCACGCGCGGCAGCGTGCCGGACGACTGGCAATGGCCGACCGCGCGCGACGAATTCATCCGCTATGCGCAACGCCGCGCGCTCGGCCCGTCGACCGCCTCGCTGGTGCGTGCGGCCGACGAGCGCGGCATCCCGTGGCTGCGCCTGAACGACCAGTCGCTGGTCCAGCTCGGCCACGGCAAGTACCAGCAACGCATCCAGGCGACCGTGACCGGCAAGACGCCGCACATCGCGGTGGAACTGGCCAGCGACAAGGAAGAAACCAACAAGATCCTCGCCTCGCTCGGCCTGCCGGTGCCCAGGCAGGAGCTCGTGCAGAGCGAGGACATGGCCGTGCGCGCGGCGCGCCGGCTCGGCTTCCCGGTCGTGACCAAGCCGTACAACGGCAACCACGGCCGCGGCATCTCGATCCGCCTGACCGACGACGACGAAGTCCGCGCCGGCTTCGCCGCCGCGCGCGAGCATTCGCGCTCGGTCATCGTCGAGAATTTCCTCGAAGGGGACGACCATCGCCTGCTCGTCGTCAACGGCGAACTGGTCGCCGCGACCAAGCGCACGCCGGGCCACGTCGTCGGCGACGGCGCGCGCACGATCGCGCAACTGGTCGAGGTCGTGAACGCCGATCCGCGCCGCGGCGTCGGCCACGAGAAGGTACTGACCAAGATCCAGCTCGACCGCGAAGCCGAGATGATGATGGAGCGCATCGGCTACGCCGCCGAATCGGTCCCGCAGGCCGACGAGATCGTCTACCTGCGTTCGACCGCGAACCTGTCGACCGGCGGCACCGCGACCGACGTCACCGACATCATCCACCCCGACAACCGCGACATGGCCGTACGCGCGATCCGCGCGATCGGGCTCGACGTCGGCGGCGTCGACTTCCTCTCGCCGAACATCGCCGAAAGCTACAAGACGGTCGGCGGCGGCATCTGCGAGGTCAATGCCGCACCCGGTTTCCGCATGCACGTGTCGCCCAGCGAAGGCACGCCGCGCGACGCGGCCGGCCCGGTCATCGACATGCTGTTCCCGACCGGTACGCCGGTACGCGTGCCGATCGCCGCGATCACCGGCACCAACGGCAAGACCACGACCGCGCGCATGCTCGCGCACATCACCAAGATGGCCGGCTACACGCCCGGCCTGACCACGACCGACGGCGTCTACATCGACGGCCAGCGCACCGTCGAGGGCGACATGACCGGGCCGGTGTCGGCGCGCATGGTGCTGTCCGATCCGCACATCGACATCGCGGTGCTCGAGACGGCGCGCGGCGGCCTGCTGCGCGCCGGCATGGGCGTGCGCCACGTCAACGTCGGCGCGGTGCTGAACATCCAGTCCGACCATCTCGGCATGAAGGGCATCGACACGCTCGACCAGCTCGCCGAGGTCAAGCGCATCGTCGTCGAGGTCGCGCAGGACTGCGCGGTGCTCAACGCCGACGACGAGAACGTGCTGAAGATGTCCGGCTACACCGACGCGAAGGTCATCTGCTACGTGACGATGAATCCCTCGCATGCGCTGGTGCGCGAGCACGTGCGCGCGGGCGGCCGCGCCTGCGCGCTCGAGGCCGGCGTCAACGGCTCGATGATCACGCTGTACGACAGGAACAGCCACATTCCGCTGCTGTGGACGCACCTGATCCCGGCCACGCTCGAAGGCCGCGCGCTGCACAACGTGCAGAACGCGATGTTCGCCGCGGCGACCGCGTACGCGCTCGGCATCAAGCTCGACGCGATCCGCCACGGCCTGCGCACGTTCGACACGACGTTCTTCCAGGCGCCCGGCCGCATGAACGTGTACGCCGAGCATCCGTTCAAGGTGCTGTTCGACTATGGCCACAACGCGCACGCGGTGTCGGTGATGGCCGACCTCGCGCAGCGCATGGACGTGGCGGGCCGGCGCATCGTCGTGCTCGCCGGCCCCGGCGACCGCCGCGACGAGGATCTGGTCGCGATCGCCGAAGCGGTCGCCGGCCGCTTCGACCACTACATCTGCCGCCGCGACGATTCCCTGCGCGGCCGCGACGGCGACGAGGTGCCGCGCATCATGGCGCGCGCGCTGGCCGCCGCCGGCGTGCCGAAGGAGGCGATCGCGCAGATCCCGGACGAACAGGAAGCGATCGACGCCGCGCTGCGCATGGGCCGGCCCGGCGACCTGCTGCTGGTGTTCGCCGACGCGCTGGTGCGTTCGTGGAAGCAGATCATCAAGTTCCGCCCGGAAGGCGCGCCGGAGGCGCCGGCGCCGGTGTCGGCGCCCCTCGCGACGCCCGCGACGACGGCCGAAGCGGTCTTCGACGAAGCGAGCTTCGCCTCGCTCGGCGGCGTCGTGCGCGACGAACGCGGCATCCACCTGTCGCGGGAGGGCGACGACTGAACGCCTCGCCGGGTCTCCTGCCATTCGACGATTCGCGCCGCCTCACCGGATTCAACCTGTACTTCGCCGACGTCGGCGCGGTGCTGGAAACCGTCGGCGTCGCGATCGACGACGCGCTTATCGACGCATGGGAAACACGCGTGCGCCGCATGCGCGCCGCACTCGGCTGGCCCGATGCGGCGATCGTCGCCCGCGCGCACGCGAGCGGCGCATCGCTCGCGTTCGCCGCGCCGCTCGACCAGTTGCTGGCAGCGACCGAGGTCAACGAGTGGGCGTGGCTTTCCTCGCTTCGTGGAACCAGCGCGTTTCACGCGCCCGGGCATGCTGCCGCATGGGATGAAGCATCGGCATTGCACACCCTGCGCGCGTTCGCGCGCGCGGAGCGCAATCCCGCGTTGACCGAACTCGTCGACGCGGCGCGCGCGCGCGGGCTGACGGCGCTGCTCGACGACGACCTGCTCTCGTTCGGCGTCGGCGGCGGTTCGCGTACCTGGCCGCTGGCTGCATTGCCGTCGCCGGCACAAGTCGACTGGAGCACGCTGCACGATGCGCCGATCGCGCTGGCGACCGGCTCCAACGGCAAGACCACGACGACGCGACTGCTCGCGGCATTCGCGCGCGCGCACGGCTGGCGCACCGCCTACACCTGCACCGACGGCGTGTTCGTCGACGCCGGCGCGCTCGCGGCGGGCGACTACTCCGGACCCGCCGGCGCGCGCGTCGCGTTGCGCGCGCCGGATGTCGGCGCAGCGATCCTCGAAACCGCGCGCGGCGGGCTGCTGCGCCGCGGACTCGCGGTGCAGCACGCCGACGTCGCGATCGTCACCAATGTCAGCGACGACCACTTCGGCGAATACGGCGTGCACGACCTCGACGACCTCGCCGCGGTCAAGCTGACGGTAGCGCGCGCGCTCGGCGCGCACGGAACGCTGGTGCTCAATGCCGACGATGCCCGGCTCGTCCGCCATGCCGGCAAGGTCGATGCGCGCCTGGCCTGGTTCGCGCTCGACGCCGACGCACCCGTGCTGCTGGCGCATCGCGCGCGCGGCGGCGCGACGTGCGGCGTGCGCAACGGCCACTTGCACCTGCAACGCGGCGGCGAAGACCGCGACCTCGGCGCGATCGCCGCGATGCCGCTCAGCTTCAACGGCGCGGCGCGCTACAACATCGCCAACATCGCCGCTGCCACGCTCGCCGCGGACGCGCTCGGAATCGCCGCGGCCACGTTGCGCGACGTGCTCGCGCGCTTCGGCCGTACGCGCGACGACAATCCCGGTCGATTGCAGCACTGGTCGCTCGGCGACGTCGCCGTATTCGTCGACTACGCGCACAATCCGGACGGACTGCGCGGCCTGCTCGACGTGGCGGCGCGCGCGCGCGGCGGCGGCCTCGGCCTCCTGCTCGGCCAGGCCGGCAATCGCGAAGATGCGGAGATCCGCGAACTCGCCGCGGTCGCCGCGAAGTTCCGGCCGGATCTCGTCGTCCTGAAGGACATCGGCGGCATGCTGCGCGGCCGCGCGCCCGGCGCCGTGCCGGCCCTGCTGCGCGACGAACTTGCGCGACACGACGTGCGCGAAACCCGCGTCGTCGAATGTCTCGACGAATACGAGGCCGTGCGCATGATGCTGGCCTGGGCGAGCAGCGGCGACACGCTGGTGCTGCCGGTGCACGGCAGCGCGGCCAAGCCGAAAGTCGCGGCCCTGCTCGATACCTTGCGGGCGAGTGGATGGCGTGCCGGGGCACCGTTGCCGGCGGCTTGAACCGCTCCGGCGCGGGCACGCCCGCGATGCGGCAGCCGAGGCGTACCGCTTCGCGCCCGACCGTCTTCCGCCCGGGGCGCATGCGCCGGCTTGCGCCATCGCGGCGGATCCATGCGTCGCACGCCGCCCGCACGTCGAAAACTGCTACCTTCGGGGCCTGCCATCCAAAGGAAGACGACCATGCACATCCACGTCGCGCTGATGCCGCTGCTGGCGCTGATCGCCGGCATCCTGATCCTGATCGCGCCGCGCCTGCTGAACTACGTCGTCGCGCTGTACCTGATCGCGGTCGGGTTGATCGGCCTGCTGCCGATGCTGCGGCTGGGCTGAGCCGCGCGCGGCGGCAAGGATCGCCGACGATGCGTGCGAACGTTCACGCACCGCCACACAGGTTCACCTGATGCCGCGACGAGTCCTGTTATAACTAGCGCATGATGGTTGTCCGTGCCGGCCAGTCCGCATTCCGTCCAGGCGCCGCCCGCGGCTTTCGCGCGGCGTCGGCGTTGGCGTTCTCGTTGTTCGCCGGCGCGGCGACGGCCGGCCACATCAGCGCCACGGTCGACGGCATCGACGATCCGCTGAAAGCCGCGGTCGTCGCGGCGATCGAGGTGGCGCAGTACGGCGACCGCGACGTCACCGCGGCGCAGGCGCGACGGCTGTACGAGCACGCGGAGGCGCAGGCGCAGGCCGCGCTCGAACCCTACGGCTACTACAACGCCAAGGTGCAGGGCGAACTCGAGGAGAACGCCGGCAACTACGTCGCGGTGCTGCACGTCACGCCGGGCGAACCGGTCAAGGTCGGAGCGCTCGACATCCGCCTCGACGGCGATGCCGACGGCCAGAAGGCGGTGCGCCAGGCCGTCGCCGGATTCCTGCCGGGCAAGGGCCAGCCGCTCGACAGCGCGGCCTACGAGAAGAGCAAAGCGACCTTGCAGGCCGCGCTGTTCGGCAGCGGCTATCTCGATGCGGAAGTGGTGACGCACCAGGTCGAGGTGACGCGCTCGGCGAACACCGCCGAAATCCATCTGGCGTGGAAGGTCGGGCCGCGCTATCGCCTTGGCGCCACCACGTTCGAAGGCGGCCAGTTCCCCGACGCGTTCATGACGCGCTACATCCCGTGGAACGAGGGCGACTTCTACACGCAGGACCAGTTGCTCGCGTTCCAGCAGCGCCTGATCGACGCCGACTATTTTTCGATCGCGCAGGTGCAGCCGGATACCGAGAACGCCCGCGACGGCGTCGTGCCGATCAAGGTCGTGCTGGCGCCGGCCAAGCGCACGATCTACACTGGCGGCCTGTTCATCGGCACCGATACCGGCCCCGGCGTGCGCGGCGGCATCGAGCGGCGCTGGATCAACGCGCGCGGACACAAGCTGAAGTTCGAGACGATCGTCGCGCAGCGCCTGAAGACCGCCTCCGCGCTGTACCAGATCCCGCTCGGGGGCCCGAACAACCACAGCCTGAACTTCGGCGCGAACTACCGCGACGAGGACACCGACACCAGCACCTCGAAGACGCTCGGCCTCGCCGCGACCGATTCGGCGATCTGGCGCGGCTGGACGCGCACGCTCGGCCTCAAGTTCCTGACCGGCGATTTCGACGTCGCCAACATCCAGGGCCACACCACCCTGCTCTATCCGGAAATCTCGCTCGCGCGCAAGCAGGCGGACGACCCGATGTTCGTGCGCCGCGGCTACTCGCTGACGGTCGCCGCGCGCGCTGGCCAGGAAGGCCTGCTTTCCGACACCAGCTTCGCGCAGGTCACCGCCGATGCGAAATGGATCCGCGGCATCGGCGAGAACTCGCGCTTCATCGCGCGCGGTTCCTTCGGCGCGACGCAAACCGGCGACTTCGGCAAGCTGCCGCCCGAGCTGCGCTTCTTCGCCGGCGGCGACCGCTCGATCCGCGGCTACGCGTTCCAGACCGTCGGCACCCCGCTGCCGGACGACCAGATCCCGACCGCGCTGGCGAACTGCGCGGCGCATCCGAAGCGCACCTGCAAGAACCTCGTCATCGGCGGCAAGAACCTGCTCGTCGCCAGCGCCGAGTACGAGTACTACTTCAAGCCGAACTGGGGCGTGGCAACCTTCGTCGACAGCGGCGACGCGTTCACGAGCTTCGGCGACTACAAGCAGAAGACCGGCGTCGGCTTCGGCGTGCGCTGGCGCTCGCCGGTCGGCAT
>Ga0153956_1000619_pt1 | contig 37870 bp, 33 predicted proteins | sample TSFL040MetaG_FD_104704 | JGI IMG/M metagenome (GOLD analysis project Ga0153956, IMG submission 104704) | Attine ant fungus gardens microbial communities from Florida, USA - TSFL040 MetaG | ecosystem: Host-associated > Fungi > Mycelium > Unclassified | place: USA: Florida, Wekiwa Springs... | reverse complement strand
TTCTCGGTGATGGCACCGCCGAGTTCTTCGGCGTCCACGATGGTCACCGCGCGACGATAGTAGCGCGTGACGTCATGGCCGATGCCGATGGCGATCAGTTCAACCGGCGAGCGCGTCTCGATCTCCTCGATGATGTGGCGCAGGTGACGCTCCAGATAATTGCCGGCATTGACCGACAGTGTGGAGTCATCCACCGGGGCGCCGTCCGAGATCATCATCAGGATCTTGCGCTGCTCGGGACGGCCGAGCAGGCGTTTGTGCGCCCAATCCAGCGCCTCGCCGTCGATATTCTCCTTCAGCAATCCCTCGCGCATCATCAGGCCGAGATTCTTCCGCGCGCGGCGCCACGGGGCGTCGGCCGACTTGTAGATGATGTGACGGAGGTCGTTGAGGCGGCCGGGATTGGCCGGCTTGCCGGCGGCAAGCCACGCCTCGCGCGATTGCCCGCCCTTCCACGCCCGCGTGGTGAAGCCGAGGATTTCCACCTTGACGCCGCACCGCTCCAGCGTGCGCGCGAGAATGTCGGCGCAGGTCGCGGCCACGGTGATCGGGCGGCCGCGCATCGAGCCGGAATTGTCGAGCAGCAGCGTCACCACAGTATCTCGGAAGGTGGCTTCCTTCTCGTGCATGAAGGACAGCGGCGAGAACGGATCGGTGACGACGCGCGACAGCCGCGCGGGATCGAGGATGCCTTCCTCAAGATCGAAGTCCCAGGCGCGGTTCTGCTGCGCCATCAGCTTGCGCTGCAGCCGGTTGGCCAGTCGCGCGACGACCCCCTGCAGATTGGCGAGCTGCTTGTCGAGATAGGCGCGCAGGCGCTCCAGTTCGTCGTGATCGCAGAGATCCTCGGCCCCGATCACCTCGTCGAATTTCGGCGCGAAGGCATGATATTCTGGGCCGAGACGTTCGTTCTGGTTGCGCGCATTCGGCCGCGTGGCCTCGCCGGGCGTTTCGTCGTCGCCCATCTCGCCGTCTTCGTCGAACGTATCGGAGGCGGACGCCTGCGCGCTTTCCATGGCGCTGTCGCTCATTTCGTCCGACGACTGCTGCGCCTGATCCGCGCTCATTTCCTGCGCGGCGTCGCTTTCCGGCGAGCCTTCGGCGCCGTCCTGATTGTTCTCGCCCTGGCGCTCGTCGTCCTCGCTCTCCTCGTCGTCCGGCTGGGCGTCGCGGTCGTCGCCGAGATCGAGATCGGAAAGCAGGCTGTGAATGGCGTCGCCGAACCGGGCCTGATTCTCGGTGAAGCTCTCGAGCTGATCGAGGCGTGAACCGATCTTTTCTTCCAGGATCGGGCGCCAGAGATCGACCACCTTCTTTGCCGCCGCCGGCGGCGCGAGGCCGGTGAGACGTTCGCGCACCAGCATCGCCAGCGCATCGGCCAGCGGCGCGTCGGCACGGTCGGTAATCTCGTCGAACTTGCCGCGGTGGAAGTGATCTTCCAGCATCGCGCCGAGATTCCTGGCAACGCCGGCCATACGGCGCGAGCCGATCGCCTCGACGCGCGCCTGCTCGACCGCCTCGAACACGCCGCGCGCCTGCGGATTGCCGGGCATCAGCTTGCGATGCACCTTCGGATCGTGACAGGCGAGTTTCAGCGCGATCGAATCCGCATGACCGCGCACGATGGCGGCGTCGCGCCGGCTCAGCTTGCGCGCCGGCTCGGGCAGCCGCGCCTTGCCGGGCGCGAGGCCGGGCTTCTCGGCGGCGAAAGTGACTTCAAGCTCCGGCGTCCGCGCGATGGCGCGCAGCGCGGACGCGACCGAGCGCTTGAACGGCTCGGTCGGCGCTTCCTTGGCCCCGGGACGGAATTTGTTGGTGGTCGTCGTGCTCATCGCCGTCGCTTTCTTCCCTCTCCCCTTGTGGGAGAGGGCGGATCGAACACGCGAAGCGGGTTCGAGACGGGTGAGGGGTAGCCACGAGCACGGAGCCCAGCCGTACCCCTCATCCGCCTCCGCTTCGCGGAGGCACCTTCGCCCACCCTGCACAGCTTCGCTGTGCTTGGGGGAGAAGGAAGACAGTCCGAGCTTACGTCAGCGCCACGTTCACGGCGCTTTCCGGCAGCTCGGCGTTGAAGCAGCGCTGATAGAACTCCGCGACCAGCGGGCGCTCGAGTTCGTCGCACTTGTTCAGGAACGTCACCCGGAACGCGAAGCCGATGTCGCCGAAGATGTCGGAGTTTTCCGCCCAGGTGATCACCGTACGCGGGCTCATCACCGTGGACAGGTCGCCATTGGCGAAGGCGTTGCGCGTGAGATCGGCGAGGCGCACCATCTTGTTGACGATGTCCTTGCCCTCGGCGGTCTGATAGTGCTTGGCCTTGGCCAGCACGATCTGCACTTCCTCGTCATGGGCGAGATAATTCAGCGTGGTGACGATCGACCAGCGGTCCATCTGGCCCTGATTGATCTGCTGGGTGCCGTGATAGAGGCCCGAGGTGTCACCGAGGCCAACCGTGTTGGCGGTGGCGAACAGGCGGAACGCCGGATGCGGCTTGATGACCTTGTTCTGGTCGAGCAGCGTCAGGCGGCCGGCGACTTCCAGCACGCGCTGGATCACGAACATCACGTCCGGGCGGCCGGCATCGTATTCGTCGAACACCAGCGCGACATTATGCTGCAGCGCCCAAGGCAGGATGCCGTCGCGGAATTCGGTGACCTGCTTACCGTCGCGGACCACGATGGAGTCCTTGCCGACGAGGTCGATACGGCTGATGTGGCTGTCGAGATTGACGCGCACGCAGGGCCAGTTGAGGCGGGCGGCGACCTGCTCGATATGGGTGGACTTGCCGGTACCGTGGAAGCCGGTGACCATCACGCGGCGGTTGCGGGCGAAACCGGCGAGAATGGCGAGCGTGGTAGCGCGGTCGAAGCGGTAGTCGGGGTCGACATCCGGCACATGCGGATCGGTCTTGGAGAAGGCCGGCACTTCGAGGTCGGAGTCGATTCCGAATACCTTGCGCACCGACACTTTGATGTCGGGAATGCCGGTCAACGCTTCGGCGGACTGTTCTTGCGCTTTCGTCATGGCGGCGGTCATCGATCCTCCGTGGTCCCGGGAACGCCGAAACCAGTCTTTCAGTTTGGCTACGGATGGGGTGCTTTGCGAAACGTAGCAGACAGCCGCTGCGGGACAAAGCCCATGAGAACGGCTAAGTTCCAAAATGTAATCATACAGATAGGTTGTCTTGGCGATTTTTGGAGCCCTGCCCTGCGAATCGGACGATGCTCAAGTCAGCAGCTAACGAGGGCGCGGCATTCACCTCTCCCCTCTAGCGAAGCTTCGCTTCGCGCGGGGGGAGAAGTGAAAAGAAGCATCGCTGCAGTTCACATATCGAAAAATCAACCCTTTGATTTATCAATGAAAAGAAACCTTCACAGCTTGACTCCAGCCATGGTTTCACCTGAAAAGCCTGCCACGGCAGCTTGGCCTGCCGTATCGCCTCCCCCATATTCCGGTGAATGTCCGATCCCATGCGCAGCTATCTCGATTTCGAAAAGCCGGTCGCCGAGCTTGATGCCAAGATCGACGAGTTGCGCGTGCTTGCCGCGGGCGGCAGCGACATCGGTGAGGAGATCGTCCGCATCGAGGACAAGGCGGTCGCCGCCTTGCACGAACTCTATGCCAATCTCACGCCATGGCAGAAGACCCAGGTGGCGCGCCATCCGCAGCGTCCCCATTGCGTGGACTATATCGATTCGCTGATCACCGAATTCACCCCGCTCGCGGGCGACCGCAAGTTCGGCGAAGACGAAGCGCTGGTCGCCGGCTTCGGCCGTTTCCGCGGCGAGAGCGTCTGCGTGCTCGGCCAGGAAAAGGGATCGACCACCGAAACCCGCCTCAAGCACAATTTCGGCATGGCCCGCCCCGAAGGCTACCGCAAGGCTGTCAGGCTGATGGAGATGGCCGACCGCTTCGGCATTCCGGTCATCTCGCTGGTGGACACCGCCGGCGCCTATCCCGGCATCGGCGCGGAGGAACGCGGCCAGGCGGAGGCCATCGCGCGCTCGACGGATGCCTGCCTCGCGCTCGGCGTACCGAACGTCGCCGCCATCATCGGTGAAGGCGGCTCGGGCGGCGCCATCGCGATCGCCACCGCCAACAAGGTTCTGATGCTGGAACACGCGATCTACAGCGTGATCTCGCCGGAAGCCGCCTCCTCGATCCTGTGGCGCGATTCGTCGAAGGCCCAGGAAGCCGCGACCAACATGAAGATCACTGCGCAGGATCTGCTGCGCTTCGGCGTGGTGGATCAGGTGCTCAAGGAACCGCCGGGCGGCGCCCACCGCGATCCCGCGGCGATCATCGCCACCACCGGCGACGCGATCGCGCAGGCGCTGGCGGACCTGCACGGCATGGACAGCACGGCCCTGCGCCAGCACCGGCGGCAGAAGTTTTTGGATATCGGAAGAAAGATCGGGTGAGATTCTTCCCCTCGCCCCCGGTCGCGGTATAGCCGCGCAGTTGGCGTGGGTTTTCCAAATCCCATCACTCGCATTTTATCGCTCGGCCTTTTCCTTCTCCCCTTGTGGGAGAAGGTGGCTTCGCGAAGCGAAGACGGATGAGGGGTACGACGAAGCGCGGAGCTTGTGGTTACCCCTCACCCATTTGCGCGCCAAGAAGCGCGCATCCACCCTCTCCCACAAGGGGAGAGGGAAAAAGAGCATTACTTCTTCGCTGGCGGCGCCATCTTGTTGTCGGACGGCTTCGGCGCGTCCTTCGCCGGAGCGGCCGGAGCCGCATCCGCCGGCTTGGCGGCGGCCTGGTCGAGACGTTCGATCTTGGCGCCTTCGCGCAGCTTGGTGACGTAATCGGCCTGCGCCTTGCGCACCACATACTGCTCGATCTGCGACTTCACCTGCTCGAAATCCGGCGCCTTACGGTTGCGCTTTTCCTCGACCTTGATGACGTGCCAGCCGAATTGCGACTTCACCGGGTCCGAAATCTTGCCCGGCTCCAGAGCGAAGGCGACCTTGGAGAATTCCGGCACCATCTGGTCCTTGGTGAAGAAGCCGAGATCGCCACCGTCCGCCGCGCCGGGGTCTTTCGACGACTTCTTGGCCAGTTCGGCGAAATCGGCGCCCTTCTTCAGCTCGTCCTCGATCTTCTTGGCCTCGTCCTCCGTCTCGACCAGGATATGGCGGGCATGAACCTCCTGCTCGCCGGAAATCTGCTTGGCAGCGTCGTCATACACCTTCTTCATGGCCTCGTCGGTCAGCGCCGCCTTGCCTTCCGAACCGAGCAGGCTGTCCATCAGCAGACGGTTGCGGGCGAACGCCAGCTTGGCCTTGAAGTCGTCGCGATCCTCGACTTTCTTGTCCTCGGCCGCCTTGGCAACGATTTTCATGTCGATCAGAAACGACAGCACGTTATCCTTGCGCGTCGACGGGTCCATCTGGGCGAGGCTCGGCCCGAGTTCCTCCTCGGCGATGGCGAGGTCGCTCTGACGGATTTCCTGGCCGTTGACCTTGGCGAGAACCGGATTCGCGTCCTCCGCATAGGCCGGGACATTGGCGAAAAACGCCACGGCAACGGCACCGGTCAGGGCAGCGAGGGTCAGGCAGGGGCGCAGGCCCGGCTTCTTGGCGGGCGATACGAAGATCATCAGAAAATCCTTATCTCGGAACGAGCCTGTTGGGACGGCGGACACTCTCCCAAACAACTCAACTTGGCAACGCGAAAACTCTGTCAAAATCATGAAATCCTTGACAGGTTGCCGCCGTTGACATCCCCCCATACGCCCCATATCTCTCCCCGACCGGGCCGGTGGCGAAGGTGCGATTTCGGCTGCGCCGTGGCCATTGTCCCCCTGATCGCCCGCCCCTGATCTATCGTTGACGGCCTTCGATTGCTCCGGCCGGCAGGCGATGGACCGCACGGCGTGCGGACGATCCGCTGAACCAATTCCACGGCCCGTTCAGGCCGCATCGAGAAGACAGGATTTCGTGATGATCGGCGCGCTCGCCCGCAAGCTTTTCGGCTCCGCCAACGACCGCCGTATCAAGACGTATCAATCGCGCGTCGCCGCCATCAATGCGCTGGAAGGCGAAGTCGCCGCGCTCTCCGACGAAGCCCTCAAGGCCCGCACCGACGAATTCAAGGCACAGATCGCCGCCGGCAAGAGCCTCGACGACATTCTGGTGCCGGCCTTCGCCACGGTCCGCGAAGCCGCCAAGCGCACCCTCGGCCAGCGCCACTTCGATGTGCAGCTGATCGGCGGCATGGTGCTGCACGAAGGCGATATCGCCGAAATGAAGACCGGCGAAGGCAAGACGCTGGTCGCCACCCTCGCCGTCTATCTCAACGCGCTCGCCGGCAAAGGCGTTCATGTCGTCACCGTGAACGACTATCTGGCCAAGCGCGACTCCGACTGGATGGGCCAGATTTACGGCTTCCTCGGCCTCACCACCGGCGTCATCGTCCATGGCCTCGACGACGCCGAACGCCAGGCGGCCTATACCTGCGACATCACCTACGGCACCAACAACGAATACGGCTTCGACTATCTGCGCGACAACATGAAGTACCGGCTGGAGGACATGGTCCAGCGCGGGCACAACTTCGCGATCGTCGACGAAGTCGACTCGATCCTGATCGACGAGGCGCGCACGCCGCTGATCATTTCCGGCCCGCTCGACGACCGTTCGGAATTCTACAACACCATCGACACCTTCCTGCCGAGCCTCGAAAAGACCACCGACTTCGAGGTCGACGAGAAGCAGCGCACGGTGACGCTGACCGAAGCCGGCATGGAAAAGATCGAGACCCTGCTGCGCGACGCCGGCCAGCTCAAGGGCGAAAACCTGTACGACGTCGAGAACGTCTCCGTCGTGCACCACGTCAACCAGGCTTTGCGCGCCCACTCGCTGTTCACCCGCGACAAGGACTACATCGTCCGCAACGACGAGGTGGTGATCATCGACGAGTTCACCGGCCGCATGATGCAGGGCCGCCGGTATTCGGAGGGCCTGCACCAGGCGCTCGAAGCCAAGGAACATGTGACGGTCCAGCCGGAAAACCAGACGCTGGCCTCGATCACCTTCCAGAACTATTTTCGCATGTATTCCAAGCTCGCCGGCATGACGGGCACCGCCCTCACCGAAGCCGACGAACTGTTCGACATCTACAAGCTCGAAGTCGTCGAGGTGCCAACCAATATCGGCGTCAACCGTCTCGACGAGGACGACGAGGTCTATCGCACCCAGAACGAGAAGCATGCCGCGATCCTCGGCGAAATCGAGCGCGCCAACAAGCGCATGCAGCCGGTGCTGGTGGGCACGGCGTCGATCGAGAAATCGGAAGTGCTGGCCGACTACCTGCTCAAGAACGGCTACAAGATGATCGACTTCGCCGACGCCAAGGCGATGGAGAAGCTCTATGCCGCCGCGCGCTCCGGCAAGCCGGCCAAGCTGTTCGCCGTGCTGAATGCGCGCTTCCACGAGCAGGAAGCCTATATCGTCGCCGAAGCCGGCGTGCCCGGCGCGATCACCATCGCCACCAACATGGCCGGCCGCGGCACCGACATCAAACTCGGCGGCTCGCTTGAGATGCGCGCGCAGATCGAGACGGCCGGCATCGCGGACGAAGCTGCGAAGGCCGCCAAGATCGCCGAGATCAAGGCCGAGATCGACAGATTCCGCGAAGCCGTGCTGAACGCCAAGGAGACCGTGGAGATCGAACCTGCCAAGGGATCGAAGCCGGCGAAGACGGTGGAGAAGCCCGGCGGGCTCTACATCATGGGCTCCGAACGCCACGAATCGCGCCGCATCGACAACCAGCTCCGCGGCCGCTCCGGCCGCCAGGGCGACCCCGGCCGCTCCAAGTTCTTCCTGTCGCTGGAAGACGACCTGATGCGCATCTTCGGATCGGATCGGCTCGATGCCATGCTGACCCGCCTCGGCCTCAAGGAAGGCGAGGCGATCATCCATCCGTGGATCAACAAGGCGCTCGAAAAGGCGCAGCAGAAGGTCGAGGCGCGCAACTTCGACATCCGCAAGAACCTGCTGAAATATGACGATGTGCAGAACGACCAGCGCAAGGTCATCTTCGAGCAGCGCGTCGACCTGATGCAGAACGAGAGCGTCGCCGAAACCGTGGCCGACATGCGCCGCGCTTTCGTCGAGGAGCTCGTCACCAAGCACGTGCCGGAAAACCAGTATGCCGAGCAGTGGGACACCGCCGGCCTGCATGAAGAACTCAAGCGCGTGCTCGACCTCGATCTGCCGGTCGAGGACTGGGCCAAGGAAGAAGGCATCGCCGACGAGGAAATCCTCAATCGCATCGAGCAGAAGGCCGACGAACACATGGCCGCCAAATCGGCGCAGTGGGGCCCCGACGTGATGCGTTACGTCGAAAAGACCATCCTGCTGCAGACGCTGGATCACCTGTGGCGCGAGCATCTGGTGATGCTGGATCACCTGCGTCAGGTCATCGGCCTGCGCGGCTACGGCCAGCGCGATCCGCTGCAGGAATACAAGGCGGAAGCGTTCAACCTGTTCGAAGCATTGATTTCGCATATGCGCGAGGCGGTGACGGCGCAGCTCATGCGCGTCGAAATCGTGCCGCCGGAGCAGCAGCCGGAATTGCCGCCGATGGAGGCGCACAAGCTCGACCCGAACACCGGCGAAGACGAGATGGCGTTCGCCAACGTCGCCCTCGCCCCCGCCGCCAACGTCGTCCCCGCCACGCAGCGCGATCCCGGCAACCCGGACACCTGGGGCAAGATCGGCCGCAACGAGGATTGCCCCTGCGGCTCCGGCAAGAAGTTCAAGCACTGCCACGGACGGTATGCGTGAGGTGATCGCGTAGACTTGTAGGGTGGGCAAAGGCGCGCAGCGCCGTGCCCACCTGATCCAAACCGTGAAGAAGCGGTGGGCACGCTTCGCTTTGCCCACCCTACAAAACGTAGCTGCGCTCCATCCGGGCTACGGGGCTACGGAACTTTCCCGCCCCCTGCATCGTTGTTCAAATCGTGCATACCGCCGAGGGGGCCGTCACGATGCTGTCCAACTCCGAAATGCTGATCCGCCTGATCTCCGCTGCCGCGCTGGGCAGTCTGATCGGCTTCGAACGCGAGCGGCTGCTGTGGGCGGCGGGCATCCGCACGCACATGCTGGTGTGCGTCGGTTCGTGCCTGATCATGATCGTGTCGCAATACGGCTTCACCAACATCCTCACGCAGCAGCACATCATCCTCGATCCGTCGCGGATCGCGGCGCAGGTCGTGTCGGGCATCGGCTTTCTCGGCGCGGGATCGATCCTTGCGCGCGGCGAGATCATCAAGGGACTGACGACGGCGGCCAGCGTGTGGACCGTGGCCGCCATCGGGCTCGCGGTGGGCGGCGGCCTCTATCTCGCGGCCGGTGCGTCGACGGTGATCATCCTCATCATCCTGGCCGGCATGAAGCCGCTGGAGGAAGCCTACCGCTCGCGCAGCCAGACCTGCATGCTGAAAGTCGAGGTGGAGAACAACGCGCTCACCCCGGAACTGCTGCGCGACACGCTGGCGCTGCGCGACGGCCAGGTGAAGCGCTTCCTTGTCGAAAGCCGCGATCCGCACGGCATCGACGAACTGTCGATCCTGCTCGGCAAGGTGTCGTCACAGGATATCGCGACCTATCCGGCCAAGCTGCAGGAGCTCGACGGCGTACGCAGGGTCACGGTGATCAGGCGTGTCGCGGATCGGCCGTCCGGCCTGACGTGAAGAACTCAGCGCGTCATCGAGAAGCGATTGTCGAAGGCATTGCCGGAGACGACCGGCGCGGCGCCGGGCAGAGATGTGGGCGCCGGCGGCTCGCTGGATACCGTCGGCTTGAGCGGCGGACGCGCAGGAGCGGCAGCGTGCTTCGGAGCAGGCGCAACCGGGGTTCGGCTCGCCCGAACCGGGGCTCGCGTGGTGACGGCGGCGCTGGGCGCAACCGCGGGAGCCGGCGCGGGCGGTGCCGCGGTGTCGTCACGACCGATGCCGACTTTCCTGGCGAGATTGCTGAAGAAACCGCCTTCGGACGAGGCCGTGGCCACGCGCGTGGTCGCGACCGCAGCCGGCGCGGACGCCGCAGCCGTCTCGTCCGGCGATGAGTACATCGAGGCCCCGACAGGCGGTGACGATGCCGCCATCGCAGCCGCCTTCGGCGGATTGACGTGCGGCGGAATGGTGCCGGGCGCGCGGGTATAGCTGGCGCTTTGCGAGCCCGGGAGATCCGGATCCGACAGGCCGGTCGAGCCGTCCGGAATCTTCGAGGCGAAGACACGGTTCATGCCGCCGTCGATATCCGGATGCCGCTGCGCCATCGGCGTGCCCTTGTTGACCAGCTCCGCGACCTTTGCATCGTCCTGCGCTTCCTTGGCACGGACAGCATTGGCGATTTCGGCCGGCACTTCATAGACCGGACACCTGGCCGATGCGTTGAAGGTCAGCGGCCGGGTCGAACCTGCGGGAGCGGCCGGATCGAACACGTAGCGCTGTTCGCAGAACTCGACCCGCGGCTCCTGCTTGGTCACTTCGAAGTGGTCGTAGCCGACCTTGAGCATCTTCCAGAACGGCATGTTCGGATTGTCGCGGTGACGCGCCATATTCACCGGCGTCATCCGGAACGGATAAGCCTGCACCTGGAACGCACGCTGGCCGCCGAAAAAGGATTCGCGGCCGAGCGAATAAATCTCGGAAATCTGTTCGTCGGTCATCGCGTAGCAGCCGCGCGACGAGCAGTCGCCATGCACCATCAATTGCGAGCCGGTGCGGCCGAGCGCCTTATCGAAGGCGTTCGGATAGCCCATATTGAACGACAGATAATACGCCGACTGCGGATTCATCTGCGCCGGCGTGATGGCGTAAAAGCCTTCCGGCGCCTGGCGGTCGCCTTCCCTGATCTTCGGGCCGAGATCGCCGGACCAGCGGCAGATCGGATAGGTCTTCAGCAGCGCGAACTGCCCGGAGCGGGTCTGTTTCCAGACTTCAAGCTCGGCTTCCTGCTTGAACAGGCGGACCAGCATCGGCGACTGCGAGTCCATGTCCTTGGCCTGCATGTCGGCCAGCATCTTTTCGGGGATCGGCTTGTTGGCCTTGGCGTTGCTGGCCAGCGACATCTGCTCGCCATTGCAGCCGGCCAGCACCAGGCCCGTCGCAACAACGACCGACGTGAGCAGCGCGCGAACGAGCCTGCGATTGATCAAGGCAAAACTCCGCAGCCGGAGATACCGGCTCCCAAAGAACGCCGGCAGCCGCCGGCCCCCCAACAAACAAGGACAAATGAATCCTTATTCGTTCCGAAATATTAGCCTTAAGGTGCCGGGCTCGCAACCGAGCCTGCCCGCTCCCGTCCGGCGATGGTCAACAGAGATTGAAGATCGGGCAGCGGGCGGAATTGCGGCGGGAACCGGATGCGCGATGCGGATGGTTAAAGAACCTACCCCGATGCCTTCCGTCCCTCATGGTGAGGAGGCGCGCAGCGCCGTCTCGAACCATAAGCTGGAGGGCTCAGGCCCGGATCACCGTCTTCAAGTAATTGTACGCCTTAATGATTTCGATCAGGCGGTCTTCGGTGGAGCGGTCGCCGCCGTTGGCGTCCGGGTGGTGTTGTTTCACCAGCGCCTTGTACTTGGCCTTGACGTCGTCCAGCGTCGCCTCGGCGCCCAGGCCCATCACCTGCAGCGCCTTGCGCTCGGCATTCATGATCTTGCGGGCTTCCGGCTTCGGCGCCTCCGTCTGGGCGCGGCCGCGACCGCGACCGCGACCAAGGCCGTTCATCTCGTCGAACATCGCGAACGGATCGATGGCGCCGTCCAGGTCTGCCTCGCCGGTCTTGCCTTTGCCCTTGGTGCCGTTGGCGCCCATCTTCCAGGTCGGACGATGCCCGGTCAGCGCGTCCTTCTGATATTTGGCCACCGCTTCCACGGACATGCCCTGGAAGAAATTATAGGACTGATTGTATTCGCGGACATGGTTCAGGCAAAAGTGCCAGTAATCCTTGTCCTGCGCGCGGCCTTTGGGCGCGCGGTGCGGACCCTTATTCTTGCACTCGGGCCACTCGCACATGATCGAAGCCTCGCGCGCAGCGGCCTGCTGCTTGGCGCTCAGCTTGTTCGGCTTGATGCGGATGCTGTCGAAGAATTTGGATGAATCGATGGGCATGGCTGACTATGACAACGCAATGCAAAAAGCTTCAAGACTTGACATTCGGATTACCTTCACCGGTGTGCTGCGCCGCGATATCCGGCACGATCCAGCCGTCGTGACATCACGATGGACGCTCGCCGCCTGAGCCGCTAAGCCGGTCATCATGACCATGAAAGATAACATCACAAAGAAGCTGACGGAGGCTTTCACGCCCCACAGCCTGACCGTGACCGACGAATCGCATCTGCATGCCGGTCACATGGGCCACCGTCCCGAAGGTGAAACCCATTTCAGGGTCAATATTGTGTCGGACGCCTTCGAAGGAAAGACCCGGATCGAACGCCACCGCATGGTCAACGCGGCACTGGCGGCGGAACTCGCCGGTTCCGTGCACGCGCTGGCGGTGAAGGCGATGACGCCGGGAGAAGCTGCGTAAGTTCTGACCTCTCCCCGCTAGCGGGGAGAGGTCGATACTCACATGCGAAGCATGTGGGTGTCGGGTGAGGGGGACTCTCCATCTGCCCGGAGACTGCGGAAATTCCCCCTCATCCGACCCGGCATCGCTGCGCTATGCCGGGCCACCCTCTCCCCGCAAGCGGAGAGAAGGCAGATCAGGCAACGTCGCTGTGGGATGTCCACGCTCTTGCTCCGATCCTGCGGTGACCCGATACGCATGCGTGAACACCTCAAACCCGTCGCTGCGTGCGATCGCGGCGAGGGTGATGCCGGCTGCGTCCGCCATGCGGATGGCGAGCGCGGTGGGTGCGGAGACGGAGACCATCAGCGGCGCGCCGATCGCGGCGGTCTTCTGCACCATTTCGACGGAGATGCGGCTGGTCAGCAGAACCATGCCTTGCCGCGCGTCGCCCCCGACCCGTGCCAGCGCGCCGGCGAGCTTGTCGAGGGCATTGTGACGGCCGACATCCTCGCGCAGCGCGACGATGCCGTCGCCCGGCGTCCAGAACGCCGCGGCGTGAACGGCCCGCGTCTCGGCATTGATCGTCTGCAACGGCGCCAGCGCATCCATCGCCGTCATGATCTGGTCGAACGAAAACGAACCGCCGGGTGCAACCACCGCGGCCGGCTTCACGGCTTCGGCGATGGAATCGATGCCGCACAAGCCGCAGCCGGTCGGCCCGGCGATCTGCCGCCGCCGCGCGCTGATGCTTTCGGCCTTGTCGGACGACAGCCACATGCGCAGCTCGACACCGTCGTCGAATGCGACGGCCTCGAAACTCTCGATCTCGGCGATGGAAGCCACCACGCCTTCGCTGAGGCTGAAGCCGAAGGCGAAGTCCTGATAATCCTGCGGCGTCCCCATCATGACGGCATAGGTGCCGCCGTTATAGGTGATCGCCAGCGCCGTCTCCTCCGGCACCGCACGCACGCCCTCGCTGACGCCGGAGCGGCGCCAGACTTGTCGGACAGCTTTGCGAACCGGGTCATGCATGAGAGGGGACGATCGCTGCTGTAAGATGTAATCCGCCACGCGCATCCCGCGGCGTCAAACACCGACAGACCGAAGGCACGCGGATCACCTCTCCCCACCGGGGAGAGGTAAAAAAAGAGCGTGTCCTCTCGTTATCGGAGGCGGAAATCATGTCTCCAACCCCGGCGCCACTTCGCGGGCGATCTGGACCAGAGCGGCGGTGAGCGGGGTCATCGGATCGCGCTGGGGGACGACGAGGCCGACGCTGTAATTCACGACGGGATCGACGATCGGGATCATGCGGACGGAGCCTGAGGCGGTGAGGCCGAGGGTTTCCGCCAGCTTCGCCGGCATGACGCTGGCCCAGCGGCCGGTTTTCACATGGGTGTACAGCACGATGATCGAGTTCGACGTCAGCATCGGCCTGGCTTCGGCGCCGACCGATTTCAGCGCGCGGTCGATGATGCGCCGGTTCTGCATATCCGGCGTCAGCAGGCAGAGCGGAACCTGGCCGACCTCGGCCCACGTCACCTGCTTGCGGTCGCCGAACATGCCGTCCGGGGACGTCAGCAGGCGGTAGCTCTCCTTGTAGAGCGGGATCGAGCGCACCTTTCCGAGCGGCTCGTTCTCGATATAGGTCAGGCCGGCATCGACCTCGAGATTTTCGAGCAGACCCAGCACCGTGGCCGAGGTGCAGGACACGATGCGGAACTGGACGTCCGGGTAACGGGCGCGAAACGGCGTGGTCAGCGCCGCCACCATGCCCAGCACCGTGGGAATCGCGGCGATGCAGATTTCACCGGACAGGCTGTCCTTGAGGCCGTTGATTTCCTGCTTCATGGCCCGCGCATCGCCGACGATGCGCCGCGCCCAGTCGAGCGCCCGCTCGCCTTCCGGCGTAAAGCCCTGGAAGCGCGATCCGCGCTGCACCAGCATGACGCCGAGCATATCCTCGAGCTGCTTGAGGCTGGTGGACATGGTCGGCTGCGTCACGCCGCAAGCCTCCGCGGCACGGCCGAAATGGCGTTCCTTGGCGAGGGACAGCAGCAATTCGAGCTTATCGATCAAGGGGGTTTCGCTCCGGCCTCATCCGCCCCACCATAAGGCGCGCACCGTCCCCGCGGCAAGGCAGGGCTCCCCCTGTCCCGGACGCGATGCGGCGCTCAGGCGAAGCGAAGCTTCGCCGCCAGTGCCGCTTCGCTGAGCCGGGACCGTACCAGATGCCGGCGCTTGGTACGGTTCCGGCTCAGCGCAGCAACGTTTCACGTTGCAACGCGTCCGGGACACAGGATCGCGCAACAATAATTGCCAACCATTCTCGATGATATCTGGCGGTTCTCGGCTGAGACGTGGTCAACGGAGCCTTCCTTCTCCCCTTGTGGGAGAGGAAGAAAAAGCTTCCCCAAACGCATTGCGGCCCGGCCGTATGGCCGAGCCCGCAACGGATATTCAAAAAAGGAAACGATCAGGCCAGACGGCTGATCTGTTCTTCGGTCACGACGCGCTCGACATTGTCGGCTTTGCTGCGGATGCGATAGCGGGCGCGGCCATCGGCCTCGATCGGCAAGCGGCCGGTGATGGTGTAGATCGCCCGCTCTTTCAGACCGGTGCGCCCCTGCGGACCCTGCATCTGGTGGTGGACGTCTTCATTGATTGCGTAGTTATGCGCCATAATTCATACTCTCCACGATGTCCGCTTTTTAGCCGTAAAAATTCCAAAAATCAAGAATTCATGAGCAATTCCTGTCAGATAGCAGGGCAGGACTGCTATGCGCCGCTCGTCCATCCGCCCTCATCACGCGCCGAATGCGACGGAAACAGGCACGCTTCGTCGCCTGCCCAACCGGCAATTCCGTTGCGTTTTGAGAGGGTTGAGCGAATCGGAGATCGAGGCACGGGTGGAGATGAAGGGTTAAGACGGCGTTAAGCGCGGGCCACGCGCAAACCATTTTCAAGCGTCCCGGCCGTGGCGCAACGCATGGCGTGCTTCGTAGCAAAGGCTCCACGCAATGACGGTTGACGCCGTAGGGTTGGGCAGAGCGCAGCGTGCCCACCATGACGCGCTGAGCAACCGATGGTGGGCACGGCGCAAGTGCGCCTTTGCCCACCCTACACGGTTGCGAAAAACCGAAAAGCCACCGGCGGGGCATCACCGGTGGCTTCGGAGGTTAGAGATCAGCCGTGCGGTCTCCAGAGAGACAGGGCCGAGATCGGATCGCGGCTGCTGATAACCACAGGCTACATGACGCAGATCGTTGAGTGCAATAGCTGATTTACTCAGCAAATGCGCCATTTTGCCTCTCCGCGTCCCGGACGCGATGCGCGCTCGGCCCTAGGGCGGATGGCGCGGCGCGACATCCGCCACCGACGCCCGCCACAAGTACCGCGGCGCATGAGCAAAGCTCATCCGCCCTACGGACGAAAAAATCCCCGGCGGTTGCCCGCCGGGGATCTTTGTTTCGGAGATCGATCGCCGTGAGGCGGCCGGTCTTAGAACGAGCGCAGGATCTGCACCTGGCCGACAACCGAGTTCTGGTCGCCGACATTCAGGATCTGGCCCTTCCTGTTCGACCAGGTGCTAGCATCGACAGTGCCGTTCAGACCGGTTTCGAGGGACACCCACGAGACTTCAGCCGAGATCGTGAGATCCTTGACCGGGGTCCAGGCGGTACGCGAACCGACCTGATACACGGTGAAGTTCGGGCTGCCGGTGAGATGGCCACCATACGCCGCATTATACATATTCAGCAGAGCGGCCTGACCATCGTTGGTCTGCTCGTGGCGCGCATAGACGCCCCACAGCGAGGTGCGCCATGCCGGGTTCCAGTAGTGTTCGTAGAACAAGCGGGCGCCGATCGTGGTCGACAGCTGCAGGTCCAGACCAGTGCGGGGGTTGTACACCGCATCGGTATAGTTGCCGAACGCGATGCCGTTGCCGTTGACGATGCCGAAGCCCGAGCCCGAAACGTTCGACGTACCGCCGAACACGTAACGGGATGCGCCCTTCGCGTAGGTGATGTCGCCGCGCAGCGAGTCGCCGGCGCCGGTCGGCAGATTCTTCAGCTCGAAGCCACCGATGAAGGCGTAGCCGTACTTGTCGTCCTGGCTGCCCGAGGTCGAATAGTCCGGCGTGTTGTACTGCATCGCGACCTGATGGACCGCACCGGCGAAGTGCAGCGAACCCCAAGCCTGATCGAGGCGCAGGTTGGCCACGAAGTCGGGCATCATGTCGCCCGCAGACCGGTCGGTCGGAGCAGTGACGCCCGGAACGGACGCGGTGAAGCTGTCAGCGGTGCTGTAGACGCCGCCACGACGATACGGACGGGGGGTTTCAGCCGAGATCGAGGCCGACACGCCGTTGCCGAAGGAGGCGGTGTAGGCCAACTGCGGAATACCGGTCTTGTCGTCCGAACCGCCGGTGAAACCGGACGAGATGGTCGGCTGGGCCAGAACCCACTGGGTGTCGAACATCGACACGGCCTTACCGAACTGGAAGCCCGCGAACTGGATGAAGACGTAGTCGACTTCCATGTTGCCGCCGGCGATCGAGTCGGCGTTATCCGACCACTGGAACTGGCTGCTCATGTAGGTGCGGAGCACGCCGTATTCGGTGGCGGTGCGGGTGTCCATGTTCAGGTTGGCGCGGACACGACCGACGAAGTAGTCCTTCGAGCGGGTGTTCGACAGGCCGGCGCCACCGAACTGCGGCGTGCCGTAAACGGCCGACGCGTTGAACGAGGTATCGACGCGCAGATAGCCGCCGATCTTGATGCAGGTATCGGTGCCCGGGATGTAATAGAAGCCTGCGCCGTAGAGCGAGCAGACCTTCACATATTCAACAGCCTTGGCCTTGACCGGCAGGTCAGCCGCCTGGGCGCCGCCGATGGCCAGCAGACCCGCAGCCGATCCGAGGATCAGGCTCTTAATCTTCGTCATGTTAAACCTCCAAGTTGCGCTAAAGGGAAGGTTTCGGATCTGCGCGGCGCCCCGAAAAAGAAGCTACCCGAAGATGAATTCCCCCAACCCCCAAACTAACCGCCGGAGTGCTTCGCGCTTTCGGAAACCCGCATCACGCGAGACACTCTAGCGAACCACTTCAACGGGACGATCACGGGTTTGCCCCATCGCCGCCACGAACAATGCCTGCGCATTTCCAGGAAGCAAAATACTTTATGTACTCAGGTAACTTTATCGCGATGCAGTGTGGTATCCGCGCCACAGCGCCGAATCCGCGGCAACACCGCACAATTATTTGATCTGATTATATATTCTACAAAATTGCCGGATATGAAATGGCTGGAGCGGCCACAACCGAACGAACCCATGCCTTCTTCAAAACACAGCACCGCAACCGCCGAACCGGAGCCCAATGACAGGAATCAGGAAGTCGTCCGGCAATTCCTCTGGGATATTGCCTCGATCAATGTCCACCTCGACGAAATCCGGCATTTCTGGGCCAGGGAACTCGGCATCAGCGGTCCCCAATGGATGATCCTGATGGCCATCGGCGACCTGGATTCGGGGAGCGGCGTCCCGGTCAAGGACGTCTCGGCGATGCTTCACGTCGATCCGTCCTTCGTCACCACCCAGTCCAAGATCCTGGAAAAGAACGGTTTTACGCGCCGGCGCCCGTCGCGCCAGGATGCGCGGGTGGTGCTGATGTCGCTGTCCGACAAGGCCAGCAAGAAGATCGCCACGCTTAAAACCCGGCGCGACACGCTGAGCGCCTACGTGCTGGCCGATTTCGACAATGCCACCCTGCGGGATGTGTCGGAGCGGCTGGCCGGCCTCAAGAGCCGCCTGCAAAAGGCAGTGGTGATGCTCGCGGTGGAAGATTGAGGCTTCGGTGTCGCTCTCCCGCCTTGCGAAGCTTCGCTTCGCTGGGCGGGAGAGCGACATAACGGCTGGTGCGATGGCTTTCCTACTCAACACCCTCTCGTATCCCGAGCCGCAAGACCGCCCGGGCCAGCGCCTGCGCGCGCGGCACGATCGTATCGATGTCCAGCCACTCCTGCTCGGTGTGGACGTTGCCGCCGACCGGGCCGAGGCCGCAGAGGGTCGGGGTGCCGACGCTGGCAGTGAAGCCCGAATCGGCGCAGCCGCCGGCGAATTCGCCGTCCAGCGTCGCCAGCCCGGACTCGGCGGCGGCCTGCCGGTAGACCGCGAACATCGCCTTCGCCGCGGCATCCGGCACCAGCGGCAGGAATTCGCCTTCGACATGCAGTTTCGCTGAGGTGCCGGCCACCGTCGCCGTGGCGACGATCTTCTCGATGGCCGTCATGACGACCGCGCGGTCGGCCGGATCGGTGTAGCGGAAATCGATCTCGCCGGACGCGGTCGGCGCTGTGGTGTTGACCGACTGGCCGCCGGAGACGAGGCCGACATTCAGCGTGATGCCCTTGTCCATATTGGTCAGCGCATGAATCTGCACGACCTTGTGCGCGAGTTCACCGATGGCGCTGACGCCGTCCGCGAAATTGGCGCCGGAATGCGCGGCCTTGCCGAACACCTCGAAGCGCATGAACACGCCGCCCTTGCGGCCGGTAACGATATTGCCCGACGGCCGGCCCGGCTCCGAATTGTACACGGCACAGGCGGCGCGCCCTTCGCGCTCGATGATCGGCCGCGATCCGCGCGAGGCGATCTCCTCGTCGCCGGTGATCAGCACCTTGACGGGGCGCGGCGCGGCATCGAATTTCTTCAGCGCCGCCGCCACGAACACATTGATCACCACGCCGGCCTTCATGTCGGCGACGCCGGGGCCGTAGGCCCGGTTATCCTTGATGGTGAACGGCCGTCTCAAAGTTTCGCCCTTCGCAAACACGGTGTCGCGATGACCGAGCAGCAGAACGTGCTTCTCGTTGCTGCCCGGCCTGGCCACGAGGCCATGCACGGCATCGCCATACACATCGTGCGGCTCGCGCCAGGTTTCGATGTCATGCTCCGCAAAATGCTGCTGAAAGCGCGCGCCGACCGCATCGACGCCGGCCTTGTCATAGGAGCCGGAATCGATGTTCACGACATCGCGCAGCAGATCGATCATCGCCTGCCGCTGCGACGCCAGCCATTCGACAACCAGCGCTTCGGAATTGGTGGGCATGGGGGCTCCTTGTCTTGTTTAGTATTTCGCCGTGACGGTCGTGTTCTCCCTCCCCCGCTCTTGCGCGGGGAGGGTGGCCGCGCGCAGCGCGGTCGATCCACCCTCCCCGCTGCGCGGCTTCGCCGCTCGAGGGAGGGAGAAGAACCGCGCTATCCCTTCATCTTCGACACCATGCCGTAGGGCGGATGACGAATGTCATGCGACGCGTGTTTCCTGCCGTCAACCTGTCGCCCGCATGATGGCCTCCTTCCTTCTCCCCTTGTGGGAGAAGGAAGGAAGAAAGGCGTCACCCTTCATCGCATCCCTGCGCTGCCCGCAATGGATGCATGTTGCCGCATTGATGGACAATTCAGCGCCCGGACGTTACGGATGACGGGAAATTCCGGCCTCGCACAACACGTTGGAAGGTGGACACCAGGATGGTCGATATCCCGGCCACGGCAGCTCGCGCGCCGGCGGATTCCGCGAACCGCACGCTGACCGCGATCTCTGTCGCGCATTGGGTGAGCCACTACCACATCTTCGTGCTGCCGATGCTGTTTCCGTTTCTCAAGGATGCGCTCGGCGTCGGCTATATCGACCTCGGCTTCGCATTGACCACCTTCGCGGTGGTGTCCGGCCTAACCCAGGCGCCGATCGGCTATCTGGTGGACCGCATCGGCGCGCGCGCGATCCTGATCCTCGGCCTGCTGCTCGGCGGCGGCGCGCTGGCCGCGCTCGGCCTGTTCCTCAGCTATCCCGCGCTGATCGTCTGCGCCGGCCTGCTCGGCCTCGCCAACAGCGTCTATCATCCCGCCGATTACGCCATCCTCGCCGCCCATATGGACGAGGCGAAGATGGGCCGCGCGTTCTCGATCCACACCTTCGCCGGCTTCGTCGGCGGCGCGGTCGCGCCTCCGATGATGGCCGGGCTGCTCGCCTCCGTCGGCGGCGCCGGCGCGCTGATCGTCTCCGGTGCCATCGGGATCGCCGTGGCGCTGATGCTGATCGTCATCAACATCCCCGATGCCGGCGGGGCGCGGAAAGACGACGCCGCCGGCCACGATGCCCCCAGGGTCAGCATGCTGACTCCCGCCATCGCCGTGCTGACGCTGTTCTTCACGCTGCTCAGCCTGTCGCAGAACGGCATCAACAGCTTCGGCATCGTCGCGCTGATGAACGGCTACGGCACCACCCTGCCCGCGGCCAATATCGCCCTCACCGCCTTCCTCGCCGCCAGCGCCGTCGGCGTGCTGGCCGGCGGCTGGCTGGCGGACCGCACCCGGCATCATAACCGCGTCGCCGCGGTCTGCTTCAGCGTCAATACCGTCATCATCTGCGGCATCGCCGCCCTCACCCCGTCACCGGCGGCGATCATCGTCGCCATGACGATCGCCGGTTTCCTCGGCGGCGTCATCACGCCCTCGCGCGACATGCTGGTGCGCGACGCCGCACCGCCCGGCGCCGCCGGCCGCGCCTTCGGCATCGTCTCCACCGGCTTCAATTTCGGCGGCATCGTCTCGCCGATCCTGTTCGGCTGGTTCATGGATCACGCGCTGCCGCACTGGGTGTTCGGCGCCTCCGCCTGCTTCATGGCGGCCACGGTACTGCTGGCGATGGTATCGGAGCGGAAGCGCTGACGTAGCCCGCTCTTGTCACCTCTCCCCACTGGGGAGAGGTAAAAACATCAAGGCTGTGATCCGTCCGGCCGTCCTTGCTAACATGCCCCCGCATGCTCACGGTCCGCCATCTCACCAAATCCTACCGCTCCGCGCAGGACCACGTCGCGGTTCTCCGCGGCGTCGATTTTGCGATGTCCGCCGGCGAGAGTGTGGCGCTGACCGGCGAGAGCGGCAGCGGCAAGAGCACGCTGCTGCATCTGATCGCCGGGCTCGATGAGGCCGACAGCGGCGAGATCCTGCTCGGCGACGTCAGCATTACCGACCTCAACGATGCCGCCCGCGCCGCCCTGCGCCGCGACCGGCTCGGTCTCGTGTTCCAGCAATTCAACCTGGTCCCGTCGCTCTCCGTCGCCGACAATCTCGCCTTCCAGTCCCGCATCGCGGGCAAGCACGACGCCGACTGGCAGAACGAACTGATCGAACGGCTCGGACTCGGTGCACTGCTGAAACGCTATCCGGAACAACTCTCCGGCGGCCAGCAGCAGCGCGTCGCGATCGGCCGCGCGCTGGCCGCAAAACCGTTGCTGCTGCTGGCGGACGAACCGACAGGCAATCTCGACGAGGACACCGCGGACGAGGTGATGCGTCTTATCCGCGATCTCGTTGTTCGCACCGGCTGCGGCTTCCTGATGGTGACGCACAGCGAACGCCTCGCGGCGATGCAGGGCCGCCACGTCCATCTCCATGCGGGACGGATCGCGTGAGGCGCGCGCTTTGGATCCTCGCCGTGCTGCTCAGCCACTGGCGCCGGCATCCGCTGCAATTCGCCACGCTGATGATCGGCCTGATCGCCGCCACCGCTCTATGGAGCGGCGTGCAGGCGCTCAACCAGCAGGCGCGCACCAGCTACGACCGTGCCGCCGCCGCGGTCGGCGGCGCACGGACGCCGATGCTGGTGGCGCCGAACGGAGGACCATTCCCGCAAAAACTCTTTGTCGATCTTCGCCGCGCCGGCTGGCCGGTGTCGCCGGTGCTCGAAGCACGCATCCGGATCGACGGCCACACCCTGCGCCTGCTCGGCATCGAGCCGGTGACGATGCCGCCCGACGCCGGCGCCGCCGCCGGAATCGACGCCGCGGGCGCGCAGGCGTTTATCGCACCGCCCGGCCAGGCGCTGGTGTCGCGCGAGACACTCACCGAACTCGGCCTGCACGAAGGAGCAACGCCGACGCTCGACAATGGACGGGCATTGCCGCCGCTGAAACGCCAGCCCGCACTCGCGCCCGGTGTCGTCGCAGTCGATATCGGCGTCGCACAGGCGCTGCTCGCGATGCCCGATCAGGTGACGCGGCTGCTGATCGGTAAAACGAAGACGCCGCACGCGGCGCTGGAGGATATCGTCGGCCAGCAATTGCGCCGGGTTCAACCTGACACCGAAACCGATCTCGAACGGCTCACCGACAGCTTCCATCTCAATCTCACGGCGTTCGGCCTGCTGTCCTTCTTCGTCGGCCTGTTCATCGTCAATTCCGCGATCGGCCTCGGTTTCGAACAGCGCCTGCCGATGCTGCGCACGCTGCGCGCCTGCGGCGTCTCGGCGCGGCAACTCAACACGGTGCTCGTCCTCGAACTCGTCAGCATCGCGCTGGTCGCCGGCATCATCGGCCTCGTATGCGGTTATGTCATCGCGGCATCATTGCTGCCCGATGTCGCCGCCAGCCTGCGCGGACTGTACGGCGCACAGATCCCCGGCCAGCTCACATTGAAGCCGGAATGGTGGATCGCGGGACTCGCGATCTCCGTGATCGGCGCACTGCTCGCGGCGACATCGAGCCTGCTCAAATCCATCCGCCTGCCACTGCTCGCGGCGGCGCAGCCCTATGCCTGGCAACAGGCACAGCATCGCTGGCTGCGACGACAAGGCATCGGCGCCCTGATCGTGCTTGCAGCCGCCGCCGCCCTGCTGTGGCTCGGCGATTCCCTGCTCGCCGGCTTCGCCGTGCTGGCCGCCTTGCTGCTCGGTGCGGCGCTGGCGCTTCCGGTGCTGCTCGGCGTCGTCCTCGCCGCCGGCGAACGCAGCACGCGACGGCCGCTGCTCACATGGTTCTGGGCGGACAGCCGTTTGCAGCTTTCGGGGCTGTCGCTGGCGCTGATGGCGCTGCTGATGGCGCTTGCCGTCAATATCGGCGTCGGCACCATGGTCGGCAGCTTCAGCCGAACTTTTGTGAACTGGCTCGACGGTCGCCTCTCGTCGGAGATCTACATCAGCGCCGCAAGCGACGCGCAGGCCGGCGCAATCAAGGACTGGTTGAAGCGCCGCACCGACGTGCAGGCCGTCCTGCCGGGCAGCCGCGCCGAGATTCAACTCGGCGGCGCGCCGGTGGAAATCAACGGGCTGCCGGATCATCCGACTTTTCGGGATCACTGGCCGCTGCTCGATGCGGCCGGCGACGCATGGGATCGCCTGCGCACCGGCGACGGCGCATTGATCAGCGAACAGTTGTCGCGGCGGATGAATCTTGCGATCGGGCAAGGCATCACGCTGCCCACGCCGAATGGATCATGGCCGCTGCGTGTGGTCGCCGTCTATGCCGACTACGGCAATCCGAAAGGCCAGTTGGCCGTCAATGTCGATGCGCTGCTTGCGCATTTCCCGGACAGTCCGCGAACCCGCATGGGCGTGCGCGTTGCGCCGAATGACGTATCCGCGCTGATGGATGCGATCCGCGCGCGTTTCGGCCTCGATGGCCGCAATCTCGCGGATCAGGCAAGCGTCAAGAAAGAGTCGCTCGGCATTTTCAACCGCACCTTCGCGGTGACTGGCGCCCTGAATGCATTCACCCTCGGCGTCGCCGGCGTGGCGCTGCTCACCAGCCTGCTCACGCTGAGCAATACGCGCCTGCCGCAACTGGCGCCGCTGTGGGCGATGGGCCTGACGCGGCGGCGGCTCGCCGGCATCGAACTCATGAAGACCCTGTGCGTCGCGCTGATCACCTCGCTGCTGGCGCTGCCGCTCGGCCTGCTGGTGGCATGGTGCCTGATCGCCATCGTCAATGTGAAGGCATTCGGCTGGCGCCTGCCGTTTCACGTTTTCCCGCTGCAACTGCTGCACCTCGTCGGCGTCACCATGCTCGCGGCACTGCTGGCATCGCTGCTGCCGATCCTGCGGCTCATGCGCATGCAGCCTGCCGACCTCGTGAAGGTGTTCGCCAATGAGCGCTGACATCACGCGGCGCAGCTTGATCTGCGGCCTCATGACGATCGCATCCGGCGCGCATCGCGTCCATGCGCAGGGCTTTGCCGGCCTCGGCCGCGATGCAGAAGGCTTTGCGCCGGTCGTGCCCGGTCGCGCGCTCACCTTCCCGGCCGATCTCGGCCCGCATCCCGCTTTTCGCATCGAATGGTGGTATCTCACGGCCAATCTCACCGACGCATCCGGCAACGCCTATGGCGCGCAATGGACGCTGTTCCGGCAGGCGATGGCGCCGGGCGGCGCGGACGAGGGCTGGGCCACGCCGCAAATCTGGATGGGCCACGCCGCCGCGACATCGGCCACAACGCATCATGCCGCCGAAACATTTGCACGCGGCGGCATCGGGCAGGCGGGCGTCACGGCGACACCGTTCCGCGCCTGGATCGATGCGTGGGAGATGCGCGGAGTTGAACCGTTCTCCGCCCGCAACATCGCTCCGATCGAGGTGACGGCATCGGCGGAGAATTTCAGCTACCGCCTGCGTCTCGATACCGCCCGCCCGCTGGTGCTTCAGGGCGACGCCGGCTACAGCCGCAAGTCGGAACGCGGCCAGGCATCCTATTACTACAGCCAGCCTTATTTCACGGCCGCAGGCGAACTCAGTCTCGACGGCAAGACGATCCCGGTCACCGGCCGCGCCTGGATGGACCGCGAATATTCGAGCCAGCCGCTTGCGCCCGACCAGACCGGCTGGGACTGGTTCTCGCTGCACCTGCCTGACGACGAAAAGCTGATGCTGTTCCGGCTGCGGCAGAAGGACGGCAGATATTACTTCGCCGGCAACTGGATCACCGCAGATGGCAGATCGGAGCAATTGGCACCGAACGCGATCGCGATGACGCCGACGGCGATGACGGAGATCGCCGGCAGATCGATTCCGACCGCATGGCGCATCGCCATCGCCTCACGCGGGCTGCAGATCGAGACGACACCCTTGAACGCGCGAAGCTGGATGGCGACACGCTTTGCCTATTGGGAAGGCCCGGTGCGTTTCACCGGCAGCCACAGCGGCGTCGGGTATCTGGAAATGACGGGGTATTGAATCTTTGCAGCGACGCCGTTTTTCACCTCTCCCCGGTGGGGAGAGGTGAAAAAGCGCAGCCTTACATCACTTCGTCAGCGGGCAACCGCTGTCCTTGGCGGTCGGGTAGGCGGTGTCGCCGGGAACCTTGGCGATCAGCTTGTAGTAGTCCCAGTCACGCTTGCTTTCTTCCGGCTTCTTGACCTCGAACAAATAAAGGTCGGAGACCATGCGGCCGTTGGCCAGAACCTTACCGCCGGTGGTGAAAGCGTCGTCGACCGGCAGTTCCTTCAGCTTCTTGACCACCGCGTCGGCGTCCTTGGTGCCGGCGGCCTTCACCGCCTTGAGATATTGCAGCGTCGCCGAATAGGTGCCGGCCTGGATCATGTTCGGCATCCGGCCGGTGCGCTTGTAGAGACGCTCGGCGAAGGCACGGGTCTTGTCGTTGAGATCCCAGTAGAAGCTCTCGGTCAGCACCGTGCCCTGTGCTGCCTTGAGGCCGAGGCCGTGGACTTCCGACAGCGTCAGCAGCAGCGCCGCCAGTTTCTGGCCGCCGGCGGTGATGCCGAACTCCGATGCCTGCTTGATCGAGTTGATAGTGTCGCCGCCGGCATTGGCGAGACCGATCACCTTGGCTTTCGAGCTTTGCGCCTGCAACAGGAAGGAGGAGTAGTCGGAGCTGTTGAGCGGGGTCCGCACCGCGCCCAGCACCTTGCCGCCGGCCGCCTTGACGACGTCGCTGGTGTCCTTTTCCAGCGCCTGACCGAAGGCGTAGTCCACCGTCATGAAGTACCAGCTGTCGCCGCCGGCTTTCACCATCGCGCCGCCGGTGCCCACCGCCAGCGCATGGGTGTCGAACGCCCAGTGGAAGCCGTAGGGCGTGCAGGACGCGCCGGAGATCCCCGAAGTGGCCGCGCCGACCACGATATCGATCTTCTTCTTTTCCTTGGCGACTTCCTGCACCGCCAGCGCCACCGACGAGGCGGTGAGGTCGGTGATCATGTCGACGCCTTCGGTGTCGTACCATTTGCGGGCGATGGTCGAGGCGAGGTCGGGCTTGTTCTGATGGTCGGCGCTGACCAGCTCGATCTTCTGACCCAGCACCTCGCCGCCGAAATCCTCGATCGCCATCTTGGCGGCTTCGATCGAGGTCTTGCCGCCGTAGTCGGCGTAGACACCGGACTGGTCGTTGAGAATGCCGATCTTGACGGCACCACTCCCTTGCGCCGCAGCCGGCGTCAGCATCGATGTCGCGAGAAAAAGACCGCCAAGCGCGGCAGCGGACGCGAGTCCAAACTTCATTCGTGCCTCCCAGATTTTGATGGGCGGCACACTATGGGAGATGGTCGCGGGTGGCGAGTGTAACTTTCGGATGATGCGGCGATTTCACCGCGGCATCATCTGCCCGGCCCGCGTCAATTCTGCTTCTTGAGAGCCGCCTCGATGCAGGCCAGCTCGCGTTCGATCTCGGCGATCAGCGGCACCGGATCGTTGTCCGAGACCAGATGCATCTTCTCATAGGTGCCGTTGCGGATGCTTTCCAGCCAGGCGATGCGATCGGCCTGATATTGCCGCAACCGCTCGAATTCCCCGCGCTCGGCATATTTGCCGATCAGCTTTTCGAACACGGCGCTCATGGTGATGTCCTTGAGATAGTGATTTTGTAGCCCGGATGGAGCGCAGCGCAATCCGGGCTACGCGACCGCGCTACAGCCCGCGCAGCACCAGACGGTTGAGACGCGATGCGAAGGCCGCCGGATCTTCCGGCAATTCGCCGTCGAGAATCTGCGCCTGCTCCAGCAGCAGGAACGCGATATCCGCCGCCTCGCCGCCGGCCGCCTTGTCGGCCGTCGCGATCTTCGTCACCAGCGGATGGCGCAGATTGATTTCGAGAATGGGCTTGGTGGCGCTGCCGCGATTCTGCATCGCCAGCATGCGTTCAAGCTCGCGATCCGGGCCACGACCGCCGGCCACGAGGCACGACGCCGAGGTGGTGAGGCGGGTCGACGCCTTGACGTCCGACACGCGCTCGCCCAGCGCCTCCTTGATGACGGCGATGGTGGACGCTTCGTCCGCCTCCGGCTTCGGCTCGTCCTTGCTGTCCTCATCGACGCGCGGAATGAGGTCGAGATCGACCTCGCCCTGGCTCAGCGACTTCAGCGGCTTGCCTTCGTAGTCCAGCGGCGCCGAGGTCCAAAACGCATCCACCGCATCCGACAGCAGCAGCACCTCGATGCCGCGCGACTTCGCCGCTTCCAGCTTCGGATTCGACTTCAGCCGATCGAGGCTGTCGCCGGCGAGATAATAAATCTCGGTCTGGTTCGGCTTGAGATCGGCGACATATTGCTTGAGCGTTCGCTTCTCGCCCGTCGTCGTCGTGAAGCGCGACAGCGCCAGCAGTTTCTCGCGGCGCTCGAAGTCCTCATAGATGCCTTCCTTCAGCACCGGGCCGAAGGCGTCCCAGATTTTGGTGAATGTGTCGGCATCCTTCTCGGCCAGCGTCTCGAATTCGCCGATCACGCGCGTCGCCACCGCCTTCTTGATCTGGGCGAGCTGCGGATTGTTCTGCAGCATCTCGCGCGACAGGTTGAGCGGCAGATCCTCGGCGTCGATCACGCCGCGGATGAAGCGCAGATAGGACGGCAACAGGTCCGCATCGTCGGTGATGAAGACGCGGCGCACATACAGCTTCACGCGCCCCTTGCGCTCGGGCTCGAACAAATCGAACGGCTTGGTCGACGGCGCGAACAGCAGCACCGCATAGGAGTAGCGCCCCTCCGCGCGGTAATGCAGCGTCATCGCCGGATCGTCATAGGCGTGGGCGATCGACTTGTATGCCTTGCTGTAATCTTCCGGCGTCAGTTCCGATTTCGAGCGCTGCCACAGCGCGCTGGCCGAATTGATCTGCTTCGGCTCGGCATCGCCGTCCTTGAGCATGATCGGAAACTGGATGTTGTCCGAATAGGCGGTGACGATGCGCTCGATTTCATAAGTTTCGAGATATTTCTTGGCGTCGTCCTTGAGATGCAGCGCAATCGATGTGCCGGTCGGCACGCTCATGCCGTCGGCCACCTGCGCGATCTCGAAACCGGAGCCCCCCGACGACGTCCAGGTGAAGGCATCATGGGTGCCGGCGCGATGGCTGGTGACCACGATCTTGTCCGCCACCATGAAGGCGGCATAGAAGCCAACACCGAACTGGCCGATCAGGCCGACGCCGTCCTTGGCTTCCGTCAGACGTGACAGGAACGATTTCGTCCCCGACCTCGCGATGGTCCCGAGATTGTCGATCAGTTCCTGGCGGTCCATGCCGATGCCGGTATCGACGATGGTCAGCACATTGGCGGCCTTGTCCGGCACGACGGTGATGGCAGGCGACCGGCCTTCGGGAATCAACGACGGATTCGCGATCGCCTCATAGCGCAGCTTGTCGCAGGCGTCGGACGCGTTCGAGATCAGTTCGCGCAGGAAGATATCGGTTTCGGAATAGACCGAGTGAACCATCAGGTTCAGCAATTCGGCGACTTCGGCCTGGAACGGCTGTGAGGAAGATGCAGCGGTGTCAGTGGTCGTCATGAAAGTGCCTGATCACGGATAAGGGGGATACGCCGCATATAACGGCGCGTTTTTGCGGAGTCCATGGCTGCGGCCACGGCTTCGATCCCGCTTAGTTAGTGATTCGCGGCTCAGCCTTCCAGGGCGACGGTGTAGGCATTTTCCAGCATCGCGAGGCATTCGCGTGCGCGGGCACGACCGACCTCGTTGGCGATTTCGGAGATTTCGCGGAGATCGCGAATCGCCAGATCGACGGCGCTGAACAGATCGATCTCGCACTCATCGGCCGGTTCGGCCGTACGCTTCGGAAAAGGAATGACTACACTCACTGGACGCCCGCTCTGCACGCATAAAAGGGACACACGAATCACAGGTCTTCATTTGGCCAGCGAATGGTTAAGCCAATGGTTACGTGCGGCCCGTTACGCGCAAACAGCCGCGCTGTGGCTCAATCCTGCCAGCGCACATGCGGAATGAGACGAATGGCCGCCTCCTCCGACGCCAGCTCGGTCGGCTGAATCGCCGGCGCATCGCTTTCGAGACGCAGCGCGGGCTGCGGCAGTTGCGGCACCGCCATGCTCTCCCGGCCGCGGAGAAAGGCTTCGGCCTCGATCCGGCGCGTATAATGGCGGAACAGTTCGGTGGCATATTTCCGCTGGTCGTCGGTCGAAACGGAAGCGATCAGGAAGATCAGTTCCTCGGACAATTCGGACGCAGTCGCCCCCAGCGGATCGTCGAGCACAGTCATGTCAGTCCCATCGCGGTCTGGTTGAGCCGTTGACGGTGCCGATGCTCGCAACATTTGGTTGATATCCGGTTCCCGGATTCTGCCTTCTCCCCGCAAGCGGGGAGAGGTAAAAAATCACGCTGATGCGCCCAGCCAGCGGCGCAGTTTCGCGAACCAGGTGTCCGGCTCCGCAGGGGCCGCCGGGATGGGTTCGGGCTCGACGGGATGGCTGATTTCAGTGAATGCGGCCGCCTCCTGCGAGGCGGCCAGCGCCTGCGGCCCCACCTGTGCCAGAAACGCATATTCGTGGGGGCGCGTCAGCCGCGCCAGCGCCTGGTCGAGCGGCAGCCATGCGACTTCGGCGATATCCTTCATCAGCTTCCGCTGCGGCGCGTCGTCGGCTTCCATGTGCCAGAAGTGGACGACCTTGGTGCGTTCGGCCAGCGGATAGGCCAGCGTGCCCAGGTACTCCTGAACCGACGCCGCATTGCCGGTTTCCTCCAGCACTTCGCGCTGCGCCGCATCGAGCGGCGTCTCGCCCTCGGCGAGCTTGCCTTTCGGCAGAACCCAATCGCCCCGCTTGCGCAGGCACACCACGGCGAACAGCGGCGTGGCTTCACGCCGCACGACGATTCCCCCCGCTGCCATCACGATATCGCGCGTCATAATGCTCCACATAACCGGATTACCGACGAATACAACTCAACCATGGCAGCATGAACGCAGACCGGGATGCAAGCGAGCGACGCAAAACGGTCATATGGTTGTCATGAAACGCAGCCCTTCACCGTCATTGCGAGGAGCCCGCAGGGCGAGGAAGCAATCCAGAGGGCCACAAAGCGCAGGCTGGATTGCTTCGTCGTTTCACTCCTCGCAATGGCGGCTGAGAGGGTAGAGCACAACAGCTATTCCGCCGTTGCGGCGCGGAGTTCGTCGGCCGTCGCGGCTTTCAGCCCCACGGCTTCGATCGCATTGCGCGCGGCCGCCACCAGATCATCATTGCCCGTCGCGCGCGCACCATCCGGCAGCCATTCGTTGTTCTCGAAGCCGACGCGGATATGGCCGCCGAGCAGGGCGCCGGCGGTGACGCAGGCCGTTTCCTGCGCGCCGAACGCGCAGACGCTCCAATGCGCGAATTTGGGAGCAGTCGGCGCGACGAACGGCAACAGGTCGGATGGGCGCGAGGTCTGCCCCGCCGTGTAGCGGCCGAGCACGAACAGCACCGGTATGCGGTCGAACGGGATCAGCCCGCGCCGGCGCAAGCCGTCAAGTCGCGCTGCATCGTGCGCGTCATAGAGGATGATCTGCGGGACGACCTTTTCGCGCTTCATCCAGCCGAGCAGATCGGAAAACGCTTTTTCCTCGCCGGCATCCGGCACCAGTTCGCGCAGCGCCAGCGACGCCGCTTCCGGCTTCACCGCCTGCACGACGGCGCGCTGCTGCGCGGGCGTGTATGTGCCGAGCGCCTCGGACGTGATCTGGATGACGAGCCGGTCACCGACCGCGCCGCGGATCGCGGCGATCGCATCCCGATACGCGACAGCATCGAGCAGATGGCTGCCGTCGACATTGCGGACATGAGCGTGAATCATCGCCGCGCCGGCTTCAAAGCAGCGCGCGGCGGTCGCCGCCAGTTCCGCCGGCGTCAGCGGCACGGCAGGATGATCGGCCTTGACCTTGCGGCCGCCGTTCGGGGCGACCGCAATCGCGACAGGCGGCATCGTTTACGGAATCGCTGCGATGACGGCGATCTCGACCTTGATCGCGGGAGCGGCAAGCTTCGACTCGACGCAGGCACGCGCCGGACCGACTTCGGGCACCCATGCATCCCACACGCTGTTCATGGCATCGCGGTCGTCGATGTTCGGGAGCCAGACCGTGGCGCTGAGGATGTTGGTCTTATCGGTACCGGCTTCCTTCAGCAGCGCATCAATCTTGTCGAGCACCTGCTTGGTCTGCGCCTTGACATCGCCGCTGGTGTCATCGGGCACCTGGCCGGCCAGATAGACGGTGTTGCCATGGATGGAAGCCTGGCTGAGGCGCTTGCCGGGACCGAGACGCTTGATCATGCGGACATCTTTCGTTGCTGGAACAAAACCGCGGCGACCATTCCCGCTCGCGCTACCGCCGTCAAGGGCGGCGCCGCACTCTATTCCGCCGCGCGGGCGCGCTTCACGGCGTCGTCCATCAGCGCCTTCGGCGCCGGCAATCGCAGCCGGCGGCCATGCTGCAGATACAGCAACGCCACGCGCTTGGGATCGGACAAGTTCCAGACTTCCACCGCAGGCAGCCGGCCCAGCAATTCCACCGGCGGACGGTGCGCGATCACATGGGCAAGAACGGCCGTCTTCGGCGCTTTTCCGAAGCGACGGCGATTTTTGCGCGCGGCGTTCTCGTTGGCGGCCTGCAGGCGAACGCGCGGTCGCGGCTTGCGGCTCAGAAACCAGGAAAACAGGCGCAAAATGAACGACATGTGGCTTTCTTTGGCCCGGTTGCGGCGCGATGTGCTTATATCGTCAAGTCATAGAGCTTGCATCCACAGGGGTAAAGCGGCGCGATCAAGGCGAAGCCGCAGACTGCCCGATATACCCGTCTCCCGAATCAGAATAGATCAGCGCCATGTCCGTTCCCTCCAGCGCCGCGCATCGTGCGAATTTATCCGCCTATGCGTCGTCGCAGGCGCACGCCGTGCTGCATGCGGTGTTCGGTCTGCCCGGTTTTCGCGGCGCACAAGAAGACATCGTCCGCCATGTGACCGATGGCGGGAACTGCCTGGTCCTGATGCCGACCGGCGGCGGCAAGTCGCTGTGCTATCAACTGCCGTCGCTGCTGCGCAAAGGCTGCGGCATCGTCGTCTCGCCGCTGATCGCCCTGATGCGCGATCAGGTCGCCGGCCTGCTCGAACTCGGCGTCAAGGCGGCGGTGCTCAATTCCACGCTGTCGTGGGAGGAGGCGAACGAGGTCGAGCAGCGGCTGCGCGCCGGCGATCTCGACCTGCTCTATGTCGCCCCCGAACGCCTCGTCACCCCGCGCTGCCTCGACATGCTGGCGCGCGCCGAGATCGCCTTGTTCGCCATCGACGAGGCGCATTGCGTGTCGCAATGGGGGCACGACTTCCGCCCCGAATATATCGGCCTCTCGGTGATCGCCGAACGCTTCCCCGACATCCCGCGCATCGCGCTGACCGCCACCGCCGACGACCTCACCCGCGAGGAAATCGCGCAGCGCCTCGGGCTTGCGGATGCGCCACGCTTCGTCGCCTCGTTCGACCGCCCCAACATCACCTATGAGATCGTCGACAAGACCAACGCACAGAAGCAGCTGCAGGCTTTCATCAAGACGCGTCATCCTGACGAGGCCGGCGTCGTCTATTGCCTGTCGCGTGCCAAGGTCGAGGACACCGCCGAGGCGCTGAACAAGGCCGGCATTCTCGCGCTGCCTTACCATGCGGGTCTCGACGCGCGGACGCGCGAAGCCAACCAGGACCGTTTCATCAACGAGGACGGCGTCGTCATCGTCGCCACCGTGGCTTTCGGCATGGGCATCGACAAGCCCGATGTCCGCTTCGTCTGCCATCTCGACCTGCCGAAAAGCGTCGAGGCTTACTATCAGGAAACGGGACGCGCCGGACGCGACGGCAAACCCTCCACCGCATGGATGGCCTACGGCCTGCAGGACATCGTGCAGCAGCGCCGCATGATCGACGAATCGACCGGCTCCGACACCTTCAAGCGCATCTCGATCGGCAAGCTCGATGCGCTGGTCGGCCTCGCGGAAACGATCGATTGCCGGCGCGGGCGGCTGCTGCGTTATTTCGGCGAGGACACCACGGGCACGACCTGCGGCAACTGCGACAACTGCGTCACGCCGCCGAAAGTGTGGAACGGCTCCGTCGCCGCGCAGAAGCTGTTGTCCTGCGCCTATCGCACCGGCCAGCGTTTCGGCGCGATGCATCTCGTCGACGTGCTGATCGGGCGGCTGACCGACAAGGTGAAGCAGTTCGGCCACGACAAACTGTCGGTGTTCGCCATCGGCAGCGAACTCACCGAGAAGCAATGGCGCGCGGTGATGCGGCAACTGGTGGCGCGCGGCTTTCTCTATGCCGATGCCGATCACTTCAACGCGCTCAAGCTCACCGAGAGCGCACGCGGCGTGCTGAAGGGCGAGATCGAGCTGATGTTCCGCGAGGAAACCGGCGGCATCGGCCGCGCGCCGCGCAAGAACTCGCGCCGCGGCGAACTGGCCGCGCCGCGCGGCGGCAATGCCGATACCGGTCTCGCCGCGAAACTTCGCGCCTGGCGCGCCGGCGAGGCCCGCAAGCGCAACGTCCCGGCCTATGTGATCCTGCACGACGCGACGATCGACGGCATCGCCAGCGAGCATCCGACCACACTGAGCCAGCTCCGCGAAATTCAGGGCATCGGCGACAAGAAACTGGAGCACTACGGCGCGGATATCCTGGCGATCGTGAATGAGCGGGAGTGATTCCGTCTTGCTCGCTCGCCCCTTTTTTCCCTCCCTCATGCGCCGGATCAGCAGGTGAACCATTGACCGAGACATCCGCCCTCACCGACAGCCAGGCCATCGTCCAATCCTATGCCGGCAAGCTGATGCCGAACCGGCATCTGCGCACTTTCGTCACCCCCGGCATGAATTTCGCGACCCGCACCATCAAGGCGGGCGCACCGGTGCGGCCGCTCGCCTACGCCGATCGTCCGCTGCCGGATTTTCCGATCGTCTCAGCCGGCGCGACCTACGACATCTACGACTATGTCTCGCGCAACCGCGTCGCCGGGCTGCTGGTGATGAAGAACGACGAGGTGCTGCTCGAACATTACGACCTCGGCATTGATGCCGATACGCGCTGGCTGTCGATGTCGATGGCGAAATCGTTCAGCACCACGCTGATCGGCGCCGCAATCCAGGACGGCTACATCGCAAGCGTCGACGAGCCGCTGACGACCTATCTGCCCGAATTCATCGGCACCGCCTTCGACGGCGTGACGGTGAAGACCTTGATGCAGATGACATCGGGCGTGCGCTGGAGCGACGACCAGACCGATGCCAACTCCGAACGCCGTCGGATGCTGAAAATGCAGATCGACCAGCAGTCCGGCGCCATCATGCGCTACATGGCGCAGCGGCCCCGCGCCGCCGCGCCCGGCACGCAATGGTGCTACTCGACCGGCGACACCCATGTGGTCGGCGCGCTGCTGAAAGCCGCCACCGGCAAATGGCTGAGCGATTATCTCTCCGAAAAGATCTGGTCGAAACTCGGCGTCGAGCATGACGGCGCATGGTGGCTGGAAGCGCCTGACGGCCTCGAAGTCGCCGGCAGCGGACTGTTCGCCACGCTGCGCGACTATACGCGGTTCGGCCGCTTCATCCTCGACGACGGCGTGATCGACGGCACGCGCATCCTGCCGGAAGGCTGGATGCGCGAGGCCGGATCGCCGCGCATGATCGGCGGCCAGCATGTAGACTACGGCTATATGTGGTGGATCGTGCCGGGCGCGGCCGGCGCGCCCGACGACGGCGCCTTCACCGCGCGCGGCATCTTCGGACAGATGCTCTACATTAACCCGAAACACCGCGTGATCTGCGTCGTGCTCAGCGCCCGTTCGAAGCCGGGCACGCAAGCCAACCCGCCGGTGTCGGACGACGCCTTTTTCAACGCGCTGGTGAAGGCCGTGGCTTAGTTCTTACCTCGCCCCGCCTGCGGGGAGAGGTCGACGTCCGCATGCGAAGCATGTGGATGTCGGATGAGGGGGACTCTCCACTCGCTCCATCCCGCGCGGAGACTCCCCCTCATCCGACCCGGCTTCGCTACGCTGCGCCGGGCCACCTTCTCCCCGCAAGCGGGGAGAAGGTAAGATCAGGCGAAATCTCCCGCCGTCAGTTCGATCGGCTGGCCGTGCGGGGTGCGGTCGGCGGCGTGATCCCAGGCGTCGCGGTAGCGGTGCAGCGTGTCGCGCGTGGTGACGCCTTTGTCCGCGATCAGGTTTTCCAGCGTCGCCAGCCAGTGCCGGTAATAGGTCTCGCCGGTGTCGGGATCGCCGGCCGCCTGGGCGCGCTTGATCTCGGCCGCGAGCGCGGCCGCCCATTCCGTCCAGGTGAAAACGCCGCGCGCATGCAGCGTCACCGCCATCGCGAACGCCTGCGCTTCCCATGGCGCGCGGAACACCGGGCCGTCGGCATCGCGGGGAATGTCCGGAACGGACGTCACGGCGGCGGCAGCACGGTCGCGATCTGTCGTGGTATCGCTCACGCCGCCGGCTCCAGATAGGAGTCCCAGGCATCGACGGAGACGCTCGCATCGGGATCGCCGTCATCGCCCCACAGCTCGCGGCCGTCGAAGCGCACGGTGTACAGCCATTGCGGCGCCTCGCCCCTGCCCATCGCGTTGCTGTCCGGGAATACATGCGCGCCGTGCAGCAGCTCGATGGTGCCGATGTGGCCGCGCACATAGCGCGGCAGACGCGTATGCGTCAGCGGCGCCATTACCTTGGCGCGCACGCGGTCGCCGACCTTGAAACGCGCGGGCGCGTCAGTAGCACGCGCGGTCGGCCCGCCCCGGCGCAGCATCGCATCGACCTCGCCGGGCTTCAGCACCGGCACGTCCTTGCGCGGCAACAACACCTTGCCGGTCTCGATCTCCTCGCGCGAGACGAGGCCGCGCTCGGCCATCAGCACTTCGAGGCCACCGAGCCAGACTTCGTAATAAGTGCGGTTGAGATAATCGCGCGGCGAGCGATTCTCGCGGGCATAGCGCGACGTGTCGATATTCCACTGGCCCGGCTTCGCCATCGCCAGCGTGAGGCCGAGCATACGGCGTTCCCATTCGCCGTGGAAGATCGGCTCATTGGCCTCGGGCTCGACCTTGCCGAATCCCTGCGTGCCGCCCATGTCGTGCGCGCCGTCCATCAGCGCACCTCCGCCGGCTGCTGCGCAAGGCCGGTGCCGATCATGCTGTCGCGGGTGACGAGATCGGCCAGTTGCTCCTCGCTCCAGCCGTCGGTGCCTTCAGGCCGCTGCGGCACCACGAGGTAGCGGATCTCGGCGGTGGAATCCCACACCTTGATCCTGGTTTCCTGCGGCAGCGTCACGCCGAAATCCGCGAGCACGCCGCGCGGATCGCGCACCGCGCGGGAGCGATACGGCGCCGCCTTGTACCAGACCGGCGGCAGGCCGAGCACCGACCACGGATAGCAGGAGCACAAGGTGCACACGACCATGTTGTGGGTGTCGGGCGTGTTGACGACGGCGACGATATGCTCGCCCTGCCGGCCTTCGTAACCGAGTTCGGCGATGGCCGGCGTCGCATCCTTCAGCAACCGGTCGTAATAGGCGGGATCGCTCCACGCTTTGGCGATGACGCGGGCGCCATTGCGCGGACCGACCTTGGTCTCATAGGTCTGAATCAGCTCATCGAGTGCGGCAGGATCGACATAGCCCTTCTCGACCAGGATGCTTTCCAGCGCGCGCACGCGCAGCTCCGTCTCGGACAGTTCCGAATGATCGTGGTCGTGGTGATGATGATGGTGCCCGCTCATCGCCTGCGTCTCCTGAATGGGATGGCCGAATCGATCACATCAGCCGTGTTCAGGCAACACAGAGCGCAATGCCGCCCTGCAGCGCAAGTGCGTCAATCGCGGTTGGATGCAGCCGCCTCACTGCGGGTCTGCGCGTCCGAGGACATCCCCGTGGTCAGTGCGAAAACAGCAGCCGCAGCCGCCGCAGCGATATAGGGAAGTATCGTTAAAGCCATCATCGCCTCCGTGCCGAAGTTGATCTTCGATCATGGGCGAGCATCGAACGCGCGGCCTTCGCGCCAGCCTAACAGACGTGGTTTGCAACCGGTGAACGGCACCGATGGTTGAGGAACCGCAAACGCCGGGGCACGGGGCCACGCACACCGCCCTCATGGTGAGGAGCGCGCCGAAGGCGCGCGTCTCCTCACCATGAGGGGGAACGTGGTGCCGGATTCACATGTCAAACAGCCACTTGGAAAACACGGGTTCGCCTTCTCGCGGCGCCTCAGCGTCCGAGGGGTGAGCAGTTCTCCCCTCAAG
>Ga0153956_1000617_pt1 | contig 38036 bp, 34 predicted proteins | sample TSFL040MetaG_FD_104704 | JGI IMG/M metagenome (GOLD analysis project Ga0153956, IMG submission 104704) | Attine ant fungus gardens microbial communities from Florida, USA - TSFL040 MetaG | ecosystem: Host-associated > Fungi > Mycelium > Unclassified | place: USA: Florida, Wekiwa Springs... | reverse complement strand
GTATTTGTCTGCGGCCGAAAGTTCAGTTTAAAAGAGTAAATGATCTGAGAGCCTTTTCAAGAGATGCCATTTTAGCAGGATCTTTGGTACTGAGTGCGATCAAATAAGTTCGGTCTTTACGGGTCAACACGATATCTGTGAGCAGGTCGCCCTGTCGCGTCGAAAATTTGAATATTTTGCCGGAAAGCGTGCCAAGTGTGGTATCAGCGGACGATTCATAATCCCAACCGGTGTTCTTTGCCGAATCGAGGGCTTCTCCGGCGATCGTATATAAAAGGTCTTGGGGGTCTGCGGGCCTTTCGAGTTTAGTTTCGTCAAAAAGATTAAAGAATATCTGTACCAGACCACCGTCAGAAAATGTCCAGGTATAAGTGCCGGTAGTAACGCCCGGTGCAGGAGCATTTGCGGCGGTGTATTTTGAAGCAAGCTCCGGCAGCATTACCTTAAAACGCCCTGCGGTATAGTCCTTATATGTGATCCCCGTGGATGAAATTAACCGCGGATCGACACCGCCATTCAGTTTGACGATATTATCAGCTGTCGGTGCGGCCTTAACGGGTGTCGCCGCAGGCTTGGGCGTCGGAGCGGATTTGACCACCGGCTTTTGCCCCTGCCCAAAACCTGCAACCGCCAACAATGATACCGCCGACAGAAATAATGTAATTCTAAAACGCATAAATATTGCTGAATGATAGTGTGTTACGCATTTATATTCAATTTTAAATTAACAATAGCTATTGCGTTGGCAATTGTGGATCTATTTATTCAGATCAGGGCAGTGATGCGGTACGCGATCTAGTAATAAGAGATGTCACGATACTCAATGTCAACAAATGTGGAGTTTTCAGGAGCGAGGTTATATTTTGCGAAACCCTTGGTTTTGGAGTAGGTCGTTACTTTTTGTTCGATCCAATTGCCGTGCGAGTCCACTTTGATGTCAGAATACACGGTTCGGTCAACACTGTCGGAGCCATCGCCTTTTATATCGCGAGTGGATTTTTTCTCGACCAAGTTACCATGATCATCGTAGCGGTAAGAGTGATCCGTCTTGGCTACCGTACCTTCTTCGTACATGGAAATAAGTTTGCCCGCTACATCGAATTTCATTATCGTCTTTATAAATAGCTTGCCATTGTTCAGAAATTGCCGCTCTGTGATCGTCAGTCCATTATTAGCTGTCTCATAAACATATTTGAGATCATACCTTTCGTCAGGTTTCGAGAGTTTCTTAGGTTCTTCGATCGGTTTTTCATTTGGGTCAGCTGTTAATTGCACTGTATCGCTCTTTGGTTTTTCAAGGTTCACGGTCTTGAATGTTTTAAAGCCGTCGATCTGTGAAAATATTAACTGTGAATTAGATCTCCCTTCGTATAATGTGGTCGTAAGGTTTCCGAAACGATCATAATTTTTCGTCGTCTGATATTTTGTATCATCGTCCATGACGTTTTTTGCATATCCGCTCACGAGTTTTTGCGTTAAAACTACCGTTTTCACGCCAACCGGTAAATCATCCAACTTTGCGTCAGTTATCGCCGTCTGTGCGGAGGCTGAAAAAGAAAAGCTGACAAGAATGAAAAATAATCCGATAGGGAATTTCATGGGGGTTCTCCAAATAAATAATTATCGATTATGAGCTAATTTTAACAGGTATCTCAACGTTATTCTCGTCCGCGGACCTTATGGCGCCGGCGTAGCGGATGACGCTAGTGCCGGGGTCGGTGGTGATGACACGTTCAATGCGTCTTGCGGCTTCGGGTGGGCCATCAGCGACGATGAACTGACCGGTATGAAGTGAGAATCCGACGCCGAGATGATGATGTCTTTTATTTATTCAATCTTCTTTTTGCTTTCGTTTTAGTTTTCGCCGGAACAATGTATTTAATGTCGCGATAATCAATTCCTTCTGAGATCGTTGACGAGCCGTCATACTCACTTTGATATGTATATTTTCGCTCGACCCAGTTACCATTTTCGTCGAATTTATAATTGCTGTATGTTGTCCGGTTGATCATATCAATTACACCCTTACGGTCAGAGCGTTTCATGGTCTTTTCTTTCAGAACTCCGCTCGCATCATAAGTATAAAAATCTGACCATTTATTACCGTAAGAATTGTAAATTTTAGTTTCGAGTGATCCGGCATCGTTGTAAATGTAATGGGTGATGGAATCCATCTTACCGTCGGAAAAAAATATGCGCTGCAGTTTTCGGCGACCGCTGTTGTCATATTCGGTGTGAAATCTAGTAGTAAAGCGTTCGTCGGGTTTAATGCTTTTAAGCGGTTTTTCCATGTCTTCAGCATTTCCGCTTAATCTTGCTCGCATTCCATTTGGAGCCTTTTTTTCACCAACCACTACTTCTTTAATAGACAAAAATCCATCAACTAACTTATAGACGTATTTTATGCCAGCATCTGAATCGAGTTCTTCCGCAATATTGCCGTCGGGACCGTAAAATCTGATTTCATTGTATCTTCGTGTTGGTGATTTTACCGGATTGTCTTTGGTGCCGAGATAAGTCGATGAATTTTGGACTGACTTAATTTTTCCTTTCAGCCCTTCAAATTCCACATCAGTTTGTTTTCTCTGAGAAAAGACAGTAAATGCCAAACTAAATATCGCAAAGGCAAGTAATATGGTCTTCATATCTATTTTTCCATTAATTAACCGTAAAACAATCCTCTACATAGAGTGTTTAGGGGACCTTACTTCATCATCGGAACCTTAACATAATTTTTACTTGCAAATTCTACAGCTTCTTCATACCCTGCGTCGGCGTGGCGGATGACGCCCATGCCGGGGTCGGTGGTTAGGACGCGCTCGATGCGTCTTGCGGCTTCGAGAGTGCCGTCAGCGACGATGACCTGTCCGGCGTGAAGTGAGTAGCCGATGCCTACTCCGCCGCCGTGATGGAGCGAGACCCATGTGGCACCGCCCGCGACGTTTATCATTGCGTTGAGATATACCCAATCGGCGATAGCGTCGGAGCCGTCCTTCATCGATTCCGTCTCGCGGTTGGGCGAGGAAACCGAACCGCAATCGAGATGATCGCGGCCGATCACGATCGGAGCCTTGAGTTCGCCGCTTGCGACCATTTCGTTGAGTTTTAATCCGGCCTTGGCACGTTCGCCGTAGCCTAGCCAACAGATACGAGCTGGAAGGCCCTGAAACTCGACCTGTTCCTGCGCCATCGTCAGCCAGCGTGAAAGATGGTCATCGTCCGGAAAAAGGTTCATGATCGCTTCGTCGGTTTTGTAGATGTCCTCTTTCTCACCACTCAAAGCAACCCACCGAAACGGCCCTTTGCCCTCACAAAAAAGCGGCCGTATATATGCGGGAACGAAACCCGGATAGTCAAAGGCATTGGCAACGCCATTGTCGAGAGCACGCTGTCGAAGATTGTTGCCATAATCGAAGACGATGCTGCCCCTGTGTTGAAATTCGAGCATTGCTTCGACATGTTTGGCCATACTATCCATTGCGGCCTGCTCGTATGCGGCCTGGTCTTTCTTGCGAAAGTCGGCGGCCTGCTCGACGCTGTAACCGACTGGGATGTATCCCATCAGAACATCGTGTGCAGAAGTTTGATCGGTCACGACATCGGGGACTATGCCGCGTTCGATAAGCTGCCAATGTACCTCTGCGGCATTGCCGAGTAATGCGATGGAACGAGCTTCTTTTGCTTCAGCAGCAGATCTCGCAATGGTGATGGCGTCGTCGAGATCCTTAGCGGCGACATCGACCTGCTTGAGCTGAAGACGGCGTTCGATGCGCCACGGATCGACCTCGACGAGAATACCGACGCCGCCGTTAAATGTGATCGCCTGAGCTTGTGCTCCGCCCATTTCGCCGAGGCCTGCCGTGAGCACGATCTTGCCCGCGAGCGAACCCCAACCATTCTGACGAGCGAGTGAGCCAAATGTTTCGTATGTGCCCTGCAAGATGCCTTGCGTGCCGATATAGATCCAAGATCCGGCGGTCATCTGACCGTACATCATCAGCCCCTCGCGTTCATATTTGTCAAATTGCTCCTGTGTCGCCCAATGCGGGACGATATTAGAGTTTGCCAACAAAACACGCGGTGCATCGGTATGCGACTTAAAGACCCCGACAGGTTTGCCGGATTGCACAAGCAGCGTCTCATCCTCGTTAAGGTCACGCAGCGACCGCAGGATCGCATCAAAACACTCCCAATTGCGTGCCGCACGTCCGCGGCCGCCGTAAACGATCAGATTCTCAGGGTCAAATGCCACGTCGGGATCCAGATTATTCTGGATCATGCGGTACGCGGCCTCGATCAGCCAATTTTTACATGTGAGTTCTGTGCCTCTCGGGGCGATTACTGTTCTGGACATAAGATTTGTCAAAATGATAACCCGTCATAACATATTGTGTGAAATCACGCACAATACGGATGACGTGATAATATTTCGTTTAAATTAGGATTGGGGACATTTTATGAAGATAAGGCTTGCGATCATTTTAGCGATAAGTGTGCTCTGTGTTTCGGTGTATTCGCAAAAGAGCACGGCAGAAAAGGCTTCGGACTATGATGCCGCACTTGCACATAGGGTAGGTGCTGACGAACGTGGTATGAAGAACTTTGTCTTCTGCATTCTCAAAACCGGACCCAATGATGCAAAGATCACCGATGCAAAAGACCGTGAAAAGATTTTTGCTGGACACATGGCAAATATTAAACGTCTCGGTGAAGAAGGCAAGCTGTTGCTTGCGGGGCCATTTGGGAATAACGACCGCTCGTATCGCGGATTGTTCATATTTAATGTCACAACGGTCGAAGAGGCCAGGAAACTTGTCGAGACCGATCCCGTTATAAAGTCCGGTATGATGATCGCCGAATTAACTCCGTGGTACGGCTCGGCTGCGACGATGCTTATACCCGAAAATCATAAGAAGCTTGTTAAAACTCCATTCAAATAGATCTAATGCCACACGCTGACCTGATAATTTACAATGCGTCTCAGCTTGTGACGTGCGCGACGGACGGCAACCCGAAACGCGGCGATGCAATGCGCGATGTCGGCATCATCGAAAATGGAGCGGCCGCTATCAAAGACGGCAAATTTACGGCGGTGGGCGTTTCGGATGAGATCATGCGCGATCACAGTTCGGATCGGGTCATTGATGCGAAAGGCTGTGCGGTCGTACCGGGATTTGTCGATCCGCACACGCATATTACCTATGCGGGCAGCAGGATCAACGAATTCGAACTAAAAATTAAAGGTGCCGAGTATCTCGAGATACTCGCAGCGGGCGGCGGAATAAATTCGACAGTTAAAGCTACGCGTTCCGCTACCATCGAGGAACTGATCGAATCGGGCATCAAGCGCCTAGATAAGATGTTCGGATGCGGCACGACATCATGTGAGATCAAGACAGGTTACGGACTCGAGACCGAGACCGAGCTGAAGATGCTTGCCGTTATCGAAGAACTCGACAAACGACATCCGATAGACATCGTGCCGACATTTTTAGCGGCACACACCGTGCCTTTGGAGTACAAGCAGGAACCGGAAAAGTACGTCGAGCTGATATGCGATACGATGCTGCCGCTGGCTTGGAAATGGTATGAGCAGTCACATTTTGCCGCAAATGGCACATCATTTTATTGCGATGTGTTCACTGAAAAGAGTGCGTTCGATGTCGCACAGTCAGAAAAGATACTTGAGACGGCTCGTTCGTTTGGCTTTGGTATCAAGGCGCACGTCGATCAGTTTACCAATCTAGGCGGTTCGCGATTAGGTGTGGAATTGAACGCTGCGTCGGTCGATCATCTCGATGTCATTTCGGATAATGAAATTTCGGTACTTGCAGATAGCGACACAGTCGGCATCATCATCCCTACGGAGAATTTCAACGCGGGGAAAACACATTTCGCGCCGGCCCGCAAACTTATCGATGCAGGTTGTGCGATAGCGATTTCGACCGACTACAATCCCGGCTCGGCCCCGTGTCCGTCGATGCCGACAGCCATGGCAATAGCGTGCAGATATCAAAAACTGCTGCCTGCCGAGGCACTAAATGCGGCGACGATCAACGCCGCTTTTGCAATAGGCATTGCCGATCTTTACGGCTCGATCCAACCCGGAAAACGCGCCGATCTTCTCATTTGCAGGGACATTAATGACTATCGAGAGATCGCTTACGAATTTGGCGGCGGCCAAAAGTTCGAGGCCATCAAGAATGGCACATCGGTGATAGAATGAACAATATGACCGCTAAGATCGCCAAAAAAAATGTCGCTCGAAGAATATTTTGAGTTCGACAAGAATTCCGAAGACAATTGGGAATATCAACGGCGAGATCTATGAAATGAGCGGTATGTTGCCGAATCATTCACGGATCAAGAGCAGCGTTGTTTCAGAAGCATAACGAGCGTTTTTGGTTCAATGAGCGAGTATTTTGCCGATGAAGAATTTCAGCTCAATACACTAGATGTCGATCTCGCGGTAAATGATCTTTATACGCGAGTTGAGTTCGGCAGCAATACAGACAGCACAGTCGTAATCGGAGAAGTTGGCTAAAAAGTGGAAAACATAATATTAAACGGCACAAGCCTGACGTTCGAACAGGTGATCGCGGTTGCATTTGGAAAGCCCAATGAGCCGCGAGTTGTTTTGTCGGACGAGGCTAAGGATAAGGTCGGACGCGCGGCTGCGGCGGTCGAGACGCTGCTTGATCGCGGCGAGATCGCGTATGGCATCACGACCGGTTTCGGAGCATTTAAAGACAAGATAATCAGTCGCGAAGAGGTCGAACTGCTCCAGCGAAATATTGTTGTCAGCCATGCCGTCGGCGTCGGCGACCCGTTCGATATACCGACTACGCGGGCGATAATGCTGATCCGTGCGAACACGCTTGCACGAGGTCATTCAGGTGTGCGGGTCGAGACGCTAGAGCGTATGCTCGACCTGATAAATCACGGCATTCATCCTGTCGTGCCGGAAAAGGGAAGCCTCGGAGCCAGCGGCGATCTGGCACCGCTGGCCCATATAGCGTGCGTGCTGATCGGTGAAGGCAAGGCGATCGTTGACGGCAAGACACTGTCAGGCCGAGCGGCTCTCGATGCCGCAGGTTTACAGCCGCTTACACTTGCCGCAAAAGAGGGCCTCGCGCTTACCAATGGTACGACCGTAATGACCGCGGTCGGACTGATACAAACCTGTCACGCCGAACATTTAGCCGAACTTGCTGACGTTGCGGGATGTTTGAGTCTAGAGGCGTTGAACGGCACTGTTTCGGCATTTGACGCACGTATTCACGACCTACGGCCGCATCCGCGGCAGGGCGTTTGTGCAGCAAATCTGCGGCGGATCTTGGCGGGCAGCCAATTTACACGCAGTTTTGACCCGACCAATGTGCAGGATGCATACACACTTAGATGTATGCCGCAGGTTCACGGTGCGTGTCGCGATGCTGTTGCGTATGCACGTTGGCTGATCGACCTCGAACTTAATGCGGTGACCGACAATCCGCTTATTTTCGTAGATGAAAGCGGCGAAAATATCGAGGTTATCAGCGGCGGTAATTTTCATGGCGAGCCGTTGGCACTGGCATTTGATTATCTTGCGATCGCTCTTGCGGAACTTGCTAATATCTCAGAGCGTCGAATAATGCGTCTCACTGACGAGGCATCTAACGCGCGTGTCCTGCCGGCATTTTTGACTGAGAACGGCGGCCTTAATTCGGGTTTTATGATCGTACAATATACTGCGGCCGCATTGTGTACCGAGAATAAAGTGCTTACGCATCCGGCGAGTGTTGATACGATACCCAGCTCGGCCAATGTCGAGGATCACGTCTCAATGGGGGCGACGGCTGCGTTGAAGTTAAGGCAGGTCGGCGAAAACCTCGGCATCGTGCTTTCGCTCGAAGCTCTCTGTGCTGCACAGGCTATCGATCTGAGAAAAAAACGTATCGGAGCCGAAAAGCGGCTCGGGAATGGTACGCGGGCAATGTACCAATGTTTACGCGAGCGAATACCTTTTGTCGAAAGCGACGAATATCTCAAAGATCACATGGACGCTGCATTAGAGATCGTGCTCGACCACAAATGGAGGACTGATGAAAATTAACGCCGGAATGATGATCGTCGGAGCCGTTATTACAGGAGGCTGCTGGTCAATGGCATCTAATAAGGTTTCGACGGCAAATGCCGCATCGACTCCGATCGTCGAAATATCTTCGACGCCAAAACCAACGCCGTCCAAAACATCGGCAAATACTCCGACGAATGCTAACTCAGATACCTCAGTCATGAAGGACGGAAGTACTTTTGCAAAAAATCTTGCGACCGATTTTGAGTATCCTACCGACGACAGCGGTAAACTGCTGATGCGTGAATACGGCAGTGTATTTGTCGCTCGCGGCGGAGCAAAACCGCCAAGCAAGGTTGTATTCAAAGATGCGGCAGATGTCGATTCGTACCAAGCGTCGCTGGATCATACGGCGGCACAGATCGGCGGAATGAAGATCGATCTGCAGACGGCCGCACTAAAAGCTCTGCAGGAGGCAATAGCCGAGGCAAGAACAAGAAATCTGACGATCGGGCCGCGTGGTGGCGATTCGTCGCGTCGCGGCTACAAACAAACGGTCGATCTGTGGGCAAGCCGCGTAGGTCCGGGACTTGCACATTGGACAGCAGCGGGAAAGATCACATCGGCTGATGCCGCACGTATCAAGGCGATGACGCCATATCAGCAGGTTCCGGAGATATTAAAGCTTGAGTCTCAACAGATCTATTTTGCTAAAGATCTGTCAAAGTCGATCATCTACTCAGTTGCTCCGCCCGGCACATCGCAGCATTTATCGATGCTTGCGTTGGATGTTAAAGAATTTGAGAACCCGCAGGTTCGTGCCATTTTGGCAAAACACGGATGGTTTCAGACCGTGACGTCGGATCTGCCGCATTTTACGTTTCTCGGTGTGTCTGAAAGCGAGCTTCCCGGACTCGGCCTCAAACGTGTCGATAACAGCGGACGGACATTTTGGGTTCCGGATATTTAAAGCTCGGATCAGCTTTAATGAATGGCAGCCATAATTGCAAGATCGACTGCTAGGACAGATAAACGGATATATAAGAAAAGGGCTTTGAGCGATATTTACTCAAAGCCCAATTTTTATTGGTACACCCGGCAGGATTCGAACCTGCGACCCTCTGATTCGAAGTCAGATACTCTATCCAGCTGAGCTACGGGTGCATATCAAACAAGGAGTTTACGGTTCGAGACGACGAATTGCAAGATGGGCTTACCCTTGGCCATTTTGCAGAGTACGGACGTGATCGACGATCGCCTTGATCTGAGCGGCGTTGAGTTTGTCCTTAAAAGCGGGCATACCGTCGTCCGGCATTCCGTCATTGATGTACTGAGTCAGCTTTTCATCGGTTTTGCCTTTCATTTTATCGGCGGTCAGGTCGTCCGGGTCTATGGTTTTGCCATCTTTTGTTATTTTGCCGCCTTTGCCGTCGGGTTTATGACATTCGGCACAATTTGCTTTATAGAGGGCTGCACCATCGCCGGCATCAGATGTGGTGCTGTTAGCCGCATTTGTAGAGCCGGAATTTACCGGTGTCGCTGTGTTCGGTTTAGTACCGTTGTTTGCGGCGTTGCCGGAGGTATTCGAGGCATTTTGGCCGCAAGCAAAGGCAAAGACGGCAATGGCGACAGCGACGATACTAAGCTTGAGATATTTCATAGATAAAGATGCTCCGAATTGATTCAGATTTCGGAAAAGTTTAACGTATCGTCATAGCCGCTGCAATAAAAAATAACGATGATTCAACATAGTTTAAAAATTTCGTCACTCGTATTATCGTTCCTTTCAATAGTTTTAATGACACTCTCCGCCTTTACGCAGAGTTCTGATACAACATCTGAGATCACGATCAACGGTATCGGCTCTGGTGTTACGGTGACAAAAGACGCTCGCGGCATCCCGTATATAAAGGCATCTAGTGAAGCGGATCTTTATTTTATGCAGGGCTATCTGACGGCAAAGGACAGGTTGTGGCAATTTGACCTGATGCGTCGGCTGGCGCGCGGCGAAACGGCAGAGATATTTGGCGAACGTACGCTCGAAGAAGATAAACGCTGGCGGAGATTCGGCTTTGCAAAGATTGCCGAAGATTCGCTGACAAAACTCTCGCCGGAATTGCAGAAGGCTCTGGCAGATTATTCGCGCGGAGTAAATGCTTATATATCGAGTTTGACGCCTGAGACATATCCGGTCGAATTTCGAATTTTGCAGTACAAACCTCGCGAATGGTCACCGGCCGATTCGCTGATACTCGGCAAGATATTGTCCGACGCTCTAAGCACGACCTGGCAGAACGATCTTATGCGGATGCAGTTGCGATCGCTGCCAAAAGATAAACTTGCCGACCTGATGAGCAACAAAACGCCATACGACGTTATTCTTTTCGGCAAGGATGCCACAAGGCATCGATCTGCGAATGACGCTTTTTACAGCTCCGATAAATTGAGCGATAAAGCGGTCGCAGCCGCTGAGGCGGATATGGCCTCACGCGACAGCGGTCTTAGCATGGTCGGGCTTTATGCCGAGGGGCTTGCGGCCAGTAACAATTGGGTATTGAGCGGCAAGCTGACATCTGACGGTAAGCCGCTGCTTGCAAATGATCCGCATCTTGCACCGACCGCACCCGGTATCTGGTATCTCGTCGAATTGTCTGCTCCGGGACTTCATACAGCGGGCGTTTCGCTGCCGGGCGTGCCCGGAATTGTGCTTGGCCATAATGATTCGATCGCATGGGGAGCCACAAATGTCGGTCCTGATGTGCAGGATCTGTATCTTGAGACATTCAATGAAAAGGGTGAATATAAAACGCCGTCGGGCTGGTCGCAGCCGTCAAAACGCAACGAGGTTATCAATGTCCGTCAGGGATTGGCGACAGCTGAGACCAAGCCTGTTAATTACGAGGTCACCGAGACACGCAACGGCGTCATAATGATCGACGACGGCGGTAAGAAATACAGTCTGAAATGGACGGCTCGCGATCCCGGCAATTCGGAATTTGAAGCATTCTTTAAGATTAACCGGGCTAAGAATTGGGCTGAATTTACCAATGCTCTCAAAACATACGGCGGAGCGACGCAAAATTTTATTTATGCCGACGTTAAGGGCCACATCGGCTGGTATGCTGCCGGGCGGATACCTATCAGACGAAAAGGCGATGGTTCTATGCCCTATGACGGAGCGACGAACGATGGGGATTGGATCGGTATGATCCCGTTTGCCGAACTGCCGCATTTGTACGATCCGCCATCGGGAATGATCGTTACCGCAAATCAGCGAATAGCGGGCGATACATATAAATATCCGCAGATCGGCCGTGATGTCGCAACGCCATGGCGTGCGTTGAGTATAGTCCGAGGGCTGACGGCTAAGGGCAAAAATTTAACTATGGATGATGTGCGCGATATCCAGCTAAGTTCATTCAACATACCGCTCGATGCTCTAAGCCGCCGAATTGTCGATCATAAGGCCGCATCGCAGGAGACACTTGAAGTATTGTCCGATTGGGATGGCAAGATGACGCCCGACAGCCGCGGCAGTGTTCTCGTCAATGAGATACGAACATGTGTAGCGGTAAAAATGGCAAGCGAGTCTAAGCCCGCACCCGCCTCTGTTATACGCGAACGCATTGTTGACCGTGCCGTCAGTGAGAATTGGACACGCTGGCTGCCGGCAGGATATGCCGATTATAACGCACTTTTAAAAGATTGTGACGGCATCACGCGACGCACGCTCTCTGACCCAAAGCAACTCGGGCCGGACGCGTCAAAATGGACGTGGGGACGTATATTTATGTCCAAGCTGGATCATCCGCTGGCGGCTGTGCCGTTCGTCGGGGCACAATTCAAAACGCCAAGAGTGCCGATCGCGGGCAGTGCTCAGACGCCGAATGTCGGCTCGAATGTGTCGATGAGATTTATTGCGTCACCCGGAAACTGGGACGCAACACGTCACGTAATATCACTTGGCGAAAGCGGTGATCCTAAGTCGCCGCATTTCCGGGATCAGTTCGAACTATGGCGAACGGGTGATGCGGCTGTATTTCCTTTTTCGGAAAAGGCTGCGGCGGCCGCGGCGACGGAAACGATAAGATACGTGCCAAAGTGATGCGGCGGTTATTTTATGTAGGATAGAAGATCTTCGAGCAGGATTGCGGCGGCTTCGCTGTCAACGAGCTTTCGAGATTCGTCGATGCTGAGGCCTTGTGACCAGAGATTTTTTTTTGCGTCATAGGATGTCACACGTTCATCATGGAGTATGACAGGCGTTTCGACAGATAAACGCAGCTTTCGGGCAATGTCGCGGGCATAGAGGGACATCTCTGATTCTGAGCCGTCAGATCCTAGCGGCAAACCTATGACGACCGCAGCGGCATCAAACTCCGCAATGAGTTCACGGATGGCAATGAGCAGTTTTTTCCAGCTTGTGCGTTCGATACGGTCAAGCCGTCGTACGGTGATCCGCAATTCGTCGGAAACTGCTACGCCGATCCGTTTGGTGCCGAGATCCAGAGCGAGCAGCCGCCCGGTTGAACCTTTGGCACGAAACTCTGCAATTTCGTTGCTATTCGATGTTTCGTCTTGTTGCAAGGTATTAGTTTAAAAGTGGATAATTGCTTTAGGCAATAGTACACGCTTTTGTTGAGGATATTATATGTCATTTCGCGGAAAACTTTGGGTGATGGCTCTTTCTGGAGCGATCGCTGTATATGCAGTCGTCGGAAGCCTGCCGATGGTGGGCAATCTGCTCACCGCACGGGCACAGCAGGTCGTCAATGACCCAAATGCCCAAATGAAGATCGTTGCCTCGGTACTCGATCACATTCAGAACGATTATGTAGATCAGCCCGATATGGATAAGGTCCGTGTCGGAGCACTTCGCGGAATGGCGAGCGGCCTTGATCCGTACTCGAATTATCTGACACCTGAGCAGGTAACCGAGTATCAGAGCGGCAAGGCGGCGGCAAAAACCGGCATCGGTGTTGAATTTGCACAGATCTCAGGTTATCTTTACGCTCTTTCGGTCGTGAAAGGCGGTCCGGCCGATAAGGCAGGCCTAAGGACCGGCGACGTGATCGAGTACGTTGACAGTAAGGCGACGCGTGACATTTCGCTCTACGACGCTAAGCAGTTGGTTTCCGGTGACGCCGGTACGACAGTTGCTCTTCGTGTGCTGCGTTCGGGTGAAAAACCCCAGACGATAGAGGTCGTCCGCGGTACCGCGAAAGCTCCGGGTGTTGAGTCGCATGTCGAGAATGGCAAGGTCGGTGTCGTAAAGGTTTACAGCCTCGAACAAGGTGCGGCAGCGGACGTAAGGTCTAATATCCTTAGCCTTCAAAAGCAGGGAATTCAAAAGATCGTACTTGACCTTCGCGGTATTGCCGACGGCAAGATCGACGAGGCTGCGACGGTCGCAAATCTTTTCATAAAGGACGGCACGCTTGCGACGATCGTCGGCAAAGAGAACAAGATCATAAAGACGTTTGCTGCCGATCCGTCGAAGGCGATCTTTGACGGAGGAGCTTCCGTACTGACCAATTTGAGTACTTCAGGTGCTGCTGAGGCTGTTGCGGCGGCGTTCATCGCACAAAAGCGCGGCGATGTCGTTGGTGAGCGTACATTTGGTGCGGGCACTGAGCAGGCATTTTTCCCTCTGTCGAGAGGCGGCGGCTATTTGCTGACGGTTGCTAAATGGGCTTCGCCGTCTGGTGCACCTTTCCTCGGCGAGGATCGCAATACTATGGGCATCAAGCCGACAGTCGAGGTCAAACGTCCTGATACTCAAGATCCCGATGAGGTCGAAACTTTACTCGATCAAAACGATCCAAACAACCCGAATCCGAAACCAACCCCTTCGCCGACGCCGCAGGCAAAGCCGAAAACGGCGGCTGTCGAAGACGTGCAATTAAAGAAAGCGGTTGAACTGTTGTCTGCGTCATAAAAATTGAAGACAAATTTAAGTTTGAAAGGTTGTCGGATGTCGGCAGCCTTTTTTATTTGTCGGAGACGCGGGCTTTACTGTTAAAATCGATAAAAGGGTATCAATGATGAAAATTCGAGCCTTCGCAATCGTCAGGACGTTAGTTACTGCCGCAGTTGTTCTATCAGCCTCGTCGATCGCTTTTTCACAATCAAGCGATGTTGATTTTCCGACGCCGGTCATTTCTAACACTATCAGCGGCAAGATCCTTGCACGCGATATCGGTGACGGCCGCTCGACGACATATTATTTTGCTTTCGACGGCGAGCAAGGCGATATCTTTATCAATGTCGTAACAAAGAATCTCGATGCGGACATAGATGTTTTTGCCGTCGAGGGAATGCGGCCGCTGACCAAGATGGTCGTGTATTCAGACTCGGCGACGAGTGAGACCGGAAGGCTGGTTTATCTGCGAAAACCTGAGAAAATGCTGCTGCGGATCCAAGGCAGGACGCCTAATGACGATGCTGGTACTTATCAGGTGAAATTTACGGGCAGCTTTGTCGCATTATCCGATAAAGATGCACCGCCTCCCGCCCCAAAGGTCTTATCGGCAAGTAATAATGACGTTAACACTGTCGGAACTATCATTGCTAAACCACAGCAGCGGCCGACCCCTCGCATTGAGCCGTCGGCCGATGACCGTGAACGTAATGCTGAGTCTAAAAATACGGTTACCGTAACAAAGCCAGCGGAACCGCAGCGATCGGCGCCGTCAAAACCCGCAGTGGCTGCAAAAGATACTTCGAGATCTCGTCAGGCACCGGCAAAACGGTCGTCGAAAACGCCTTCGACACCGGTGAATAATGCGGGTAACGGGCGTTCGGACAGAATGGAGCGAACGAAAGATACTGCCTCAAAGAAACCTGAAACAGCAGACCCGCTCGCAAATGTCCGGCTTGTGATAGTGATGAAAGACGGTACAAGGACTGAGGTCCGTATGCCGGACCTCCTGAGATTTAATGTCGATCGCGGTACTCTAACCGTTATCAGAAAGAATGGCCAGATCGAGCGCTATCAAATGGTCGATGTGAGCAAGGTCACTATCGAATAGCGTTTATGCGTAGCTGTGCAGGCCCTTGAGCAGATAGCTGACGCCGAGATACGTAAACACTACAAATAAAAATCCGACGATCGCAAAGTAAGCCGAGCTGCGGCCTTTCCAACCGCGAGATATGCGTGTGTGCAGAAATGCGGCATATGTCAGCCACGCGATCAAAGCCCCGGTCTCTTTTGAATCAAATCCCCACGGACGGCCCCATGATTCGTTTGCCCAGATAGCACCTGTGATGAGCAGCATCGCCAGGCCGGCAAATGCGAGACAAGCCGTTTTATACATCAATCCGTCGAGAGTATCGAGATTCGGCAGACGTTCGCGCAGCTTAGGAGTATTGAATCCGAAGATGAGAATGAACAGCGTACCGACGAGTGCGGTCAGCAGTGCCGCAACTTCGACCGGATTCGTGTTGAGGCTGAGAAACATCTGCGGGCCTGTATTTTGCAGATACTGTTTTGCCATCTGCTCGTATTGCGGAGCGGTCGTGGCGGCTATCTCTGCTGGCGTCATCTGACGATTTTCGGCGATCGCCATTCCTGCCGTCAGATATTGACTCTGATCGGCGGCAAGCTGTGCCTGTAAGGTCGGATAAACGTTAGTCGTCGTTTTGATGCCGTAGATCAGTATCGCAAGCGATATGATCTGTGCGATCAATGCACCTTTAACAAGCCAATTACCTGCGATACGGGCAGTTTCGTTCTGTTTATAGAGATAGATGCAATAGGCAATTATAACTCCTAACAGCAGCAATCCGGCGACGGCGAGTGCAGGGCCAGCTCCCGGCAGATCCAGCCGAAACGGTGCGGAGAAAGGCTTTTTGCCCTCGTCGCCCGGCACAAAAATACCCGCACGATACACGAGCGATGTAAAGACAGAGAATTTACTCACCGTGCCTATGACAGACAGTGCAAAGACGCTCGACCATATCGCCATTGCCTCGACCTTTACGCCGTCCTTGAGCAGATACATCACAGCGACCGCAAAGCAAACCAGAGCAACGCCGTAACTTAGCGAAGCGTCGCCGACGTGTATCGGACGCCAATATGAGTCCAGCACTGGCGGTAGATCGATGAATTCGCCACCGATGAAACGTGCAAGCGTCAAAATAAGTGCCGACAGCGGCAGCGTAAATGCGGTCAGAATGCGAAGGTTCTTTCGGCCGGCAAATACGAGTGTCGCGATACCGGCACCAAAAGCGAAAGCCAGGCTCAGATCGTACAGATTGGCGAATGGAATATAGCGGAACAGCCATGGATTTGCCATATTGCCGCTAGCACGCATCTTGAGGATCTCGTGATCGTATGCATTGACCCAGCGGACGAGCCAACTCGAAAGGTTAAAGAATACGCCGAGTGAGGCTCCCCAAAAACCGATCTTCTCAGCCATCGATGACGGAGCATAAAGGTTAGTAAGCTGAAATAATGCAGCGAGGATGTAGCATGCGAGAGCCACCATCATCATACCGCCGTCATCTGAAACGAGCCGACCGCCGACCCCGAGACGAAGCCCGAGTACGATAAATGCCGCGATTATTACGACAATTGCCGTTAAACTCGATGGAATCTTTCTTGACGTTGTACCGGAGATGACCGGCAGGCTTTCGGCTGTTTGCATAGTTACACTACCTCTTCGTTATGCTGTTGCTGGCTTAATTTTGCCAAAATACTGTTAAATTTATCTTCGATGCCGTTAGGGTTGCGGTTTGCCTCAGCGGCGATGACGACCTCAGCGGTGCCGTCCTCGGCTTTTTCGATGCGTGCCCAAACGCGTCGATGTGAATAGAAAAAGACGAACGCAAGAGCACCGACCAATCCGAAACCGCCTATATACCAGGCGATAAATGCCGCATTAAAAGGGTCGTACTTGATCGAAAGCACATGAGCGTACGGCGATTTTTCAAACTCGGAGAGACGCCATTTGTATCCGAGTTTTGGCGCGCCGATCGGGATATTGTCAGCGAGTTTGCGGGCGAACGCAAAAACTCTTGTTGCCTGGCCGCCCGGCGGCGTCACGTTGAGTACGGCTGCGGGGTTATTGTATTCGCCGGTGCGAGTGTCAGGCTGTCCGTTCTGATTAAAGGTGAAATCCGGTTGAAAGCTGTCAAATTCAACCTTTGTGCCATCGGCAAGGTCAGCTGAACCATTTCGAGGGATCTTTATCGTTATCGGATCACCGCCCTTTTCGGGTGTCAGCGAAAGAGTGATTTCACGGGCATTTCCGACAGGAATTGTCTGAGCCTGAAAAAATCTATATCCGCGATAGCTCAGCGGACGGTTAAGGCTGATATCAGCTGTGTATGAACCGTGCGTCGGGTCATCTATTTGCAGCTGTGTACGCCAGTCCATCGTGTTTGACACATCGATAGACCCCGCGGGATCGATCAGATCCTGTTGAATGTCGGTACAGGTCATCGAAAAAGGAAGCTGAACATTAAAGCGTTCCTTTTTGTCGAGATTGAACTCGATGAGCTGGATCTGATCCGTTTTTTGTCCGGGCACCATTCGAACATCGGCGTCAAAACCTGTCTGTAGAGCAACGTAGTGTCCAAGAAAAAGCGTCAGCAGTGCAACGTGAACAATGTACGCACCGAGCCGATTCCATTTGCCGCTCTCGCCAAATACATAGGAAGCATCTTTATCTTCCTTTACATAAGTTTTGAGGCCTGATGAACTCAGAACTGCGGCGATCTCGGTTTCGGCAGATGCTGCCGACGGGAAATGCAGCGTGTGCGTTAATTTTTTTGCTTCGAGCCATTTTCGCGTTGCGGTCACCTTTGGCTTGACGATGTAGCTCCATGCGGAAGGAAAGCGGTCGATCGATGCAAGGATGATGTTCAGCGACAGTACTAACAAAAGCGTGTTGAAATACCAGCTGTGATAGATGTCAAAGATGCCGAGCGCCCCGTAGATGGTCTTTTCGGCAGGTGTGAGTGAAGCATAATATGCTTCGAAGCCGCTTACGTTCTGCTGCATTATGAGCATACCGATCAGCGAAAGTGCGACCAGGACACAGAGCAGTACGACGCCAAAGCGGACCGAACTCACGAAATCGAGCATACGGTTGACTATTGCGGCCTTGGATCGTACAACCGGCTTAGAGTCTAAGGTTTTGATCTCAGCGGACATCGTTAAAAGACTAGATTATATCAGGCTATGAGCGCCTGTCATACCTGTAAAGATAAGTGAAGCTGATAACTTAAACACGATCTGTAATTTGACGGCGTTTGAGCATTGGCAGATGAGGCGTTATATTGCTAATTTAAGGTCCAGATAAATTAACGAGAATGGCATCTGTAATTCCAGAACTCGCTGAGAGTAAACCGATAAGCATTAAAGAAAAGATCGCGGGCTATTTTGAGCTGACCAAACCGCGCATCGCCTTTATGCTTGTGCTGACATCGGCCGCCGGTTTCTATATGGCCGGACACGACGGTTTTGACACGGTACTGTTCGTTAATTCGATGATCGCGATCACGCTGCTGGCATTTGGCGTGGCGACACTAAATCAATATATCGAGCGCGATATCGACCCGCTCATGGACCGCACTGCGAAACGTCCGATACCCGCAGGCGTCGTTTCACCGACCGAGGCACTTATATTCGGGATCATTCAGTGTATCGGTGCTGAGGTGTATCTCTATTTTGCTGTAAACGGGCTTACAACGGTATTAGGGCTGATCGTGATCGTGGGCTATGTCCTCGTTTATACACCGCTCAAGACCCGTACATCCGCATCGACCGCGATCGGTGCGATCCCGGGTGCATTGCCGCCACTGATGGGATGGACAGCTGCGGCAGACAATATTTCGTTAACCGCGTGGTCACTGTTCGTAATACAATTCCTCTGGCAATTTCCGCATTTTTTGGCGATCGCCTGGATGTATCGCGAACAATATAAAAAGGCCGGCATACTGATGCTGCCGGTCGTCGAACCGTCGGGGCGCATTACTATGCGGCAGATCGTTCAGTTTACGATAATGCTGCTGCCGGTCAGCGTTGCACCATATATATTCGGCGCGACGGGAATGACCTTTTTTGTCGGGGCCATCATTCTGGGAGTGCTTTTTCTTGCCGCGAGCATCTATGCGGCATCAACTAAGACCGATGCCGCAGCCCGCAAGCTGCTGCTCGTGTCGGTCATTTACCTGCCCATTTTTTTCCTGCTGATGGTGCTTGATAAGGTCCAATGAAAGTCGGAACAGCGGATATACTTGATGTCGAGGAAGCCAAACCAAAACGGCCTCGCGGCAGTGTTATAGGCGGCGGCTCAGGTTCGTCGGGCGGCGGAAACAACGGCGGCCCCGGCGGAAGCCGCGGCGACGATCATGACGATACTGATAACTCTGAGATCGACCTGTCTGAGATAGACCCGACAATGCCGACACCGGCTAAGTCGCGTCTGCTCACATATTTCTTAATGCTTGTCGTGACGATGACCTTTGGCGGCGTGATCGCTGCTTATATCGTCATCGCGACCAACAAAGCACTCGAATGGCATCCTTTCGACCTGCCGATACAGATCTGGATCAGTACGGCACTGATCGCTATGTCGAGTTTGGTGTATGTTTTTGCCGAAAGGGCCGTCAATGCCGAAAAACACGAGACCGCAAAGAAATGGCTGCTTGGAACAACGATCCTCGGTACGGCCTTTATATCGTCTCAGATACTTGTGTGGATGGAGTTGTCGGCACGCGGAGTGTATGCATATGGCAACCCTTACGCCGGTTTCTTTTATATTTTAACGGCACTGCACGCCGTGCATGTAATGGGCGGCATTATCGCTCTCGGCTCACTTTTGCTGCGATCATGGCCGCCGCCGCGGAGAGCATTCGAGATACAGCGGCGTAAGACGCTTTCCCAGGTCGTCGGCTGGTACTGGCATATGATGGGCGTGCTCTGGCTGGTGCTGATCGGCCTGCTCGGTTTTTGGCAGTAATGGAACCGCTACAGATATTTCCTCATCTCAACGCAATTCTAAATGGCCTCAGCGGCATCTTTTTGATCGCGGGATTCTTTTTTATCATCACAAAACGAGTGCATGCACATCGTTTTTGCATGCTGACGGCATCGATCGTATCGACGCTTTTTCTGATCTGTTATCTTACTTTTCACGTGATAAGGACATATGCATTCGGGCTTGGGCCGACCAAGTTCACGGGCGAAGGGCTTGCACGTCCGATATATTTTACGATACTGACATCGCACACTATACTTGCGGCATTGGTGACGCCCTTTGTGATACTCACATTGTGGCGCGGACTCAAAGGGCAGTTCGAAAAACATCGAAAGATCGCGAGGCTTGTTTTCCCTGTATGGCTGTATGTTTCGATCACGGGTGTGGTGGTATATCTGATGCTTTATCAGCTTTATCCGGCACAGTGAGACGGTATGTCGCTCCGCTCAAAGATTTTTTTTAGCCATTGCCAACCTTTTTTTATGTCCGTGCGTCATAAACATTGAAATAAGGCCTTCCTGGTGCTATTATTTCAAATGTTGAAAACTTGATCGCCGAAGCCGCTGATCGTACAGCGGCACGGGGGAACCAAGGCTGCGGCATTGACCGCGGCAGGGGCGAATCGAAATCGTTTCGAGGGGATACTCTTTCGTTCCTAGCCCGTCAGCTAACCTCGTAGGTGTGGCAAAGAAGTTACAGCAGGGAAATCAGTCCAAGCGGGTGATGATTTTGATGTACTTCCCGATAGTTTATCAACATTGCAGTTGACTTCGGTCTTCTCAAAGAACAAAAGGCCTCGGCAGGACGTCGAGGCCTTTTGTCGTTATTGTTCTTAAGTTCTTTCTAGATCCGCTTTACGATCACAAGCGTGATATCGTCATTGGCAGGAGCCGTGCCGGTAAATGCCGACAATGCTGACTCGACCTTGTCGCGAATGCCGGCCGCTGACGCGTTGACGTTATTCTTTACGACATCGATCAGCCGGTTCATGCCAAACTCCTCTTCGCGAATGTTATTTGCCTCTGACACACCGTCTGAATAGACAACGAGGACATCACCTTCTGCAAGATGCGTTTGCCCGACCTCATATTCCGCATTTGGAATGATGCCGAGCGGGAATCCGCCTGAACTAAGCTGTTCGACAGTGCCGTCGGAGCGTCCGATGAGCGGCGGATTGTGTCCGGCGTTGATAAAATTAAAAATACCGGTCGCAGGATCCAGTTCGGCAATGAACAGCGTTACAAAGCGGTTTGCAGGAGTATTTTCGGCCAAATAGGTATTGATCGATGCGACAGTATCGCCAAGTGCCCGATCTGACGTGACCTGTGCGTGTATCGCGGCGTGAAGGCTAGACATCAGAAGTGCGGCGGCAGTTCCTTTACCGGAGACATCACCGAGTGCAACCATCATCTTACCGTCAGCACGCTGAATGAAATCGTAATAATCTCCGCCGATCTCGTAACAAGAGAATGAAATGCCCTGAAACTGATATCCGTCTATCTTTGGCGGTGCGGACGGCTGAAATCGTTGCTGGATCTCGGTCGCGAGTTCAAGTTCGCGTTCCATACGTTCGCGATTGATACGCTCTTCGAGCAGGCTTGCGTTCTCAACGCGTATCGAGGCAACCGATGCGAGTGTTGTCAGGATATTAAGATGTTCGGCATTAAATGTAGCCGAGTGTGTTGGTGAATCAGCATAAATAATGCCGAAAACATGCCTTTCGTCCACACTTAACGGCACGGCAAGGACGCTTCGTATGCCTTGCAGGACCATCGTCTGGCTTGCGAATCTCGGGTCGTGCTGTGCGTCGGATGTAAGCACCGATTTACCGTTCTCGAGCACCTCAGACATAACAGTACGGCTGATGCGAACCTCACTCAGCGGTTCATCTTTGCCTCTAACGCGTGCAACTTTGATCTGCATCTCATCTTCGGGCTTAGACCCGCGAAGCATAACGATGACACGCTCTGCCGGTACAGCTTCAAAAACAAGAGACGCTACCTGATCGAGAGTTTCGTCCAACCCGGATGATGAGAGCAGAGCAACTCCGACCTTACCTATTAGTCCCAAAAGATCGGTACGGCTAGATGTCTGTGAATCGAGGATCTCAGTGGTCGGGTTGCGCCGTCCTGTGAGAGCGATCGTTTTTGACGGATCGAGAGCCTCGGTGCCGTCAGAGATCAAGGTTGCGTTAAATATAGACGGAGTGGGCCGATCATCCTCGAACCGAAGTGTTGTTTCGCCGATCTGTATCTCGCCGCCGGTGACAAGCGGTATCGGATTTGCGATCAGATTGCCGTTGTAACGTGTGCCGTTGGCCGAACCTAGATCGTAGAGCCAATATGTGTCGCCCTCACGGCGAAGTTCAGCATGCAGCCTCGACGCAAAAGCATCGGGAATACAGACGTCACTGCGTGCCGATCGTCCGATGGTCGTACGCAGCCGTGAGATGGGCACTGTCTCACCCTGACGCGAAGAACTTGTGATGTATAGAGTAGCCACTTATCGCTTGTTTGAAACTTCTTTTAAAGATGCCCTGATGACGATCGTGCCGCAGATGTAATCGTGCAGTGCACGTCCGCGTGAGCTGAAGATGCACCATAAAAATCCGAGGCCGCCGGTCGCAAAGGTCAAAAGATAGCCCAGTGTCTGTCGCACGAGGACAGCGAGCCAGGATGCATGTTGGCCGTTATTCTTTACTATTCGGAGACCGGTGACCATCATTCCGATCGTTTGACGCATAAAGAGCGGCAACACCTGAAGATTGATCAGCGTGATGATGACGGCAATAAGCCAGAGTGTCTTGTCCACAAAGATACCGAGGCCGCCGGTGAAAAGATGATCCGAAACCAACCCGCCCACGGGAAATAAAAGAAATATGATGTAATCGATCAGCACCGAACCGAGTCGGAGCAGAAAGGGCGGAGCAAAATCGGCTGATATGAGTTCGCCGTTCACATCACGGCTGAGCGTCGTTTCCATTTTCGTAAATATTATCGTTTGCGATGAAAAAGTAAATCTTAGCCAAGCAGAAAATGCAGGGTCGTATCACCGAGCCTGATGCGGTCGCCATTCATCAACGGATGAGGACGATGCGGCAGCAGACGCATTGCGGCACTGACATTGGATATAAGGATCGTACCATTTGACGAACCAAGATCCTCAACAAGGTAATTTGCCCCGTCGTGGAGTATTCTTGCATGACGTCGCGAGATCTTGGTCTGAGGATCGAATTTAGAAAGATCGACCTCCGGAAAAATATTTGACATCGGATCACGGCGGCCAACGAGATTTTCGGATTTTTCGATCAGGTACATCGGAGCATCCAACTCCGTCGTGCCGTCAACAATAAGCCTCGCAGTAATATTAGCCGCACGAGGTGAGACTTGCGGGCGGACACCGCGAACATTATGTGTAGCAAGCGGCTGTTTTGCTCCGCAAAAGGCACAGAACAGGTCAGCGGCAACGATACGCTGGCCGCAGAAACCGCAAAATACAAGTTCATCGGCAAGCGGTGCGGCAAGAGGGGCTTCACCTACGCCGTAAGTTACACGTCCGGCACGCAGCTTATCAGCATGATCACCAAGCAGATCGCGGAGTTCGGCCGCGGATGAGAAACGCTTGTCGGCGTTATACTCAACGGCACGCATCAATATACGCTCGATCTGATCGGTAAGCCGCGGATTGATCTGTCGGGGACGCGGATTTTTTTCAAAATCAAATATCAGCAGAGGATTGTTCTGCGGATCCGCACCGGTCATCAGATGGAACATTGTCGAGCCAAGGCTGTAAATATCCGAGCGAGGTTCGACGTTTCCGCTAAAAAGTTCGGGCGGGGCATATCCCATTGTTCCGACAGCGGTAACGCCTTTTTCCTCGACCTGATTTACGGAGCGGGCGATGCCAAAGTCGATGAGCATCACCTTGCCGGTCGAACCGTCAAGCATTACATTTGACGGTTTTAGGTCGCGATAAACGATCCGCTGCGGCAAATCGTGCAGATACGAGAGTACGTCGGCGATCTGAAAACCCCATTCCGTCACAGTCAACTCGTCGATACGTCCTTCGGGGGCGGCCCGAAGCCGTCCCGCGAGATCTCCGCCGCCGATATATTTCATCACGAGATAAAAGCGGCCCTCGTCGGCGTCGAAAAAATAATCGTATATCGTCGGTATCGACGGATGATCGAGCGAAGATAAGATCATCGATTCGCGTCGGAAATCGTCGATCGCTTTTTCCTGTTGAGTTTCCTCGATGTGGGCCTGGACCATCTCTTTTACGGCACGCTGTACGCCGCCGAGATTTCGGTCATTGGAAAGGTAAACTGCACCCATACCGCCGCCCCCGATCTTTTTAAGGATCTCATAGCGGTTATTGAGTACTGTGCCCTCGGTTAGGGGCTTTAAACCGGTCTTTTTACCGCCCGTATCTGACACAGACGCCGAAGATGTCTCTGCATTTACCACAGTCTCAACAACCGGCACATCTTGTGTCGTGGTTTCCTGTAAAAGTATCGGAGCAGATGTTGAATTATCTAGCGGCAAAGACGGCGATCCGGCCGATGTTTCGGGAAGTGGTCTTTCCTCGATCACAGGCTCTGTCGCACTCGGTTCTGATATTTCAGTTATGGGAGCGGCAGATGAGACGAACGGGACATTAGCAGTGAAAGTCTCTTGCGGCTGAGGTGTTTTCTCAACCGGCGAATCATCTGATACCGATGTGTCCTCGATCGGTGTCGCGGAAACTGTACCGGTATTTGATATAGAGAGTTCTTTGAGATCCTTTGACTCAAATTCGTCATTGTCAGACGATGGCTGAGGAATTATGAGGTCTGCCGCTTGTGCAGGTTCTTGAATTTTTTCAGCGGGTGCGTCAATATCTGACGGTTTGTTTATGTCCGCAGATGTCTTAGCCCGTGCGACTGAGGCTGTATCGATATTAGATAATGCCGGAACATTATCTATGCCGGTTTCAGCAATGGCGTCAGCAGACGGAGGTTCAGGATTAGCGGTATGAATAGTCTCAGATGTCGATCCTTGTATGGTGCTTGCGGCCTCTGAAGCAGAGATCGCTATGGTGTGGGCGAACGGATCATCCTCAACAACAGGCGCAACGGACCGTTCCAGCGAGATCCCGCAGTAAGGACAGTAAATATCGTTTTCAGCGACCTGTGAGTCGCATTCAGGACAAACGGACATATTCGCCGGTTCTATTGGTTGATCTTAAATCTTAAAAAAGTCTTTCCGACAATGACCTCGTCATTATCTTCGATAGCCTGCGGGCTGCCGGGCAATAGGCGGCGGCCGCGATTGATATATGTACCGTTGGTCGAACCGAGATCCTCGACAACATATTTGCCGTCCACAAGTTTGATGCGTGCGTGACGACGCGAAACCTTTGCTTCGCCGTCGTATTGGTCGAGATCGACGTCGGGAAAAATGCCGTTATCGGCATCCCATCTGCCGATGGTCGCGTCGGAGCCTGAGAGTGGAAATTCGATTCCGGGAGCATCGCCGCGCTCGAGGATGAATTTTGCGTTCATTACCGTTGCAGGTGGAGCCTGTGGCTCGATGATCTGCGGCGGCATACCGTCAGGCTCGACAAGCGGCGGCACACCGACCGACGTGACAGCCGCTGATCTGACAGGATCAGCCGCCGGAAATGACGGTGCAGTATCAAACTGTGGTGCCGGATCGGGAACGAACGGCGCCGGCTGTGTTTCGTTAACCGCGGGGTCTGTCGGCGGCGGAACATATGCCGGTATCTCATCTATCAGCGGCGGAGCCGCAGGAAATGTGTCCGGTGCCGTAAGGGGAAATGACGGTGTCGGTGCGGCAGCGATCGGTTCAGCGACAGGCTCGACCGGCTTTGCCAGTCTGGTACCGCATTCATCGCAAAAGTTCGATGTGTCGAGATTACTTGTGCCGCAGCTTGAGCAAGTTATCATTTTTTCATTATCTCAACTAGCAAAAGATATGATGTCTAATGCTCTAGTTTAACTTGAACTTTACCGTTTCGTAAATCCAAAACGATGTATGAAATTCCCTGAAACTGCAATTTTTAGTAAGATTTTCATTTTCTCGGTATCCGCCGGTGAAAGATCTAATTCATTAATGATAGCGGTAAATGCTGCAGAATCGTCGAGTGCAACTTTGTTGAAACAATAAGCTTAGGTTTGTCGTAAGGTTTGTTTGTCGATCAACCGAAGTCTTAAATTTTTATATTTAACAGAAATTATTTTCTTCTTGCGAGGAACCTTTTGATATGGCATTAAGCCGACGTAATAAGATCCTGATCATCAGCGGTGTAGGCCTGCTGGTAGCTCTCTCAATTGTCGCAACGATCTTCGCGACACGTAAAGACACACCTGAGGTGACCGTTATAAAGGTCGAGAAGCGAAATGAGCTTAGATCGACCGTGACATCCTCGGGCGAGGTCAGGCCGATACAGTTCATGAACCTTACGAGTGAAGTTCAAGGACGTATTGAAGAGATATATGTAAAGGAGGGCGACCACGTCACAAAAGGCCAGCCGCTGGTCAAACTCGACCCGAATCAGTTCGAGTCCAGCACAGACGCTCAGTTGGCTGCTTTTCAGAGTGCTCAGCAGGACGTACAGGCCTCTCAAACACAGGTTTCGGCTGCACAAAATCAGCTCTCACAGGCTCAACAGTCGCTGACCGCATCAGATGCGTCCGTTAGTGCCGCCCGTCAAAATGTCGTCACGGCACAGACCGATGTTGACAAGGCACAGGTCGATCTTAATACGGCACAGCGTGAATTTAATCGCAACGCCCAATTGCTGGAGTCAGGCGTGATCTCACGTCTCGAGTACGATCAGAAAAAGGATGCGGTCGATACGGCAAAGGTAGCTTTGAACAGTGCAAAGGCACGGCTGCAGGGACAAAAGATAGCGGTTGACGAAGCGATCGCACGTCGCAATTCGCAGGCTGTAGCTGTAAAGGATGCACGTCGTGCGGTCGATACGGCTGCGATCAATGTAAAGAGCAGCCAGTCGCGAGCCAATCAGCAATCTGCTGTATTGCGCGGGCAAAAGAGCCAACGTGACAAGACAATGCAATATGCACCGATCAACGGCATCATTGCCGAGATCCCGTCAAAGGTCGGTACGTTCGCTGTGGCCGGACTTTCGACAACTGCATTGATGACTATCGCTGATATGTCCACGATCAACGTCGAGGTAAAAGTTGACGAAACTTCGATCGATCAGGTCGCTGTCGGTCAAAAGGCAAAGGTCAAGGTCGATGCCTTTGGCGATCAGGAGATCGTCGGCGAAGTAACGCAAAAAACACCGCTTGCCGTAGGTAAATCGCAAACGACAGGCGGACTCTCTACAAACATCAATGTCCAGGAAGCAAAAGAATTTCGCGTGGTCATCGAGTTAAAGGATCTGTCGCAGGAGGTCAAGGACGGCCTCAGGCCGGGAATGAGCGCGACAGCAGAGATCACGACATCCACGGTCAAGGATGTTATCGCCATTCCGCTGCAGGCCGTCATCGAAAAGAAGCCCGAAGGCACGCCCGTACCTACGGTCAGCGGTGACGCTCCGCAGCCGATCGATAAGCCAAAGGCTGTGACCGGCGTATATGTACTTGACGGTAATAAGGCAAAGTTTCGCGAGGTCGAGACCGGTATCATCGGCGAATCCGACCGCGAGATCAAGAGCGGCCTTTCAGTAGGTGACGAGGTCATCACCGGCCCGAGTCGTATCCTAAATACTTTAAAAGAAGACACCGTCGTCAAAAAAGCTCAAAAGGGCGGCGGCGGAGCAGCAAATAAATAAGCCGAAGCAATGACTGAGACTAACGGTAACAACACCAACGGTGCGGCTGCTCCGGATGACTCGATCATCTCGATGCGCAACATCTGGAAGACCTACACGATGGGCACCGAGACGCTGCATGCTCTCAGAGACGTTTCCTTTTCGGTGAAGCGTAATGAGTATGTCGCGATCATCGGCCCGTCGGGTTCGGGTAAATCGACGCTGATGAATCTTATCGGCTGTCTCGATTCGCCGACAAAGGGCAAATATTACATAAATGGCCATCAGGTCGCCGAGATGGATGATGACGAACTTGCCCGCATCCGAAATAAAGAGATCGGTTTCGTCTTTCAGACATTCAATCTGCTTGCAAGGGCGACCGCTCTGCACAATGTCGAACTGCCGCTGATCTATGCCGGGATGAAGGTAGCCGAAAGACACGAAAAGGCTCAGGCAGCGCTTGCAGCGGTCGAATTAGGTGACCGTGTCGGACATCGTCCGAATGAGTTATCGGGCGGCCAGCGTCAGCGTGTTGCCATTGCCCGTGCTCTTGTAAATCATCCGTCAATACTTCTCGCTGACGAGCCGACTGGAGCTCTCGACACTAAGACGAGCTATGAGATTATGGCACTTTTCGAAAAACTGCACGAAGAGGGAAATACCATTATCCTCGTCACACACGAACCGGACATCGCCGAGCGTGCGCATCGCGTTATCACTATTCGTGACGGCGTTATCGAAAGTGACGAGCAGAATGAACGATGATATTTACGGCAGTGTTAAACGATGCCGATATAAGCCGCGGGCATTGAGTCCCGCGGCATCGTTTTGTAAAGAATTGTGAGTTTATTGGGCTTAAGGCCGTAATTTTGATGCGTGCGGATAACTTCAACGCATCTTTTTTCGTATCATATATTTAGAGAAACTGAGTGAGATTTGCTGAGACACTAAAACTTGCACTCGATGCGATACGCGCACATAAGCTGCGTTCATTCCTCACCTTGCTCGGGATGATCATCGGCGTTGCTTGTTTTATGATCATCCTGTCCGCGCTTCTGGGATTTAACTCGTATGTCGATGAAAAGATCGCCGGTATAGGCTCTAACACCTTTACGATCCAGCGATTCAATTTTGACGATTTTAAAGATACTGACAGTATCAACGAGGCACAGCGACGCAATAAAGAGCTGACGATGGATGACATTAACTTCATCCGTTCGAGAATGCAGGTGATCGACAAGATCGGTGCAAAGGCCGGCGGCAACAGGCGTTCGATCCGAGCCAACGGCCAATCGATGGATGACGTTAGCGTTGACGGTGCCGAGCCGGTTATCGGCGAGATCGAAAAGATCGATATTAAAGAAGGTCGTTATTTTAGCCAGGTCGAAAATGACGCCGGTGCCAGAGTTGTCTTTATCGGTACCGATGTGGTCGATAAACTTTTTCCCGGACAGGACGCTATTGGCCAGCATCTCAGCATCAACGGTATTCCATACCGAATTATCGGCATCAGGACCGCAAAGGGAACTGTATTTGGCCAACCGCAAGATTCATTCGTTCAATTGCCGCTAAAAACCTTTGGCACTGATTTCGGCGGTTTTAGAGGCGGACGATATCTGTATTTCGAAGGAACGGCAGCTTCGGATGCATTGTTTAACGACGCAGCGGATGAGGCGAGAGTTCTGATGCGACTGAGACGGCAATTGTCGCCCGGTGATAAAGATACATTTGCAGTGGTCACGCCGGATGCGATATCAGGGCTACGCGACAGTATTTTTGGGCCAATAATGACAGTGATCCTTGTTGTTCCGACGATCGCTCTCGTGGTCGGTGCGATCGTTATTATGAATATAATGCTAGTCGCCGTGACCGAGCGCACGAGAGAGATCGGCATTCGCAAGAGCCTCGGAGCACGGCAGGCTGATATTTTAAAACAATTTCTGGTCGAGGCGGCGGTTTTGTCGGCTGTTGGCGGCAGCATCGGCATCTTGATCGCATATCTGGGAGGGCTGCTGATCACGCAGCTTTTGATACCGACACGCATACCATGGTACGCGGCAGCGATCGCGGTGGCTGTTTCTGCGGCCGTCGGGATATTGGCAGGCTTATTTCCTGCATGGAAAGCGGCGCGTCTCGATCCGATCGAGGCATTGAGAGCTGATTAATAATGGCAGTAATAACCGGTACAAGCGGCTTTTACGAAAACTTTAAGATGGCGGTCGATACGTTGCAAAGCAATAAGCTGCGCTCTTTTTTGACCATCATCGGTGTGATCATCGGCGTTGTCGTCGTAATGATAATCTCGTCATTTATCAGCGGCATCAACGTCGCGGTCGAGAAGCAGGTCGAGTCGTTCGGTACGAACTCGATATTCTTATATAAGTTCAACATCGGTTTTTCGACCGGACGACGTTCACGCGAGGAGCGTATGCGAAAACCGCTTACCGTCGCCGATGCCGAGGCGATCAAAAAATTGAGTTCGATAGAAACTGCCGTTCCGTATCTCGATGTGTCGAGCAACCCTTTCGGATCTAAGATCATGGTCAAGGGCAGCAACGGCAAGACCTCATCAGCCGTTCAGCTACAAGGAACTCAGCCCGAGATCGAAAAGACGACGAGCGAGACGCTTGAAACGGGACGATGGTTCTCTCAATCCGAAAGTGATGCAAAGGCAAACGTCTGTGTTATCGGCCAGACGGTGATCGACTCATATTTCCCAAGCGGATCACCTATCGGTCAAGAGCTTGATATCGGCGGCTCGCCGTATAAAGTGATCGGCACGCTGCAAAAAAAGGATCAGTTTTTAGGCGGCGGCGGCGGCAATAACGATCAGAGTAATGTTATCTATATGCCGCTCGGTTCCGCTATGAAGCTCAAGCCGAATGCGGACGACCTGTTCATCCTCGCGGTGGCAAAGGACGGTCGGTTAGATCAGGCTAAGGACGATGTCCAGGACCTTTTGCGTACCCGACGCCATGTTGCTTATGGCCAGCCCAACAATTTTTCGATGGAAACGGCGGCGAGTCTCATCGAACAATTTCAGTCGATCACGGCGGGCATTGCTATTGCCATGATCGCCATTTCCTCGATCGGCCTGATGATCGGCGGCCTGGGCGTGATGAACATCATGTTGGTCTCTGTTACCGAACGAACCCGCGAGATCGGCATCAGAAAGGCGATAGGAGCCCGACAACGCGACATTCTGCTCCAATTCCTGATCGAAGCCGCGACACTGACCGGACTTGGCGGCCTGATCGGCTTGCTTATCGGATGGCTCGGTACGCTGATCGTTAAACTCATCCTGCCGTCGTATGTGCCATATTGGGCTCCGCCGCTCGGATTTGGCGCCAGTGTCGGTATCGGCGTTATATTTGGCCTCTGGCCCGCATGGAAAGCCGCCCGTCTCGATCCGATCGAATCACTCCGATACGAGTAACTTGCCGGCATTACGTTAAACAGACTATCGGAAATGGATCTGTAAGGATATTCCGTTCAGCTTTTCGACAGTTCAGAACACAAACAAAAAAGCAGGCTTTAACCCGCAATTAACTGCGAGGCTAAAGCCTGTTTTGCGATCATGTGTATCTTCCGATCTGTGTCAGCTAAAAAATAGCGTGATCAATTTGCATTACCGGAGAAATAGGCACCAACGAGGCGGAAAATGACTCCGACAAATGCAAAAATGAAGACAATGGCCCACGCCGATCCGCTCTTTAACTTATTTACCTTTCTTAAACCGATAGCAGCGAGTATCCAGCCCCAGATCGTAAAGAGATCCAACGTTCCGACAAGGGTCGCCAGCAGCGGCATTGCCTTACCGTCCATGAACATGGCAGGGTTTGCATGTATAACCGAGCTTTGACTTGTGGCAAGGTCTATCTCATCGGTCGATTTGAAATAAAGCACAAGAAAATTCGCGATCATACTGACGACGGCCGGAGGAATACCGGAATAGATAAATACCGATACATTATTAAGAAATCCGCCGTCTCCGCCAAATGCCTTGGCGGCGAGCCAATACAGTAAACCGCCTAATAACATCGTCACAAAGACAAATATTGGGATCGCGTAACGCACATATCCACCGATCTTAAGTTGTAGATCTATGGCATTTTCTTTTTGTTCTTTGGTAAGGTCAGCAGTTCGCGGATTCTTATCAAGCTGCTCAAGAGCGAATCTTCTTATTCCATCCTCGCCAAATTTTGCTCTTAGGCCAAAGGCGTATCCGGTTACCAATATTGCGATGATAAGGCCGCCGATAATGAATCGCGGCTTTTTCCGCAGATCCTCAAAAACTCGGCCCGGTTCGAGAAAAACATTAAAGATAGTTGCGGGTTCGGACATTTCCGCCTGTTCAGGAGGCTCGATCTTTTCGGGCGGCGGTGCTTGAAATTCGGTTGTTATATCGTCGTTCATAAATATACAATCTCCCGGATCATAACGGCAGAATGCCGATAGAATTGAAATGTCGATATTCGAATAAAATTGCGATCATCGAAATATACGACTTTTACTACTGTCGCGTTTCAAAATTTTCAATAACCCGGAGCCTTGATGCAGGCGGCGAAGTGGCCGGGTTTTAGTTCTCGGAGTTCGGGGACGGCCTGAGCACATTCGGCGGATGCGATGGGGCAGCGTGTCCGAAATCTGCATCCTGACGGCGGATCGATAGGTGTCGGGACGTCGCCTTTCAGCACGATACGCCGGCGATGATGTTTCGGGTCGGGGATCGGGATCGCCGAGAGCAATGCCTGAGTATATGGATGCAGTGGTTCGTTGTATAGCTCACGTGCATCACAAACCTCGACGATCTTGCCCAGATACATGACCGCGACGCGATCCGAAATATGCTCGACGACCGCAAGACCGTGCGAAATAAAAAGATAGGTCAATCCGAATTCCTGCTGCAGATCCTGAAGCAGATTAACGACCTGAGCTTGAACTGAAACGTCAAGAGCCGATACAGGTTCATCGCAGACGATCAGTTTTGGTTTTAATGCGAGAGCACGTGCGATGCCGATCCGCTGACGCTGGCCGCCGGAAAATTCGTGCGGGTAGCGATCGGCATATCTCGGGTCAAGCCCGACACGAGAAAGCAGGTCAGCGACGATATTATCTCTTTCGGCCTTACTGCCGATGCGGTGTATCTTTAGCGGTTCGGCAACGATCGAGCGTATGTTGAGCCGCGGGTCGAGGCTCGCGTACGGATCCTGAAAAATGATCTGCATCTCGCCGCGCAGCTTTTGCAGCGACAAGGCATCGATGTTAAGTACGTCCTTGTCCTCAAATGATATTTTACCGGCGGTCGGTTCGATCAGCCGCAAGATACAGCGGCCGACGGTCGATTTACCGCAGCCTGATTCGCCGACGAGTCCGAGCGTTTCGCCGCGTCTGATGTTAAATGACACATCATCTACCGCCTGAACGACATCTGTGCTGCCTTCGACAGGGAAATGTTTAGTAAGCCCGCTAACCTGCATTAGGTCATCGGCGGCTGCTTGTACGGCGGTCTGTGTCATCTGCCATTGCCCTCACTGTCGTAAAGTAAACACCGCACCTCGGCATTTTCACCGACCCTTAGCAAAGGGATCTCGCCGGTCTTGCAGCGTTCCATAACGAATTCGCATCGAGGTGCAAAATGACATCCCGGCGGGAGTTCGGTCGGCGTCGGGACGGTTCCGGCGATGGTCGATAAACGGTTGTTGCCGCCTACGGCCGAGCCTGAGAATTTTGGTACGCTTCGCAGCAGTCCTTGTGTATATGGGTGACGCGGTGTTTCAAATATATCGACGACACTGGCCTCTTCGACGATCTTGCCTGTGTACATTACACAGACACGATCGGCGACCTCGGCAATGACACCGAGGTCATGCGTGATCATCAATACCGAAAGGTCACGCGAGCGTCTCAGATCATTAAGAAGTTCGAGTATCTGTGCCTGGATCGTCACGTCGAGAGCGGTGGTCGGTTCGTCGGCGATGAGTAATTCCGGGTCACAGGCGAGTGCCATCGCGATCATCACACGCTGACGCATACCACCGGACAACTGATGCGGGTAATCATCGACACGCCTCTCAGGCGAAGGTATCGATACCTCACGCATGGCCTCTATCGCGGCGGAGCGAGCGGCCTTGCGGTCAAGTTTGCGGTGCAGCCTCAGAGCCTCGGCTATCTGTTCGCCGACGGTATAAACCGGGTTTAGCGATGTCATCGGATCCTGAAAGATCATCGCGATATCATTGCCTCGGATCGCCCTCATACGTTGAGAGGTCGCTTTGGTCAGATCCTCGCCTTTAAATTCGATGCTGCCGACGACGATCTTTCCGGGTTCGGCGACGAGTCCCATGATCGAGAGTGCCGTGATCGATTTGCCGCAGCCTGATTCGCCGACGAGGCCAAGCAGTTCGCCCTTACGGATCTCGAAACTGACGCCGTCAACCGAACGTACTACACCTGCACGAGTGCGAAATTGTGTTCGAAGGTCGTTTACGGCTAAAAGTGCAGACATTTTGTTTGGTTAAAGGATACATTCCTATGTTGCCCTAAGTTAGGCCGATTGCATAGTGCAGATGCTCAATCAAGGAGTTATCAGGCAACTAAAATCTTAGATTTTCACTCAAAGAAATGTTATTCTCGACAGTTGATAACTTAAAGACCTTTCTCGCTAATAATGCGGAGGCTATTTATTTGTGAAATTTAGAGTTACGTTACTTTCGGCTGCGATCCTGTCTATCGCTGCCGCCACCGCTTCAGCTCAGGAGACGACGGCACAGTCGTCATTTGTTTCTGCTGATAAAGCAAAGCCCGCAGCTGCCGTCAAAAAAACAGCCGTCACGACCGATGACATTCAAAAGGATGTTGCCGAGGCTCTCTCGATCATTCAGAAGAATTACGGCGGGACCAAAACGCTCAATTATAACGATATTTTTAAGACGGCGATGGACAGTATGCTCCACACGCTCGATCCGCATTCGAATTATTTCGACGCAAAGGAATTTGAGGAGTTTCGTACCGATCAAAGTTCGCGTTACTACGGTATCGGTGCAACTATCGGTGATCTGAGTGATCCTGCGGGCAATGTAAAGGCGACATATATCAAGGCAACCTTTGACCAGGCTCCGGCAAATCTCGCCGGGCTGCGCTACGGTGACAAGATCCTTGAGGTGAACGGTACGTCAATGGCAGGCAAGCCATTTACAGAGGTGCGAGACTTTCTTCGCGGAAAAAAGGGTACGACCGCAAAGCTCGTTATCGAGCGTTTAGGTACTGGCAAACGCGAAACGATCGAGATCATTCGCGACGCCGTCCCGCAGCCGTCCATTCGCGAATCATATATGATCCGTCCGGGTATCGGCTATCTGAAAATGGATGGCGGATTTAATCAGACGACCTATGCAGAGTTCGTTGCGGATATGCGTGACCTTAAGGCTCAGGGAATGCAGCAGCTGATAATCGACCTTAGAGATAACGGCGGCGGCCTTGTGCGCGAAGCATATCGTGTCGCAAATACATTCTTGTCCGAGGGCCAGACCGTGTTTTCGCAAAGAGGTCGTATCGAGGGCGTTTCTGAAAAATATGAAGCCGAGAATCCGACACCGGATCGTTCGCCGGTCGTGGTGCTTGTAAACCGCGGCACCGCATCGGCATCAGAGATCCTTTCAGGAGCATTACAGGATCACGATCGAGCGCTGATCGTCGGCGAAGGCACATTCGGCAAAGGGTTGGTTCAAAATCCGTTTCTGCTCGATTACGGTTCGATGCTGCTGCTCACTATAGCAAAATATGAGACGCCGTCAGGTCGCCTGATACAGCGCGATTACTCTAATGGCGATCTTTATAACTATTACACCGACGGCGGCAGCTTTAGGACCGCTGACACGATAGATAAACCTGTTGGTTCCGCTACGCATACAGATACCGGCCGTCCGGTTTACGGCGGCGGCGGTATTACTCCGGATGTCTTTATCAAACCACAGACCATTACGATCGAACGCAATCGTACCGAGGTCAAGATGCTGAATCCGATCTTCGGATTTTCGCTCAATCTGGCCGCAGGTAAGGTCAAAGGGTTTGAGGCATTAAAGGTCGATAAACCTATCACATTTGGCCATGACCTCAAGGCGTCTGATTATCCTATAACACCGGCATTATTCGATGCTTATAAGAGATACGCGGCACAGAACTACAAGATCACGCCCGCACAGTCGGATGAAGAAAAAGAGTTTATCGAGCGTATGCTCCGAACCGAACTCATCACCGCCAATTACGGAGCAGAGACGTCATATCAGGTATTCAATGACTATGACAACCAGTTACAAAAGGCCATCGACTCACTGCCACAGGCTAAACAGCTATCACTGGACGCCATGAAAGCCCGTGCCGCAGTTGTAAAATGACTAACTAAATAAATCAGATACCATCAAAGGCGGCCATAAAGGCTGCCTTTTTTTATGCTCTGCTAAATTAAACCAATTTAAAACATCGCAATTGTGTATCTGTCGCAAGCACAGTAGTTGCTATCTTTTTCGTAGAAATTTTATCAGCCTGAAGATCGTTTCTCTTCAAAGAAATAAAGCGAAATTGTTTAAATAGACAATTTTTTTGTGTAAAGTTTTCTAAATTTTGAATAATTCAGTAACTTTTCTCTGTATTTAGAAAACAATTATAGGATTCTATTGACAAAAACTGTAGGAATTAATGAAAATTGGGCATCATTTTCATTTTTTCACAGAAATTGTAGCCTGAATAAAAAAGCCTAAAGTTAACGAAGGAGAGTTTCCCAATGTCCTTATTGTCCATACACGCATCAGTAAGTGTAAGGATATTCTCTACCATATATCGAGACTTTATTCTAAAGTCATTATTCCTCCTTGTATGAAAACTAAAAAAAACAAGAAAAAATCTTTGAGGGCAAATACGGTCCAACACAGAGTTACAGGATTTGCAGGCATTATTATTCTGCTTGTTGTGTCGGGGATCGTTATGGGATCAGTATTTCTAGCAAACCGGAATACTGAATCAAATTTAGCAGTCTCGCCTTTGCCAACTATAACTCCACCCTCATTTTCGGCTTCGGACCCGTCGAAAGAATATTTATATTCCGGTGGGTCATTGATATCAACGGTTGAACCATTTCGTGAAGCCCCAGATGACCTTGCGGTATGGCGTCCTTCTAATGGGAATTGGTATGTGTTGGATTCTCAGCAACAAACCGTTACTTACCAATGGGGGCAATCTAATGATATTCCATCGCCAGGAGATTTTGACGGTGACGGAAAGACCGATTTTTGCGTATTCAGACCGGGGGATCAAACTTGGTACGTCGTTTACAGTTTGGAAGGGTCTAATGAGGAACAATTTTAAATTTACTGTTTTCTGCGGGATCTGCTATGGCATTGGATGATTCATTGTGCAATCACTTAGAAGTCGCAGAAACACGAAATAAATGAATGACGTCAAGTAGACTTTAGCCTAAAAATGCTAGGCTAAAGTCGCTCGGTCTCGATTTCCGCACGATCGATCGTTATCTCATCAGCCAGGTGACAAGGAAATAGATAGCCGTTATAAGTGCGGCGACGAGGATGATGCCGCCGATGACGACTCCGGCGATGATGAGTTTAAACCTGCGGTAGCGATTTTCGTCCGGCGGTGATAGCTGGTTCTGAGGAAAATATGGCGGCGGCCTATTTAGCATAGTTAATATCAGAAGTCAGAGATCAGACTTCAAAAAATTCAAAATTTAAAATCAAATGTAGCATTATTTTGCAGATAATGTAATAGCGGGCTGTGAAGATGTCGGCCGCGAGGTTGAAAAGTAATGCCAAAATATCTTTTTATCTCGAGCGGCGGATGCACTATTGCGCGGTCGTATGACATAATGTTTACGTTCAAATCTCGGATATTTAAAGGTGAAAATCTATGAAGCGGATCTTTTACGTCCTTGCCCTTATTGCGTTCGCAAGCGCGGCGCTGTTCGCACAGTTAAGTTTCAATATAAATGACCTGATCAACGTCAAACGCGTCGGTGATCAACAGTTGTCGCCCGACGGCCGAACAGTTGCCTTTACGATCGGTGTTGTCGATAAGGCGACCAACAAGACCAATACTCAGATCTATACAATGGGTATCGACGGTTCGAACCAAAAGCAGATCACTGACGGTGCGTCGAACAGCAGCCCGAGATGGTCGCCTGACGGAAAGCGTCTCGCATT